>Ga0272446_1000004_pt1 | contig 337787 bp, 274 predicted proteins | sample YNPCB0061_FD_194587 | JGI IMG/M metagenome (GOLD analysis project Ga0272446, IMG submission 194587) | Hot spring microbial mat communities from Yellowstone National Park, WY, United States - YNP-CB-006-1 | ecosystem: Environmental > Aquatic > Thermal springs > Hot (42-90C) > Sediment | place... | reverse complement strand
CAAGCTGAAACTGGTCACCAGAAAGTCCTACGGCTTTCGCTCAGCAGAAACCCTCAAGATCGCGCTGTATCATGCGCTCGGGGACCTTCCGACGCCGCCGCTCGCCCACAGATTCGCCTGAGGAGGCAAAAAAAGGGTCGCAAGCGGTACATCCTCGTCGACGTCTGCGGGCTTCTGCTGGCGGTGTTTGTGTCGTCGGCGAGTGTGCAAGACCGTGATGGTGCGGTTCTGCTGATCCGCGCCGCACACCAATCGTTCCCCAGCATCGAGAAGATCCTGGTCGACGGCGCCTACGTGGGCGAGGTCATCAACGATGCTGCGTCTGCCTTGGGAATCACCGTCGAGGTGACCAAGCGCAACGAACGGGTGAAAGGCTTCGCGCCTGTACCAAAGCGCTGGTCGGTCGAACGAACGCTTGGATGGGTCGGCCGCTATCGCGGCACGAGCAAGGACTACGAGCGTTACAGCGAGACCGAGGAGGATGTGATCAAGCGGGCCATGGTAGCCTTGCTAGTGCGCAGACTTGCCCCGGGCCATCCGTTGGAGACGCCCCGGTTGCAGATCCGCGATTAAACAGCCTCTCAGGCACCGCGAGCAGGAGTAGTGTGTCGAGGCGTTGATCCTGCCCCCCTCGTGCAGGCTGCGTCCGTCGGAAACTGAGCCATGTAGCAGGCCTTGTCGCAGACCCCGCAGAGCTGGCACCGGCTCTCATCTACCTTGGCACGCAGCACGCTGATCCTGTTGAGCAGCCCGCCCGCCCAGCTTGTCGGAAAACCCACCTTGAAGTAGCTGCACTGGCTCTTCTGCTTGTTATCCTCGCCGCCGGCCCCCGGCATGAGATGCCCAGCGACGCCTGCACAAACCGGCGCCGGTTGATGAGCTGCTGCAGAACGGTCTCCCGCCGCACGCTGCGCGGACCCGGCATCGCGGTCGCCAACCCGCTCATGTCGCCCCCCGAGCGTGCGCCCCGGCACGCGCGCATCTCATTATGCGGGTCGTCTCGGATCGAGCTAGCGCATCGAACGCCGAAAGCGTCGCCTTCGCCCGCGCGCCGTCGGCGACCGCGTACACGAGACCTCGCCCGTCGGGGTTGCACCGCAGCAGCCTGGCGGCCCGCAGAATGCCCAGTTGCTTGGAGACCGGCGCCTGCTCCGCGTGCGTCGCGGCCACCAGATCTCCCACGTTGCGCGGTTGCCGCGCGAGCATGGACAGGATCTCGACCCGGAGCCGATGGCCCAGGATGCCGGCCAACCTCGCGCTTCTCGTCGCCATGGTTCGGTTCATCACGCCAATACCTGCCGTGCTCGATATATGTCGTTAGCGGCAAGTTCGGGGCGCCCCGTAAGAGACACTCCCGCCAAGCCGAGGTCGCATCCTCGCTCGCCAAGCGGTGAAGCCCCATCCACGTGCGCGTTGCATCCGGCCGCCGCCTGCCGTAGCGTCGGCCGTCAAGGAGCGTTTCGCGTGCGGCGTCCGTCCCTCCAGAGCAAGCAACGTCCGGCTCGGGCCCGCTCGGCCCACGACGTGCGCCGGCAGCTCCAGCAGGTCGGCTATCGATACCACCGCAAGCAACGCCGCGACGATGGGTTCGAGACACGCCGGATCGCTGTCCACTACCTTCCCGCCAACTGCTTGCGCGTCATGCTCGGAGGGCCACCCTGATGGGCGTCGTCCTTCTCATCCGTCACGGACAGGCGTCGTTCGGATCCGATAACTACGACCAACTGTCCGATCTAGGCCAGGAGCAGGCCCGCGTGCTCGGCCATGCCCTTCGCCCGCGTGTGCCGCGCCTCGGAAACGTTGTCGCGGGGTCGATGCACAGACACCGACAGACCGCCGAGCTGTGCCTTCGCGAGATGGGTGCAAGCGCACAGGTGATGGTGGACGCTTCGTTCGACGAGTTCGATCGCGACGAGCTCATCGCGAGGCTCGATCCTCGTTTCGCGGACAAGGGGGCGCTCGCGGCGGAGCTGTCGGGTGCGGCGGAGCCGCGGCGCGCCTTCCAGGATCTGTTTGCGCGTGCGATGCAGCGCTGGGTTGCCGGACAGCACGACGACTACACCGAGTCGTGGGACGCTTTCCGCAGCCGGTGCAGCGAGGGTTTCGCCCGCGTGGCGGCTTCGACGGGTCGCGACGAGACGTCCCTCGTGTTCACGTCCGGCGGGCCGATCGCGGTGGTGATGTCCGCGCTGATCGGCATCCCGCGGGACCGTGCCTTCGAGCTTTCCTTCAGGCTGGTCAATGCAGGCGTTTCGAAGGTGCTGGTCGGACGGCGCGGGTGGTCGTTCGGATCGCTGAACGAGCACGGCCACTTCGAGCACGAGGGCAGGCGGCTCGTCACGCACGGTTGAGACAGAGGGCCCCTGGGCTTGTCTGACTCCTCGCGAGCCGGTGCCATCCGCAAGCGCCTCCGCGGTTTCATGCACGTCTGCGTCGGGCACGCCGACGTTGTCCATCGGCGTGGTGGCGTTACCTCGGCCCGCCGCGACCGAAGCAGCAGCCTCACGGGGCTTTGCGCATCCTACGCTACCCGGCGCAGATCCTCGATGAGCCGGGCGATGCCGTGCCGCAGCGGGATGCGCGCTTCCCACCCCAGCAGTGTGCGTGCGCGGGCGGGATCGCCGTGGAACCGCGCCACGTCGAAGTCGCGTGGTGCGCACAGGTCGATGCGCGACGAGCTCGCCCCGATCTCGACGGTCATCGCCGCCAGCTCGGCCAGCGTGGTGGGCACACCGGTTACCAGGTGAATGGGCGGCAGCAGCCCGCCCTGCCGCACCTGCTCCATCACGAGCAGCATGCCACGCACCACGTCGTCGACGTGCGTGAAGTCGAACGTGCTGTCGGGTCCTTCCACGCGCAGGGGCTGGGCGGCCAGGGCCGCGCGCGCGAACGCGGGAACGACACGGTCCGCGTGGTCCGTCGTGCTTCCGTACACGTTCGACAAGCGCACAATGGCCGTGCGAAGGCCCGCGCGCCGTGCAGCGTCGACCATCGCCTCGCCCGCGAGCTTCGTGCGTCCGTACACGTTCACCGGACACAGCGGTGCGTCTTCGGTGACCGGAAGGATCTTGGGTTGACCGTACACCTCCCGGCTGCTCGCGAAGATCAACCAGGGCGGCGGGTCTTCTTCCAGGGCAATCTCGATGAGGTTGCGCAAGCCGTCCACATTGGTGGATCTGCATCGTGCCGGGTCACGCTCCCCCCAGATCACGCGAGAAACCGCCGCGAGGTGAATCACGCCGCCACAGCCACGCAACCGCTGGCGCAGGCAGGACCGATCCCGGATGTCGCCGCGGCTCCGTCCACCGGCCCTGAGGTCGAACCCGCGGACCGGCTCACCCTGCGCCTCCAGCATCCGCAGAAGCTTTGTCCCGACGAGCCCGGCCGAGCCGGTCACCAGGATGGGGCGCGAGGGCGAAGAGACGCTGCTTGGCACGGAGAAGCGCGAGCAAAGCCTCGGTCGTTCTGCGTGTCAAGCGCGTCTGCCTGCGACAGGGTGACGCATCACGGCTGCCGCCCGGCGGTGCACGACGGATGTTCATCCGCGGGGCCTCGAGGGCAACGATTCGAGGAAAGCCTTTCCCACGCGCAGGTGAAGGTTGCGGTCGTCGAAGCTGGGAGCGCGGACGACGCAGCCGATCTTCTCGCCGACCAGGAGCGCGAAGAGCGCGACCACGGGACCGATGGTGAGCCAAAGCAAGGAGCTCGCCCACGACCCGGCAACGAAGCTCGCGGCGCCCACCAGCAGCCCTCCCCACTTGACCGCGGTTCCGACACCCATTCTGCGCCGATGCTTTTCGCACAGGCCGACCTCGACGGTGAACGCCGGGCACAACAGGAGGACCAACCCGACGGACGCCGGTCCCCCGGCCAGCATGGCCGCCATCGCCCACCAGGGTATCACCCGCACCTCGCGGATGTGTCGGTAGTAGTCCGTAGGGCCGTTGCAGATCACGCAGCGGTCGGGCAGGTCGCCCTGCTCTCGTGGCAACATGACGAGGTCGCCCTCGCGCCAGGCGTTTCCCGAACCGTCTTCGTGCGCCTCGTCCCGGGGTTGAACGGAAAGGCGTGCAGCGAACCCCTCGTCAGCCAGATGATCGGTGCAGCTTGTGCTCATGCCCACACGTCGGACGGGCAACTCCGGTTGTTGCGAAAAATCATCCGACGCCGCTGCCTTTCCAGCCCCCGTGGTGGCGCTCGCTGCACTTGTCGACGCGGTCGCACCCGCACGCCCCTTGCTGCCAGGGGGATGATGGTGCATGACCGGGCAGTCCTCGGCGCATCGGCTGCCGCATCGGCGACCGCAGGTTCGCCGAACCCGTTGACCAGGCCATGGCGCGCGTCTTTCTCATCTACGGCTCCCGCGGCGCGGGCAAGACCACCACAACCCTGACGCTTGCAGAACGCCTGTTGCACAAAGGTATCGGCGTCGGCGGATACTACCAGCGGACCACCACGGACGATCTGGAACGCCGGGGCTACGACCTCGTCAGCGTGCGTGATGCCAAACGGACCCTGCCTCTGGCGAGGCCGGGAGGCCAGGAGAGCCCGGGCACGAGCGCCATCTGCTCGTTCTCTTTCTACCGGGATTCCTTCGCCGCGGCGCTGGGCTGGCTCCAGCACGACGCTGCCGCGTGCCGGGCACTGGTCATCGATGAGGTCAGCAAGCTCGAGGTCCGTGGAGAGGGCCACGCTCAGGCGCTGCGTTGGGCATTGACACTCGGCGACGACAAGCTGCTGCTGTTGAGCGTGCGCGGGGATCAGCTTTTCTACGTGGTCGACGCATTCGATCTCGGCAGCCAGGTGGCCGGGTATCTGGAGATCCCTGCGACCGATGCGGAGGTGGAGGACTGGGCGGCGCAATTGGCCCGCCTCGTCGGGTGACAGGCCGCCGCGCGCATTCTCTATGCGTCGTCGAGCAGACGCTTCTCACCGGACAGCGACTGGATGCGCGTGATGTCCTGGACCGTTTCGAGACACCCCAGGTACTTGCCGTCCTTCCCTCGCACCGGCACGTAGCGGATGTGGATCTTCTTGCCGCCCATGTCGATCCAGAACTCGGCGACATCGCGCGTGCCGGCCTTGAAGTCGCGCAGGATCTTGTTGACGAGATGCACGCTCTTCTGCGGATGGCAGTCCTGCACCGCGTTTCCGATGACGCCCCGGGTCCGCGGGAAGATCTTCGGATGGTGCTCGTGGCTGAAGTAGCGAACGATGTCGTTCTCGTCCACGAACGACAGCTCCACCGGCAAAGCGTCCAGCATCGCTGCCAGCACTTCCGCGCTCAGTGAGCTGGACAGCGGATCGATGCCGCCGTGGATCTCGATCTGCGACGCGATGTCGTAGTACTTGGCACGGGTCGCTTCGCCGAGGGCAGCCTCCACTGCTTCGATCCCTCGCACCACGGCGGCACCGTCGGCATCGGACATCACCTTTCGGGCCATCGGATACAGGATGTCGTTCTCTTTCCAGAAGTGGTTCTTCAGCAGCGCGCTGTACTCGGCGAACACCTCGCGCATCGCTTCGAGGGTGGTGGGGTCGCCGCTCTCGTACGCCTGCATGAGCGGAACCAGCTTCGCGAGCAATTGCTTGCTCTGCTCGTGCTCGCCCAGCATGACCGCGAGCGGCCCGCCCCCGCGCGGGATGCCCCTCTGCTCGATGAGCGGGAAGAGATGAAGCTCCTCTTTCTTGTTGTGACAGCCATCGACATACTCCACGAAATACGTGCGCGCCAGGCGCACGGTCCGCGCGCCTGGACCCTCGGCTTTCGCAAGCGCATTGTCGAACGCGACGAACACGCGCTCGGTGGTTTCGTGGTCCTTCATGAGAAGCTCGTGCCATGCGGTCATCTGGTTTCTCCTTGCTGCGCGTCCCCGGCGGTTGAAACCGGCCCCGCGTCATCGTGGTGACAGAACCATCTTCGTTCCTTTCCATGCGGTTGCCATGACGCCCGTCATGGCCGCCATCGCCTGGTATCTACCACGTTCCAGGCATGCTCGCGCGGGCGATGCACCGGACAACACGAACCGCCCAGCCCGTCCGCACCGGCGACTTCGATGCAACGCAACGCCTGGGGCGCACCGGGCGACCGAGGTCGTGGGGGCTCCGCTTCCCGCGGGGATGCGCTTGCCTGCGCGCTTGAAGAATTCGGCCACGCGGCTCCTTGTCTCCACGCTTCTTGTCGTTCGCGTCATTCTGCAACAGGCTGAGGACCCGGCACAATGCCGGCGATATCCGGATCCTCGCCGTTCGTCGGCTCCCCCGACCGCGTCTTGTCCAACCGCCGCTGCCGGCGCTTCTCTTCCTTCTCGCGCTGCTTCTCCTGACGCTGCCGTTCCTTCTGTCGTTTTGCCGCTGTTGGGCTCGCAGCCATGCGCTCTCACTCCTTTCCGTCTTCGGGTTCGCTTGGTTCGCGCACCGCGCAGGACAACCATTGCCGCCGCGCGGCCGCATAGATCAACCGGGCCATCCGCTCCAGCTCGGCGTAAGGCAGCGGAGCCCGAGCGCCGCCAGCCGTTACGGCCGCAGCGCGCGCGATGGTTCGCGCCTCGCTCATGGTCCCGGGCCACCCTCCTCGCACAACACGGCATTCCGCTCGCATCTGTGCACAGAAGCGCCGCGCCCATGCACACCCGGCGGCAGCCGCTTCACCCGCGGTCATCCGCCAACCCAAGGGTCCGCCCCTGTCCGGCGTCGCGTCGGACACACGTCCGCCCAGTTCCCGCTCCTTCCGCGGAACGCATGCGAGGGCGACCGAACCGTCTCGTTGGTCCTTTTCCGGCCGGTCGCCCGCAGCCGCGCCGATCCGGGCCCGGGTCACGAACGTCGCTCACAGGGGTCATTGCCGTCCATCCGACTTCACCTCGCGCTCCAGCGCGCTCCAGCCACCGCCCCGAGAACGTTCGCCGCTCACCGGGCATCTCTCGCGCAGCCGTCTGCGCCGCACACGGTGCGTGCTCCAGTCAGCCGAACTTGCTGCCGCTCGCGGTCAAGCGCAGGGTCGTGTCGAGGGGCCAGGGACGATCGTGTTGGCACCACCTTGGCACAGCCGCGGTAGCGACGCAAGGCGGCGTCCCGGGTCAGCAGACGCGCTTCGTGCGCACAAGGCGGCCTGGCCCGAAAGGCAACCCGTCAAGCCCGGGACAGGGGCTGGCGCAACGGGCAGGACGGGTCCGCCCGCTTCGGGCACGGCGGGCGCTGCAACCGGCCGGCAAATGAAGGCGAACCGGCACAATCCGCGCCCGGATCGAGAAAGGGCTTGCTTTCGACGTTGCGGTGGACCATGTTGCGCTCTCCCCTCCTCGGGCATTCGTTGTGATCGATTCCCAGACAACCGCGCTTCTTTTTCCTCACGCTTGCGTGTCGTCCAAGGGATCTTTTCTGCGTTCGCATTCCGTGGGGGATGGTCGCCATGCGGGTGACCTTTTCGAGGAAGCGCGTGACGCGCTGTCGTGACTCGTAGGCTCCTTCTTTGCGCGTCGGATCTGGTAGGATTCACATGGGAAATCGTCTTTATGTCGGCAACCTCTCGTACAACACCAGCGAGGCGGAGCTTCGCGACACGTTCTCCAGGCACGGACAGGTCGTGTCAGCCCAGCTCGTCACCGATCGCATGACCGGTCAGGCGCGAGGATTCGGGTTCGTGGAAATGGCCACCCTCGAAGATGCGCAAAAAGCCATCGAGGAGCTCAACGGCTTCCAGCTCGACGGACGCACCCTCACGGTCAACGAGGCGCGCGAGCGCACCGCGGCAGGAGGAGGCGGCGGTCGCGGCGGCCGATCCGGCGGCGGGCGATCCGGCGGCAACCGCTGGTAGCACGGCCACGACTGGACGGCGTATCGCTGCCCGTCCCGCGCCGCATGACCGCCTGGTGCGCTGGGCGCTCTGCCTCGCAGCACCCATGCCGTCCATGAGCTCGTCGGCCTCGTCGGTTGAATCCTGCGTTGGATGACCGCGACGACGAGCCGCGCCCGGCCCTCCTCGAAACAGCCTGCCCTGCGTATCTTGCTCTCAGCGACGACGCCGCGGCATGCCTGCCTGTCGGCGTGTTGACAACCGGCGCTCGCGGCGATGATCCTGCCGGCGTGCACACGGAATCAATGCCAGCCGTGCCGCCAGGTCGTCTCCACGATGCGCCCACACGACATCGTCGATGGAAGCGGTGGATGCACGCCATGGCGCCCTGGGGCGTCGCCGCGGGCTTTGCGCTCGTATTCGGGCATGGGCTGTTCCGCGGCCTCGGCAAGCTGGGCCTGGGTGATTGGGATTATCATCGAGCCTGGGCTCTGTTCGCGCGGCGCACGCTGCTCCAGTACGGGCAGTGGCCGGCGTGGAACCCGCATCATTGCGGCGGCGCAGCGTCGGCGTCGAACCCGTTGGCGAGGATGTACACCCCGTCCGTGTTTCTCACGTATGTCATGGGCGATGACCTCGGCATTCGAGTGTGGCCGCTGGTGATGCTCGCGCTTGGGTTCGAGGGGGCTCGCAGGCTGGCAGTGCGACTGGGCGCTGGACAGAAAGGGTCGTTGCTCGCCGCGCTGCTGGTCGCCGGCAACGGCGGGGTCGCTCTGCACCTTTCGCACGGACACTTGCCCCAGCTCCCATTCTTGCTGCTGCCGTGGTGGCTGTTGGGCATCCACACAAGCTGGACGAAGCCCTTCCGAGGTGCGTTGTTGGGCGGCGCTTTCGGCGCGCTGGCGTGCATGGAGGGCGGCCTTTATCCCCTGGCCTACGCCAGCCTCCTCGCAGCGGCATGGTCGATCCGCGAGGCGTGGAGAGAGAGGAACGTTCGCCCGCTGCTTCGCAGTGCCTCGGTCGCCGCAGCCACGGCGGGGATGGCAGCCGTGGGCCTTCTCCCGATGGCGAGCGAGCTCGGGGCCGCGCTCAATACACCCGCGCCCGAGCGCATTCCCCTGCGCGCGCTGCCGCACATGTTGCTGGGCATCCATCAAGGCGCGTTCGACGCAAACCCGGTCGGAGGCTTGCCTTGGGCCTGGCACGAGTACGGAACCTACGTCGGCGCGCTGGGCCTGGCAGCGCTCGTGTGGGGCATCGTGCACGGGAAAGACCGGCGTGAGCAGGCGTTCTGGCTCGCGGCTGCGCTCGTGTTTCTCGCCATCGCGCTGGGAGACTTCGCCCCCTGGGCGCCCTGGTCCGTGCTCCACCACTTGCCGTTTTTCGACAAGATGAGAGCCAGTGGACGCGCGCTTCAAGTCACGTTGCTCTGCAGCGTCATCGCCGCAGCTCCAGGCTTCGATGTCCGCCCGCGCCTGGCGGCAGCGGTCCTGTTGTTCCTCGGGCTCGACCTCGCGAGGATCGCCGCGTCGAACCTGGGCCGCGCATTTGTGGTGCCCGAGCCGGGGGTCCATCTCGACCGGAACGCCGGCGCCACCCTCCCCGGTGGCAGCCACGTTTTTCGGCAGATTCTCGACCGGCGGCATCGCGAGAGCATGACGACGCGCTGGTTCTCGACCATGACCGCAGATGTCCGCGCCAACCTGGGAATCCTCGACTGCTACGACCGCGTCGTGCCTGTGCACCGCGGGGCTGTCCAGCTCTGGCCGCAGCGGGACGAAGTCCTTGTCTTCCCGCAAGACGGCCAGGCCGAGATCACCCGCTGGAGCCCCAATGAAATTCGCATCCGCGTTTCGAACCTGCGACAAGCCAGCTTGCTCGTCGTCAACCAGAACTATCACGCGGGATGGGAGTCGCCGGACCGCCCCGTCGTCAACGCTTCCGACACCCTCGCCGTGGAGGTACGCCCGGGCGACACCGAGATCGTGTTGCGATTCGACTGGGGGCTTCCATGGATCGGATGGGGCGTGGGCGTGGTGACGGCACTGGCGCTCGCGCTGGGCGTCAAGCGGGAAATGCACGGTCCAGAGAAGCAGCCCCGAATCCGGGCCGCGTGACCGCGTCGTCGCAGCTTGCTGAACCCTCCACAGCCTGGCGGGGACGCCATCCGGGCCAGTTCTCGGCCCGATTCGCGCGCCCGCTCGGTAACCGGGGCGGACCGCGACGGCTCGTGCGACCTTCCGGCCCCCCGCGTCCCGGCAACGTGACGCACGATCTGTGGGCACGAACCACGCGCTCGCCCCGCCCCGCAGGCTGCGTCCGAGCTTCGCGGGCGGAACCCATGCACGGCGCGCGATCGTCAAGGGGCGCCGGTGCGGCTACGTCGTTCGCTTTCGATCCAAGTCGTGGTGGTGAGCATTCCCGCCGACTCCCTCGGGCACGATGTGGAGGGCACCTTGCACGACGCCGCGGGTCGCCAAGATCTTCTCGGCCTGTTGCCGCAGATCACGCGAATGCCCGCGAAGCGCGACGACTTCCATACAGTTGTGATGATCGAGGTGGATGTGCAGCGAGCACACGACGCGGTCGCCCAGCTCGTGTTGCAGCTCGGTGAGCTTCTCGGTCAGGTCGCGCACGTGGTGATCGTAGACGAAGATGAGTGATCCGACGGCAGGCACGTCGGCCTGCACCTTGGCTCGCGCCACCTCCGCCCGCACCAGGTCGCGGATGACCTCGGACCGGTTTGCCCCACGCTGCGCCGCGATCTGGTCGAGATCGTCGAGCAGCGGCTTGTCCATGGCGATGCCAAAACGAATCAGGTCGCTCATCCGATGACCGGGAGTCTACCAAATCGCGGGAGCAAGCGCTTGCCTCGCACGGTTCGCCACGCCCACACCGACGGCATGGAGGCTCGGCGTCCTCCGGTGGCGACCGCGTCCCCAGCGCCACCTGAGCAGCCACACCGCCAGGATGCACAGTCCGACCGTGCCCAACGCCCATCTTCGCGCTCGGGACTTTCATCCTCACCAACGACAGGAGTTGCCACGCTCGCGCGACGCCGTGGTCGCGTTCGATTTGGCGCCGCGCAAGCCTCACCGGCGACATCCACATCCGCGGCCCCCATCGAGGTCCGGGTCGTCGGGCAGCGGCGGCAGCGTTCCGACCGCACCGCCGACACCGTTCGGGTCGGTGGCGACAAGCTGCGTGCGAGTCCGAAGGCGACGCTGCTCGAGTCCCTCGCGCAGGAAGCGCCGGACATGTACGTCACGTCGAGGGAGTCGGCGATCCACGGCATCGCCTCGGGCGCCACCGGTGGTATTCACATCCGCGGCCTGGGCGGGAGCCCGAACTCGCAGGTCGTCGTGATCGAGGACGGCGCGCCCGACTATCAGGGGCTTTTCGGCCATCCGATTCCCGACGCCTATGCACCTTTCCTGATCGAGGAAGCCGTGGTTGTCCGTGGCGGAGATTCCGTGCTGTACGGCACCAACGTCATGGGCGGCGCGATCCTGCTGCGCAGTCGCTGGCGGCAGGAACCGGGGTGGGAGGTCGAGACGGATTCGGCGTTCGGCAGCTACGGCACCATCCGCGAGAGCGCCGCGGTGCTAGGCAGCTCAGGTCCGTTCGGCGTTGCGGGCGGCGTGCTCGCGCTACGGACCGATGGCCACCGGCTCGGCGCGCGTGGCAGCAACCTCATCGGGCAGGTGGCGGTGCGCGCCCTGCTCGGCTCGGGGTGGGAGGTCACGCTACGACAGAAGGCCATGCATCTGACGGGCGCGGACCCCGGCCCGGTGACGCACCCCTACGACGATCACTTCTTCGACGTCTGGCGCGATCGCGTTTCGTTGCAGGCGGCGTGGCAGACCGATGCCATGAGCCTCCGGGCGCAACCATTCTTCCACATCGGGCGCCATGAGCTGTACGATGGATTCCTGTCGATCGACACCACGAGCGGCGCCATCGTCGAAAGCGATATCAGGCTTCATCCGTCGTGGAAGCTGCTCATCGGCTCCGCGATGGATCGCGCCGACGGCACCGCGGAGAACCGTGCCACGGGGGATCGCATGCGCGTCCGCGCGCAGCAGTCCGCATCCTGGTACGAGCAGATCACCGTCGAGCCTTGGCAGGGGCTTCAGCTCGTGGGCGGCACCCGCGAGGTCGCCAGCCCGAGCTACGGCTTCGTTTTCCTCTACAAGGGCGGCTTCCGCTGGTCGATCGGTGATGGCTGGTACGTGCGTGGCCGGGCCGCCAAGAGCTTCCGCCAACCAACGCTGAGCGAGCTGTACCTGCCGTTTCCCACGTCGAACCCCGGCCTGAAGCCGGAACGATCGTTCGGCACCGACCTGGGCATGGGCTACGCGAGCGAGCACCTCGAGTGCTCCGGCGCCTGGTATCGCAACGACCTCGACAACCTCATCAAGTACTTTGGCGTCTGGCCCGCAGCCGAGGTCGTAAACATCGACCACACCACGGTGGTCGGGCTCGAAGCGCAACTCGTGGCCCGCGACCTGGGTCCGGTGACCCTTCGCGCCGGTGGTAGCTGGCAGGATGTCGGGCGCTATACCAAGCAGAATCCGTCGGCCAGGGGAGTCTTCGCCATCGAGGTCGGACAGTCCGTTGGGGCCTGGCGCATGCGCAGCTCGGTCGAGGGCGAATGGGTCCACGGCTTGTACATGAACAACTACAGCCAGGACCGCATCGACGACGTGTTCGTGATCAATTTGGCGCTGTGGGCTCGCCACGAGATGCCCGGGCGTGGGGTGGTGATGGAGCCTTACCTCATGCTGCGCAACCTGCTCGACATGCGCTACGCCTACGTGAAGGACTACACGATGCCCGGCTTCCATGCGCTGGGCGGACTGCGACTGCTGCTATGAGATCGCGAGACCTCGCCTACTCGGGGCTCTTCGGTGCGGCCGCACTGCTGCTGCCGTTGCTGTTTCACCTGGTCCACCTCGGCCATGTGTTCATGCCGATGTACTTGCCGCTGGTGGCGCTCGCGTTCTTTGTCCGGCCCGCGCCCGCGGCGATGACGGCGTTCATCACACCGCTTCTGTCCGGCGCCGTGACGGGCATGCCTCCCTTCTTCCCGCCGATCGCGCCGTCGATGGCGATCGAGCTGGCTGCGATGGCGGGCATCATCGCGCTGGTCAAGCAGCGCTGGCCGCGCGCCAACGAGTGGGCCGTGCTGCTGCCCGTGCTGCTGCTGGGCCGCACCATCTACGTCGCACTCGTCTGCGGCGCCTCGCTTGTCATCGCGCTGCCCCCTGCCTTCATGGCCGGCGTTTCGCTCGTCAGCGGCTGGCCCGGGCTGATTCTGATGGCGATCGTGGTCCCGCCGGTGGCAAGACTGGGCCGAAGTCTCGTCCGCCCCGTCCCGAACGCAGAAAAGAGCAGACCATGATCAGCGACAAGAAAGCCTTTTTCGACAGCATCGCGGAGCAGTGGGACGGCTGGGACGACCTCGGGGCGCTCGCGCTTCGCTTCCACGCCGGTCTGCGGGAAATGGGCGTCCGCCCGGAGGAGACGATCCTCGATGTCGGTTGCGGAACCGGCAACCTGACCCGGGCGCTGCTCGACCGCCTCGGTCCCACGGGCCGTGTGGTGGCCGTCGACATCTCACCGCGCATGATCGAAGTCGCAAAGCGAAAGGTGCGCGACGAACGCGTGACCTGGCTGTTGGCAGACGCAAGCCGGCTCCCGCTCGCACCAGCCATGTTCGACCGCGTGTTCTGCTACTCGGTCTGGCCGCACTTCGACGACGCCGCCGCGACGGCAGCCGAGCTGGCTCGCGTCCTTCGCCCGTCGGGAAGCCTGCATGTCTGGCACCTCATCAGCAGGACCAAGGTCAACGAGATCCACGCATCCGCTGCTCCGGCCGTGCACAGGGACGTGCTGCAGCCGGCCAAGGATGTGGCGAACCTCCTTTCGGCTGCCGGATTCGCTGTCACGAAGGCGGAAGACCGGGACACGCACTACCTCGTTTCGGCGACCAAGCAGGAGCCGTAGCCGTCGATGCGTGTCGCGCTGCACGATGTGTGGGGATGCGCGCACGGGCCTGTATCGCGGCTCGCGCCGCAGACCCGCATCGTCGTGGGGGCGTCCGTCTTCGCCGCGTGCATGGTCGCTCCCGTCGAATCATGCGCGGGTAACGCCGTGCTCGCCGGGTCCACCATCGGGTGGCTGGCTGCTTGTCGAACGCCGCTGCGCATCACCGCAAGCGCGGCTGCTTGGGGACTCGAATTCGCGGCCTCGGTGTGCTCGCGGTACGTCGTGCTGCACGGCGGGCGCGTGATCGACGACAGCGCCGACGCCGAACACGTGCGCGCATGGCTGATGGGCAGCCGGTTCGACCGATGATCCGCGGTGCATGCGACGCCGCACGCCGGCCGCCTTGCGGCGGATCATCGTTGGACGTCCCACTTCACGATGCGGCGGGTGTCGTTACCGAAGATGTCCACGACCTTGACCATGATCTGGTAGACGCCGGGCTTGTCGTAGGTGTGTATCGGAGTCTCCAGCTTTAGGGCACGCTCTTTCCTTGTTCGGTGGCTCTCCCAGCGCTGGACGAACGCGCCGCCACGAAAGTCCCAATCCACGGCCCAGGCGTCGACGTAGTCAGACCATTTCTCGATCCGGACGGAACGATCGTTCGCGAGGAAGCCGGCCTCCGAGACCACGAAGTCGTCGAGCACAACCTTTATCGATCGTTCCTTCTTGCCGGCGCGCACGGCCTTCACCGTGACACCAAGAACAGGGAGCTCGAAGATCCGGACGTGGCCGGCTTCGACAGCCGATCGGTCCATGGCTTCGCGGGGGATTGAAAACAGGCGCACGACGATGCCACGCCGGGCACGGATGGGAGGGGCGAGCCAATCCTGCAGGTCGGCTTCGAACTCCCAGCCCAGCACGTGCAGCTCGTTGCCGCCCAGCCGCGCCGCTTCGGCCGCAGCATCCTCGACCTCCGAGACGGTCACCGGAACGTCCACCGCGCCGACGTGGACGAGGGCGCGCCCGTTGGTGCCGTGGATAAGCGTGCCCCGGACCGGCCGGGCCGAACCCAGGCGGAGGACGAACTCCACGCAGGCCGCGCGCGCATCTTCCTCGCTCGCGTCGAGCTCCCCCCCAAACGTAGTCCGCTGCCAGTGCGTCCGCTCGTGGCGGCCCAGGTCCACCACCTCGAACGGACGGCAGCCGCGCTCCGTCCCGCTCGCCGGATCCTTCACACGGAGGTCAAGCAGGCGCTTTTGCGTGGTGTGGATCGCAAATCGCCCGAAGTCGCAGCCAATCCAACGACGTCCCAGCTTCTCCGCCACGGCGAGCGTCGTTCCCGAGCCGCAAAAGAAGTCGGCGACGAGGTCACCAGGCTCGGAGGCGATCTCGAGGATCCTGTCGAGCAGGGCCTCGGGCTTCTGGGTGGGATACCCCGTTCGCTCGTGGGCAATCGGCGCAATGATTCCGATATCCCAGACGTCGGACATGGGAGCCCCGGGGGATTCTTCCTGCGTCTGGCCCGGCTTGCGATAGCCCGCCGAAAAGTCTGCCACCTGCCGCTTCGTCCCAAAGGTGTGCACAGTCGACGGCGCCAGCGGCTCATACAGGGTCTTGAAGCGATGACGGTCCGTCGCGGTCTTTCCGTACCACAGAATCGTGTCGTGCATCCGCTGCAAGACCCTGGTCCGGGTGGGCCATCTGCGATATCGCCAGACGATCTCGTTCTTGAACGCATCCGCGCCGAAGACGTCGTCCAGCACGCACCGGATGAGGTGCCCCACGTGCCAGTCGCAGTGCACGAAGATCGTTCCCGTGTCCGCTAGCAGCTCCCGCATCAGCCGCAACCTGCCCCACAACATCGCGAGATAGGAGTCGATGCCCGTGCGCCAGGTGTCGCGATATGCATTCTCCTCGATGCCCAACCGGCGTGTCATCACAGGAGTAGCGTCCTCGCCAACCCGCGTCGTGATCCCGAAGTCCGCTCCCGTCGCAAAAGGAGGATCGATATAAATCAGGTCGATCTTCCCGGCGAACTCAGCCAGCAGCGACGAGGCGACAAGCTGGTTATCGCCCACAATGAGCTTGTTCCGCCAGCCGCCCTCGAACGAATCCTTGCGGCGCTTGCCGAAGAGCGGAAGCGCGCTCTGCCCCATCGCGTCGAGCGATTCCCATTCCTGGGCGACCACCTCCGTTACGCGAAGTGGCAGGCCAACGCGGGGAGGCTCGATGAGCCCGCCGCTGTCGTCGTACTTGCCCGGCCAGACCAGCTCGGTGCGAGCAATCCGCAACAGCCTACCCGGGTGCGCGCTCGTCCCGGCCCGCGTGCGACGCTTCCCATGCATGGGCAAGGGTTGGTCCGGTCCTGGTCGTCCAGGGTTTGAACGCCCGCGACCGGGCTTGCCGCCGTTTACCGCGCCATGATTCCGACCGGGAGCCTCTGCCGCAGAGCCGTCCCCACCAGCACCGAGAAGCGCCGCAATGTTCGCGCGGCGATCTCCCTTGGCCGCAACGCCGAGCAGGTCGCACGCACGCTCGATCTCGTTGTCACCAAGACAAGCGAGCAGCCGGGCAGCCGTGGCGCGCCGCTCCCGCGAAAGCCAGCCGCGCATGCTCTCTTCACTACGCCGATCCACGCCGTCCAGCCCAAGCGAATCCACCGCTTCGACGAGAGCGCCGCGCCCCATGACCGACAGAATCACCTCCTTGAGCTTCATGTTCCAACCCCTCAGCCGCGCCTCGCCCCGACGCCGTACCTCTGTGCGTGTCGGTCGCTACGCTCTTGCTCGTTCCTCGGATCTTCCCCTTGCGCAACACGGCGCGTTGCCTGGCCAAGGCACGGTCCGCCCAACCGTCGACCGGGCACAGCTTCTGGACCCGGCCCATGACGGCCAGGCGCGCAGACACTCCCTTCCTGTCGCCCCGACAGCGGACCGGCCCATGGCTCACGCCGAGAGAACTTGCACCTTGGTTCATGGAAAGCCATGGGGCTCTGCTCTCTCGTCGTTCACCAGCACCGGGTGTCTTCACCCCGTCGGGTCGATGCACGCGACGGTGCGAGAGCCTCGTATCATCCCGGATGTTGCACCGCAAGCGTTCTCGCGCCGGCACCGTCGTGCGGATGACGACCGTGCCGGCTACAGCCGCACGACACGCGCGAGCCGACCTGCCGTCTCCCGGTTCATCCGACGAGACGCAGCTTGCACCGCGCCAGCTTGCGCGCCTGCTCGGCCCAGGCAAGCGCCTGTGGGAAAACGAGAACGCATGAACGTGCGCAACAGGAGTTGGCAGGCTACGCGATGATGGTGCCGCAGCCGAAGAGCAGCTCGACCTGCCCCTCGCTGTCCGACCGTATGGACTCGCATGCGCCGGGACACAGAATCACGCGCGTGGGATGGCTGGCGTCGTCGTAGTACCAGGCAAACGGCGTGGCCTCACACGCCGCCGCGTCGGTCACGTGCGGCACGACCTGCTCCGAAGCTCCGGACCTGTACACGACATTGACCAGCAGCGGATCCAACTTGCCGGCGTCAGGCACGGGAATGACCATCTCGCACGACAGTGCCTTGCCGCGGATGTCGTTCAGCGCCTTGATGAAGTTCGCCTGGACGGCACTCGCGGGCTGGCTGGAATCGTCGACGAGGTAGGCCTCCCCGCTGCCGCCCGCATCCGCGATCGCGTTCAGCGAGCCCAGGGAGCTGCCGACGCCGATCACGAAGGTTCTGATCGACGGCGTTGCCGTGCGCGCAACCATCGCGACATTCGCCACGTTGGCGACCGTGGATCCGCACACGTTGGGATCGCCGTCGGTGGCGAGAAGCACGATCACGGTGTGGTCCGGATTCGCGCCCGCCCATGTCTGCGCATAAGACATGACCCCTTGCAACGCCGGCAGCGTCGGCGTCTCCCCCGACGGCTTCTGGTCGTCGGGCACCACGGGGCTGTTCGTGTTCTGGATCTTGTCGAGCGATGCTTGGATCGCACCGGCATTCGAGGAGAGCGGCGCCACGGGCACCGGGATTTGGGAGTAGGCCTGGAAGGAGCACACGCCAGAGCCCGACAAGGGGAAGTACTGCAACCCGACCCCCAGATCCTGCGCCTGCGGCAACGCAACGAAGTCCTTCAAAGCACCGGACACCGCGGTCCATCGTGCGCCGTACATCGATCCGGACTTGTCGAGAAGGATCACGATGTCGAGTGGCAGAAGCTCCACGGGCACGGTACCCTGCGCGCAGGCATCGAACCCGATGCTGTCCGGCGTCGAGCTGTCCGGAAGCGTGATCGCGTCGAGCGAGGCATCCGCGGCGCCATCGGACACGCTCGCATCCCCGCCCGACCCAGCCGCGCCGTCGGGCTCCGCCGGAGCCGTAACGAGCTGCGTGGGGTCGGAGCATGCAGCGATCCACGCCGACACCGCGAAAGGAAGCGAGGTTCGCACAGCGTTCCAGTATCGAATCATGAGCGTGCTCTTCCCGAGGTCCACCCACTATTTGTTAGCCGTGATCCAGTAGGGCCAGTAGGCCGAGTAGCTGCCCTGGTGCGGGACAATGCCGATCACGAACTTGTACTCACCGTAGCGGTAAGGCGTGACCGACGAACCGCTGAAGCACTTGTTCTGCGCATCCGACGTGTTCTCCCAGATGAGCCCGTCGACCTTGCCATCCGCACCCGGCGCATGCGTCGTGTTGTTCCACTTGTCGTAGAAGGAGTAGACCTTCAGATCGTAGACTGCGCCGCCGGTCGAACGCACACAGATGCTGCCTCCCCAGGCCGCATCCACCAGATAGAAATCCTGGTCCGTTGCAGACGATATCCAGCCGGCAAAGTCACCGTTCGTCGTCAGCGCCGACGGCACCCGCACCACCCTGTCCGGGACACCGTCGTTGTTGTCATCGCCTCCCTCGTTGGGCTCGTAGGGATCCCACTGGTACGTCCGGTTGAACGGCCCGAACCGGGGAGGAATGCTCGACATCCGGTTCCACGTTGCAGGGCCAAGCTTGCGACAACTGATCTGGCCGTTCGTGTCCCCCACCACCACCTCTAGCCTGCCGTCACCGTCGAGATCCCACGCTTGCACGACCCCCAGCGAGCCTGTCGTGACCGCCTGCCTGCTGGGCACATGCTCGACGAACGCCTTGGTCGTATCGTTCCACAATCCCACTCGAAGCTCCGTACCGGATGTGTAGATCCGGTCCGGGAAGCCGTCGGCGTTGATGTCGTACAGGCCCACGAACGCGGCTTCCTCGTAGGACTCCGGCGTGCCGTCGTGGTTCACATCGGTGCCGTTCGTCCAAAGCGTGTTGGTGGAACCGGGAGACCCGGCAAGGGGCTGCCCCGCCAGATCCCAGCGGAAGTACCGTGTCACCTTGGTATTGTTCGCGTTCGGCGTGTTGGTTTCGTACAGCTCGACCTGCGCGCGAATCTCGTCTCCCACCCGATGCAGCGACAGCGTGCGCCCTTGATAGTAGCTTGCTATCGCCGTGTCGAAGCACGTTCCGGGCGCACAGAGCCAGTCGGTCGCGAACGTGCTCAAGTCGGTGAACTTCCGCGCGTAGACCTTCCCGCCCCAGAGGTTGGGCTTGGTTGCATCCCAGTGTCCATTGCCGAACAGGTAGTCGAGCCGTCCGTCGCCGTCCAGGTCCACCAACGCCTTGCCGTTGTACTCCATCTCGTACTTGCCGTCCGGGTCCGCGATGTCTGCCAGCTTCACGATGGTCTGCGACGTCCGGTCGTACCGAAACACCGTGGATCCGTGCGGCGAGCCGGTCCTCGACGCGATGAACTCGGTCCTCCCGTCGCCGTCGATGTCGGCCGCCACGAAGTTGCTCGCATCGCTGACCGAGTCCGTGCTTGTCTTCTCTGTAACCGTCCCCCCTTGCAAGAAGTAGAATCGGGGGTTCTTCCGGTTCCCGGTCAGCACCTCCAGCGATTGCGTCGCAGCGCCGAACTGGTCGTACGTGTCGAGGTCCGCGACGACCGCGCGGCCCCGGCTGATATGATAGAAGGGCGCGGAATCCTCGAATAGCGCAACACCGTTGGACGCAAGGATCGCGAATCCGAACGTGTTGTGCACCAGCGTCTCGAACTTCCCATTGCCATCCAGATCCACCAGTTGCGTTCGCGACGCCCCCTCCGCGAACGACGGCAACTGATACGGCCACGATCCGCCGCACGACGTGAAGCACAGCCGATCCACGTACCCCGAACAGCTATTGTCCTTGCCGTCCCCGCACACCTCCGCCGCTCCCGGGTACACCGTCACGTCCGAGTCGTTGCAGTCCCAGTCCGGCGTCCCGTCCCCGTTCGCATCCTTCGCCACCGTCCAGCCCACCGGAATGTCGCACTTGTCCTGCGACAGCGCACCCGATGGCGCCCACCCGTCCCCGTCGTTGTCCTTGTAGATCTTCTGCACCGCCACCCCGTCGTCCACCAGCCCGTTGCAGTCGTCATCCACGTTGTTGCACTGCTCCGGCGCCCCAGGGTAGATGTTCTTGTTGAAGTCGTTGCAGTCTCCAGCGTCCGCTACGTACCCCGTCGGCGCCGTGCACCCATACACCTGCGACTGCCCTCCCCACCCGTCGCCGTCGTTGTCCTTGTACCATACCGGCTTCTGCAACCCCTCGTCGACCGCTCCGTTGCAGTTGTCGTCGACGTCGTTGCACTGCTCCACAGCCCCGGGATGAATCTCCGCGTTGTTGTCGTTGCAGTCCCCAGACTTGTCCGCATAGCCTCCCGGCGGTGTGCATGCCTGCACCGACGCCGTCGTCCCGTACCCGTCTCCGTCGTCGTCCTTGTAGTACACGGGCTTCTGCACGCCCTCGTCGACCGCTCCGTTGCAGTTGTCGTCGACGTCGTTGCACTGCTCCACAGCCCCGGGATGAATCCCCGCGTTGTTGTCGTTGCAGTCCCCGGACTTGTCCACGTATCCGGCCGGCGCCTGACACGCCTCCACCGTCGCCGTCGTCCCGTACCCGTCCCCGTCGTCGTCCTTGTAATATGCCTGCGTCGTCAACCCCTCGTCGATGAACCCGTCGCAGTCGTCGTCGAGCCCGTTGCAAACCTCCTGCACCTCCCCAGGCCCGTGGTCCGGCACGCAGCTCACCGTCCCCATGATGCAGTGCTCGATCCCCGTCGCGCAGATCCCGTCCAGGCCCGTCGCGCACGTCGCACCCGACCCCGGATCCCCGTTGTCGACGACTCCGTCGCAGTCGTCGTCGAGCCCGTTGCAAACCTCGGCCGTCGGCACACACGCCTCCGGCTCTTCCGGTGCATCCGTGCCCCCATCGGGTTGCGCGTCCGGCTCCGCGTCGGCTCCCGCGTCTTGGACCGACGTGCCTCCTGTTCCGCCGATTCCACCGGTGCCCCCGCTGCCGCCCGTGCCTGCCGTTCCCCCGGCGCCTGCCGTACCACCGCTCCCCGCCGAACCCCCCGCTCCCCCGGTCGGCTGCCCGGGACTCGACGACGTCTCGCTTCCTCCACCACAGCCCGCGAGCACAAAGGCCACAACCGACGCACAGAGGAAAACCACACGAGCACGACGCATGCAGGACTCCTTTCCGTGGCTGATTGCCGAAGAATACCGACCAGTTGATCCGGCTGTCAAGCGCGGGAGCATGTCGGAGGCTGCATTCGATCGGCCCGTTTCCAGGCCGGCCGAAGCAGATCGTGCCGGTCCACCTCGCACGCACCCCGATAACAGACTGTCCGACGCTTTGCCCTGAACAGACTCGACGGTTGCCGCATCGGCTGCGCGGAAGTGGCTGGTGCGAGGGATTCGGTCGAGCACCATGCGTGTCGAGCGCCATGCGCATCGCACCACGGCACGACGCCAAACAACGCAAAGGCTGCGGGAGGCAGGCGTCCGTGACTGCGCGGCCGGGCGGCCGTGGGACACCGGCAAGGGGCGACTCGCTTCTCGTTCCAACCGGGTGGGGGACCCCCCTCCAACGACTCGCTTCTCGTTCCAACCGGGTGGGGGACGCTTCCAAGCGAGGTCGGAGCAGCATGCTGGCAGCAGGACGCCCTCGACCGGGCCGGCGTCTGGTCCGCGGCCCCGCCTCCGAGGCTGTTGAACTGGTGCGCAGGAGGGCCGGCAGGCAGCAGGGAAAGTGGCGGAATGCGTGAAGGGGTGGCGGTTGGCCACTTCGGTGGTTTGGGTTTTGCCGGTGGATGGTTCCTGGTCGGGCGACTTGCCGGGCCGTTGATTCAAATCGCTTGATCTTCGCGCGCGGTAGGCAGTACAAGGAAGGCGCTGCGAGATGGCGGTGGAGTCCGCCGACAACCGCCACGTTCCTACGGTGGCCGATGACTCCTGCGGATTGGTTCTCCGTAGGAAGCCGACTTTGCGTCTGCAATGATCGGCCTGGGAAGAGCGGGTAGCGTCCCAACGCGTACGAAGTTGATTGCCACCTACTGCGAGCGACTGTCCGACAGCGCTCGGTCAACCAGGAAAGGAAGCTTCATCATGAAGAAGATCACCAACATCGTCGCCCGAGAGATCCTCGATTCGCGCGGCAATCCAACCGTCGAGGTCGACCTTCACGTGGAGGGCGGCGCGTGGGGTCGCGCGGCGGTGCCCTCCGGCGCCTCGACCGGCAGCCGCGAGGCGCTCGAGCTTCGCGACGGCGACAAGGCGCGGTTCGGCGGCAAGGGCACGCTGCGCGCGGTAAAGAACGTCACCGAGTCGATCCTGCCCGCGGTGCGGGGCATGGATGTGTTCGATCAGGCTGCGGTGGACAAGAAGCTCTGCGAGCTGGACGGCACGGCGAACAAGGACAAGCTGGGCGCCAACGCCATTCTGGGTGTGTCGCTGGCTGCTGCCCGTGCGGCGGCGAACGCGGCGGGCATCAGCTTGCACCGGCACCTCGCCAAGGTCGCCGGCAAGCCGGGCACGCTACTGCCGGTGCCGATGTTCAACATCATGAACGGCGGCGCGCACGCCGACAACAGCGTCGACTTCCAGGAGTTCATGATCGCGCCGGTGGGCGCGCCCACCTTCCGCGAGGCCCTGCGCATGGGCGCTGAGGTCTACCACGCGCTCAAGGCCATCTTGAAGACCAAGGGCTACTCTACCGCCATCGGCGACGAGGGAGGCTTCGCACCGAACCTCAAGGCGAACGTCGAGGCGGTCGAGGTGATCCTGGCCGCCATCGAGAAGGCTGGCCTCAAGCCGGGCAGCGACGTCGTCCTCGCCCTCGATCCGGCGGCCAGCTCGTTCTACAAGGATGGTGCGTACGTGCTGTCCAAGTCCGACGGCAGCCGGCTGACCTCCGAGCAGATGGTAGCGTTCTGGGAGGGCTGGGTGAAGCAGTTCCCGATCTGGTCCATCGAAGACGGCCTCGCCGAGGACGACTGGGCGGGTTGGAAGCTCATGACCGACAAGCTCGGCGGACGCATCCAGATCGTCGGGGACGACATCTTCGTGACGAACCCGAACATCATCGCCCGGGCCATCCGGGAGGGTGTCGCCAACGCCGTGCTCATCAAGCTCAACCAGATCGGAACGGTGAGTGAAACCTTGCAGGCGATGGGGATGGCGACCGACGCGAAGTACACGATGGTGGTGAGCCACCGCTCGGGCGAAACCTCGGACGACTTCATCGCCGACTTCGTGGTCGCGACGGGTGCGGCGCAGATCAAGACCGGGGCACCGTGCCGAGGCGAGCGTGTGGCGAAGTACAACCAGCTCATGCGCATCGAGGAGGAGCTTGGCGCCGAGGCGAAGTACGCAGGTGCCGTGTTCCGCAAGATCGGCGGATTCAAGCATGCCTGAGCGGGAGCCGTCCGCACGCGGCGTCGAGGTGACGATCCCCGGCAGGAGGCGCCCCCTGCGGATCGAGCACGTGGTCTTCGACTTCAACGGCACGGTCGCCGTCGAAGGCCGGCTCATCCGCGGGGTCGCGGCACGGCTCGAGGCTCTGGCGGCGCGGGCCGAGGTCGTCGTGATGACCGCGGACACGTTCGGCACGGCCCGCAGCGCGCTCGCGAGGCTGCCGATCACTGTTCACATCGTTCGAAACGGCGCCGAGAAGCGCCGTTTCGTCGAGTCGCTCGGAGGCAGCACCGTGGCCGCCGTGGGCAACGGCACCAACGACGTGCCCATGCTCCGCGCGGCAGGCCTGGGAATCGTGGTGCTCGGCGACGAGGGAACCTCGGGCCAAGCGCTGCGCGCTGCAACCGTCGTAGCGCGCGACATCCATGTCGCCATCGACCTTATCCTGAAGCCACGGCGGCTGATAGCCACGTTGCGCCGCTAGCACGAGCACGTCATGCAGACTTCACCCGATTCTGCCAACCCTGCGGCCGAGGCGTCGGATGCCGTCATGCGGCGTCGCGCCCTGGGCTTTGTCGTCCTGCTCGGCGTGGTCAGCCTGCTTGCGGATACCACCTACGAAGGGGCCCGGAGCATCACCGGGCCTTTCCTCTTCGTTCTGGGGGCAAGCGGCGCGGTCGTCGGCTTCATCGCGGGCTTCGGCGAGCTCGTCGGCTACGGCCTGCGTCTCGCCTCCGGCTACTGGGCAGACCGCACGAAGAGGTACTGGGCGATCGCCATGTTCGGCTACGTCCTCAACCTGCTCGCCGTGCCGGCCATCGCGCTCGCGGGCCGGTGGGAAGTGGCGGCTGCCCTCATGATCGCGGAGCGCACGGGCAAGGCGATTCGCAACCCGTCGCGCGACGTCATGCTCTCCCATGCAACAGCCCGCATCGGACGCGGCTGGGGCTTCGGTCTTCATGAGGCGCTCGACCAGGTCGGCGCCGTGCTCGGCCCGCTGCTCGCGGCTCTTGTCCTGTCGATCCATGGCAGCTACCGTCAGGCATTCGCCCTGCTCGGCGTGGCGGCCGGGCTGGCGCTGCTCACACTCATCGTGGCGAGGGTCACCTACCCGAACCCGAGCGAGCTCGAAGCGCGCGCGCCCATCGTGGGGCATGGCCTCGGACGAGCCTTCTGGCTCTATCTGGTCGGGGCGGCCCTCGTCGCCGCGGGCTACGCCGACTTCCCACTCATCGCCTTCCGGCTCCAGAAAGACGGAGCTGCCTCCAACGCCTGGATCCCGGTGCTCTACGCCATCGCGATGGGGGTGGACGCCTTGGCTGCACTGGCCTTCGGCAAGCTCTTCGACCGCTTCGGCCTTCCGGTCCTCGCGGTGGTCGTGGTGGCCTCCGCGGCGTTCGCTCCCCTCGCGTTCCTCGGAGGCTTCTCGCTCGCCGTCGCGGGCATGGCTTGCTGGGGGATCGGCATGGGCGCCCAGGAGTCGATCATGCGGGCAGCCATCGCCGACCTCGTGCCTTCCCATCGCCGCGGCACCGCCTACGGACTGTTCAACGCCGGCTACGGTCTGTCCTGGTTCCTCGGAAGCGCTCTGATGGGAATCCTGTTCGACATCTCGGTCGCATCGCTGGTCGCCTTCTCCGTCGCCGTGCAGCTCGCGGCCGTCCCCGTCCTGCTGCTCGCAGGGCGAGCGCGCCGAGCGACCGGTGCACGCTGACCGATCAGCTCCCGCATCGACGGTTGCAGGCAAGGTCGCGCGCAAGTCGCTGCCACGCGTCCCAGGTCGTCGGCGTCTTTGACGACCACGCCGCACGCCGGCCCGATCGCACGGTGAGCGGTTGCGCTACTCCGTGGCGGGGGAGGGTTGCTCGGCGCCAGGCCCGGCATAGACGGTGATGCCCTCCCCCTGGTGCATGGCAACTCGATTGCGCCCTGACTTCTTGGCAAAGTACAGCGCTTCATCGGCCTTGGTCACGATCTCTTCCGGCGTGGCGGCCTGCACCGTCGGCCATCCAGCCACGCCGATGCTCACCGAAACCGCGAGCGTCTGCCCCTTCCAACGGACCGACGCGGACTCGATCTTCCTGCGCAGCCGGTCGGCGAGCGTCGCCGCCCCTGACACCGGTGTGTTCGGGGCGATCACCAGGAATTCCTCTCCGCCATACCGAGACGCGACGTCGCCCGCCCGCACGCTCGTCTCGAGCGTCTTTCCCACCGTGCGAAGAACCTCATCCCCAGCGTCGTGACCGTACGTGTCGTTGAATCGCTTGAAATGGTCCACGTCCAGAAGTAGCGCACTGAGGGGTGCGCCGTGCCTCAACGTGTTGGCGTGCTCCTCCGCAAGCCGCCGCATCCCGAACCGACGATTCAGCACCCGGGTGAGCTCGTCGATCGCGGCCATCTCGCTCAGCTTCTTGTGCAGCATCGCATTCTGCAGATACGGTCCGGCCTGCGATCGCAGCGCATCGAGCACTTCCCGCCTGGCTCCGGCCAACCCCGCCTGCGTCGACGCCAACACGGCGACCGCCACCGGACGCTTGTCCACCAGAATCGGTACCATCGTCACCACAGACGGCGTGAAGGCGCCGAGCGGCGTCGTCAGGGTCAGGGGCTGCAAGCGGTCCAGCTCGACGGATAGCTCCAGCACATCGCCTGTATCGAGCGCCCTCGTCACAGGCCCGAAGCCGTCGCGGACGCCCTTCGCTAGGGCGTCCGACGCATCGAATCCAATCACCGCCATGTACTCGTCTGATGCCGCGGTCGTGTCATAGAGCACGCCTGCTTTCGCGCCGCAGTGCTCGATTATCGTCGACAGCAGCTCGGTCGATACCGCGTCCAGCTCGACGGTGCGCGACAGGCGCGACAACAGCCGTCTGGTCTGCGTCTCGATGCGGATTCTCCGCGCGACCGCGATGGTCATCTCGTTGAACGCGACTTGAATCTGCCCGAGCGCGTCGCTGCTGGTGACCTCCAGCAGGCAGCCGTCCACGCAGGCGTCCGCCTCCGCGTCGCCGCCGCGCATGCGCTCGTGGACGTGATTCATGGCGGCCACGATGCGGCGGATATGGCGGGACACGACGACGTCGAAGAGGAGGAAATTCGCGAGGCCGACCACCAGGCCGGCGAGGACGCACAGCCCGCGAAACAGAAGTGTCGAAACCTGCTCCGAGGTCACGAACAGGCGGACGAAGCCCGGGAAGACGAGGCCGACCACCAGCCCGAACGCAAGCATGGAAGCGAGCCGTCGGCGGAAGGTGCTGGGGCCGGACGGCACGGGCTGCGAAACCCTTGCAAGAACTTGCGTGGACATGTCGGCGCTCTCGAGGGGTTTGCATGATACGCCAGCAGCGGCCTGAAGGCTCGTCTTTTCTCGGTCTATCACGACTGGAAACGATGCGGCAGACGCCGGGCGCGCGACGGCGATTGCCCCCCGAACGCTTGGGCTGCCGAACACTGGTCGGCGCCGGTCGTGCTGATCAAACACCCTTTCGAGGTGATAGCCGGCGATGGAACCACGCACCGGGTCGATGTATCGCAGATCGAAACCGATGACATCGTGCCGGACACGAGGGCGCAAGGGAGGTGGTCCGAATGGCGGTCAGCACCGTGGTCTTCTGGGAGCAGACACCGGCGCTCCCCAAGCGCAGCCACGGACCCAGGCCGCCGCGACGTCTGCGCTGGCTTCGGCGGAGAAGCGGGGGTCGCGGCGCTTCGGTAGACCCAGTGATGCTGTCATCTTGGTTACCGCATGTGCGGTGCTGCGATCTTGCCTGGACAGACCCAGCCTGGGATGGGCCGTCCCCTTCGGCATTTCGGCTTGTCTTGGCCTCCCCGGGGTCCGCCGCTACCGGCAGGGAGCGCCGACACACGTGCCGTTGCTGCAACCCTGGCAGTTCCCACAAGCATGCCCGCAACTTCCGCAGTTGTCGGGCGACGTGGCGAGGTTGGTTTCACACCCGTCCGTACGCTTGTCGCTGTTGCAGTCCCCGTAGCCGTTGGCGCAAGAGCTCGTGCAGGATCCCGCCTGGCAGACCCGCGTCGTCACGTGTTTGCCGCTGCAAGCGGCACCGCAGGCGCCACAGTTGTTCGGATCAGTCGCCAGGTTGATCTCGCAGCCGTCACCTCCCTGGCCGTTGCAGTCCACGTAGTTGGGCTCACAAGCATAGGTACACGACGATGCCACGCAAACGCGAACGCCATGGGGCGGTGTCGGGCACTCGAGCTCACACCCACCGCAGTTCGCCACGGACGTGCTCGTGTTCGTCTCGCAGCCGTTCGACGGGTTGCCGTCGCAGTCGCCATAGGATTTCTCGCATGTGCCGACCGTGCAAGTTCCGTGGACGCAAACCGCGTTCGCGTGTGGCAACGAGCACGGATTGTTGCAGAAGCCACAATGGTTGACCGACGTGGACAGGTCCGTTTCGCAGCCGGGGATATCGGGCTCGCAGTCGCCCAGCCCCGGGTTGCAGCTTGATACCGTGCACTGTCCCTGCGCGCACGCCGGCGTGCCTCCGGCCGCCGGGCATGTGTGCGAGCACGCTCCGCAGTTCATCGGGTCCGCCCAGATGTTGGTCTCGCAGCCGTTGTCGGCCACCTGGTCGCAGTCCTCGAACCCCGGATGGCAGGCGACAAGCCGGCACGCTCCTTCCTCGCAAGCGACCTGCTGCGCGTTGGCCAGGCTGCAAACCAGTCCGCACGCGCCGCAGTTGTCGATCCCGCCAGCCACGTCGGTCTCGCAGCCGTTGGCGTCCTGCCCATCGCAGTTCGCCCAGCCCGCGTCACACGTCTTGACGGTGCAAGTGCCTGCCAGACACGATGCTTGCGCGTGGTCGAGGGCGCAAGAGCACCCGCACTGCCAGGGGATGCCTCCTCCCGAGCACGTATCCGGGGGAACGCACGTGCCGCAATCCACCTCGCCGCAGCCCGTGTCGACCTGCCCGCACGACGCCCCCACCTGCGCGCAGCTCTTCGGTGTGCAGCCGCACTGGTGCGGCACACCGCCGCCGCCGCAGGTGTTCGGCGCCTCGCAGTCACCGCAGTCGATGACGTTTCCGCAAGTATCCTCGACTGCTCCACAACTTGCGCCGAGCTGCGCGCATGTCTTGGGAACGCACGGCGCTTCCTCTGGGCCATCGTCCGATGACGCAACATCGGCTTGTCCCGTGTCGCCCCCTGCCGCGCCGTCGTCGACGGATGCGTCGACGCCCGACGCCTGCGGCTGCCCGGACGAGCTCCCGCAGGCCGCGAGCGACGCCAACACCAGCCATCCCAGAGCCAGCACGATGGGCGTCAGCCAGCGTTGCCCGTTGGGAGATTGCTTCCTCGAACCTTCGTGGTGCATCCGAATTCCTCGCCGGTGGAGTTGCAGGCGAACAAATATGGTACGTGACTCGCGCTTCAGGCGCAATCCGAACGAGACCCGCGCTCCCGCGCCGACCGCTGAGAACGCTCGCCAGCAGCCAGGATCAGCCGGGGGGGTTCCCACTGCCTGCGTGTTGTGTTATAACATCTTGCCCAGCGCGGAAATCCCTTTCCGTTCCCAGGAGGTTCCTTGATGCGTCCCGCCGCTCTTGTCTGTCTTGCCTGGATTGCTCTCGCGTCGAGCCCGCTAGCCTGCTCGTCGGAGAGCGCCCCGGAGGCGCCCCCGCCGCAAAGCCCCATTCAAGAGGTGTCCTACGAGGTGTTCCCTTTCGTGATGCAGCTCGACGACGCGGCCCTGGTTTCCCTCGAGTCGTCGCACGACGACGGTACACTCGTTTTCAAGGACATGCCCGCCGCCCTCGCCAGTGTGGAGAAGGGCACCGTCATCCTCGGAGGGGCATCTCCAAACGCGCCCTACGGGCTGCTGCGAATCGTCCGGGACGTCGACCCGCAGAACGGCAGGCTCGTGCTTCGCACGATCGGCGCGCCGCTTCAGCTTGCCTTTCGCAAGCTGCATGTGCGTGCCTCGGCGTCGATCCCGTCGCTCACCGACCCTGCCAACGAATGGCAGTACCCTGACCTTGGTCCCCTCGCGAAAGGAAGCGGCAAGGGCTCCGAGAAGATTGACTTCTACTTGTTCGACGGCGACGGCGACACCTCCACGACCGGCGACCAGGTCCACGTGCATGGCGAAATCGGCGGGGGGCTGGACTACGACGTAGACGTGGACATGGACTGGGGCAAGCTCGACGCGGTCAGCAAGGTCGCCGACTGCGCCGGCAAGCTGGTAACGTTCGGGCTGGGAGGCGGCAAGTGTGAGCTGCCCGAGATCAAGGCTCACCTGTATGTCACGCCCTCCGCCAACGCCAAGGTGATGTTTGAAGGCGCCGCGTTCCAAGGCTACGAAAAGCAATACACTCTCGCTTCCGTGGTGCCAGCGCCCGGCATCATCCAGATCGGTCCCCTCACCTTCGTCGTGATGGTGGACGTCATCGCCCGCATCGAAGGGCGGGCTTCCAGCAGCTTCGCGGTGGGCGCCTCCGCGTCCGTCAAGGCCACGACCGGCCTGGAGTTCGGCTCGCTGTCCGGCGTGAGCTTCAAGTCGCCCGTTCCGGACTTCAGCTTTGCCCCGGAGGCTACCGACGTCACCCTCTCCGGCTTCGCCAAGGTGTCTGTCGGTCCCCGGCTCAAGTTCCTGGTCGAGGGTTTGGCAGGCCCCTACGCCGGTCTTTCCGCCACCGCCTCCGTCGACGCCGACATCAGCAGGACACCTTGCTATGACGTGCACGCCGGCGCGGACGGCGAGGTCGGCTTCGTGCTCACGCTGCCTGGAGTCGGCAACCTGATCGACGAAGGCAAGACGTTCTCGATCATCGACCAGTCCATCGCCTCCGGGGCGTGCAAGCAGCCACCAGGCGCCAGCACGCTCCCCCCTGGCGGCGGGCCGGACGCCTCGCACCTGTTAAACCCGACATTCACGCCGTGGGCACATGCGTACGACTCGCCCATCCGGGATTTTCCCCACCAGACCGAAGACCTGGCCTGGATGGACGTCGCACGTTCCATCGATGGACGCTGGGTCGTCAGCGGGTCCGGGTTCGACGCGCTCACGAAGCTCGACGAGTCCGGCGCGGTCGTGTGGTCGAAACAGTATCTCGACCCGCGCACGGATCCGCCTCATGGCCCCACGCCCCAACCGTACCTGCTGACGCGCACCCTCCCGAGCGTCGGCGCTGGCCTGCTCGTCCTCGGTTACCCCTACGCGATATTCGAGCTCGGGCAGTCCGGCGGGGTCCAATGGGCCGCGCGGTTCGAGCCTCCAGGCTCCATCCTCGAGACCGGCCCCAATGGGTGGCAATCCGATCAGCGCAAGTTCATGAGCGCGGCAAGCGACGGCAATGGCGGCTACTTCGTTGCGGGATCCTACCAGCCGACCGACGCAGATCCCGCACGGATGTGGTTGTTGCACCTGACCGGCGACGGCGCGGTGTCCTGGTCGACAACCTACAGCAATGAACGGTTCTTGTATCCTTCGAACCTGGTCGCGCTCGATGGTGACATACTCGTCGCAGGGATGGACTGGGACAAGACGTCCAACGTACGCGGGATGTTCCTGTCGAGGCTCGGCGCCGACGGCACCGTGGCGTGGGCAAAGCGTTTCGAAGGCTGCTCGGGGTTCGGCTACCCCGGCATGCAGCCCTTCGCGGCGCAGCGGCTCGCGAACGGCGACGTGCTCGTCGCGGGCGCGATCGACCAGGCCCGGCGCGGTTTGTTGATGGAGGTCAAACCGGACGGCCAGGTGTCCTGGGCAAGCTCCCCCTGGGGCGACGACCCCCTTACGGACATGGCCATTCATGCGGTTCGTGAGCTCCCCACAACAGGGTTCGTGGCCGCCGGTCACTATCACTATCACTTCGAGCAGGAGCGCGTGTTCCTCGCGGGGTTCGACGTCAAAGGCCGGGCGCAGTGGATCAAGATCTACGGGCAACCGAGCACGGAAGCCGGTATCCCCGCCGAGCAGAAGTTCCCCGGCATCGCGCTCACGGACGATGGCGCAGCGCTTCTCGCCAGCTACACGACCGCTCCCGTTCCCACGCAGGACCATGGCCTGTGGGTTCTCCTTGCCGCGGCCAAAGACGGCTCGGTCGCCTTCGCGCCCGGCGCGGCGGAGGCTCTCGACTACCCTGTGAACACCGTGGACTGCCCGCTGTCGCCCACCAGCGCTACGTTCGCCTCCGAGCGCTTCGACATCGCCGCAGAGTCCTTCGTCCCCATCGTGCGGGAGCGTGATCTCGCCGTCACGACGCAGACGCCCCAGAACTGATTCGTGCGCGGACTACGCCACCCGTTTGATCGCGTGCATCGGGTTCGCGTGGCCCAAGGCCCACGCGTGGGATCGCCGCTCGCCGCGCCCCAGCGCTGCCCGTACATGCTGTAGCACAGACCCAAGGCCGCGTCGCAGCATCCCCCTCGACTCCCCTGTTCCGGGACACGCTACGACGATGCGGACGACAGCCCGATGCGCAACGCGGGAGTCATCGACTGCAACACAGCCGGTTGCAGCCCGCCATGCGACCAACCCGAAGCCGATGCGGCGCAGACTTTTTCGAGCATCTGCTTCCATTGTGCGACGCCGTCTGAACGCCCGGCAACCACGGGCTCGGTGGAATACCCGGTTTCCCCGGGACTGCTGTGCTACGTGGCTTTCGGACCCCACCGACGGCACCGCCCCGCCGCGCACGCCATGGATGAACAATTCCCGGCCTGACATATCGCACGCGAGGCCGTCCTTCCCCCTGGAGAATCGACCGGTTGAAGGTTAGACTCCGCGCCGTTGCACAGGAGGCACCCATGTCGAACAGCAATGGCGGTAGCGACCTCGACGTCTTCGACACCATCGCATCCAGGCCCCGTTCCAGCGCTCCTCTCGTGTCCCCTCCCTCACCGGACGGGCAACCATCCCGAACGTCGGAACGTGGCACGGGCACCGTGGCCCCTCCGCTGCCCCAACCTGGACCAGCCTCGATCGCCGCCGCGGCGCTGATGCGTAGGGCGTCGCGCCCGAGCGCACCACCGCCCCCTCCATCCCTCCCAGCGGTGGCTGCCCCGTCGCGCCCCGAAGCGCTGACCTTGCTCGCCAGCTCCGGCAAGGCCGCGCCCCGCATGCCGCCTTCGGCGTCGGTGCCGTCCACGCCGCCCATGGTCCACGTGGCACCGCCGCCCGTCGCAACGGTCGCGGGCGCGGACCCGCTCGACTGGGTGGACCCTGAACCTCTGGAAGAAGACCTCGCCGAAGCGGAACCGTTCGAGGCCGAGCCTGCCGAAACGGCGCAACCGCGGACGGACCTGGCGCCCCCCGGGCCACAAGACGCCGGCCCTGGGCTGGCTGCATTGCTTGAAGCGGGCGATCCAACAGCCTCCAGCCGGATCCCTCCGCCGGAGCCGCCTATCACGGGACCTCTGCCAGCTCCGCTTCCGCCGCCGACGAAGCCTGCGTCGATTCCGCCCGTCTCGGCAACGACCCCCGCGCCGGCTCACTGGACGCCCGCATCTTCACCACGCCCGGTGATTCCCAGCCTTGCACCAACGACCGTGACGGACAGCGAATCGACGCTCCGATTGACGGCGAAAAAGAAGAAGAGCCGCACGGGCCTGGTCGCCGCCGCGGCCGTGTTCGTCGCCATGGCTGGCATCGGCGCCGCAGCGTTGCTCATCACGCCTCGCCAGGGAACCATGCGCGTCTACGTTTCAGGGACGCAGGGCCAGGAGGTGGGGCCCGTCGAAATCTATGTCGACGATAACAAGGTCTGCTCATCTTCACCGTGCATCGTGGGCGCGCTCGACCCGGGCATTCACGACGTCTACGCGCAGGCTCCCGGCTACGCGCGAACAGCAACGAAAGGCGTTCCGATCTCACGGGGGAAGGAGGTGCCGGTCGAGATCGAGCTTGCACGCGCCGAACCGGCTTCGCCGCCTCCCGAAATTCCCGTGGTACACAAGACCGACACCACCAAGGCCCGTGCAACCTTCGAGCTTGCGGCGCACAACGTGGCCATGCGCCTCGTGTCCCAGGAGGGTGACGCGCGAGAGCTGGATGAATCGATGTTCCAGGACAACCGGCTCTCGATCGACGTCGACACGACCAGGCAGTGGAAGCTGCAGGCTTGCGCGCCGGGCCACGATTTGCTCGAGCTGCCTCTTGTTTTCGGCCAGGGCGACCAGGAAAAATCGTTCCGCATCGAGCTGACGAAGAACCCGTGGCGGACGAAGGCGCGCCTCGAGAGCTGGTGCAAGGCGCTCCCCGCCACGAAAACGCCGGCCGCCGCCGCACCAGCATCGCCGGTAGCGAAGGCAGCTTCGGGCAGCGGAACCATCAACGTGAACTCGGTACCTGCTGGAGCCGCGGTCTTGCTCGACGGCAAGCCGGTGGGACGCACGCCGCTGTCCGGCGTGAAAGTCAGCGCGGGAACGCACGCACTGGTGTTCGTTCATCCGGAAAAGGGGCGCAAGGCCGCGAGCGTAACCGTGGACGCCGGCCAGAGCCGCGGCGTCGGCGTCCGTTTCTGATTCCACCGCACCGGCGGCGCCGGCCTGCAACGCACCCTTGGTCGGGCGCATACGCAGCCCAGCGCAGCGTCCGGTGCGCACCCCGGATCCCTCGCATCGCGCGTTCCAATACCCGATTTGGCAGCGCTTTCAGCCTCCCACCGCGAGCACGATCTTGCCCCTCGTCTTGCCCGCACGGCTCATGTCCTGTGCCCTGCCCGCGTCTTCGATCGGCAGCAATGTCATCGCCGGAGGCCGCAGAACCCGGGCTTCCAGGAGCTCTGCCAGGCGCGCGAGCTGCTCGCCGTTGGGGCTGACGAACACGTACGCCACGCGCACGCCCCACCGTGCCGCATCGGCGTCGGTTGGCCGTCCTGTCACCGACACCAGCGTACCGCCCTTCTTCAGCGTCTTGTAACTCTCCTCCAGGACGCTGCCGCCCACGGTGGCGTAGACCAGGTCGATACCGTCGGGATGGTGGGCGCGAACGACGTCGACGAAGCTGTCTCGGTTGTAGTCGATGGCCAGGTCGGCCCCGAGGCCGCGCACGTATTCGTGGTTCGCGGCGCTGGCCGTGACGATCACGCGGGCGCCGGCGTGCTTGGCAAGTTGAATCGCGATGCTGCCAAGGCCCCCTGCACCGGCGTGGATGAGCACGGTCTGACCAGCCTGCAGACCACCGGCGTCGAACAATGCTTGCCACGAGGTCAGCCCGACCAACGGGATGCCGGCCGCCTGAGCGAAGTCGATCGACGACGGCATCTTGGCCACGGCGCTCGCCGACATGGTGACGAATTGCGCGTAGGTGCCGCACTGCACCACGGGCTTACGGCAGTACGAGTACACCCGATCGCCGACGGTGAGGCCGCGGACTTCGCCGCCGAGCGCCTCCACCGTCCCCGCGGCGTCCCACCCCGGAATGATCGGGAAGCGGTGGGGCAGCAGGGTTCGGAGCAAGCCTTCGCGAATCTTCCAGTCCACCGGGTTGACGCTGGTATGGGACACACGGATAAGCACCTCGCCCGATGCGGGCTCCGGGCGCGGAAGCTGCGCCATCTGGAGCTTGTTGGAGCCACCGAACTCGTGGAAGACGACAGCCTTCATGTATGCGTCGTGAGCCATGACGGGCAATGTAGCATGTCGGGAGCCGGCGACGGGAGCCGGATTCAGCCGTGGTTGCGCTCGATGTGGAAGTCGGTGCCGACCTCGCGGCGACCGCCATATTCGCGCTCCCACACCGGGTCCATCATGTCCCGGAGCGCTCTTGCGTAGTGGTTGAGCTCTGGCGCCAGGTCCGTAACCACGGCTTCGCCGCCTTGCTGCGATGGTTTGGGGTGAAACTTCGCTACGGTATCCCGCAGGATCTGCGGCCGATCGATGATGGGGCAGGGCCGGAGAGGGTTCTCGATCTCGGTGAGACGTCCGCGCAGGTAGCGGAAGTAGGGCGAGTCGATGATGTCTTCGAGACGAGCACTGCGGATGTTGTCGATCGAGAACTGATTGAACACGCAGGGTTCCACGCCTCCGCGGGAGTTGACATGGAAATACACCTTACCGCCGGACAGGCAATTCCCCACGAGCGCGCCATCGCACCAGAAATCCGCGAGCACCATCTTCTTGCGCCGGCGGAGGCTCACGATGCGCCTACGCCGGTATTCCCGCTGCTCAGGGGTAGGCATCAGCGACAGGTCCGGGCTACGCCCCACGGGCATGTAGCTGAAGTACCATCCCACGAAGCAGCCCTTCGCTTCGTAGAAGTCGACGAACTCGTCGCTCACGAGCAGATCGTTGTTGGCGCGAGTGGGTGTCGCCGAGAAGCCGAAGAAGACCCCCGCGTCGCGAAGGGCCTGCATGGCTTCGAGGATCTTGCGGAACACGCCCGTGCCGCGGCGCGCGTCCGTCTCCGCCTCGAATCCCTCCACGCTGATGCAAGGCACGACGTTGCCGAGGTCGGCGAGGGCCTGGGCGCGACCATCGCGCCCCAGCAACGTGCCGTTGGTGTACGTCATGAACAGCATGTCGTCATGGCGGGCGAACAGCTCCAGCAGGTCGCCGCGCAGGAAGGGCTCGCCGCCGCTCACCACCACGAAGTAGATCCCCATCTCCTTCGCCTGCCGAAACAGGTCGTCGAGCTCGCTTGTCGAGAGCTCGTCCGAGGTGGCGTAGTGCGCGGAGTAGCACCCGCGGCAGGTGAGATTGCAGCGCATGGTAGGGCTGACCACCATCAGCTCGGGCGCGTAGCCGCCGGTACGGGCGCGGATCCGATCCCGGGCGCGACCGGACTTCGCAAACGCGTTGACGAAAAGGTTACGGGCGAATGTCTTGACCACGTGCGGCGACTTCGAGGGGCTCTGCCGGTGAATCCCCGCTGCGATGCTGACGATGAAGTCCAGGCCTTCCGGCAAGTAGCCGAATCGCGGTTCCGCAAGCCGCCTGGCGATTCTCTCCACGACGGGTTCCGGCACGTTGGAAGCCGCCCTGCACAGCCAGTCCGTCATGCGGAAGTTGAGAGCAGGAAGCCGGCCTGCTCGCCGGAGAACATGGCGGCTGCGTCCCTGCATTCGTTCCATCATTCGCTACTCCTTGATTGCATGCCTGAAGTCGGTGCCACGTTGTTGCCAAGCCGCGGGCGGGCAGAAGGTAACCGAAACCTCATGTGCCTGCCAGCTTCGGGCCGCATTCTACGCCAGCCGCGCAACCGCTTCCATGTCCGGCACCGGGAAGGGTCGCGCGTCCTTCCCCGCCGCTCCTGGCGCCCGCCATCATCGGGGGTCGGCCTGCATCACACGAACCGCAAGCGAGGTCCGTCGTCCTTCGGCGCCGCCAAGACAAGGGCGGATGACCCGCAACACCACGAGGCTTCCGGAGCGACTGCCGGCGAAGGAAGCGTGGCTGCTCAGGTCGCCTTGCGCGTGCGCTCGCGGATCCGGTCGAAGTAGCGGCGTGAGACGCCGACGGCGGCCGAAGCTCGCGTCACATTGCCGCCATGTCTGGCAAGGGCCTGGGTGACGAACTCTCGAAGGAACGCATCGACGATCTTGTCACGAGCCTTGGTGAATGGAACGTCGCGGGATGTCAGCTCGGCGATCAGCGAGGGCAGGTCGTTGTTCTCGGGAGCGCCTTCCCCCATGGGTTCCTCATCACCCAACGCGATCGTGCGGGCCACGACGTTGCGGAGCTCGCGAACGTTGCCGGGCCAACGATGCGCACGCAGCCGCTCCCGGAACCCGGGCGGCATGGAGCCGCCGCCGAGCTCGCCCCAGAAGTAGTCCGCGAGCAGCTCGATGTCGCCCGTGCGGTTGCGCAGCGGAGGCAGCTCGATGCGCGCGACGGCAAGACGATGATACAGGTCGTCGCGGAAGCGATGCTCCTGGATGGCGGCCTCCAGGTCGCGGCGGGTCGCGCAGATGACGCGCACATCGACTTTGACGTAGTCGGTCGCCCCCACGCGGCGCACCTCGCCGCGCTCCACCGCACGCAGGAGCTTGGCCTGCAGCGAATACTCCAGGTCACCGATCTCGTCGATGAACAGCGTGCCGCCGTGGGCCCGTTCGAATACGCCTGGCCGGGCAACGTCCGCACCCGTGAACGCACCGCGCTCGTGACCGAACAGCACCGATTCCATCAGCGTCGGAGCCACGGCCGTGCAGTCGAACACGACGAAGGGGCCTTTCGCGCGAGGACCGTGATCGTGCAGCGATTCCGCCAGCAACTCCTTTCCGGTCCCCGTCTCGCCCTCGATGATGACCGGAATGCTCGAACGGGCCAGCTTGTCGCAGAACGGGTAGAGCTGCCGCATCTGCGGGCTGGCACCGATGACCCGCCTGAAGCCGAGCGCAGCGGACATCGGCCCCGCCGACGCCTTGCCGCCGACCTCCACGCGCAAGGCAGTCGACCCAAGGCGGATGGTTTCCCCCCCTTGCAGCAGCGCTTCCACCACGCGTACCCCATTGACGAAGGTGCCGTTGGTGGAACCCAGGTCTTCGAGATGAAGCACGCCACCTCTGGGCTCGAGCGCGATATGACGACGCGAAACCGCGGGGTCGGGTAGCGTCAGGTCGCAAACAGGACTCTTCCCGACGGTAAACCTGTGGGGCGCCGCGGACGGGATCTCGCACACAACGCTGGCTCCGGCGCCGGACACCAGCGCCAGACAAAAGTCTCGCGTGGGCAACACCGGATCGTCGAGGCGCGGGACCGTTCCTTCCTCCCCGCGCGCAGGGGTCCCATCACAGTTGGTCGCGTTCATCGTCTTCGGCGGCTCGGTTCCCATCGGCCGGGAATATAGAACGATTCTCTTGCCGGTGCCCAGGGCGATCCGGCGTGTGTTCGCGCTTCCTGCAGGCACGCGCCATTCGCCCGCGAAGCGGTGCTCCTTTCGACGCCATCTCGGCGGACCACGGCCTGCCCGAGCACCGGAAGCCCCAGGCTACGCCTCGACATCGGATGCCGTCGGACCGCGCGCGACCCGTCACCCCGGCCTGTCGGCAGACGGCACGCAACGAACCGGTCGCGGGTGGCACCGGAGCAAGGAGCGTTGGATCGAATCACATGATACGTTGCTTTATCATAGGCGGACGAGTCCTGTGTCCACCCTTCTACTCATGCTTTCGTTGGCAGGAAAGATGATGTGTGCCCGTGGCGGGAATGCACTAGATATTGCGCTATCGCATTGCACCGCCCGCAGGCCGACCACCCCGTGGATCGTCACGTCCGTGGGCGCTACGGTTCCTGCTCCACACCAGGGAATAGCGACACGTACCGCCCGTACCCCTCGGCAGCAAGACGCCTCGCGGGCACGAACCGCAGCGCTGCGGAGTTGATGCAATAGCGCTGTCCACCGGGTCCGGGACCGTCGTCGAACACATGCCCCAAGTGTGAATCCGCACGGCTCGACCGCACCTCGGTCCGGCGCATCCCCAGCGAATCGTCCTGCCGTCTCTTGACGTGGTCGGCGTCGATGGGACGGGAAAAGCTTGGCCACCCTGTGCCGGAATCGAACTTGTCGGTGGAGGAGAACAGGGGTTCGCCGGTGACGACATCCACGTAGATGCCCGGCTCGTGGTTGTTCCAGTAGGCGTTGTCGAACGGTCGCTCCGTGGCTTCCTCTTGCGTGACGGCACGCTGCTCGTCCGTGAGCTTCTTCTTGTTCTCCTCGATCTGCTGTGGGGACAACGTGCTCCACAAGGGCGCGGGCGAGGGTGCAACCGTGCGAGACGTGACGGCCGATTCTGACTTGGGCGCGGGGGCGTCCCGGCGGCAGGCGGCAACGACGCCCGACAAGGAGAGGGCGACGGCAATCCAAAGGGAGAGCGTGCTGCGCATGATGCGTTCCGGACCTTTCGGACGGCTCCTTTGCACCCGATACCTGGAGCCTGGACTGCGATACCGCCAGATGCCTCGACCACCATGAGCAGGCTCGCGGAACCGGGACGGGGCGGTCGTCCGCTATCCCACGCCGTCACTGCTTCCATGGCCGTTTGTTCGAACACGGGCCCAAATTGTCAGCCAACGCGCGCGCGTTCCGGCTTGACACACACGGCGATTCGATGGCACACCGCAGCCGTCGACACATGCCGCAACCTCTTCGATCCCCTGACTCCGTGCCCCGTTCGCGCACGCGGCCCATCCTGCCGCCTCGCATCAACGAGCGCACGCACGTCGAGGTCGCTCAGGCCTATGTCGACATGGGCCTGCTCGACGAAGCCCTGTTCGAGTTGACGCTGGTGAGCGACGACCCGGACGCCGTGCGGGAGGCGCGCAAGCTCCGGGAGGCGATACGCCTGCGCAAGCCGCCATCGCGCCCACTGCGCACCGCGCCTCAGCCGCCCCCAGGGCCACCAACGCGCGTGGACGGGCTTGCGGGACGCAGCCGTGTGATCGAAGCGAAGATGGGTAGGCCGGTCGGCGACATCGACGATGCCATCGACCGGGCGTTCGACGACTGCTTCGGCGAAGAGTCCCCCACCACGCGCGACAACCTGAAGGTCGGCTAATCCCAGGTAGCCGCATGACTACCGATGAGATCGACGCCGCGCTGACTGCCTTCGACATCCATCTCGAACGCTATCGCCAGGCAGGCCACGACCGCCTCCAAGCCGTCCGATTCGTCGTGGACGCCGCTGGCCCCTGGACTGGACCTGCGCTGGATGTGGGCACGGGCAAGGGCTTGCTCGCGATCGAGCTCGCCCGGCGCGCCGGCCGTGTCACCACCATCGACACCAGCGCGGACGAACAACAGATCGCGCGTGCACGCGCCTTGCGCGAAGGCCTGGCCGACCGGATCACGTTCGTGACGGGCGACGCCGCCTCCCTGCCCTTCCCCGATGCAGCGTTCGGGCTGGTCGCCATGATGAACGTGCTGCATCACCTGGCGTCGCCCAGCCCGGTGCTCGACGAAATGGTGCGTGTTCTGGCCCCTGGCGGCCACCTGCTCATCGGTGAGTTCGACCAGCAGGGATTCGATCTGGTCGCAAGGATCCATCGCGAAGAGGGCAGGGTTCACCCGGTCGGTCCCGTGACCATGGCTGCAGCGCACCGCAGGCTGCTGTCCCTCGGCCTTCGACTGGTGAAGAGGCTGGACGGCATGCTCCACGAAGTCGCCTTGTTCGAAGCGGCCAGTGCATGATCGGGGAAGCAGTGACTGACGCGCGCCTCTCTTGCGCATCCGCCGGCATCGATCCCGCGGGTTCTTTCGAGATCACAAGCATGACCCTTTCCGATGCAGTCATCGAGCGAAGTCGCAAGTACGAGAACCTGTCCGAGCAGGAACTGGCCGCGGCCGGCTGGCAGCGTTGCTTCGCCGTCGAGGAGCCGAGGCTCTCCGAGTCCGTCGAAACCTACGAAGACATCGGCCTGGAGGTGATCGCGCTCCCTGTACATGCCACCGACAGCGCGTGTGGTGCCGGCACCGGATGCGCCAACTGCCTCGTTGCAGAGCCAGGACGCTTCAGGGTCATCTACACGAAACCGGCGCGGGGCGGAGCACGCTGCTCATGAGCGGCCCTCGCGAGCTTCCTTCAGCGACACAGCCGGAGGCGCGCGTTCGATCAGGGGCACGGCCGTGGTGTTGACGACCACGGAGGCGCACGCAAACCCGAATGCACCCGTCACGTACGCCACGGTCCCGTCGATGATCGCACGACTGTCGCAACTGTGCTCGTCGCTCTTCTTGCCGCACGCGCACCGGAACCCCTTGCCTCCGTCGTAGGCGAGCTCCCGCGGCCAGCTCCGCTTTTCGCTCGAGTACACGACGTGCACCCCCATCGGGCCGTGAGGAGGGAACCCGTACCGCGTGCGCAGGATCTTGCGGAGCTCGCGCGCCATGGGGCAACCGTGCGCTTCGGCAAGGTCCGCCGTCCGGATGCGGGTTGGATCGAGCTTGCCGGCCGCGCCCATCGACGAGATGGTCCGAATGCCCCGCGCTTGACAGGTAGCGATCAGATGCGCTTTCGCCGTGAAGTTGTCGATGCAGTCTACCACCCAGTCGAACTGCGGCGCTCCCGGCCACGGCGGTGTCAGGAGCTTCTCGCTGCGCTGCTGGTTGTAGAACATCCGGTGAGCGTGCACGTTCGCTTGCGGGTTGATCAACTGGAGCCGATCGCGCAGCACCCACGCCTTGGGCTTGCCGATGGTCCCTTGCATCGCCTGCAACTGCCGATTCGTGTTCGTGATGCAAACGTCGTCGAAGTCCACCAGCACCAGGTGCCCGACCGCGGAACGTGCCAGGGCTTCTGCCGCATAGCACCCGACTCCCCCCAGCCCGAACACCGCCACCCGCAGCTTCATCAGCGCCGACACCGCCTCATCGCCGAACATCCTTCCCAGGCGGTCGAACCGCCTGTGCAGCCGGTAGGGCGTTTCTTCCGCCTCGTTGTCGCGAATCGATGGACGAGGCTCCGAATGCAAAGCGTCGCAAGCGCAGGGTTGCTCGCGGCAAGGTGTCACGGGATCGGGCATGAGGCGTCCGGACGATAGCAGAACCGCGCGTCGCCGCCAGCAGTGCAGCCCATCTTCCGGCCTACCATCGTCGTTCCGACGACAGACGCAGACCGGCTGTCGGGCGCGCCGCAACGTCGAGCACCGCCTCCGCGAACGCACGGGCGGCAGCCTGCAATGCGTGCAGATCACCGGCCAGCCACGCACCGGCGTAGTTGGTCTCCGTGGGAGGAGGCAAGCACCTTACCATGCGAACGTCGGCAGCCTTCAATGCAGCGTCGATGCCGATGGCTGCCTCCATGGGAGGCGCAATGAGGTAGGCCAGGGGCTCGCCCGGCGCTATGCCAGCCTGCGCGCTCAGGTATCGGCCCGTCTCCGCGATGACATGCGGAAAAAAGGCCGGCCCGCCACCTTCCGGCTCGTAGAAGCAGATGTCCTGCTCGAGCGCCGTGATGGCAGCGTGCAGCCCGATCGATACGCTGTCCGGTTCAGCCCCCGCCAGGATTCCCAGGATCTCTCCCGAATAGGGACCGGACGCATGCGCGGCTCCGGCATAGAAGCTCTTGGCAAACACGACCTCCACGTCGGCGAACTTCGTGGCATGGTCCAATGCCGCATAGAGGCTGTCGTCCTGATCGCATGTCATGAGGCCGAGGGATGGGAAGCGGTCCGGGTCGGCACCCAATCCGCGGATCAAGGCCGGATCGCCGGCAGGCAGCATACGGCAAGAAAGAACCCTGGCAGGAAGCGGTACGATACCCATGGCTCCTCAACTGCGGGCCAGAGCAAGACCGCCTCGTCCGGCGGCAATGCCCCGCGCCACGATGTCCGCCGCTTCTTCCGCGGCCTTCTCTGGTGACAATCCCTGCGGGCGAATGTTCGATATGCAGTTCTTCTCGGCGTTGTCCTGGTCCAGACGCGGCGCCACGGCGATGTAAATCGACATCGAGTCTCCGGTGCCCAGGCCAGGGCGCTCCCCCAAGCAGATGAGCGTGGCCTTGCTGCCCAACAGCACGCCGATGTCGTCTTGCAGCCCGACCCGCGCCATGCGGGCAAGCACCGGTCTGCCCACCGACAGCCCGCGCCGCTGCAGCGCCGCTGTCAACGACGGCAGCAGCGCAGGACCGTTCCGATCCAACGCCGGCGCGGCGAGCCCGTCCGCCAGGATCACCTGCACGTCCGCCCCATGTGTTCCGTCGCGATCCAACAGCGCCCGGCTCTCGCTCGACAGCCGCCTCCCGTCGTTCGGATGAAGCAGGTAGTGCTCGCGATCCGGACAGCGGCTCACGACCTCGATGCAGCCCAGCCTCGCCGCCGTCTCCCTCGGGATGCTCGCATGGACGGCGTCCTTCGCGATCGCGTGGTCGGCACGCAGCTCCAGGTACGACTGCGTGCGATACCGGGTCCCCGTTCGTCCGGCAGCCACCCTGCTCGGCGTGGCCGCCACGATATGCGCCAGCACGGACGCATCGTGCGGCGCGTCGATGCCGGAGGTCCGCGCCGGTGTTGCCCGCACGGACGGCGTCGAGCCCGAGGGCGCCGGCGATGGCTCCGGCTCGACCACGAGCCCCGCGAGATGCGCCGGTACCTTACGCGACCGCGCGCTCATGGAATCCCCGGCGCGTCGAAGATCGACGGATCGCCGGCCCTGTCCGTCAATCGACCGTTGCGCCACAGCCCCATCCGCTCCATCCATGCCTCGAACTCGGGGGTGGGACGATAGCCGAACACCTGACGCAGCGCCGCGTTGTTGTGAAAGGATGTCGTGTTGTAGTTGAGCATCAGGTCGTCTCCCATCGGGATGCCCATGAGATAGTTGACACCCGCGGCGGCCAGCAGCATCTCGAGGTTCTCTTGGTCGTTCTGATCCGCCACCGCATGGTTCGTGTAGCAGGCGTCGCACCCCATGCTGATGCCGCTCAGCTTTCCCATGAAGTGGTCTTCCAGCCCGGCGCGCATGATCTGCTTGCCGTCATAAAGATACTCCGGCCCGATGAAGCCTACCACGCTGTTGACCAGGAATGGCGAGTAGCGACGAGCAAGACCGTAGGCCCGCGCCTCCATCGTAAGCTGGTCCGTGCCGTGATGCGCGTTGGCCGACAGCGCAGTCCCCTGACCCGTCTCGAAGTACATCACGTTCGGCCCCCGCGCCGTGCCCAGCCGGCGCGCCATGTCGAGCGCCTCGTCGAGCAGCGCCACGCTCACCCCAAAGTTGCGGTTCGCGCCCTCGCTCCCCGCGATGCTCTGAAACATCAGGTCCAACGGCGCCCCCCGCTCCAGCGCCTTCATCTGCAAGGTCACGTGCGCCAACACACAGTTCTGTGTGGGTATGGCATAGCGACGCATCAACCCTTTCACCGCGCCGAGAATCGCTATCACATTGTCCACCGATTCCGTCGCCGGATTCACCCCGATGACCGCATCGCCGTTTCCGAACGACAGCCCGTCGCGCACCGCTGCCAGGATTCCTGCCACGTCGTCGGTCGGGTGGTTCGGCTGCAGCCTGCTCGAGATCCGCCCCGGCAGCCCCAGCGTGGCGTTGCATCGAACCACTACCCGGATCTTCCTCGCGGCGACCACCAGGTCCAGGTTGCTCATCAACGACGTAACCCCAGCCACCGCCTCCGGCGGAAGCGCCCGTGAAAGCGGCCCGATGTCCTCGCCCGTCGTCCGGTCCGACAAGATCCAGTCCCTCAGCTCCCCCAGCGTCCAGCCCGATACCCGACGCCAAATCCCGTCGTCCAGATGGTCTTCGATGACACGGGTGACCTCGTCGGCCTCGTATGCGACGGAGGGCGCCTCGCGCAGCTCGCGCAACGTGACACCGGCGAGAACCCTCTTGGCCGCGGCACGCTCGCGCAAGCTCCTCGCCCCCAGCCCGGCTTGCTCGTCGCCGCTGCGAGCCTCGCTCGCACGCCCTAACACCTCCTTGATGGAATGAAAGGTGAAGTGCTCGCCGTGGACTGCCTCGGTCCAAGCCATGGCCCGACCTTACCCAATCCCGCCGCGAACGGGAAGCGCTCTCGCCAGCAAACCCCCCTCGCACCCGTGCCACCGTCCCCCTTGATCTTCGCCAACCCAGATATGCGTGCCGCGCTGCCGGACGTTGCCCCCATGCCCTCCTCGAAGCCGAACCAATCGGCCAGGTCGCTGCTTCGCCCATCGCCTGCGTCTTCCGACGCACGCGCGCCTCCGCAAACGTCACGACCGCGGACCACGCCTGCGACGCATGTTCCTTCCGCGTCGATGCCCCGCCTCACGACCGTGCTGGCGCGGTTGTCTCCGCGGCACCCTTCCGCCTTGCACGTCTTGCCCGCACACCACGCGAATGGGGGAGCAAGCGCCTTCGCGCCCAAGGCCCCAGTGAGCAGCCCGCTTCGCGCCATGGGCCAGAAATCCCGCGAAAAATCGCATGGCCGCCCCCTTGCACATCGCCACCGCTTTCCCCAGACAGAGGCCACCATGCTCAGTCTTCACGGCAAACACGCAGTCATCTTCGGCGTGGCGAGCGAGTCGTCCATCGCCTGGTCCGTCGCCCGACGCATGCACGCCGCCGGCGCCCGCATCTCCCTCGGTTACCAGCAGCGATTCAAGAGCCGCGTCATGCAGCTCATCCGCAACGGAGGAGTCCCTGTCGCCTCGTGGGAGCGATGCGACGTCACCCACCCCAATGAAGTCGAAACGTTCTTCGCAGGCATCGAAGGCGACGTCGACGTCCTCGTCCACTCGATCGCGTATGCGCCCGCGGAGGCTTTCGGACGACCCGTCAGCGAGCTGACCCGCGAAGATTTCACCACCGCCCTCGTCGCGTCGAGCTACTCGCTCCTCCCACTCGCCCATGCCGCGGCGCCGAAGATGCGAAACGGCGGCTCCATCATCGCCATGAGCTACCTCGGCGGACAGCGCGTCGTCGCCAACTACCGTATCATGGGGATCGCAAAAGCCGCGCTCGAAGCGGCCGTCCGCGAGCTCGCCGTCGAGCTGGGCCCCCGCGCCATCCGCGTCAACGCCATCAGCGCCGGCCCCGTCCGTACCCTCGCCGCGTCCCAAATCCCCGACTTCGAATCCATGATGCGAGTCTACGAGCAGGTCGCGCCCATGCGCAGATCCATCACCGGCGAGGATGTCGGCAACCTTGCGGCATTCCTCGGGTCAGACCTCGCCAGCGCCATCACCGGCCAAACCCTGTTCGTCGACGCCGGCTACTCTGCCCTCGCCATGGCCGAGCTGCCCGTCGAGCGCGCCCAGGACTCCGGAGTCCGGACGCATGCCGCCATCGGCCCAACCAGGTAAGATAGGCCGTCCTGTCTTCGCCCCCCGGCAAGCGCGGAGCCAAAGACGGCGACCCCTGGCGCGTTCTTCGGAACCCAATCCTCGCGGCCCACCGCCATGATGCGCTCGGTGCTAGGCAATTATCCGACCTCGCGGGCCGGACAGCACGACGCTACCAGTGCAGGGCTTCAGGTCGCCCCTGGCCTCCACCTCACCTGCAAGTGCGCAGGAACGTGCTGCCCCGCCGGAAACGGCGTCTCGTTCCATGTCCGCCCCGCCCCACTCCCAACCTGCTCCACCAGCAGGATGTCCACCGGAAACGCTGACACGTTGATCGCGTTGATCTCCGACATCAAACGCTCGAGCTCCATATCGAGACACAAACACGCCTGCCGGACGGCATCCTGCTCCGACTCCGCCAACACCAGACGGTCCAGCTCCATGCGCGCACCGTAGGGCCTGCAGCTCATTCGGGTGTAGCGCAAGGCCAGCACTACCCGATACGTCGTCAAAGCGTGTGTCCTCCCATCGTCTGCCGACATCTCACGGACCGTCCTCCCGACCACCTCCGCCCGACTCCCGCCCGCCAAGCAGGTTCGTCGACTGGACCTCCACCCCTTCGGTGTCCACTACCGTCGCACCGCCGTCGTGCGGCCGGTACGCCTCCCATCCCGCAGCGTCGGCGCGCGGATCGATCACCTCCACGCCGTCGTCCGTTCGGATCGCCTTCCCGAACGGCTCTCCCACCGTCACCACTCGGAACAACCCCTGGCCGAGCCGCTGCTCGATCCTCCGTCGAATCAAGCCTGCCACGATCTTGCGCGTCACGGGAATCAGCAGCAGGATGCCCGTCAGGTCCGTCAAGACGCCCGGCGTGATCAGCAGCACGCCACCCACAAGCACCAGCAACCCCCCCAGAATTCCCTCGTCCGGAAGACGCCCCTGCGCGAGCGCGTCCTTGTAGGATCTCCACACGCGCAGCCCCTCCACCTTCGCCAGCGTCGCACCGAGCACGCCGGGGATAATGATCATCCCGACCGTCGGCCAGAACCCGATCGAGCGGCCGATGACGAGGAGCAGGTACAGCTCCACGAAGGGCACCACGATGAAGAGCACCAGCAACCAGCGCACAGCGACACCCTAGCACAGGGTCGGATGCGTTGCGCCAGCTTGATGGGGAATGGTAGACGCGGGCGGTGGGTGCGCCCTCACGGGCTCGCTGCCGAATGGGGGCGCCAGGGGCAGGCGTGTCAGCTCGCCGGAGCCGCGGCCTGAGACTCCTTCTCTTTCTTCTCCGCTTCCGCAACGGCCTTGCGAACCTCGTCCATGTCCAAGGCCTCGACTTTGCCGATGAGCTCTTCGAGGACATTGGCCGGAAGCATGCCGGGCTGCGCAAACAGCAGAGTCTTCTCGCGGAAGATCATCAGGGTGGGAATCGAGTGGATGTTGAACGCCGCTCCCAGGCCCTGCTCCTCGTCCGTGTTCACCTTCGCGAACGCGATGTTCTCGTGCTTGGCCGCCGCCTTGTCGAAAACCGGCGCGAACGCCCGGCAAGGCGCGCACCACGGTGCCCAGAAATCGATGAGGACGATGTCATTGTTCTCGATGATCTCCTGGAAGTTGTTCTCGTTCATCTGGATGATCGCCATGGTCCTGCTCCTGTCGGTCGTTGGCGCTGAATTCGTTGTCCGGAAGGTACGAGCCCCAACCGCCCCGAAAGATTCACCCAACCACTCCGATCCTGCCCCCCTATGTCCTGATCTGACCGCAGGCCAGCCGCATCAGCACCTCGTGCGACGCCCTCGACGCCTCGCCGGGTCTCGGCCTGCGGCGCACGTAGCTACCGTCGGGCTGGAGATCCCAGGCCAGCTCGTTGTCGTCCAGGTAGATGCGCATGATCCGGTCCAGGTCGGCCTTGCACACCGGGTCCTTGACCTTCACGACCGCTTCCACGCGGTGACGCAGGTTGCGCGTCATCCAGTCCGCGCTGCCGATGTAGTACTCGGGGTCGCCGTCGTTGACGAAGATGAAGATGCGATGGTGCTCGAGGAACCGGCCGACCACGCTCGCCACGCGAATGCGCTCGCTGAGCCCCGGAACGCCCGCCCGCGCCGTGCAGATGCCGCGCACCACGAGCTGTACGTCCACCCCTGCCTGGCTCGCCGCGTACAGCTTGGCGATGATCTTGGGGTCTTCGAGCTGGTTCATCTTCGCGATGATTCCCGCCTTGCGCCCCGCCCTCGCGTGGTCGATCTCCCGCTCGATGAGCTGCAGAAAACGCCGACGCATGGTGGACGGCGCCACCAGGACGCTCTTGTAGCGATCGAAGCGGCTGTAGCCGGTAAGCAGGTTGAACAGATGCGCGATGTCGGTACAGATCTCCGGGTCCGCCGTGAACAGGCCGAGATCCGTGTACACGCGGGCCGTCCCGCTGTGGTAGTTGCCCGTGCCAATATGCGCGTAGCGGCGCAGCCCCTTCTCCTCCTGCCGCACCACCAGCACCAGCTTGGTGTGCGTCTTCAGATCCTCCACGCCGTAGCTGACATGCGCCCCGGCCGACTCCAGCACCTGCGCCCACCGCAGGTTCTGATGCTCGTCCAGCCGCGCCTTGAGCTCCACCATCACCGCTACCTGCTTGCCCGTCTCCGCCGCCCGCACCAGCGCGTGTACCACCGGACTGTCGCTCGCCGTCCGGTACAACGTCTGCTTGATCGCCAGCACTTGCGGATCCTCCGACGCCGCACGGATGAAGTGCAGCACCGACGCATCGAAGTCGTGGAAAGGATGATGTACCAGCAGGTCCGCCTGCCGGATGATCGAGAAGATGTTCGCTTCGCCGCCGTCCGTGTGCATCCCCCGCAAGTACCTGAGTCGCGGGTGGCTCTGGGGGCGCCACGGCTTGAACTTCAGGTCCGGGCGATCCACGTCCACGAGCGATACGAGGTCCGCCATGCCCAGCGGCATCGAGGATTCGTACAGGTCCTCGTCAGCCAGGTGTAGCTGGTCCAGGAGCCAATGCCGCAGCTTCGGAGGCATGGCGGCATCCACCTCCAGACGCACCGCGGGGGCGAACCGTCGCTCCCGGAGCTGGTCGGCAATCTCTCGACGAAGCTGGCCCGGGCGCTCCTCCACGTCCTGGTACAGGTCGTCTTGATAGTCGCCGGTGTCGACCACGATGCTTCGCGTGACTCGGAACTGGTGGACCGCTACGAAGTGCTCGCCAGGCAACGTGTGATCGAGGCAGTTGCTGATGACCTGCTCGAGCGGCACACGGCGCACCCCGTCCGGCAAGCTCACCCATCGCTGGCGGTTCATCGGCACCTTGATGCGGACGAAACGCACCGGCGCACCAGGACGGCTCGCCAGTTCGATCGCCACCGACAAGCTCTGATTGGAAATGAACGGGAACGGATGACTCGCGTCCACCGCCAGCGGCGTCAACACTGGCTCGATGTTCTCGATGAAGAAGTCGCGACACCAGTCCCGCGCCTCATCGTCCAGCTCCTGCCATGAGACCAGGTGGATTCCCTGGTCCCTCGCGAGCGGCACCAGAACCTCTCGATACAAGCGCTCCGCTCGCGCCACCATCTCGTGGATCCGCGGGATGCACGCCATGAGCTGCTGGCGCGGCGTCATCCCGTCGGCCGAGGGCGTCTCCAACCCCAAACGGACCCAGAGCTTCAAGCCCCCTATCCGCTTCATGAAGAATTCGTCGAGGTTCGACCCCACAATCCCCAGGAACCTGAAACGCTCGAGCAAAGGCGTGGTGTCGTCTTCGGCGACCGCCAGCACCCGGCTGTTGAAGCTCAACCAGGACAGCTCGCGGTTCAGGAGGTGCTCGGGAGGTACCCAATCGGCCGAACCGTTGTCCGTGCCCTTGCCATTATCGAATTCTGGATCACACACAGCAGCCATGACGAAACACAGGGGCGCCGGGTCGGAAAGCAGCGACGTCCGCGGGCATCATAGCGCGGAGCAGGACCGCGGCACGAACAATCTTATGCGGGGCGCCCGGCCCACCACGGCTTCCTGTCACCGCCGCCCGGCGATGTCAGCCCCCGCCCAATCCGCTCACGCGCGAGAGCGGCCACCCGCCACCCTCCGTCACAGACACGCGCGCAACTCGCACTGCCCTGTCCCCTCGTCCGCTCCCGCGCAATACCCTGAGTAGCACTGCGCGTCGTCGGAGCACGCCTCCGCCAAACGCCTCCGCGGCAGGCAGACGTCGTTGACGCACGCCAACCCAGCGGCACACGGCGGCGAGATCCCGAACGTCTGCACCGTCGCCTTCGCACACGCCTGGTTCTCCGTCGGCAACGCAAGGCACTTCGGGTTCACGCTGCCATAGGAGCAGTACAGGCCCGTGGCGCACACCTCGGGCACGCCGACATTGCAGGCTTCTCCCGCCTCCTTCGGTTCCATGCACGTCGCCGTGCTCAAAAACGGCAGCCCGTCGAACATGCACGATAGACCGTTCTCACAGAGCAACCCGTTCGTGTAACATGCAAAGCCCGACTTGACCGTGAACGCGTCCCTCACCGGAAGGCACTTCTTGCCAAAACAATAGTCGCCTGGCACGCACGGCGGCTTCGTGTCACCGCAATCCCCGTGGCTTGGCGTGTAGGATTGACACGTCCCGTCCCCGCCAGACCCCTTGACACACGTCAGGTCCGGCCCGCACTGCTCGGACTTCGTACACGACCCGCCAAACTGCACAAACGCCCTGCAGGCGCCGGGGCACGACGTCTCAACGTCACAGTAGTGCCCCGACTCGCAATCATAATAACTGGTGCACGCCTCCCCCGGCCCCGACCTGCCCCCCAACGCGTCGCGACACTCCTCCAACCCCTTCGCAAGGTCCGCACACCGCGGCGGACTCTGCGTTCCCCCCTCGAGCAGGTGCTGCACACACGTCGCCGCCTTGGCCGCGTCGTAGGTCAGCTTCCCCAAGTCCACCGACCTGCGTATCGCCCCGACGATCGTGTCGTCGAGAACCGCAGCCAGATAGTCGTCACAGCTTTCCTCGTGGTAGACGAACTCCGCAAGCGGCCCGCCGCAGGCCTCCAGATTCGCGCAGATCGCGTGCGCAAGCGCCTGCCCGAGGTCGCCAATCGGAAGCTCCGCCGACCCGGCATCGCCACCCGCAGCTCCCCCGGTCGCGCTCCCGCCGACCCCCCCCGCCTCCGACCCGGCCGCACCCCCCGGCTCGCCTCCCCCCGATTCCGCCGACCCGTCCCCCCCCGCATCGACCGCTGCTCCTTGTCCCGTCCCTTTCTGCAAAGCGTCCGTGTCCAACAGCAGGGAGCAAGACAACATGCCCGCCCCAGCGACGAGAAGCGATGCCACGACCAGCCCATGCGCGTTGCCCATTGCAGCCTCCGGAGACGCGAGCCTCGCCACAGCGTAGCACGATCGATGGCGCCCCCGCTATTCGGAGTCCGTGACCGCGTTCGGCGACAACGATCGAACCGGAGGAAATGCTGCCAGGGCCTCCCGCGGTCGTATGCGAACATGAGCGCAACGATGCCAACAGCCGTGCCGCGTGCAGACAAGGTCGCGAGCACGGCCCGAGCGTGCCCCGAAAAGGGAACCTGCCGCGCGGCTTCCCGCGGCCTTGGCCCAGCACCCGTTGGGTGCTATGTTGATGAACATCCACGTTCGCAAACGGGTTCGTGCCATGGGCGACACGGATGACCGAGATGGGGGCACGTTCTTCGCCCCAGCCGCTCGCGCTTCCCAGGCAGCGTTGGAACGAGACGTCGCCTTCGCCGCCGCCAACCCGGTCGTCGACGCACTCCTCGCGCTCGCCAGCGGCCTACTCGCCGTGCTCAATGAGGAACGGCAGGTGGTCGCAGTCAACCAGTCGTTCCTCGATCTGCTCGGCGTGCCCAATGCCCAGGATCTGCTCGGTTTGCGGCAGGGCGAAGCGTTGAAGTGCACCCACGCGCACGACCCGCCCAACGGATGCGGCACCACCGAGTTCTGCGTGGGCTGCGGCGCCGCAATCGCCATCGTGTCCAGCCTCGCCACCGAGGCCACGCAAGAGCGCAAGTGCATCTTGACCACGGAAATCGCCGGCACGCCCCGCGAGATGTGCTTCCAGGTCCGGGCATGCCCCATGCGCTCGGGCCGGCGCCGCTACGTGGTGCTGTTCCTCCACGACATCACGACGGCCGAGCATCTCGCAATGCTCAACCGCGCATTGCTCCACGATGTCAGCAACCATCTCTTGGCCTTGCTCGGCGCCAGCGAGCTGCTGGCCGCCGACGGGATCGGCGATCGCGAGCTGCTGCAGACCGTGTCGGCAGCCGCCCGCCAGGTCCGGGGTGCCGTCGCCGTCCACCGGGCATTGCTGAACGACAACCGACGCATGCCAACGACCGCGCTGACCGAAATCCAGATCGCTCCCTTCATCGATGAGCTCGTCAGCACGTTCCGCGTTCATCCCGCGGCGTCGAGGAAGTCCCTCGTGGCGAGCGGACACGAGTCGATTCGAACCCTTCGATCCGACGCGGCGCTGCTCATGCGTGTGCTGGGAAACATGGTGGTCAACGCGCTCGAAGCGACGCCCCCGGGCGGGTGTGTGCGAATCGGCCTTGCCGAATTCCCGGCCCACCTCGAGTTCTCGGTGCACAACCCGGGAGTCATTCCACGCCCCATCGCCGTGCGCATCTTCCAGCGGTATTTCAGCACCCACAACGAATCCGGCCGGGGCCTCGGCACCTACGCCATGAAGCTGATCGGAGAGCAGGTGCTCGGCGGCAAGGTCGACTTCACATCCACCGAGTCCGACGGCACCACCTTCCGATTCCTCCACCCCTGGTAGTCCAGCTTGCCTCGAATCAACTCGCTCGCTCCCACTTGACGCGTCCGCGCGCGGCATTCACCAGCATGCCAAGCCGCTGCTCCGCCCCCTCGTCCGCCAGCTCGATCTCGATGGTGACACCTTCCGGGCCGTAGCGCTCCGCGAGCTTGCTCACGCCCTCCCGGTCCATCCAATGATGCACCGTGCCGCTCGCGTCGAAAGCCACATCCAGCCGCCAACGGCTTCTGGGCACGATCGGCACCCTCGACGCGGTCCGGAGACAGCTCGACGCCACTCCCCCGTACGCACGCACCAGCCCACCGGCCCCGAGCTTGATTCCCCCGAAGTACCTCGTCACCACCACCACCACGCGGTCCAAATTCTGCCCGTCAATCGCCTGCAAGATCGGGCGCCCCGCCGTACCCCCGGGCTCTCCGTCGTCCGAGAACCGGTACGCCGCACCAATGCGGTACGCCCAGCAGTTGTGCGTCGCCTCGGCGTCCGCCACGCCTGCCACGAACTCCATCGCCGCGGAGACGCTGTCTGCCGCGCACGCATGCGCGACGAAACGGCTCTTCTTGATGACCTCTTCGTAACCATGCGGCGCAGCAAGCGTGTCGGGCATCCCTCAGGCACCTCGAGTTCGCGGTATGCACATCAGTCCACGTCTGACCCGGTCCGTCAAGCCGACCCGCCCGGTCGGGTCCGTTCGTTCCACCTGGGCTTCGTTTCGCCCGCACCACGTACCACGCCCTCCTCCCCCACGCGCACGCCCCCGGCGGGCGCCCGCGCTGAGCCCGGCGGTAGCCCGTGACCCGTGGGCGTGGAAGGTCAGCCGGCAGAGGGTCAGCTTGGAGCTGTTCGGCGCCAAACTCCGCCGACTGCACCCAAGCTTGGGGCTCATCCCGCGGTTCGGGTCGCGGCCGCCAGGGCTGGGTGCACAGGCTGTTCAATCCGAGGCCGGGTTGAAGGCACACGTCTGCCTGCCGGGATCAGCTTCACCTCCTGCCTGCCGGGGGTCTGCTTCACCTCCTGCCTGCCGGGGTCGTTCCTCCAACGGCGACGACCGCCGGCCTCTCGCGTCGCGCCTGCCAGACCGGCCGCTACGCGCAACCGAGCCCGCCAGACGCGCGCACTCCTGCCAAGTGGCACCTCTTGTAGGTCAAAACCCGCCACTTACCCGCGGCGACCTGACCGAAGCCGGACCGCCCGGACAATCCCAACCGTCCCGTGTCCATCCTGTCAAACAGCCAGCCGGCGCTATGCGCACTCGCACCGGCCCCCCCATCAAGCAGCTCCTGTGCCAGGGCGGTCGCGTGGATTTACGAGCAGTTGCGGGAGGCTCCCGGTGGCGGCCGCCACCCCGAGACCCGCCTGACATGCTCCCCGCCTCGCGGTATTCCCCGGCAGAATCCGCCAAAACGGCGAACCGCCACCCACGGACGCATTCCGCCACTTCGCCCTCCCGCCGGCCTGCTCTCGTGGTTGCCGGGTCACCGGCCTCTCGGTGGACAAAGAATCAACCGGTACGCCAGCGTCGGCTCGTTCGGAACACGGCCAGGCCGGACGCTCCGTATGCACCACCCGTGCCGACCAGCCATCGGGCATGTCCCGATATGCCCGAGGCGTGCCCGACCAGCCATGCAGGCATATCCCGATATGCCTCAGGCGTGCTCGACCAGCCATGCAGGCATATCCCGATATGCCTCAGGCGTGCTCGACCAGCCATGCAGGCATATCCCGATATGCCTCAGGCGTGCCCGACCAGCCATGCAGGCATATCCCGATATGCCTCAGGCGTGCTCGACCAGCCATGCAGGCCCGTCCGCATAGGCTCCGAGCGTGAACGTGCAAGCAAATGTGCTAAGGCAACATACATGTACGTCTGCGCCCAGACCCGTGGCCGGCTCGCTCGCTGCCGTCGCGCCAGAGGCTATCCGACCGTGCCAGCAGAACGTTCGTACCCCTCACCGTTCGGCACTTACGTGCGCGTGCGCCGGGCGTCTCGATGATGAGAACCGCATGCCCATCCGTCCGTCCTTCGGCTCTTGGCCTTCGCTTCCGGGATCGTCCACGCGCCGTCGCAAGGAGTTCGACTCGACGAGCATCGGCCACATCAGGCGTTTCGCTGCGGAGAGGCGCCAGGCTCGTCCATGGCTTCGAGGTCCGGCAGGTCGCGGGCCAGCTCGCTCGCCTCATCGGGGAGTGCATCTTGTCGCCCCGGGTTCCAATCGGGCGCAAGCCTTGGAAGTGGTCAGGGACGCTGCCGGAGGCTCGCGCGGGCGTGAAGCCGTCAACAACCTCGCGACCGCGGCATCCAGCGCGCGCCCGCCAGATGTCCGCGAGCACTCCGCGGACCGGATACCTTGGCGCACATGTTGGGTTGTCGCTCCGAGCGCTTCGCGACCGAAGACAGCAGCGGCTTCAGGCCACCTGATGCTCGCACCTCCCACAGTCCCGCGCAAACGCTGCATCGGCACGCACAAGGCCCTGCGCGGACATCGATACACACGCAGGAACGAACGCGACGCCTCCAACGCGGACTCGATCGGCCGACGCCCCGCCCCCAGATAACATCGCTCTCGCCGCGCTCTCCGAGCACGGACACGGAACGCGACGCTCGCATTCACGCTCTCCCGGCAACGCTCCGGAATGCTGTGCCGCGGTGTCCGCCAAGTCGCGTGCATCAGCAGGCAAGGACGGCACGCCGTGAGACGCACTCGACAGCAGCGCGAGAGGCCGAGATGCGGTCGACGGCTCATATCCCTCGCCATCGCCGCGGCTAGCAGAAAGAACTTGTCGGGGCCGATGTGCGTGGCGTCCTGCGGATTCGGTCGGCCGCCAATACCCTCGCACGCGACGGCGAATCGATCAGCACCTGCCAATCACGAGCAGCCACAAGCAGCGGCCAGGCCACTGCCGCGCAGGACGCAGTCAGCCGCCCAGACCGGGGATCGGGAAGGGGAACGGGAATGGCGTGGAAGGTTGCGGTGTCGTGGTCCCGCCTCCGGCCCTCCACTGCTGCGCCGTCGTCTGCACGATCGGAATCCGCACCGCAGGCGGCGGGTGCGTGCGAAGGAACCCCATCAGCAGCACCTCCGGCCCGAATCCCGTCAGCTTGTTGAAGAATCCAAGGGTCATCAGCGCCCCCTCTTCGGTCCAGGTCCCACCCTGGCGACGCGCTCCGGCGGTCAGCACGTTCCTCGTACCGTTGACGTCGGCCTCGACCTCCATCGGCTGGTTGAACAGCGGAACATTGCCGGCGAGCAGACGCCCGATGTCTTCAGCACCCACCTGCCCGCTAATCCCATTCGCACACCCGGTGTGCCCGCGATAGTGGTGCGCGAGCTCGTGCCCCAGAACGAACCCCACCTGCTCATCGAACAGGAATTTCTGCCTGGCGAGCTTGCGCGGATCGACAGCCGTCGGCTGCGGGATCTCACCCGGATTCAACCCTCGCACCGGCTGGCCCGCCTTCACCATCCCTGCCACGCGGTCGTCGTACTCGTCGTACTTGTGCGTGCCCGCCAATTCGTCGTACGCCTTCGCTTCGGACGCTGCCGCCGACATGATCAGCAAGGGCGCCGTGATGCCCATGAAAGCCCCGCTCTTGCCGCATCCCGCAAAGGCATTCACCTCGCTCGGATCCTCGATCACCGCAAGCGGAATCCCTTGCACCTTGGCCCTGTCGGCGTCGGCCAACGACGCAACCAGCTCATCGAGCACCGCCTTCGCCTCGGACCGGATGAAAGCAGGTGTCATCGAACCGTATGCGTCAAAGCTACCCAACGGTGGAGCCGGCAGATTCCCGGACGGTGGAGAACCGGGAGGCTGCTGCCCAGGCGGATACGATCCCGGCGGCTGCTGCCCAGGCGGAGACGATCCCGGTGGCTGCTGCCCTGGCGGATACGATCCCGGCGGCTGCTGCCCTGGCGGATACGATCCCGGCGGCTGCTGCCCTGGCGGATACGATCCCGGCGGATACTGCCCCGGATACGAACCGGGATACGTACCAGGCTGCTGCCCGTAACCTGTTTGCATGGGCTGCGTCGGCTCCCTCGCACACCCCGCCACGGCAACCCCCGCCGCCATCACGATCACGCCCAACGTCCTGTTCCGCATGTGCCCAGTCCTCGTTTGCTCACTCCGTGGTACGCACTTCGTTGGGACGGACGATCCTGCCACGTCGTGCATTCACCGCGGTCAACCGAACAGATCCCGGAGCTTCTCCAGGAACGTCCGCCGCTGCGGCTGGACCTCCGCACCCATCTCCACGCTAAGCTGCTCGATCAGCTCCCTCGCGCGATCGCTCAGGTGCACCGGTACCTCGACCGTAATCTCGACCAATTGGTCGCCCCTGCCTCCAACCACCTTGCGCGGAATCCCTTTCCCCCGAATGCGAAGCACCGACGCCGGTTGGGTGCCCGGCGGCACCCGCAGCTTTCCCTTGCCATCGAGCGTCGGGATCTCGATCTCGCTCCCGAGCGTCGCCTGGGCAAACGAAATGGGCACCGAACAGATCACGTCGTCGCCCGAACGACGGAAGAACGGGTGCGGGCTGACCTTGATGACCAGCTCCAGATCGCCCGGACTGCGGCTCTGGCGCACGACATTTCCGCCACGGCTCACCAGATGCGTGGCATTGTGTTCGACCCCCGGTGGGATCTGGACCAGGATCGTGCGGCTCTTCTTGACCAGACCGTCGCCGCGGCACGCGCTGCAAGGCGTGACCGCGATGCGACCAGTGCCCCGGCACCGAGAGCATGCCCGCTCCACCGCAAGTGGAAGGATGCCTTGCTGGAAGCGCACCTTGCCGCGACCGTTGCACGCCGTGCAAGCGCTGGTAGGTGCCCCTGGCGCAGAGCCAGAACCGCGACAGGTGTCGCACAGATCGATCCGCTCGTAGGTGACCTCCTTTTCGCAGCCGAACGCCGCCTCCTCGAAGGTCACCGTGACCTCCTTCTTCAGATCCCCGTGGTCCGCCTTGCCGAAGCCGAACGCGTTCAGCAAGTCCCCGAAGATGCCGTCCGCGCCGATGTTGCTGGCAAAGTCGCTGAAATCGAACGGCACGCCCCCGAACGGACTGCCCGGCGCGCTTGCCCCGCCTTGCCCGAAGTGATCGAACATCGCCCGCTTCTGCGGGTCGCTCAACACCTGGTAGGCCGCGTTGATCTCCTTGAACCGATCCTGGGCCCCCGCATCCCCGGCGTTCCGATCCGGATGATGCTGCGCGGCCAGCTTGCGAAAAGCTGCCTTGATCTCGTCCTGGCTCGCGTCGCGAGGGACTCCGAGTACTTCGTACGGGTCGCGCACGACTCGGGACATAGCACGATACGCCGAAGCTCGCACCTGCCCGGATGACCATGGCGAGGATTCTGTCGCCCCCTTCCCATCAGCACGCATGGCTCCTGCGGAACGAACGTCGCCGACACCCGCACGGCGGCGTCCTGCTTTCCAAGTGATTGCACGGTGGCGCGCAGACGGTACCCGCACCAGCACGCAACGGATCCGCCCAGGTGCAGCCCGCCGGAGCCGGAACCAGCCCATGCCGACAACCAGGTCACCAGACACTGCGGCTCCTCCACCGGGTAGACCGTCGGATTGATCGCAGAGGCTCGTCGCCGCCCTGTCGAGGGCATGGCGTGAGCCTACGGTGCCGCCCCGCACCGGCCAACCGCACACACGGTGTCTGACCCTGCCAGTCTCAACGCCTGCGGCGCAATGTCACCAGGCCAGCCACCAGCACGACCCAGGCCCACGCGCTCACCGCGGCGCCGCCCGACACCACACCGCACCCGCACCCCGCCCCTTCCACCACGCGCTTGTCCGCCACCGGCCCGGCTGCGTCGTAATCTTGCTGCCCACCATCCGCCTCGACATCCGCAAGGGCACCGTCCAGCTCTCCGGCGTCCGACGAGGCATCCTGCATCGACGCTTCTGGCCCGACGTCAGGCGCGGCGTCCGGTGTCGACCCAGCATCGACACCAGCCTCGGGCTGCGGCGGAACCCCGCATGTGCCCAGCGATCCGATGCTCGCAAACAGCGGTGTGCAGGTTCCGCCGGCCGTGCAGTCCGAATCGCCACAGCAATACTGCTCGCATCGAATCGCCCCGCCGCAGTGGTAGCCCACCTCGCAGAACCGCGAGGTCTCGTCGCACAATGCTCCCGCCGGCTGGTCGTTCGTCCCAACATGACACGACGTCGTGCCGTCGGCGTTGAGCCTGCACGCCTCCCCCTTCGACGCATCACATCCCTCGTTCGTCACGGGGTGGCACGCGCTGGTCAGCGGAAGACACGCCGCGCTCGCGTCGAGCAACGGCTTCGCGTCCGGCGAGGCATCCCATCCGCCTCCCTCGAAGCCTCCCTCCGTCACGCCACCATCCAACTCGCCCCCCACCGACTCCAGCCAGTCCACGTACTGCGAGGCAATCGTGTAGATGCCGCCGTCACCGCAGGGGTGCGTGGACTTCGCCCAGGCGCGTGACGTGATGCCGGTAAGAAACAGCGCGCCGTTGACGACCAGATACGCAGGTCCGCCGCTGTCGCCGTTGCACGTGTCCGGCTCCCCAGGCTGGCCGGCCAGCATCTCCCATTGGATATGCCGGATGTGCGGCGTGATCGCCTTGTACAGCTTGCCCGCCTTCTGCTGGTTGTAGTTGTAGATACCGTAGCCCACGATGTGAACCTCGCGCCCCGGCGTCAGCTCCGTATCAACCGCTCCTGCTGGCAGCACCGGCGCCACCACGCCCCCGGCAATCGGCTCCTGCAGAACCACCGCACCAATGTCGTTCGTGTGCCCCATGCCGTCCGCATCCGTCGACACGTCGGGCTGATACTGCGGGTGAGGATGCACCGACGCCACCGGCCTTCGCGCAGACGACGGCGCCGTGGACGGCGTCTCATAGCCGTAGACAATCCGAACCTCACCGCTGGAGATCGGGTTGCCCCACCAGTCTTGAAGGCAATGCGCCGCAGTGACCACCAGCGTCGACGACACGAGCGTCCCCGTGCAGAACGGCTCGCCGGATGGATCGGTGAGCGCCACCGTGGATGGGTAGTCTAACGCGGACGCGGGCTCGCCACCAACCACCGGGGTCGGACGCGACGACGTACCCGGTTCGGCCTGGTCGAAGGGCTGGCCGCCACAGCCGATGCCGGTGACGGCGGCAGACATGGTCAGGCAAGCGATGGTGCGGGTGCGGTGGGCGGGACGACAGGTCTTCATTCGACCTGTCTAGCACTTCAAAGGCCGAGCGGGGTATCGGCCGCGCCAGGATTGTCGTCACTCGGCGGCGGCGCGGTGGCGTCCTGACCCGGCGGCGCGATGCGCACGCGGAAAATTGCGAACTTGTTGTTCAGCACGCGGTCCGTGACCGTTTCGAACGAGGCCGCCGCCTTGCCCAGCTCGTTCTGCAACCCCTTGCTCCGACCATGCTCGGTCACGAAGTACATCGTCTTGACACCAGCCTTGCGCTGCTCGTCGATCCACGTCTTGAAGTTCGCACCGCTGGACACGAAGGCAGGGATGCGGTTGCCCGTGTAGAAGTTCTCGCCCTTCCAGTTCATCTGGTAGGCCACGATCGGCTCCTCTGGCCCCGCACGGTGGCGGTAGTACGCAAGGATGATCTCGCGCTGGCCCCAGTGCGGGGATGCCTTCACGAGGTAGATGTTCACGCCCCAGGCGGCCCACGCGATGCCCACCGCCATGGTCATCGCAACCAGATGCGACCGATAGCGACGCAGCACGAGCAGAACCATGAGCCCGGCCGCCACCAGCGAGAACGCCGCGAGCATCCCCGAGAACTCGAGCGTGTCCGGCCACGCGCGCTTGTAGTTGTAGGTGAATAGCTGCATCAGGATCGCCTGGCCCGGCGTATCGTTCGGCGGACGACTCGCCAGATCGTAGCCGATCAGACCGAGCACGATCGCCGCGGCGACGCCACTCGCGCCGAGCAACACGTCTTCGAACTCGTCACGCTGGTCGCGGCTCCTTTCGCCGCCCTCCGGATCGTTTGACGTTGCTCCGTACATCCGGACGCCCGCTCCGACGATCAGAGCGCCCGCGATGATGATCGGAATGCCGAGCCAGGGCATGCCGGGACGCGGTGCAGCCCCCTCGGGCTTGAAGCCGGCCAGCGTGCCCGGAAACAGACGGAAGAAACCGTAGACGGTCAGCGCCGCGCCGCCGCCGACCAGCACCAAATACGGCAACAACCCGCCGGACCGCGCGAGCTTTCGATCGCCGATCAGCCGATCGAGCACGATGCCCGTCAGCATCGCCGCCGGTGGCACCGCCGGGAAAATGTAGTGGTGGAACTTCGTCAGCATCGCGGTGAACAACGCAAACGCGAACACGAACCACATCGCCAGGAACACAGATACATCTCCGCGGCCCGACCCCAGCGCGTCCTGACGACGTCTCAGCCACCACACGAGGCCAACAGGCACCAGGCCCGTCCACGGGAAGAGCGCATAGCCGAGCTGCCAGATGTAGTAGCGGAAGGAAACGTCGTCGCCCACGTTCGTGTCGTGCACGTGAACTATCGCGCGCTTCCACATGTCGTGGAACAGAAGCCGGTCCGTGAACGGCTGACCGTGCCGCATGTACATCGCCACGTACCAGGGCAACGCGACCGAAGCGATGATGAGAAGGCCGCTCTGGATTTTAATGTCGAGCAGCTTGCGCCAGCGGCCGGAGGCGAAGATGTACGCGCCCGCGCAGAGCATGGGGAGCAGGAATCCAGCAGGGCCTTTGCCCATCGTGGAGATCGCCGCGAAAAGCCAGGCCGCCAGCGCATAGAGCGACGCGAAGCGACGCTCGTTGCGGTTGTCCCATAGCAGCAGTCCCGTGGTCAGCGTCCACGCCATTGCCTCCATCCAAGGCTGCGTCGCACGGTTCGACGGCACAGGGAAGGTCTGCGTGCAAGCCTGGTTGCCGGGCAGCGGCCCCACACCTCCGCCGCCGCAGTTGCCCGCGGACCCGGAGAAGAATACGTCTTCGTGGATGCGGAACCCGAACGGCGTCTTCGCGATCTGCAGCTCGATGTTGCGCGACAGCAGGTACAGCACCTGCGGCAGCACCGCCATCAGGATCGCCCCGATCACCAGGTGATACGCGGAGAGCCTGAACCGCGCGACCCCCAGATCGATCTCGTAGACCTTCACCTCGCGCTCCGGATCCGTGTGCAACGCGAGAAGCAGCAACCCCATCGCCGCGGTCATCGACGACACGAACGGCATGTCCGTCATCGTCTGGTGCCCGATCAGGTACCAGTGAGGCATCGTCGCGAGCACGAGCGCGCCGAGCAGGCCGGCCCGGCGGCCGAATACGTTCGCAACGCCCTTGTAGAGCAGGTACAGCGCCACGACCGTCAGGATGAACACAGGCATGCGAACGGCCCACTCGGGCCACGGCTCGCGCCCCGATGCCACCGCGGCGAACATCTGATCGGGCTTGTATCCCACGCCGAACAGCGACATCGACAGCGCTTCGGTCCAGAAGTTCAACACCGGCTTGGACCAGAACCAGCCATCCTGCGCCCACCAGGTCGAAATCCAGTCGTCGCGAGACAGGATCTCCCGCGCGACCTCGCCGTAGTGCGTTTCCCATGGATCGCTCAGCGAGTAGCTTCCCAGCATCGGGAGGTACAGCACCGTCGCGGCGACCACGAGCCAGAACCCGTGGCGCTGGTGCATGGCGCGCGGCAGCCCGGCTTCGTCTTTCACCCACGCGCCGAGCCTCTCGCCGACCTTGTAGACCGACACCACCAACGATAGGAACGCCGCCGGGATCAGCACGGCGTTGACCTTCCACGACGTGTACCCGGCAACCGCAACCGTGATAAGCACGAGGGTGAGAAACAGCGAGCCAAACAACGCACCGATGGCTGGCGCGATGGCGCGGATCGTCACACGCGACGCGACCCGGTCGTCCGGGGCGTCGAACGTACCAAGCAGGTCGAGCAACCCCCACACCGAAACCAGCGTGGCGAGGAAGCCCACCGGCACCGACCAGCGGAATTGCGTGTCGGCCGCGCAGATGCAGAACAGCACCAAACCGCCCACGAGCATCGGGATGCCGCCGCGCAACCAGTGGACCGGACGACGCTGGTCCGCATCCCGTGGCGGGGCAGGAGGTAGCGGCACCGGTTCGTCGGTCGCGCTCGGCGCAACCCGCTCAGCCTCACCGTCGGCACCGTCACCACCCGACACGGGCTGCTCGTGCGCGAAGTCGCCTCCCACGCCCTCCCGGTCTTCGTCGTGCGTCGATTCGTTTTTCTCGTCGGTCATGGTAAGCCCCGCTCCAGCGCGGTGTGCACACTCGCCGGTCTCGTGGGGCACCAGCGTGCTCCGCGTGTGGCCGGCACAAGCTCGCGTGGTGTTAGCAAGACTCCGGGCCTGTGACCAGACCGCCCACGTCGATCCGCAACGGCCCAGGCTCAACCCTGTGCCGCAGCCGCGATCGCCCGGAGCCGCGTTCCGAGAGCCATCGCGTCGGCCCACGCCAGCGTGGCCGGCGCCGACGGCATCCGGTCGGCTGGCCCGACCCAGGTGCGCACCAACACGCCGTCTGCCCCCGCCGCGATCGCGGCCTGAGCGACGGCCGCCACATAGCGGGCACGCTGGGCGATGGTGCTCGCATCCACCACGATCGGCAGGTGAGTGCGGAGCTTCGCTCGCGCAATGGCGGCGATCTCGAGCGTACGGGCACCGTTGGGATACTCCCCGCCCGCTTCGAGCAGCACGACCGCGCTCCGGCCGTCCGCCAGCTCTCGCTCCGCTGCCTCGATCCACACGTTCGCCCCCCAACTCGGCTCGCGCAGCACGAACACGACATCGCTGACCGCCCCGGGCCGCCGCTCGAGAGACAGGCAAGCCAGCGATCCGACCGGTCGCGGCACGACAGGAGCCCGGACCACTGCGGCGTCGAAAGGCCTGCCCGCCGCGATGTCATGCGGCAGATCGGTGATGTGCTCCACCCCGATCGGCTCGATCGCGAGCCATGGCTTCCCTCCACCAATGTTCCCCCACGCCCCGGATACCACCGTCGGCGTCCGACGGAACCGGCGCGACGCCAGGCAGTACGGATCCTCGATACGAATGACGTCGTCCACATAGGGTAGATCGCGCCAAAGGTCGCGTGCGTTGGCAGGCACCTTGCCGATCACCGCGAGCAGCGTCCGCGCGGTTCCGTCGATCTGCTGTACCTGATGCCCCGCTCCAACCAGTGTTTGTCTCACCGTCTCGACAGCGTCGGGCGGTGCGTTCGTGTCCATGACGATGATCATCGCCCGGACAAGCCTAGCAAAGCTCGGCCCCGGACGTATCCTCGTCGGCACTCCACCCGACGATTCCGACCTGCCCCATGCTCGCCCGCTGCCCTTCCCTGATCATTTGCCTCGTCGCCGTCGGGCACGTGTCGTGCTCCGCCCCGGCCGTGCCTTGTCCGGCCACACGCTCGCACGCAAGCAGCCCCCAAGCGCCTGTGACAAAAGTGCCCCCGGCCACCCCCGCAGCAAGCTCCGCTTCCATCCCCATCCCCATCCCCTCCCCTGCCTTGCAGCACGCAGCCGAAGCAGTGGTGCACGCCTTCTCGATCGAGGCGCCGACTTGGTCCCCCGACCAACGAAGCCTGATGTTCATCTCCGACCGGCAAGGCCAGCCCGCCGCGTGGCTCTCCCTGTGGTCCGCCCTGGACCTGCCACCAGATCCGGTCGGCGCGCCGGATTGGAACACCCTCGCCGCCCGCTTCCTGCCCGGCAACACCGAGGCGCTCGTAGCCGTCGCAGCGACCGACGGGTCCTGTACCCTGTGGCGCACCAACCTGACCGCCAACCAACACTCCCGCCTCGCCACGATCGACGACTGCACCATCGATCGCATCGTCCAGGCCCAGGGCGCCCCCGATGCCGCTGCGTTCGTCGCCCACCGCACGCTCGCTCCCCGCGACACCCTGTATTCCCTGCACCCCGCGGCTTCCTCGCCCAGGCCCGTCGCCGACCTGCCACCGGGAACCCGTCTGCTCGACGTGTCGCCCGCAGGCACCCACGCTTTGCTGGGCCTGGCCGACCGCGGCACGCTCGTCGAGATCGACCTCGTCAATGGCGCGACGAACGAGCTCACCACGCAAGGCAAGCTGACCACCGCGTGCTACGGCCGCGATGGCAAGCAGGTCTGGACTGCGACGTCACGGGGCGACGACGCCTGCCTCGACAGCATCCGTGCTGCTACGGGCGCCGGCCCCACTTCCTGCTTCGCGGGCTGCTGGATCAGGGATCTCCGAACCGGGGCTCGTGGCTCCCGACTCGCAGCGCTGGTCGACTGCCAAGACGGGGCCGAACTGCGCATCCTCAATACTTCCAATCTCACGCACCATCTCACGGCCGCCCTGCCCACAGGGACCGGCACGCTGGCCGACTTCTCGCGCAATGGCACCGCTGTCCTCGTCACCTGGCAGACTCCGTCTTCACCTCCCGACATCTTCGAAATCGACGCCCGCAAGCACGCCGTTCGGCAGCTACGCAAGGACGTTCGACCAACGCTGGCTGCGCTGGATGACATGGCGTCCCGCATCGTCGACGCACCGTCGGCCAACAACGTAACCTCGAAGGTCGTCGTGCACGCTCCAGTCAGTGCCTGGTGGGGTCGGTCACGCAACCATCCCGTCGTGATGCTGCTGACGACCGGCACGGTCGCCGACAGGATGAGGTGGAGCCCGCTGGTCCGCCTGCTTGTCGCAAGAGGCGCCGCCGTCGTCTCCGCCTCGGTCGACCAATTCAAGACCCCCGATGCCGTCACCTTGCTTCTTGCCTCGATCCCGAACATACCGTGGGCGGACAGGAGCCGTGCCGCCGTGATGGAGCTCGACGCTCGGGGAGACCTTGCCTTCCATGTGCGCCGGACCGCACCCGCAACCTGGCGGGCGGCCGTTGCGCTTCGGTCTGCTCCGCTCGACGGGGTGACACCGAGATCGCCGAGCGAGCCAACGGAACTGGACATCGCGCTGGACGACTCGGCGCAATGGTACCGCGTGCACGGTGCAGCACCGCTGGCGCAGGTGGTGGCGTTCGTCGAGCAGCGGTTGCATGAGCAGAGTGCGGATTTCTGATGTTGCACCATCGCGGGCTTTGCGGCAGGAAGTCTTCGCCTCGATATTGACGCGTAGGTCGTGCGCCCCGAAAAGACCCCGTTCATGCGCTTGTCGGTGATCACGTTGCAGCATTGACCAAGCGATGGCTGTTTCCCTGGTTCTGCGATCCTCCACGAGTTCCCCTGGCGCGGAAACGCAAGCGCCACGCGTGATCACGTACGACCTGCCCCTCGTGGTGATCGGACGAGGACAGGGATGCGACTTCCTGCTGCCAGACTTGTCCGTGAGCCATCGGCACGCGAGCATCCGTCAGCGAGACACCGACTACATCGTGATGGACGAAGGCTCGACCAACGGCACCTTCGTCGGCGCCGTTCGCCTCTCACCGCAGACGCCGCGTGTGGTGCGCAACGGTGACATGATCCGCGTGGGACGCGTCTGGCTCGAGGTTCGCATCGAGCATGCCGCAACTCCCACGCACACGGCACAGGCGACGAAAGAGCTGGCGCTGGCGCTGGTTTCGCGAGCACTCGACGCCCAGGGCGAGCACAGCGGTCCTCGGCTCGTGGTGGTCGCCGGACCTGACCAGGGAAAGCAGATCTTGCTCGACGACGCTGGCGGACAGGTGGTGATCGGCCGCGGGCGCGACGTGTCGCTGCCCCTCGATGTGCCCGAAGCCTCGCGGCGTCATGCTCGTGTCGTCCGACACGGCGAGCACGCGCTGCTTCGCGACCTGGGCTCCCGGATCGGGACGATGGTTCGCGGTGAACCCGCACCAGCCGACAACGACACGATCCTGCGCACAGGCGACATTTTCCAGATCGGACCCGACGCGATCCGTTTCGAGTTCCCGGCCGTCGAGGCCCTGCGCGAGCTCGAGCAGTCCGAAGACGAAGCCATGGCCGCAAGCGAAGTGGTCCCCCCGCCGGTCACCCCGCACGCCGATCCGACACCAGCCGCACCGGCCCCCTCTGCGCCGATCCCCGAACCGCAAGCATCATCAAGTCGGTCGAACGCTGGCGTGCCCGTGCGCCGAGGCAAGCCGGTGGAAGGCGGGTGGACCAAGACGGATGTGATCATCGTGCTGCTGGCGCTCGCCGTCCTGGGGATGAGCGCCGTAGGGCTGCTGTGGCTTTTCCGAGGACTGTAAGGAGGCACCATGTCCGCTTTCGAGATTGAACGGGAAGAGGCTGTTGCAACACTCTGGCTCGCGAACCCCGAGCGGAAGAATGCCATGGGTCCCGAGTTCTTCCGCGGGCTGCCGGAACGGATGCGAGAGCTCGAGGCGGATGAGAACATACGGGCGATCGTGATCGCAGCACGGGGGAACACCTTCTCCGCTGGGCTCGACCTCAAGAGCGACATCGGCGCGCAGATCCAGTCTTCGCTGGCTGGCGGCCTGGCTGCCGATCGCGAAAAGCTCTGGCACCTGATCCATGAGCTGCAGCACAGCTTCGATGCCATCGCCCGGTCGTCGAAGCCCGTCATCGCAGCCATCCAGGGCGCGTGCATCGGAGGAGGGCTCGACCTCATCGCGGCATGCGATGTCCGTTTTGCGTCGAAAGATGCTTTCGTCAGCCTGCGCGAGACCAGGATCGCCATCGTGGCCGACCTCGGCTCGCTCCAGCGCCTCGCATCGATCATCGGCCAGGGCTACCTGCGAGAAATGGCTTTCACGGGTCGCGACGTTCCTGCGTCCGAAGCCCTTCAGATGGGGCTGGTCAACGCGGTGCTCGAGGACGCCGCCAGCACCTTGGCCCACGCTCGCAAGATCGCGGCCAGCATCGCGGCGAACAGCCCGCTGACCGTGCGCGGCGTCAAGGCGATCTTGGATGCCGCTCAGTCGGAACAGATTGCAAGAGGTCTCGACCGGGTTGCCTTGTGGAACGCCGCGTTCCTGCCCAGCGAAGACCTAATGGAAGCCGTGGGCGCATTCTTGCAGAAACGTCCCCCCGTCTTTCGAGGCCGCTGACCCAGTCCACCCCAGCGTTGTCGATATTTTGACCAAAGCGGCCAAGTTGGGTAGGTCGATGTAGGACAATGCCATCAAGGCTCGCGCCCCACCTCGCCGCCCTCCTCGCCGCTCTCGTCACCCTCCTGACCTCGAGCGCCGCCCGGGCGTGGGTCGAAACCGAGCTGCTCAGCGCCGAATCCCGCGTCGAGATCCACCGCGATGGCACCGCTCATGTCCAACACAAGGTTTCCTTCCGCGTCCGCGGCGGGCCCCTTCGGTTCCTCGACCTGTCCATCTCTGACCGGCAGATCAGCGTGTCCGGGACCGCGTCCCTGGCGACCGCTGGTGACGCCGCCACACCGATGATGCCGGTTCCCGTGTCGATCGACCAGAAGCCCGACGGCGATGTTCGGGTGGAGATCGACGAGAAGCGTGGCGTGCGCAAAGGCGTGTACAACCTCGACTTCGGCTACGACGTCGACCTGCTGCAGGCCGGTGGCCTCACGCGCGACGGGTCGATGCTCAAGGTGACCTGGATGGGGCCCAAGTGGCAGGACGGCATCGATAATGTCAAGTGCGTGCTGGCGGTGCCTGCGTCCGCAACGGCTCCTCGTCCGGCCTACGACACGCACGACGACACGACCGACGAGGCGGGATCCAGCACGGTGGGGTCGTACCTGACCACGATCGCGCGGCTGCCCGAGTTCGACGAGGTCACGCTCATCCGGCCGCATGTGGCGCGCGGCGAGTCGGTGCCGTGGGCCGTTCGGATCGATCCGTCCGCCATCGGCGACGTCAACGATCCGCGATTGCATGCGCAGGATCAGACCAGAAGCGCGGCCCCGGTGCCGCCGGAGCAACGCGTCTTGTTTCTCGGCGCCGCGGCCTTGCTCGCGCTGACGGCGTCGATCGGGCTGGCGGTCAAGCACCGTCAGGTGACAGCCGCGTGCAAGTCGCGCGGAGTCATCCCCCGTCCGCTCGTCCCGTTGGGCATCGGTCTACGCGTCGCCCTCGCAGGGCCGCTGCTCGCACTGGGAGTCGGCGCGCAGGTCTGGCTGGCAGACCCCACCGCCGGCTCCATCGTTGTGCTCGCGGTCGTGGCGTTGACAGCATACCGTACGCCTGCCGCGCGAAGCGCGCCGCGTGGACCTGGTCGCTGGCTTCCGCTCACGGATGATCAGGCGTTCCGGGTCCAGAAGCCGTCCCTGTCCACGTGGCTCGACGTCAGCACGACGAGCGGCAAGGTCGTGTGGCTGATGGGCACCATCGCCTGGGGCGCAGGGGTCGCCGCGACCAGCCGGTTCTCAATCTATCACGCACACGTTCTCGCGCTCGACTACGTGCTGGTTGCGTCACTGTTCTGGACAGGCCTGCGGAAGCAGCTCCCAGCCGACCCGGTGGTGGACGCCGCGCCGATCCTGGGGGCGCTGGCCCGGTCGCTTCGCAACCACAAAGCGCTGGGCGAAGTCCGCGTAAGCGCGATCGCCCGCTTTGCGACAGGCGCATCGAACCCGGACGAGCTTAGGCTGTCGATCCGGCCGCGAGGCGGGCTGCGAGGGTTTCGCACGATCGAGGTGGGGATCGCTTGGGCGCACGGCACGGCGGGACCTGTGCCGTTCCCCCAGGCGCTGGTTCGCGTCGTGGACAGCTCCGCGTGCCACGAGGCGGTGACCGCCCGCGTGCACAAAACACGGTGGCTCCGTGGCCGCGAATCCTATGAGCGGGTCTTGTGCCTGACGCCAACGCTGCCGACCCTGGACCACACCATGCGGCTGATCGAGTCGCTGGTGAGAATCATCCGAGATCCTTCTCCGACCGTCGCAGACCGATCGGTTTCGCCCCTGAGCCCGCAGCGTCAGCCGCGATCGTCGCTGTCCAGGAGCTCGAGGAAAGGGGCTGGGATGTCGTCGCGTACCTCGAACGCGGGCACCGACGCGCTGCCCCTCCACACCACGTGGTAGGCGTGAAGCGCATGGCGCTGCGCCGTGTCGGTGCGCCCGCCGTACAGCTCGTCGCCGAGGAGCGGATGGCCGATGGCGGCCATGTGCGCCCGAATCTGGTGTCGCGCAGCCTTCAGAGCGCTGGCCTCGACCAGAGCCAGGCGTCGGGATCGTCGAAGCACTCGATAGGAAGTCGAGGCCGGACGCGGCGAGTACCGCGCCTGATCGCGCGGATGAACGCAAGCGAGCACGCGGCGCTTATCCTTCGGATGCGGGCACAGGGGGATCTCGACGAGGCCGGTATCGGCCAAGTCGGTGCCGTCGCACAGCAACAAGTAGGACTTGTGAATCTCCCCCGCGTGCAAGGCCCGCGAGAGCTCGTCGAACGAGCTGGCCGAACGTGCCGCGACAAGCAACCCCGACGTGTCCGTGTCGAGCCGATGCACGATCCCGGGCTCACGCGCAGAGTAGCCGAAGCCGCGCATCTCGGGGTAGCGAGCGAGGAGTGCATTGACCAGCGTTCCCGTCTCTCCGGCGCGAATTGGCGCAGTCGGCTGCCCTGCGGGCTTGCACACCACGACCAGCTCCTCCCGCTCGAGCCGAACATCGAGGGCCGCGCCTGGTTGCGCAACCGCCGCGTCGTCGAGTGGCTCGGGGAGCGTCACCGTGATCACGCTGCCAACACGCGCAACGTCTCCCTTGCGCGCGACATGACCGTCGACCCGCACGGCACCTCGCTCGAACAGCGCACGAGCCCGCGCACGGCCGATCCGAGCGCCGAACGCTTCCACGACCACCTTGTCGAGACGCTTGCCGGCGTCGGGGTCTTGCACTTCGATTTGCGTCGTCTGGTCGTTGGTGGGCTGGTCGCTCATTGCTGTTCCTGGCCGCTGCCTGGGTTCACGCGGATCGGGCTCCCATAGCACGGGCACCGGTCCCAGGCTCGGAGGTCGTCATGCCGTACGTCGATACCGTCGTGGGTCGCCTCTTCGTGCAGACTGCCGGGCATGGGCCGGTCATCACGCTGTGGCACTGCCTGTTCGGAGACAGCGGCGTCTGGCAGCCCGTTCTTCCCTCGCTCATCCAGCATGGGCGCGTCGTGCTGGTCGACGGCCCGGGCCACGGCAGGAGCGATGCGCCGCCGGGCCCGTTGAGCCTCGACGGATGCGCCGACGCCTGGGTGCAAGTGCTCGATGCGGTTGCACCGGGCAAGGCCGCCGTGTTCGCGGGATTGTCTTGGGGAGCCATGACCGCGCTTCGCGTTGCCGTCCGCCATCCCGGCCGTGTCCACGCGTTGGGACTGTTCAGCGCGATCGCCACGGCGCCCCGGACCATGGCGCGGATCCGATTCGCGGCTCTTGCCGCGTTGCTGCGCCGCACCGGCGTCTCGCCCCGCATGGCGCCTTGGCTCGCGGACAAGATGGTCTCGCGATCCAGCGGTGCAGCCGCGCGACAACAGGTGCTGCGTATGCTGGCGCGGACCGCCCTCGACGATCGCCTCGCTCTGTATCGCGCAGCGCGCGCCGTGCTGGTCGACGCCGACGACATCACCGCCGCGCTGGGCCAGGTCCAAGCCCGAACGGTCGTGTGCGTGGGCGCCGAAGATGGTATCACGCCGCCGCCGTGCTCGCGCCGGATCGCACGGAGGTTGCCGTGCGCCGAGCTTCACGTGGTAGGGCACGCCGGGCACATGGTCGTGGTCGAAGCGCCGGAACAGACGCGCGATCGATTGCTTTCGCTTCTGCCTCGGTGACGCGCCGCGCACCATTCGATCAGAATGTGCCTGCCCACGAAACACCGTAAGCAGGCGCGCTTCGGCCATCCCGAGCGCTGCTCACGCCGATGACGCCAGCCTGCGGACGCCCATACCGCCACGTGTCGCCGACGCTTGACTTGGATGGCGCGTCGTCCGTGATCCACCAGGCGATGACGCCGCCCGCGACCGCTCCGCACATCGTGGACGAAACCCAGACGCGCTGCCTGGGTTCGCTGACGTCTTCTCCGATGAGCAGCGGGCTTGCGACGGCGGCAACGGACAGTGCGCCGAGCCCGGCGCCGACGTCGATCATCATCACGCGGGAGACTGACCCTCCCGAGAACTTGCGGGCGATCGCACCAGCCACGACAGTGCCAGCGATGGCGCCGTAGCCCATGCCCTGATACGGAGTTTCCGTCTTGCTGCCGCGAACGAGGGCTTCGGTTCCTGCACCGAGGCCGATGCCGAGCAGACCACCGGAGTGCGTGATCGTGGCGCCCGCCTCGCCCATCCCCCGGAACGTCAGGGATATCGAAGCAAGCGTCAATCCTCCCAACCCACCCACGAGCCCCCATGTGTACCGATCGGACGAGGGCTGCACGTCGCGTCCCTTGGCGAGCAGCAGGCCACCGGCGGTCGGCCAGACCACGCCCGCGGACAAGTACCAGGCGTCGCCAACCCCGACGTCCCACTCCTCGGCGACGATGAGCGAGCCACCGACCCCGATGCCGGTGCCGAGGGCGAGCAACGGATAGGTCAGCCTAGCATCGTCGGATCCCCCGGACTTCTGCAGCGAGTAGCCGACGAACCCGCCGAGCGCCGCCGCATTGAGCGCCAGGATGGCCCGTCCTTCGGACCGCCTTCGGTTGCGCGGCGCCAGCTCGCGGCCGCCTTCAGCGCTTTCTTCTGGCGGGGCAGAGCTCATCGGCGGCGCCTTGCCCTGGCCGGCGCGCACCAGGTCGCGAAGCATCACCACCGCGCGAACATGCAGCTCCGCAGGGTCGACGAACTCGACACGAGACAGCGCAACGTTCGACCCCGCAGGCACGAGGACGAGACGCAACAGCCATTTGTCACCGACGATCTCGAGGCGGGGCGAGATCATCCAGCGCTTGTCGTCGACAGCCCGCTGAACGAGCTTGCTCTCGGTTGCGTTGGAAGGGACGTCGCGCAAGGAATCGGCGAGGACGACGGTCAAGCCGAGGTCCTGGGCGGCGTCGCGGAGCACGGCGTCGAGCTCGCGCGCGCGGAGTTGGAGGATGCCTGCGGAAGCACCGGGCTGACGCAGCGGCAGGGCTGATGGCTGGTCGCCAGTGGGCGTCAACGTGGGCAGGACCGTGGCGGTCGACTCGGACTCGGCGGAGGCCCCATCGCGGCGAGAAGGGACCGGTTCGGCCGACGCTGGCTGTGCCGGCGCGCGATGGGCGCAGAGCAGCACGACCACGGACGCGCACACCGCTCCGAGTCGCGCGAGCGCGGCCATGACTCAGAACATCACGATGCCGTTGACCCACAGATCGACGACGCTGACATCGTCGGCCTTGAAGCGTCGGCCGACATGATTGATCGTGGGGCGGTAGTTGGGGTTGGGGACGCCGGTCGACGACGAAGTCGACACGCCGCCGACGTTGGAGATGTTCCTGCAGGGGCCGGAGCGGGAGACGTCGTTCTTGATATCGGGGTTGCAGGGTTGGTCCATGGTGATGAAGTGACCCTGCACGAAGGTGTAGCCGGCGCCGATCTGGAACTTGACGTACTCGCCGGCCTGCCACGTTGCGCTGCCCATCGCCGTGAACGTGCCATGCGCTTGCACATCGGTGAGACCGGTGAAGTAGACCTTCTGAGACGATAGGTCCACGACGGACGGTGCGTAGTTGGGGTTCGGTGTGACGCCGTCGGCCAGGTACGGGTTGCCCGTCACCGGGTCGGGGTTGCGCATGTACGAGGCGTAGTTTGGGCGACGGATCGACGGCGCATCGGAGGAGCCGAGTGCATCGAACAGCTCGGAGTAGTCGCGGCCTTCGGACCGGTAGGATCCCTGGACACGGGCGTCGAAGGTCAGACGCTGGAACTGCTCCCGGTTCTCCCAGGGGATGACCTGGACGCCGAGGATCAGCCATCCATCGAGCGGCGGATGGTTGACGAGGGAGCCTTCGAGGTCGGTCAGGCCGAAGTCGCTGCTGCTGGTGGGGAACTCGAAGAGCGCGCGGAACCCGCCGTAGGGCTCGATGTACTTGACGCGTCGAGAGACGATGGTGTGCACCTCGAGGCCGGTGACGCCGCGGCTCACGCCAGGCTTTCGCTCGCCGTTCTGTGTTCCTTCGAGCTGCCAGGTATCGCCGTTGCCGTCGGTGAAGGACGTGTCCCCGGCCCTGCCGTTGCGGTTGACGTCGGAGGGATAGGCGCACTTGACCTGGGGTCCAGGCTGGTTGAGGCCCGCGGTGGAGCTGTTGCAGGCGTGCATGGGCTCGCTGACGTTGAAGCGGCCTTCGATGCCGACCAGCCATGTGGGCTTGGTCGGGTCGCGCGCCTGGTTCATCAGGTCGGCGTCGACGCCGACGGCGAGGTACTCGATGCCGCTGCGCTTGGGGGAGCTGAAAGGCAACGAGAAAAGCTGCTCGCCTGCGGCGCTGGTCAGCACCACCGACTGCACCTTGTCGCTGCCGTCGAGCCCCTTGAGCTCACGCGAGTTGCTCAAGATGATGGGCATCCTCAAGTACAGCGCGATGTCATGGTACAGGCCGACGTCGACACGTGTGTTCAGGCGCGATGTCGACTCCTCATACGCTGCGACGTTCAACGTGTCGGCGGTGTAGCCGCCGGTGGACAGGCCAGGCTGGTCGATCCACGTCTCGCGTCGGATGTTCGCGCTCTTCCAGGAGTGCTGATAGCCGAGCGTGATGTTGAGGTCGAATGGGTCGGTGTCGTCAAAAGCGTCGACGACGGTGGTGACCTCACCAGGTTCTTCGAGAACTCTGGGCTCGCTCGCTTTCTTGGGCTCTTCGGCGCGAGCCGACGAACCGATGAGAAGCAGGGCGAATGCCCCGAGCAAACCGCAGCACGTTCGCGCAAGGAGGGGCGTTTTCATGGCCGTCGCGCACATATCCGTGGCCCGGACGCTACCGGTCTGAGGGAGGGGGTGTCAATGCGTATGGCGTACGCCTCGCGCCGCTGGCACAAACAACCTGGATTCTTGGGGCGGACGTCATGGAGCCGGACGGTTCGGGGGCGCGTCGACGAACGGCATGGTGGGACGCGCCTCGTCGCCGGGCTCTTCGTGCTCGTCGTCGTACTGCAAAGACGGGAAGATCTCGGCGGTGACGTCGTAGCTCTCGATCGCCTCGCGCGCGGAACGCAGATCGGATGACGTCTGGTCGAGTCGATCGGCGAGGACACCGAGGAACTGCCAGAGCAACTTGACAGACATCTCGTGCTCGGTCCGCAGGATGTCGAAGAAGTCCGCCCGGCGGATGGCGATGATCTCCGACGGTCCATGGCTGGTGACCGTGGCGGATCGGGGGACGGCGCGGATGAGGGCCATCTCGCCGAAGTGCTGCCCCTTGCCCAAGGTCGTGAGAAGCGCGTCGCCCTTGGTGACGCGCACCTCGCCGGAGAGCACGATGAACAGCTCGTCACCGCGGTCGCCCTCCTGGATGACCACCTCGCCGGAAGCGTAAGGGCGCACCTCGGCCACCTGAAGGACACGAAGGATCTCTCGCTCGGACAGCCGCGCGAACAGCGGCATGCCGGTGAGCACCTCGCGCTTGAGCGCGAGACGCCTGGCCCGCTCGCCATCCACTGCGGTTCCCTCTCCGACGCGGACCAGGACGACGGTGATGTTGTCCTTGCCGCCTTGCTCGTTGGCGAAGTCGATCAGCCGCCGCACGGCGACGTCGCCGTCGATCTCGTTCAGGTGCGTGCTCAGGTCCGCCTCGGTCGTGAGGTAGCCGTGCAATCCATCGGAGGCGAGCACGACCTGGTCGCCGGGCAGCAGCTCGAAGGAGAGCGTGTCGACCTCGACCTGCTCGTAGACGCCGAGGGCGCGCGTGATGGCATGCTTCTGGGCGACCTTCTCAATCTGATCGCGGGACAGCTTGCCGCGCTTGATGAGCTCGTTGATGACGGTGTGATCTTCGGTGATCTGACGGCATTCGCCGCTCCGGTACAGGTAGATGCGCGAATCGCCGACGTGGGCGATGAAGCCGCGGTTGCCCTGCACGAGCATCAGCGAGAGCGTGGTGCCCATGCCGCGCTTGGAGGCGTCGAGGCGAGCTTCGTTGTAGATGCGGACGCACGCCTGCTGAACCGCGTACTCCAAGAGGTTGAGCACCTCCTTGATGGTGACCCGGGCCGCGCCCTGCGCGCCCGCCGAGAAGTCGTCCAGCAACGACCGCTCGCGCTTGATCTCCTCGTGAATCGTCCGCACCGCAAGCGCGCTCGCGATCTCTCCCGCGGCGTGACCGCCCATGCCGTCCGCCACGATGAACAAGCCGAGCTTGCGATCGACCAGGTAATTGTCCTCGTTGTGGTCCCGCTTCCTGCCCACGTCCGTAAGGGCATGAAACCGGACCGTGTCTTGCAAACCCATCGGCGCTACCGTCCTGTGAAGCCGCGAGCATACCGAAACAAGGCGTCACGCGCGAGCACGGGTTGAGCTAGGCGCGACGACCCACCGGCCCAGAGGCGTCCCCGTTGCCGGCGGGGGCGGGCGTGCCACGCACCGCGACGGGCGCGTCCGACGGGTGTTGCAAGCCGGCAAGGGGGCGGGCTTGGAGGTCGCGGAGCTCCGTGCGCAGCGCATCGAGCGAAGCGCGCGTCTCGGCGATGGAGGCCGGAAGGCCGGCGAGGTCGGTGCGCAGCGCCTGGACCTGCTCGTGGAGCCTGGCCGGCCATGCATCCGAACGGGAGGCGGCCGCGTGCTGGGTCCGGAAGTCGCGCAGCTCCTTGAGGATCGTCTCGATGTTGACCTCGTTCTTGAGGTTCACCTTGAAGTCGGTCTCCGCCTCCTTCCGGTCCTTCGCGGCCTGACGGTTCTGGCTCATCACAATCAGCGGCCCCTGGAGCGTGACGACGATCGCGAGCACCAGGTTGAAGAACTGGTAGGGGTACGCATCTGCCGGGTCGGCGAAGATCAGGCCCGGCACGTTGACCACGACCCACAGCACGATGACACCCGCGATCACGAGGATGAACGACCAGCTTCCGTTGAGCTCCGCCACCTTGTCGGCAAGCCGGTCAGCCCAGCTAAGGCCCTTCTCGAACTCCTCGATCACGTTGCGCGCGGCGCGTTCGCTCAACATCGCGTTGGTCTGCCGCAGACGCTCCGACATCGTGCGGAGGATCGCCATGGCCGCACGAGGACGCTTCTCGAGGTACGCAGTGAGCACATCGCGACCGAGCTCGAGCAGAACGGTGGGGGTCTGAGCCAGGGCGCTCGCACTTCGGGGCTTGTCATCGAACAAGGCGACTTCGCCGAAGTACGCGCCAACCGAAAGGTCGGCGAGCGAGACGCGCGTGGCAGGGTCTCCAGGCAGATGAATGTTCACGAGTCCCTCGGCCACGATGTACATCGCGCTGCCTGGATCCCCGGCTTCGAACAAAAGCTCGCCGGCGTGCAGACGACGCTCCGTCAACCCGGATGCGAGCTCCTCGATGTCCTGGTCGCCCAGGCTCTCGAACATCGGAATGCTGCGGAGCAGATCGACACGGTTCACGGCGGGCAAGTGTCGCCCGAGATGGTCGCTGGTGCAACGAGGTCCGTGCGGGCCAACCTTCGCGGGGGCGGCGGGAGGGCTCTCGTGTCGCGTCCCGTTGTGCTACACGAGCGCCGTGGCCGATCAGGAAACGCCCCACCCCGATCAAGTCTTCGAAGCTCTGGAGCTGGCAGCCCACGCTGCTGAAGGCCGCGTCAGGACCGGAGGTCCATGTGTGGTCCCGCCCGCGCTGTTTCGCGAGGTGGCGTCACGGTCACCCGCCCAGGTCAAGGGGCTCGTGGAGCGGGTGCTCATGGGGCCCGAGCCGGAAGCTGGGTTGGACGTGCTGCTGGGCACGGGGGCACTGGTTGGGATCTTGCCGGAAGTGCATGCGCTGGTGGGTTTTGGAGATGGCGAGTGGCGGCACAAGGACGTGTGGAAGCACACCAAGCAGGTGGTGCGCCAGGCGGTGCCGCGGGTGGAGGTTCGGTGGGCAGCGCTGCTGCACGACATCGGCAAGATCAAGACGCGAACGATATCGCCGGATGGCGAGGTGCACTTCTTCGGGCACGCGGAGGTCGGGGCTCGCATGTTCGACAAGATGGAGCGTCGGCTTGGCCTGTTCCGCGCAGAGCCTGCTCTGCAGACCACGGTGCGCTTCCTGATCCTGCACCACCTTCGCGCCAACCAGTACGAAGCGTCGTGGACGGACAGTGCGGTGCGACGCTTCGCCCGAGAGATGGGCGCGGAGCTCGAAAACCTGCTGTGCCTCGCGCAAGCCGACATCACCACCAAGCGGCCGGAAAAAAAGCGCCGGGGGCTGCGCCAGATCGAAGAGCTGACGCTGCGGATCCGCGAGCTCGCCGCGCTCGACGCGGTCCAGCCGCCGTTGCCGTCGGGCGTCGGCAATCTGATCATGGAGGCGTTCGGGATTCCACCATCGCGGCTGATCGGCGACATCAAGCGTGCGCTCGAGGCAGCCGTGGAGTCGGGCGAGATCCCAGGGCACGAGCGGGGAGAGTTCTACGTGGAGTTCCTGCGAGCGAACCGCTCGCGGTTCGGGCTGCCGGAGGGCGAGTGAACGAGGGCTGGCGGCGGAAGGGCCGCTGTGCCAAGCAAGCGTGGGTCAGCAAGAAGGAGGAATGAGCCGTGTCGGAACGGATGGTCAAGTGCAGAAAGCTGGGCAAGGAGCTGCCGGGGCTGAAGAAGCCACCGTACAAGAACGAGCTCGGCAGGCGGATCTACGAGGAAGTGTCGGAAGAAGCGTGGCGTACATGGTTGCAGGAGTCGGTGCGGATCATCAACACGTACCGCGTCGATCTCGGGACGACGGAAGGCCAGAAATTCATGCTGGAGCAGACCGCGCGCTACTTCGGCTACGAGGAGGGCGAGCTTGCGGCAACTGCGTGGACGCCGCCGAAGCAGTGATGCCGGAACGGCCCGGCCCTAGCGACCGGCCGCCGTCGTCGATGCAGACGGGCCCCTGTGATAGCGTAGCCGGAAATGCCGGTACCCTTCACCGATCTCGGTCGGGATCACGCTCCTCTGCGTGCCGAGCTGGTCGCCGTATTCGAACGTGTTCTCGACGGGGGAGCCTTCGTTCTCGGCCCGGAAGTCGACGCATTCGAGCAACAGTTCGCCCAGTGGCTGGGCGTATCCGATGTCGTCTCGGTGCACTCGGGCACCACTGCTCTCATCGCTGCGCTTGCTGCGCTGGGCGTGGGCCATGGTGACGAAGTCGTCACGGTCGCCAACACGTTTGCCGCAACGGTAGGCGCGGTTGTGGCAGTCGGCGCAACACCCGTGGTCATCGACGTGGACCCCGCCAGCCTCTTGCTCGACACGACGCAACTCGAGCAAGCGATGAGCTCTCGTACCAAGGCGGTCTACGGCGTCAAACGGCCGTTGGATTGGCCCAACCCGTTGATATCGTAGCCGTTCCAGGCCGGACGTCGGTCCTGACTGTACCGCGATGCCGGTGGGTACCGGGCGAAATCCCCGGCGATTTGAGGTCGGAAGGTGCCGAGGGCGCCTCCGAGGTGATGATAACGTTGTCTTGACTGTATCTAGCACCTTGTGCTCGATATCGACTCGTCCCACATCGCTCTCGATCGGCTCTTCGCGCATCGACCCGCTGTCTCGCGTAATACCCATGGTGGGCTCGTTGGTCTGGCGGTGTGAAAAGGTCACCAGGCCAAGGAGGCTGCCGCTACCGGCAGCAATGGGCTTCGTGAGCAGGCGTTCAGACCCCCAGCCACCAAGTCGCCGGGCAGCCGGCAACGCCGTTTTGTGAGAAGCGCGGCTCGGCGCCCAAGCCCTTCCCGGTCAGCATTTCCTCATCGGAAGAGACCCCCGCCGCGTAGCGGCTCCGTTCAACCATCCGCAAGGAAACGTCCTGCGCAGTCGCTTGCGCAGTCGGCAAGCACCACACGCACGGGCTTGCAAGATCGCCGCAGCCCCTTGAGGACTGACAGCGCCGTTGCGGTTCCTCCTGCGGTGACCAGAACGGTCGGCACCTGCATGGCTGAAGCATCGTGGATCGGCACCCCCCACACCAGCGTCGCCAGACATGCTCAGCCCACGAGCATCAACTCGCGCAGCACGCGGCGCATCTGCTCCGCCGGCCCGGCTTCGGTACGCACGACGTACGCACGCCATCCCCGCTCCAGCGCCGCTCGCACGTTCTCCTGCCGATCATCGAAGAACACGATCTGCTCGCCGCTGACGCCCGTGGCCTCTTCATACAGCTCGTAGATCCAAGGGTCGGGCTTCATCACTCCGACCAGATGGCTGGCATGACGGTAGGTGAAGTGCTGGAGCGTGGGAAACCGAGCGGTGTCGTTGAACGCCAGGTCCCAGTGATGCCCGCACGTGTTGGACAGGCAACCGAGCAGATGTCCTCGGGCCCGCAGCTCGCGCACCACGTCGCCGACCCCTTCGTACTCGCCTTCCATCCAGGCCAAGGAGATGCGTTCGGCTTCCTCGGCGCTGAACCGCCCGCCCAGGGCCTCGGCCCAGCGTGCGAAGAACTCGCGGTCGGAAACGGCGCCGACCTGCCAATCGAGCAGCAGCTTGGAGGCTCGCTCCGGTTGCACCCGCAGCCTGGGCGCACGCCACGGTACCTTGGCAAGGCTGGCCGCTCGTTCGACGGTGGGCGCCACGCGGATCACGACACCGCCGAGGTCGAACGTGACGAGCCTGCGCAGGTCCGAGGTGCCGTTCATGACGAGCCCTGTTTCCGCGCCCTAGCCTAGCGTTCATGGGGCGTGATTGACAGCCTCCGAGCCCACGACTAGGGAGATCTCGTCCGCGTCGCGGCAGGGTCCGGCCGGACCCTTCATTTCTGCGCGGATTTCGAGCCCAAGGAGCGATGTACCATGGTTGCGACCTACGCACCGCTGTTCCTGATGCTCGCCATTGCGGCGATGGTGGTGGTCGGCTTTTTCGCCGCCTCCCACTTCCTCGGCCCCAAGGCGCGCACCCCCGAGAAGATGATGCCCTTCGAGTCCGGCAACCCGTCGGCCGGTGCTCGCGACGTGCGCATGTCCGTCAAGTTCTACCTCACGGCCATCTCCTTCGTCGTGTTCGACGTCGAAGCCGTTTTCCTTTATGTGTGGGCCGTTCACTTCAAGACGCTCGGGATTGGCGGCTTGATCGCGATGGGCGGCTTCCTCGCGATGCTCATCATCGGGCTCCTGTACGAGCTGAAGAAGGGAGCCCTGGAATGGGAGAAATGACCAAGCCTTCGACCCAAGTCATCGAGGCCGGGCAGACCGGCTTCGCCACGACCAAGTTCAACGAGCTGCTGTCCTGGGCCCGCAAGTACTCGCTGTTCCAGTACCCGTTCGTCACCGCCTGCTGCGCGATGGAGTTCATGGCCGTCATGAGCCCGCGCTTCGACCTGGCCCGCTTCGGCGCGGAAGCCCCCCGCTTCACACCCAGGCAAAGCGACCTGCTCTGGGTCGTGGGTACCGTGAGCCAGCGCCAGGCCCCGATCCTGAAACGTGTCTACGAGCAGATGTGCGATCCCAAGTGGGTCATCGCCTTCGGAACCTGCGCTTCCTGCGGCGGCTTCTACGACAACTACGCCACGCTCGCGGGCATCGACAAGGTCGTCCCTGTCGACGTCTACATCCCCGGCTGCCCGCCGCGCCCGGAAGGCGTGATGGACGGCTTGCTGCTGCTCCAGGACAAGATCCAGAGGGGCGACCGCACCCCGAGGATCGTCAAGCCCCGTCACGATCCCGCCGCCGCCCTCACCCGGCTGCGCACGTCGAAGGACGCCTAGGACCGGAGGCTCACGATGGCGAAGAAGCTTCTCGACATCCTTCAGGAGCGCTTTGGCGCCTCCGTCATCCTCGAAACCCACAGCCATGTGGGCGACGACACCGCGGTCATCGCGCCCGAACACTGGCGTGAGGTAGCCTTGTTCCTGCGCGACGACCCCCGCTGCAAGATGAGCATGCTCGTCGACCTGTGCGGCGTCGATCGCTTCGATCAGCTCCCGCGTCTCGAGGTGGTCGCCCACCTGCACTCGATCGAGCTCAACCATCGCCTCCGCATCAAGACCCGCATCGGCGACGAAGCCTGCAACGACGCCGTGGTGGCGAGCCTGGTGCCGGTTTGGGCCGGCGCGAACTGGTTCGAGCGCGAAACGTTCGACATGTTCGGCATCCGGTTCGACGGCCACCCCGACCTCCGGCGCATTTTGCTGTACCCGGAGTTCGTCGGCCATCCCTTGCGCAAGGATTACCCGGCCACCAAGACCCAGCCCCTGGTGCCGTACCGGGAAGGCGACGACGTGCTCGGCAAGCTCGCGCCATTCCGCGAAGACGAGGGCCTCAGCTTCGGCCGCAAGCACCTCGATTACGTCAAGGAGGACCAGTAGATGGAACCCCTCGACCTCGAAGTCGACGACAGCTCCCTCGAGCTTCCCTCCGACCCCATGCAGCTCATGATGGGGCCGTCGCATCCGGCGATGCATGGCACCGTCCGCATCGTGCTCGACCTTTCGGGCGAGACGGTGCTCAAGGCCGACGTCCAGATCGGCTACCTGCATCGAGGGTTCGAGAAGAGCTGCGAGCGAGGCACATGGAACCAGGTTTTTCCGTACGTCGATCGCTGTAACTACTCCTCGCCCATGCTCAACAACGTGGGATACGCCTTGGCGGTGGAGAAGCTGTGCGGCCTGACCGTGCCGGAGCGTTGCCAGTACTACCGCGTGATCATGGGCGAGCTCGCCCGCATCGCGGATCACCTCGTGTGCAACGCTGCCATGGCCATGGAGCTCGGCGCGTTCACGCCCTTCCTCTGGTGGACCCGGGCTCGCGAGATGATCTACGACATCTTCGAAGAAGAAACTGGCGCGCGCGTCACGCACTCCTTCGCGCGCATCGGCGGCATGGCCGATCCGCCGAACAAGCACTTCAAGGACGCCGTTCGCGCTGCGCTGCCCAAGGTGCTGGCTGCCAACGCCGAGGGGGTGTCGCTGCTGCAGAACAACCGGATCTTCATGGACCGCACCATGGGCGTGTCCCCCATCTCCGCGGCGGACGCCATCGCGCTTAGCTGGACGGGGCCGTGCCTGCGTTCCGCCGGCGTGCCCTATGATGTCCGCAAGGCCAGCCCCTACCTCGTCTATGATCGTTTCGACTTCGACGTCCCCGTCGGCACCACCGGCGACAACTACGACCGCTTCATGGTCCGCGTCGAAGAGATCACCCAGAGCGCGCGCATCATCGAGCAAGCTCTGGACCAGATGCCCGACGACGGTCCCGTCAACGTGGACGACCCCCGCTTCGTCTTCCCGGACAAGGACGACGTGTACACCACCATCGAGGCAACGATCCGCCACTTCAAGATCGTGATGGAAGGCGTGCCGGTGCCGAAGGGAGAAGCGTACGGCTATACCGAAGCGGCCAACGGCGAGCTGGGGTTCTACATCGTGTCCGACGGTTCGGGCACACCGTACCGTGTGCGGATTCGCCCCCCGAGCTTTGCGATTGTGGGCGGCCTGTCGAAGCTGATCACGGGCCAAATGATTCCGGACATCATTCCCACGTTCGGCTCGCTCAACATGATTGGAGGCGAGTGCGACCATTGAGGCCGCCGGGAAATGCCCATGCCTACGTTCAAGATTGATGGCAAGGAAGTCCCCTACGAGGACGGCGACACGATCCTGATGGCCGCCTACCGCGCGGGCATCGACATCCCCTACTACTGCTGGCACCCCGGGCTGTCCGTGGCGGCCAACTGCCGCATGTGCCTCGTCGAGATCCTGCCCCCGCCTGGCCGTCCCGCGATGATGCTCGACGTGCTCGAGCTCGACAAGGACAAGGGCGAGTACGTGGTAGTGCGCAAGCCCAAGCTCCAGCCTGCTTGCCAGGTGCCCGTCACGCCCAACCTCGAGGTGCTCAGCGAAACGAGCCCCCACGTGGCACGTGCCCGCCATGCGGTGCAGGAGTTCCTGCTGCTCAACCACCCGGTCGACTGCCCCATCTGCGATCAGGCCGGCGAATGCAAGCTGCAAGACTACTGGCTCGAGCACATGCGAACCTCCAAGCGCATGCACGAGGAGATCATACACAAGCCCAAGGGCGTGTCCTTCGGCCCCACGATCGTGTACGACGCGGAGCGTTGCATCGTGTGCACGCGGTGCGTGCGTTTCTGCAGCGAGGTGGTCAAGGATCCGGTGCTCAGCAAGCGCGAGCGCGGCAACCTCGGCGAGATCATCGTCGCTCCCGGCAGGCAGCTCGACCACGCCTACACGCTGATGACCGAGCACGTCTGCCCGGTCGGCGCGCTGACTTCCAAGGATTTCCGCTTCAAGGCGCGTGTCTGGTTCCTGCGCAGCGCCCCGACCATCTGCCAGGGTTGCGCCACGGGCTGCAACGCCTGGCTCGACTTCGACCCGCGCTACCAGAAGGTCTACCGGCACCGTCCGCGCGATAACAAGAACGTCAACCAGTACTGGATGTGCGACGAAGGCATGCTCAGCTACGCTGCCGTGTCCGAAAACCGTGTGGCCTCGGCTCGCGTCGACGGCAAGAAGACCACCGTGGAACGTGGCGTGAGCATGACCGCCGCGTCGATCAAAGACGTTCCCAAGGGCAAGGTCGCCGTGCTGCTGAGCGCGCAGCATTCCAACGAAGACAACTTCGCGCTGGTCACCGCCGCGAAGCAGCTCGGGTTCGACAACCTGTACGTCACGGGCAAGGCCCCGGGCAAGGGCGACGATGTCCTGCGCCATCCAGACAAGAATCCGAACACCGCTGGCGTGACGCTCGTCGCGGGGAGCAGTCCCAAGCCTTTCGGCGACCTGCTTTGCGACATCGACTCCGGATCGATCACGCATGTGCTGGCGCTTGGGTCGGCGGTCCCCGTGGAGGAGGCCGCTGCGGTGCAGGCGTTGAAGCGTCTGTCGTTCCTGGCGGTGGTGGGCGTGTGGGATGGGCCGCTCGCGAAGGCCGCGACGGTGCTGATCCCCGCGTGCTCCTGGGCAGAGGGCGAGGGCACGTTCGTCAACGCGAAGGGCATGGCGCAGCGCAGCGCCAAGGCCATCCAGCCGGTCGACGACGCGCGGCCGGCATGGGAAACGATCCTACGCATCGTGGAAGCCACAGGCGAGACGATGCCGTTCAAGAAGCTGAAGGACATTCAGAGCGCGATGCCCGCCCCTGCGGAGAAGGCTCCAGAGAAAAAGGCGGAGGAGCCGTCGCAGGCCGGCGAGGCATCGGCCAGCAATTGAGAGGCTACGGGCAATGAGCCTTGTCGACCTGATCGCGAGCTTCATCAAGATCGCAGTGCTCATCGGGTTCTGCCTGGGCGTCGGCGGTGCCCTGACGTGGAACGACCGGCGCATGAGCTCCATGATCCAGGACCGCGTGGGTCCCAACCGCGCGCGGTTTCTGATCCCCGCATGGGCCGCCCGGGCGATGTTCGCCGCCCCGGCCCTGCTCATCGGCGGCGCCGTCGCCGCCTGGGGCGTCCTCTGGCGCGAGATACCCTCAACGGCGTTTGCCAACGCGCGGGCCAACGAGCGCATCGTCATCACCTTCGAGCTGGCCGTCCTGTTCCTCTGGATCGGCCTCGCGATGCTCACCGCGTGGTCCGTGCGTCGTGGACCGGCCAACGCGCTCGAGGAATTCCTGGCGAAGACGGTCAAGGATCCGCGCAAGGTCTTCTACGCCGGCGTCGTCGTCCACGTCGCTGTCTTCGTGCTTCCGATCGTCATGCGCGGCAGCGCGCTGGCCAAGCAGCTCAAACCGCAGCTTTTCTGGATCGGTCCGGTCACGCTCGGCCTGGTCGTCGCTGCAATGGGTCTGGTGGGCGCGGCCAAGGTGCCTTCGGAGGGCTTCAAGCTCCGTCTGATCGGTCTGCTGCACACCATGGCCGACGGCTTGAAGATGATCTGGAAAGAGGACTTCGTGCCCAAGCACGGCGACAAGATCTTGCACTCGGTGGCGCCGATGATCGCGCTGTTCCCGCCCCTGGTGGTGCTCGCGGTCATCCCATTCGGTGACGTGCTTTGCTTCGCTACCGATCCCACGGGCAAGATCTTGATCTCCAAGGTTCTGTCTATGGTGCCGCGCGAAGGCGTGTGCGCCGAGGGAGCGATCCCCATGCAGGTCGCGAGCCTCGACGTCGGCATCCTGTTCATCTTCGCGATCGCCGGTACGGGGGTGCTGGGCGCCGCAATCGGCGGCTGGGCGAGCGACAACAAGTACTCCCTGCTCGGAGCCCTTCGTGCGGCCGGCCAGATGGTCAGCTACGAGATCACCCTCGGCCTCACCCTCGTGGGCCTGTTCATGATCTATGGAACCCTCCGCCCCGAGAACATGGTCTGGTGGCAGGGCCAGAACGCTTGGGGCATCTTCGTTCAGCCCGTCGCCTTCTTCCTGTTCTTCATCGCTGCGATCGCCGAAACCAAGCGCATCCCCTTCGACCTACCCGAAGGCGAAAGCGAGATCGTCGGCTACTTCACCGAGTACTCGAGCATGAAGTTCGGCATGTTCTTCTTCGCCGAATACATCGAGGTCGTGACCTCATCCGCCATCATGGTCACGCTCTTCCTCGGCGGATGGAACCTGCCCTTCCTGCACAGAGACGGCATCACCGTCCAGATCGGCGACACCGTCCTCTTCCACTACGGCATGAGCCACCTGATGGTCGTCATCATCTCGGTGATCGCCTTCTTCACCAAGGTTCTCGCCTTCGCCTGGGTGCAGGTCGTCATCCGCTGGACACTGCCTCGCTTCCGTTATGACCAGCTCATGAAGCTCTGCTGGCGCGCCCTGCTGCCCCTCTCCCTGGTGAACATCCTGGTCACCGGCGTCGTGTTGCTCGTCATCCAGAACACGAGCGTCACGGTCCGCAGCGCGCTGGATGCGGCGGGAGACCTCACACAGGTCGTGGTCGCCGTGGCGATGATCGCGGGCGGCGTGGCTGCCGTTCGCTGGCTGCTCTCCCCGGTGCGCAGGCAGCCGGTGGTGTTGTCTACCTCCGCCGAGATGGTCGCCAGAATGGGACGCACGATCACCAGGCCGATGCAGGCATGACGCACGAGCACGAGTGAGACAAGACGATGAGTGAAGCGGTTCGCAAAGGTGGTGGGATCGTCGGCAAGAAGGTGCCCAGGCCCGATCGCACGATGCTGATCCAGACGTACGTGCCCGAGACCGCCAAGGGCATGGCCGTGCTGATGAAGCACTTCTTCAAGAACACGAAGGAGATGGTGTTCGGCCAGCGCAACGACCCGGTGCTCGAAGCTCTCGACGACGGCATCAATACGATCAGCTATCCCGAGCAGCAGCGTCCATACCCGCTGCGCAATCGAGGGCTGCACCGGCTCACGCATCGCGAAGACGGGTCACCGCGATGCGTCGCCTGTCTCTGCTGCTCGACGGCGTGCCCTGCGCAGTGCATCTACATCGAGCCCGCGGAGTATCCCGAAGGCGACAAGCGCCGGGGCTACGAACGCTACCCGGCCAAGTTCGTCATCGACGAGCTTCGTTGCATCTTCTGCGGGTTCTGTGTCGAGGCTTGCCCATGCGACGCGATCCGGATGGACACCGGCGAGCACCCGGTTCCCTACGACTCCCGGGACCAGTTCATCTACGACAAGGATCTGCTGATGGCGCTGAAGGGGCGCGACGGCAGCCAGAAGACGCGCAACCCCCGCCACGAGCCCGGCGACCCCACTCACCCTGGAATCACCAGGCTCGGCAAACACTGACCTCCGTGTCTCACACCATCCGTCCGAGCAGGAGCACGGCCGCGTGGCCGCGTGGGTAACATGACGCTGCTCCAGGCGTTCATCCTCGGCGTGGTCGAAGGGGTGACGGAGTACCTGCCGATATCGTCGACGGGACACCTCATCCTCGTCAGCCGCGCGCTCGGGCTCGAAGGCGAGGCGTCGAAGTCCTTCGATGTCGTCATTCAGCTTGGCGCCATCCTGGCCGTTGCCGTGCATTACCGCTCGCTTTTGGCCGCGAGATTCCGCGGGCTGTTCACGCGCGACCCGGCCGCCTTCCGGCTGCTTACCTCGCTGATGATCGCATTCGCGCCCGCGGCGGCGATGGGCTTGCTGCTGCACAAGCTCATCAAGGCGTACCTGTTCGGGCCACTGCCCGTGGCCGGAGCGCTCGTGGTCGGCGGGGTGCTGATGATCGCAGTCGAGAGGGTGCGACGCGCACGCGGAACGATGGGGGCGACGGGCATCGACCAGGTTACGTGGCGACGGGCGCTCGTCATCGGGATTGGGCAGTGCTGCTCGCTCTGGCCCGGAGCTTCGCGGTCGATGAGCACGATGGTGGCCGGTCAGATCGCCGGCCTGTCCACCGCGACGGCGGCGGACTTCTCTTTCTTGCTCGGCCTCCCGACCCTGGGCGCGGCAACCGTCTACGACCTGTTCAAGGCCCGGCACGAACTGCTGACCGGCGTCGGACCAGGTCCGCTGCTCGTCGGAATGGTCGTCTCTTTCCTGGTTGCGTGGGCTGTCATCGCGGCCTTCGTCCGCTACCTGCAACGACGGGGACTCGAGCCGTTCGGCTACTACCGAATCTTGCTGGGCGGTGTCGTGCTCTGGGTGACGTTGCGCTGAGCGGCATCCCCGCAGGATGGCAGGCCGAGTCCGCGGACACGCAGACGCACGACATCCAGCCGAGCGCGTGGTGGACGACCTGCAACGTTCGGCCGGTCACAGCTCGAACGGCACGAGCCGACGATGCTGTGGAGGCGGTTGCTTGAGCCTAGTTGCAGCTACAGTCCTTGGCCATGTCGCAGGTGGCGGTGCCGTCGCTGCCCTTGAGCTGCATCGCCTCGAAGCCGACGAGCTGATAGGCGCTGCACGTCCCCTTGATCTCGGGCTTGAGGGCGGCGAGCGCGCGCGAAGCGCAGGTCATCGAGATCTTCGTGTGATCGGCAGAGGTGCTGGTGATCTCGCAGCCGTTTTTCTTGTCGTTGAACGAAGTGATGAACGACTTTCGCGCTTCGGGGGTCTTCACCCCGCCGCAGCAACCTTCGACGGCGATGACGAGGCCAAGGACGAGCAGCATGTGCAGATGTTTCATGACGGTCTCCGGGCAAACGGGGTGGCGCACGAGAGCGCGGGGTGAACGTCGCATGCAGAGGACCGCAGCGTCAAGACTCGCTGCCATGGGTGGCCCATCGGAGATCCGGCGCGCGACGTCTCATGGCGCCGGCTTCAGGCTGTCGCAATCGATGTCGCCGGTCAGCGCGCCCACGCCGGCAGTCCAACGCGATCCCATCTTGAACGTGCTCCACCGCGATTCGTCGGAGTAGTCGCACGTGTGCTCCTTGCGGGAAGCCGTGTCCACGAATCGAACCGTGTACTTCTCCTTGGTGGCGCCCTTGCGCTCGCATCCGTCGCAGGTTCCGCTGCGCGCAAGGTCCACGTCCGGCCAGCGCGGCTTGTCGTCGAGGCTTGTGCCGGTAGCTTTGACGCTGCGGTCCACTTTCCACTTGCGCACGCGATAGCGACACTTGTCGGCCATCACGGGTTCTTCCCTGAACTTCGGCGTGCACTCTTTCTTCTCCTTGTAGGTGCCGTCGCCCTGGTCCACCTTGCGGACCTTGCAGTCTTCGCCGTCCTGCACCTTCTTGGTGGATCGCTTCTCCTTGGCACGGGATATCTCCTCCGCGCCGGCGGGCATCTCGTCGCACCAAGCCGACTCCTCCACTGCGCCATACTTCTCGACGGCGACCTCTCGCATCCAGGAGTGCCCCGTGACCTCGACCGCCGCCGGCCTGGCAGCGCACTTGTTGTAGGCGCACACGCCACCGCCCACGATGATCAGCATCAGGACGAATCCGAGGATGCCGAAGATGGCGCATCCCTTTGCGGCAGCCCCCTTGGGATGGGGCGGTTGGGGCGCAGGTGTTGGTGGCAATCCAGCAACGGCGCCCTGGCGTGCGGCAAACTCCGCGCGGGCGTCCTTCGAGCTCTCGCCCTGAAAGGCCTGCCCCTCGGGGACCACGCGGTCGGCACGCTGTGCGACGGTCCTCGCACCGTCGAGAGGGCCGCCGCAACCGCCGCAATGGTTTGCGTTGCGGCTGTTGGCGGTGTTGCAAGCGGGACAGAGCAGGTCGGCCCCGACGAAGTGGTGGTCTTCGACGGCTATCTTCTCGCTGTCGGGCGGGAAGTACCGGGCTCGGGGATCTTGCGGAGCGCCGCAGTTGGGGCAGTGCCGGTGCGTCTTGCCCAGGTTTTTCCGCGTGCCGCAGTACTGGCAGTCCCAGAGCATCTCGTAGGTCTTTTCGGACATGTCTCCTTGCTACCAGGAAACGTGCGACCAATCGAGGCCGACCAGGCCCGCGGCCCGGCCGCACTTGCCGGCGCACCGACCTGCCCGACCGCCTAGCCCTGCAACTCCCGACGGAAGAACGCGTTGTAGCGCGGATCGTTGAAGCGCTCGTAGTCGATCACGAAGGGCGTCAGCACGCTGATGCCATCGTGATAGCGGATGGTCAGCGCCATGGGCGTCACCTCACGATAGTTGCTGGTCTCGGGCAGATCGTCGTTCGTCTTGCCGCCGGCGGAAAACAGGCTCACCAGCAGGGTGTCGGGCTCGTCGATGACACGGCGGACGCCCTCGACGATACGCTCGTGACCGCGGATCATCGTGGTGCAGCCGATGCGGGACATGAAGCGCTTGAACTGATTCTTGCCGAAGGGGAACCTGGCATTGGCCTTCTGAAGGTCCAGCGGGATGACGTCGGCCTCGCTCGGGTCGCTCCAGAGCATCTGGAATCTCAGCTCGCTGTCGTTGAGCGAGGAGAGCCCCTTGTACTTCTCCGCAAAGGTGTCGTCGCGCGGGATCCCAGCGTGCACGAAGAAGGTCTTGTCGAAGACGAGCATGTTGGGAAGAGCTTCGAACAGCTTCATGTAGGCCGCGAACAGCTCTTGCGGGGCGATCGACTGCAGCGAGCTCATGGCTTCGGAGGGACGCACGGGGGCCAGCACACGGCCTTGGTACTCGACGTAGTACTCATGGTTGCCGCGGAGAACGAACACGTTGTCGGGTGCGGCAAGGAAGAGCTGCATGACGGTTCGGAGGATGCCGTTGTAAGAGAACTTGCCGCGATCGATGTAGTCACCGAGAAAGACGGCCAGCATGTTGGGGTTGTTGGCGGGGTCGCGGTGGTGGGCCTGCACCTTGTTGAAAAAGTCCGCTTGCAACAGGGCCGCCTTCAGGCACGAGTAGCAGCCGTGCAGGTCACCAAGCACCAGCAGCTCGTAGCTGCCACCGGTCTTGGGCGGGACGACGTACACATGCCCATCGAGGAACGGCTCGCCTCCGGCGAACGCTCGGAAGTCGGACGCACCATCCAACCGCCCTCGGCCTCTGGCCCGCTGCTCCTCGAGCTTGGCCGTGAACCGGCTGATGAGGTCCAGGTCCATCTGCGCTTGCCGCCTGAACATGGCCGGGTCGTCCGCGTAGTTGACCTCGAACGTCTTGAGGAACGGGTGGTCGTTCTCACGCGGCGGCATGGGACGGGCCTCGTCGAAGACGACGGCGCCTTCCGGCAGAGGCTCGAGCTCCACCTCGTCGAGCTCGATCGGCACATTGAGCAACGCCTCGAGCTCGTTGCGAAACTTCTGCTCGGCGACATGCACGACGCCGTCGGCGTGCATCAGCTCATCGACCGTGGCCAGGAGCGCGGCCCTGGTGCCCTCATCGAAGCGGCGAAACTTCTCGAAGGCGCGCAGCTTGAGCTTGGCGAGCACGAACTGGAGCTGGTCTTCTCCCCCGGCCACACTCTCCGTGAATAGCGCCTGGATATCGTTGTCGTGACGGTCGAGCACCTCGAGGAAATGCCGCGTCCACCGATCGACGACATCACGCGGGACGCCCTGGCCGAATTCTCTCGCGCGCTGCTCCACGAGCCGGCCAATGTACCGCTGGATGTACTCCTTCTCGCTTCGGGCGAAGTCCCCGTCGATGTAGCCGAACGCCGTGAGCGAGAAGATGACAGCATCCATCTGCTGCTCGGCGATCACGGGATCCTTGTGAAACGACAGCATCCCCGGAACCTCCTGGTTGGGCGGACCCACCCAACCTACAACCAGGATGCTGCGGAGGCCAGGGGGCGGTGTGCGTGCGCGGCGGCCACGCACTCTTGTAAAGTCCATGTATTGCATTGTTTCTGAATTGCATCGTAGCGAGGTGGTCGCCCTCGTTTCTGTGCGAAATCGACGCTCAATGCTCATGGTAAGGCGCCTCAGGGTGACGCTGCACCAGGGCTCCAGGCGGCGCTCTGGTCCTGGCCCTACGTATCCAAAGGAGATTTCTGATTCTGAACGGGCCGCGGCCTGCTCCCGAATGGCACTCGACGCGCCGACATTGTGTGCGCCTGGGGGCAGGTCGTGGTGCTGCACGCGTTCCACATGATCTGTGCCGGGTGCATGGCGCACGGGATCCCCCGACGCAGGCAGTGGCGAAGCTGTTCGCCGACGCGTCGGCCGCGGTCGTCGGGCTGCACACCGTGTTCGAGCACCACGATGTCATGACGCTGGCAGCGACCGGGCTGTTGCTCCACGAGTACCGCATCCGGCTTCCCGCCGGCGTCGACGAGCCGATCGAGGACGACGATCCGATTGCGCGCACCATGCGCGCCTACGCATTGCGCGGCACGCCAAGCACGGTGCTCATCGACGCGGAGGGCCGATTCCGGCAGCAGATGTTCAGCGCCCACCCTGGCCTCGTACTCGGCGCTGCCATCGGCGTGATCGTCGCGGAGGCGGGCACGCCGGTTCCTCGACACGGTCGTCTCGGCCAAGGCAAACGGGTGCAATGCGAGGACGGCTGTGACCACGAGCAGGGTGCGTGAACGCTACACGCGACGCATCTCGGCCTCGACGCGTAGAGCCTCGGTGACAGCGGGGCGCGCTTTCACCCGCTCGGCGTAGCGCGCGAGCGCCGGATAGCGCGCGAGGTCGAGCTTGACGTGCGGTAGCCAGGTCAGGATCGTGAACAGGTACGCGTCCGCCACGGTGAACGTGTCACCGAGCAAGTACGGCCGATTCGCGAGCCGCGTGTCGACGTGTGCGAGGCGGCCGACGAGGCGGTCGATCGTCGCGGTGCGCACCGGCTCGGGCAGGCTCGGATTGAACAGCGGGCTGAAGCCCTTGTGCAGTTCGGTCGCGATGAAGTTGAGTTGCTCGAGGAGGCGGTAGCGCTCCATCGTGCCCGGCGCCGGCGCGAGGTTCGCCTCCGGCTTTCGGTCCGCCAGGTACTGTACGATCGCAACGCCCTCGGTGAGCACCTGGCCGTCGTCGAGCCGGAGCGCGGGCACGTACCCGAGTGGGCTCACGTCCTTGTAGTTCTCCCCTGACGCGGTCTTGCCCGTCTTCGGATCGACCTGGTCGAGATCGAAGGGAAAACCGAGCTCGCGCAGCACGATGTGCGGCGACAGTGAGCACGCCCCCGGCAGCATGTAGAGCTTCAGTGCCATCGTCGCATCCTCCTCAGGCCACCTTCGCCTTGACCGCCTCGATCTCGAGGTCGATCTCCACCTTGTCGCCGACGACGACGCCACCAGCATCCAGCGTCTGGTTCCACGTCAAGCCGAAGTCCTTGCGGTCGATCGACGTCGTGGCGGTGAAGCCGGCGCGCTCGCCGCCCCATGGGTCCTTGACCCGGCCCGCGTACTCGACGTCCAGCACCACCGGACGGACAACCCCCCGGATGGTGAGGTCGCCCGTCATGCGATAGCGGCTGTCGCCCGCGGCCTCCACCTTGGTGCTGCGGAACAGGATGTGGGGATGCTTGCCGACGTCGAGGAAATCAGCCGCGCGCAGGTGCGCATCACGCTGCTCCTCCTTCGTGTCGATGCTGGAGGCGTCGATCTGCACCTCCGTTCGGGACGCGGCAGGATTCTGTTCATCGAGCTCGATGCTGCCGGTCCACTTGCTGAAGCGGCCGCGCACCTTCGACACCATGAGGTGGCGAACCGCGAAGTTGATGCTCGAATGCGTGAGGTCAAACTCCCACTTTTCGATAGCCATATCCTGTCACTCCTTTCAGTTTAACGGGCGGAAGTTCAGCGCGATGCACTCACCGGCGCGGCGCGATCGGCGCCTTGCGCAGCCGGCCCCATGCGACCAGCGCGGCGATCGCACCGAGCGCGAGGTTGACTGGAAGCGCCTGCGCCTCTCCGCGAAGCAGGTGAAAGCCCGCCGCGAGCACCATGACGAGCACGAGGCCCATCGCCGCGATCGGGGTCAAGATGGGCCGGATGCGGGTGGCAGCCGGCAAGATGAGGCCGAACGCGCCGAGCAGCTCCGAGACCCCAATGAACCGGACGAGGTTCGGCAGGTCGGTCACCCAAGGCAGCTTCTGCGCGAGCTCGGCGATGGGGGTCGCAATCTTCATCGCGCCAGCCAGCCCGAAGGCAAGCGCGAGCAACGCCTGCGCCACCCAGAGCCCGATCGTCCACCCCTTGGCCGGCGCGGCTGTGCTCGGCGTTCCAGAGAGGGTCGATGTACTCATCGCGATGTCATCCTTCGACGCCGCACTGGTTATGCATTGGCGTCTGGTCACTTCTGGTAATCTAGAACCCTCGTGTAAGCGTCCGCGAACAGAGGCGCAAGAAGGCACGGTTCTGTCACCAGGGAACGTGCGTGATACCATGGGTGCCGTGGTACATTCCTGTTACCAGCGCTACGATGGTGCCGTCGCCCCGAGATCCGGCACGAGCAGGCGGAGGTGGTCCAGTGGCCGGTCAACATGAACGTGGTCGAGTTCATCCGAAGGACTGTCCGGTCCGCGATGTCCTCAACCGGGTCGGGGACAAGTGGAGCGTGCTCGTGGTCGCTCTCCTGCGAGACGGGCCGATGCGGTTCAACGAGATCCGCCGATCCATCGATGGGATCTCCCAGCGAATGCTGACGCTCACCCTCCGCGGCCTCGAGCGCGACGGTCTGGTCACGCGCACGGTGACGCCGACGACCCCGCCGCGTGTCGACTACGAGCTTACTGAGCTCGGGCGCACGCTGATCGCCCCCATCATGGGGCTCGCCGAATGGGCGGAGAAGAACCGAGGGGCGATCCAAGCAGCGCGCTCGCGTTTCGATCATCGGAGCGCCAACACGGCGCCCTCTCGGCCGGTACGACCACGGCCGCGATGACTGAAAATCACGCGCCGCGAAGACGGTCAGGGAAAGAGATTCGGTTGTTCGACACCTGTCACTCGCAGCGGGCGACGACGACGGGCTAAAGCACCGCTGCCGTGATGCAGTACGCCACGCCCTGCGCACGAATCGCATGAGCTGGAGCAAGCATGGACACATCGCGTACTTGGCGAAGTACGCGCGCAGCCCCACGCGCACCCACTTGTTGTTGGATCCTCTGCCACTTCTCGCGCGCCTCGCCGCGTTGCTTCCTGCCCTGCGACACCCGCTCGTCCGCTACGTTGACGTGTAGTCGAACGTCCCGAAGTGGTTCGGCGTCTCGCCCCGCACAAGCACGATGAGCGTTCGTGCTGCCACACGAGGTCCACAACGCCAAAGCGCCGTCTACGCCTGACAACCGTCGCCCAGATCGCACCGTCGATGCGCAGCGCACAGTCACGACGGCCCCCGCGGACAAGCGCGCCCCACCGCGCCGGATGGCAACCTGGCGCGAGCCTGCGTCCAGGAAGCCAGCCATTGCAGTGACTGGCATACACTGCTGCGCGCGTCGACCACGCTGGACGAAGTCCGTGGAGGTCCACGGAGCGAAGCGGAGTGAGTTCGATGACCACAGAGCCCGAGCCCATCCGCGCCATCCTCGAGTCAATGGACGTGCTGCCCACGCCGCCCGTGCCGGCGCGTGCCAGCTACCCGTCGCCCTTCGACGTCTCCCAGCTTGAGCGTTGTGACGTGGCATGAATCCGAACCCCCTTCGAAATGCATGGCGGCTGGTTCGGGATCGAGACGGAACAATGGCCCACCAAGCCGCCCGGCAACTGGCAATCCGCGACGTGCATGCCAGGATGAAATGCGAACCGCTTGCGTGTACCGCCAAGGCAGCCATGGCCGGTCTCAAGTTCCCGGATTGCCTTGTTCCACGCCACCGGTTTTCCAACGGCGGCGTCTGCTCGGGTGACCTAGCGCCCCGTTGAATCGGAATCGTCTTGGGATCTCCCGCTCGATGGCGACTGGGACGGCCTCGGTGCGTGGGTCAGCCGTACCACCGCGGTCAGCCGTGCCGTGGATTGGCCGGCGGGCGGGTCGAATTGCAGGTTCTTGATTCGCGTGCTCATGCACTCCGTCAGGTGCGGCCCCACGGTTCCCGCGGGTGTCGCGGACACACTCGATACCGCGCCGTCGGTGTCGACGGTGACGGCGAACCGCACCTGCCCGCTCTGGTTCGGATTCTCCTGCAGCGCAAGGAAGTAGCACCTGCGGAACCCATGTCGCGCACCGTCGAACACCCGCGCGGCGTTGCGAAACCGCGCGGTATCGCCGCCCACCTTCTCAATCTCGACAACCAGCCTGGGTACGGGTCGGGCCGCTGGCGCGGTGTCCTGCCCATCGGCGCTCGACGGCGGCCCACCGCCGGATTCATCCTCGGGCGTCGACCCGTCGCGCAGGTCCGCTACCGCCCCGCCCCGTAAGGGATCCAGCGAGGTCGACTCCCGCGACGCCTCCGGGGCATCGCCGGCGGAAGCTGGCGGTTGCGCGGACGACGCGGCATCTGGCGCGCGCTGGCACGCGGGCGCATGCGTCAGCGACAAGGCGAGCACGATGCGACCGGCCCCGGCGCTCACAACCCCGCACAGCGCGCTTTGCCGTACGCCCCGCCTCGCGGCCCGCCCAACCGTCGCATCGCGTCCGGGGTGCGCGCAAGGTATCAACCGGACCACGATGCCCATGGGGCGATGCTACGGGAGGGCTGGCCGGGAGGCAACCGCATGCCCAGGATTCCCGGCACATCCCAGCCTTCGTCCTCGCCCCGGGTGCAACGATGAAGGCGCGTCATCGGCGTCCACTCCACCGTCTCCGGGACCGTCAACGAACCCCGCCGCCACGGCATCTCGACCTCGAACCTGGCAGCTACCCAACTCACCTGAATCAACACCACCAGCCTGCGTGCAAGATGGTCGCACCCCTTGCCTGGTTGCGTTCATCGATAGCGTCTGCCTGACAGGGCTTCGTCGAGCTGCGCGCCCGCCCGCTCCTTCCGTCACGCGCGCAAACCGGAGTCGACGGTTGTCAGAACGTGCCTTGCAGTAGGAACGACCCATGGTCGCGGCCCGCAGCGATGGCGGGCGCCACGCGAACCGGGCCGACTCGCACAGCCATGTCCTCGTCGACGGGCACCGTGTCGCGCGCAAGCACGGCCGAATCCACCACGATCGCGCCAACGACGCCGAGCATCGCACCGCCGATCCCCGCACCCAAGCACCCCATGTCGCCGTCAGAATTGCCCGACGCCTCGCAGCCGTAGCCGAACGCTGCTCCAAGCGCGAGGGGGGCGCCCACGCGCAGCACCAGGCTGCCAACTCCGCGCCAGGTGTTGCCATGCGCCCAGTGCACCACCGGACCCCCCAAGGCGTAGATGCCGACCGACAGGTCCGACCCCGTGCTCGCGAATCCCAGCGCGGCCGCGTCTACCAATAACGTCTGCCATCCATACCAGCGCGACTTCATCGTTGGAGAAGGCCCGGAACCGGCATCGGAAGGCGGCACATACGCCGGGGCCGTCCCCGGACCGGACGCCGCGGATGGGGTTCGATACGCCTCTGGAAGCGCGGCTCCTTCCGGTGCTGGGGGCGGCGCTTGCAACGGCTGTGAGGCGGAGTCGACAACCTGTGCCGCAGGTTCACGCCTGCCATCGCTTTCGGGCAGCGACTGCGCCAGGCCCGGACTCGACAGCGACAGGAACGCGCCTGCTGCGGCGATGCGCGACAACGAGCTGATTCGGTGGAACATGCCCGGACGAATTGCAATCACCGGACCGCGCTGGTGCACTCCGGGGCGCCTCCAACTCCATCCCGGCCCTTGTCATGCATCGCTGTGTGCCCGTGGCGCGGAACCTGTGCCCTGAGGCAAGGGGGCGCGCCTGCCCGGCCTTCTCCGCCCGACGACTCGCCCGCCGCCTGTCCGAGTGACTCCTCCACACGCTTTCTCGCGCTTCCCGGTCGTCGATGGCATGCGGCAGATTGACATCGACACCGCTGCTGGCCGCTCGTGATCTCGCCGGTCGACGCGTGCAACGCTGCCAGCGTGCGTTGGTCGCGGCAGGCGTATCTCATCCGAGCGCGAGCTGCATGCTTGCCCCGCCAGCCCCACGCGCTACCCTCCCGCGTCCATGCGTATCCCGTTTCGTCAACGGCTGGCGTCCGGAACCATCCTCATGGACGGCGCCATGGGCACGATGCTCTACAGCAAGGGCATCTTTCTCAACCAGTGCTTCGACGAGCTGAACCTGACCAACCCGCACCTGGTCAAGCAGGTCCACGAAGAGTACGTGCGCGCCGGTGCCGACGTCATCGAGACCAACACGTTCGGCGCCAGCTCGTTCAAGCTCGAGCCGCATGGCCTGGCCTCCCGCATGCGTGAGATCAACCTCGCCGGGGCCCGCATCGCTCGCGAGATCGCCGGTGACGACCGCTACGTCGCCGGCTCCGTGGGCCCCCTCGGCGTACCCATCGAGCCCCTGGGCCGCGTCGGCCTCGATGAGGCTCGCGCCGAATTCGCCGCCCGCATCAGCGCTCTCGTCGAAGGCGGTGTCGACCTCATCGTGCTCGAAACCTTCCCGTACCTGCCCGAGCTCGAACAGGCCATCCTCGCCGCTCGCGACGTCTGCGACCTCCCCGTTTTCGCCCATGTCGTGCTCGCCAACAGCACACGCCTCGTCCTCGGTTCTCCCGTCGAGGAAGCCGTCGACACCCTCGATGCCGCCGGCGCCGACGCCATCGGCCTCAACTGCGCCATCGGCCCCAAGGAGATGCTCGACGCCCTCGAAACCATCGTCACTCGCACGGGGCGTCCCGTTTCGCTGATGCCCAACGCAGGCGCGCCCCGCATCGTCGAGGGCCGTACCCTGTACCTCGGCTCGCCGGAGTACTTCGCGGAGTACGCGAAACGCTTCATCCAAACCGGCGCCCGTGTCGTCGGCGGTTGCTGCGGCACCACCCCCGAGCACATCAAGGCCATGCGGCGCGCCATCGCCGCCCTCGAGCCAGCTCCCATCCACCGCCGCGTCGAGCGCGTCGAGCGCGTCGATTCCCCCCCCTCCGTCACACCCATCCGCCGCGAAGAGAAGTCCCGCCTCGCATGCCGCCTCGCCGACGGCAAGTTCGTCACCCTCTGCGAGCTCGTCTCGCCCCGCGGCGTCGATGCCTCCAAGGTCATCGAGCAGGCTCGCCGTCTCGCGCATCACGGCATCGACGCGATCAACATCCCCGACGGCCCGCGCGCAAGCTCGCGCATGTCCGCCCTTGCGCTCGCCTTGCTCATCCAGCGTTCCGTCAACATCGAGCCGCTGCTTCACTACACCTGCCGCGACCGCAACGTCATCGGCATGCAGTCCGACCTGCTCGGCGCGTGGGCACTGGGCATCCGTAACATCCTCGCCGTCACCGGCGATCCGCCCAAGCTCGGCAATTACCCCGATGCGACCGCCGTCTACGATGTCGACGCCATCGGCCTCACCCAGCTCCTCCGACGGCTCAACCACGGCCTCGACCTGTCCGGAACCCCGATCGGCGAGCCCACCGGCTTCCACGTCGGCGTCGGCGTCAACCCCGGCGCCATCAACCTCGACGAGGAGCTGCGGCGGCTCGACTACAAGATTGAAGCCGGCGCCGAGTTCATGATCACCCAGCCCGTCTTCGATATCGACCTGTTCGAGCGCTTCCTCGCGCGCATCCAGCACGTCAACATCCCACTCATCACTGGAATCTGGCCGCTCGTGTCCCTACGCAACGCGGAATTCCTCAACAACGAGGTGCCCGGCGCCCATGTCCCCGATTCCATCATGGACCGTCTGCGCACCGCACACACCAAGGAGCAAGCCCTCGCTGTCGGCACCGAGATCGCCCGCGAGATGCTCGAGCAGCTTCGCCCACACGCCCAGGGCGTCCAGATCGCCGTACCCTTTGGTCGTGTCGAAATGGTCCTTGAAATCCTCGACCCCGTCCTCTGATGCGCAGACGCCAGCTCTTCGAGTTCAATGACCAACCCTGGCTGCCACCCGTCGTGCGCGACGCCATGATCGAGTCGCTCGGCCGCGGCATCCGTTGGGGACATTACTTCGATAGGCTCGTGCCGCCCTTTGTCGAGTTCCTCCGACAGGCACGTAGCGACCGCATTCTCGATCTGTGCTCGGGCGGCGGCGAGCCCCTGTCCGTCTTCCTCGACGCGCTCGTGGACCAGCAGCAACCGCTGCCCGACGTCGTCATGAGCGACCTCTTCCCCAATGTGCCATCCCTCGCCCGCGTCGCCTCACGCTACCCCGGCCGCGTCTCGTTCATCCCCGACCCCGTCGACGCCACCAACGTCCCCCCCGACCTGTCGCGACCCGTTCGCACGTACATCAACTGCATGCACCACTTCCCTCCCGAGCTCGTCCGGCGCATGCTCGCCGACTGCGTGGCGTCGCGCTCCGCCGTCTTCGTCATCGAGTCGTTCCCACGCAACCTGCGCCGCGCGGTCGCCCAGGCCCCCTCGCTCATCGCCGCCGCCCTGGCCAATCCCCTGCTCTCGCCTTCCCGGCAGCTCACCAAAGCCCTGCTCACCTACGCAGGCCCGGTCTTCTGGTTCGGCGCATTCGATTGGTTCGCCAGCGTCTGCCGCATCCACATGCCCCACGAGCTGCTCGCCATTGCCAAGACCGTCGACCAGGGTTCCTACGCCTGGCGCCATGGCACCGCTCCTTTCCCCTTCGGCGGGCAATCCCTCTGGTTCGCCGGCCTCCCCATGTGATCTCCCCGGTCGGCACGTGCAACGTGTGAATACACCATGCAGCGTGTGAAGGAGAGAACCTGTGGGTCGACCTCGACGCAGCCGTCCAATGCCTCAATCGCCATGTCGCTGCCGACCTGCACGCCGATCGCGAAGGAGCGAACAGCCGACCCGCGCTTTGCGCACCGATCCATCCCGCGCACCTGCCGACCCATAACGACGCTACGAGGCAGCGTGCGCCGCATGCTTGTCGCCCGACCGCAGATGACCAGCCGTTCACAGCCCAGCCTGCGGTATGCTCGTGCTCACGCCATGGCCCCTGTGTCGTTCACAATCATGGCCCGCGGATGCGCGCCAAACGGCATCGCCTTCGTAACCGACGGCAGCCTGATCCTCCGCCAGGACGCGGTGGCGCACCTTCGTGCAACAGCGACCGTCACGATCCACCCCCAGGTGCGGGAGCTCTCGACCGAGCAGGTCAGCGACGCACTCGCGGCGGGGGTGCATGCCTTCACGGACCTCGCGGCGCTCATGCCCAGCCGGATCTACCCGGACGTGTTCCGCACCGGCGATGATGTCGCGCTCGCGAAGCATTACGTCGATCTCTTGCGGGCCCTGCCCGGGCCGGTCCGTTGTGGAACCTCCGGTCCGCACAGCCAGGTCATGCTCTTCGATGGCCACGGGTTGCTCGGTGCCTTGATGCCGATGAAAGCGCAGTCGGAGCTGAGCGAACCCAACTGGCCCGCCAGCGTCGCTCGGCCTGCGCTGTCATGGCCGCGCACCGCAACGTTCACCGCGCTGGTCGAGAACGGGCTGCTCGGCGAGTTCGACGGCGGAACGTGGTCGAGGCTCCTCGGGGAGGTTGCGCCATCGCCCGACCTGCCAACCATGCTGCGCGACGACCCCATCGATGAGAGGGTGCTGCACCGCGCGCTATCGAGGCACTACGGCCCCGGCGTTGGCAGCGACGCCGCCTGCCGCGATGGTATCTTCATCATACCGCCTGGCGCGAAGGCAGACGCGGATTCGCTCACTGCGGCAGCGCAGCGCTTCGCCGCGCACGCCGGACTGCCGACGTTTCGCTCGCTCCCGGGTGACGGGCTCGCCGCCGTGGCGGAGGTCATGACGGCGCTGCTCTGGGCGACGCAGCGTCGGGAGCGAATCTGGGTGGTGGGACGCGAGGCGCAATTCTTGTTGATGCGAGCTTCCATCGTGGAGCGTGGACCGCTCATCGGAGCGCACCTCTGGGCGCCGCGGCCAGTCCCGCGGCCGCAGTCGTTCGTGCATGCGTTCGCCGAGCGCTTCCTGCTCGGCGACGTCACAGCCATCACCTCGGTCGCTCGACTCGAGCTCGACGCCACGCCGATCGTGCCCGCGCACAACGTGCATGTGCTGCAGCGGTCGCTGACCGGCGGTCGCGTGGAACCCTTCTTTTTCGTCGTGACCGACGGATTGAGCTCACGACCGCTCGCATCTTCGGGCCCGCATGCCCTGCACCGTTTCGAGCTTGTCACGCTGAGCGCACGCCATGATCGAGACCTGCGAGCCGCGCTGTCGTGGCTCGGCGAAAGCATTCATGCGATGACGTCGGCCCCGGGCGCGCCACCCATCGCGCTCGGACACATCATCACGATCGGAACCTCCGGTGGCCTCAGGGGCTGGCCTGCATTCCTTCTTGCGCGCTGCACCGGGCCTTTCGACGGGCCTTGGGGCACGACCGAGCTCGCGCGCGTGTTGCCCATCAGCGACGACGAGCGAGCCACGCTGCGCGCGCAAGAGATCGTGATGGACGGCTTCAGCTTCGTGACCGCGGCCGAAAATCGCGACTTCGGCGACGTGCTCGATCGCTGGTACGCACGCACGTCGAGCGAACACCGGCGACCGGCATGACATCCGCCGCTCCATCGAGCGCCTCGACGCCGCGACGATCACGCCTTTGCCCGCGCTGCTCGCCCGCGGTCAAGACCGCCAAGGGATTCCACCTGCCACGAAGGCTCGATCGGTCCCGGTCCTACATGGCTTGCGCCACGGCGATCGACGCGGCCGGCTCGAAGGACAGCGGCGTCCTCGGCGACGGCGGGGTAAGCCGCGCGTAGAACGTGTCCGCAACGCGGCATGTCCTGTCTGCTCCGATCTCCTCGCACACCTTCAGGTAGCTGCACCCCGCGCAAAGCGCCTTGAAGAAGCCTTCGGCCGACCCGAAGTCCATGCGGTGCCGAACGACCGCGTGCCGAACCATCCGTAGGCCGGCCTCGCCGAGCAGCTCTCCCAAGGTCTCCCGCGACGCAAGCTCGCGCAGCCTGGTCACCTCCGCCACCGCCGGCTCGATCGACCGCAACGAGTCGTCCACTAGCTCGAACGGCCCGGTCGGGTCCGGTGGCCCCCACTCGAGAATCGCAACCCGCCCCTCCTCCGTCAAAGCCTCCCGCCATGCCCGCAACACATCGCGCCGATCCTCGAACTGCCAGAGCCCGAATGCGCTCAGCACCAGGTCCCACTTGCCGTTCAACGTGTCTCGGACGTCCGCTTGCTCGAACCGGATCGGCATCCCCAGCTCCGCGGTCGCTTCTCGTGCCCGCATCAGCATCGGGCCCGACAGGTCCGTCGCCACCACCGTGCCTTGCCCATTCATCGCACGAGCGAGCGCGATGAGCTCGGCGCCAGGGCCAGTGGTTGGCACCAACACCCGCTCCCCTGCTTTGGGTCCAGCCCGCTGGACCAGATCCTCGTAATACGGAATCAGCCGGGGAACCCAGAAGTCGAAATACGGTTGCGCTGCCCGATCCCAGCAGTCCTCAGCCATGGGCAATCAACGATAGCGCCCTCACCCGCCAAGCACCAACTTCTCTTCCCCCGCCGAGAGCATTCCGGCGTCCCGGGTTTCCTTTCGCCGGCACCACGCGCCACGACCGACCTCGCACCCGAACGCGCACACGCAAGGCGGTCGAACGCAGCGAACCCGGCGGTGGGCCGGGGCGACCGTGCGCGTGGATGGTCAACGCCACGACCAGCTTCGGCTCGTGCGGCCCCTGGCCCGACCGAATCCACCCTACTCTGCCCGGACCCCGTCCGCAGGCAGGAGCCTCGCCGCGTACAGGGCAGGCACCACCGTGGCAATCAAACAGATCGCCAGCGCGATCAGCGCCGTCAGCCCGAACTCGAAGGCGTTCACCTCCACCGGGAGCTTCGAGATGAAGTACACCTTCGGGTCGAGCGGGAAGCCGTAGACCAGCAGGCCCTTGCACACCGCCAGGCCGAGCAGCAGCCCCGAACCGGTCCCGAGCATGCCGATGATGCCGCCCTGGTACACGAACATGCGCAGGATCGCCAAGTCGCTCGCCCCCATCGCCTTGAGCACCGCGATCTCGCGACGCTTCTCCAGCACCACCATGATGAGCGTCGCGGTGACGGTGAACGACGCCACGAAGATGATCAGCGCGAGGACGGCGCTCATCAAAATCTGCTGGATGCGAAGCGCGGTGAACAGACCGTGGTTCAGGTCTTCCCAGTCCATCGTATGGTACATCTTGCTGGCGATGCGCCTCTCGACCTCGGCCTTCACCATCGCCGCCCGGTCGATATCCGCGACCTTCATCTCGACGCCCGTGACGCTGTCGCCGTAGTCGTAGAACCCTTGTGCTTCCCAGATGTCCGTGTACGCGAGCTTCGAATCGTATTGGTCGAAGCCCGCCTCAAAGATCGCGATCACCTTGAACTGCTTCGCGACCGGTGGACGAATCGCACCGCCCGAGATCGAGTAGCCGATCGTCGGTGAGGTGACCTGCACGCACGACCCCACCTCCGCGTTCAGGTTCTTCGCCAGCGTCGAGCCCAGCACAATCCCGGGCAGCGACGCCACCGCATCCGCGCTCGCGCACGGGTCGGGCGCGATGTCCTCAGGCAACTCGTCGTCCGGGTTTGGCAGCTCGCTGCCGTATCCGCCTTCCGGCACCGCCGAGCCCACGAGCACGTCGGCTACCCCGGCGTCCAACAGATCCTCGTCGCCCGGCTCCTGCTCCGCGTCCCCAGCTTTCGCGTCACCCGGCGATCCGCCATCCAGGCTCTCTTCGATGGCTCGCAACAAGGTCAAGTTGCGCCCGGCGTCGTCACGCTCGATCCCCCCGTCGTCACCACCGTCCGGAGCGAACAAGGGAACGCCGGGAACGGGCGGCGGCACAATCGGAGGCGATACTCCCCCCGTGGTCTTGCGCTCCGGCGGCTTGGCACCGCTTTTCCGCAACCCTTTCAGCAGCGCGATCGCCTTGTCGTAGGGCACCACGCGCGTCGCACCGTCGGCACGGTGCTCCACGATGTGCTTGGGCAGGTCCAGCACCGTGGGCATCCGCTCCGGGTCCACCCCCTTGACCAGCACGCCCGTCGCGGTCGCCTCCTTGTGGCTGACCATCATCGGATTGATGGTGAACGGAGCGACACCGGTCACGCCGGGGACTTCCGCCACCCTGCTCATGACATCGCGGTACTCGCGAAAGTCCGACGAGTACTTTAGCACCAGCACGTGCGCGTTGACGCCGAGGACCTTCTCGCGGAACTGCGACTGGAAGCCGCCCGTTACACTCATCACGGTGAGCAAGGCGGCAACGCCGAGCGTGACACCCAGGATGGCGAAGGCAGTGCTGACGGAAACGAACGCGCCCCGCGACTTGGATCCGAGGTGGCGGACAGCGATTTGCAGCGGATAGCCCATCGGCTCCCTCTCGTAGCAGGGAGCCGCGTCAGGCGCGAGCGCCCTCAGTATGAACAGATTTCACACCCGCGGCGTCATCGCCTTGACCCTTGCGAGCAGAAAAGCCACACCGTGCCTGGGCTACCCAAGCTTGGCCCCTCGGCCCGGGTCTTGCTCCACGAAGGCCGACCGTTCTGTCTCCCCGGAGACTGGGCTTTCGCCCCCAGGTTGTGCCACGATCCCTCCGCGCGCCCGTCCGGAGTCCGAACATGACCGAATCGTCACCCAAGCCCCCCACCCCGCTCCCCGCTGCATCGCCACACGCCGCGGTCGTATCGGTCGACGTCTCCCCCCCCAGACGGTCGTCCCCTGCGGATCAGACGTTGTCCGTCCCCGACTCCGCCCTGCTCGACGGAGCCGCCGGGCCCACCGACCCCGCTCCTGCCGCCCCCAATGCCTCGCCCCCGTCCATCCCCCCTCCTCAGCCCAAGGCCGATCCGTACATCGGCGCCACCATCGACGGCCGCTACAAGGTCGAAGGGCTCCTCGGCGAAGGTGGCATGGGAGTCGTCTACCGCGGACGCCACAAGGTCATCGACAAGCCGGTGGCCATCAAGGTGCTGCGCGCAGACATGGCGCGTGACGCCGAAATCACCGAGCGGTTCCTGCGCGAGGCGCGCGCTGCCTCCGCCATCGGCAATCCGCACATCATCGACATCAGCGACTTCGGCACCCTGCCCGACGGCTCCACCTACTTCGTCATGGAGTTCCTCAACGGGATCCCGCTCTCGGCCCTCGCCGAGAACAAGGAACCCGTAGCCGTCACGCGCCTCATCCGCATCGCCGCGCAAATCGCCGACGGCCTCGCCGCTGCACATCAGCGAGACATCGTCCATCGTGACCTGAAGCCGGACAACATCTTCCTCATCGACCGCGGCGCCGAGAAAGACTTCGTCAAGATCCTCGACTTCGGCATCGCCAAGGTCTCCTCCGGCACCGCCAAGCTCACACGACACGGCTCGGTCTTCGGTACGCCCCACTACATGTCGCCCGAACAGGCCGCCGGCGCTCCTGTCGATCATCGCACCGACATCTATTCCCTCGGCGTGATCATGTACGAGATGGCCTCCGGGAAGTTGCCGTTCGATGCAGACAATTTCATGGGCATCCTCACCCAGCACATGTACCAGGCCCCCGTGCCCATCCGCGCCCTCGTCCCCCCGCAGGACATCCCCCCCGGCCTCGAGGCCATCATCATGAAGTGCCTCTCCAAGAAGCCCGAGCAGCGCTACCAATCCATGCTCGAGCTCGCCGAGGACCTCGACAAGGTGACCAAGGGCCTCGTCCCCGACGCCGTCGGCGAGATGATGGCGCGGTCCGGCGGCTTCAACGTTCCCGCCGACTATTTCAAGTCGGCTATGCCGGTGCCCGTCCCCGCAACCCCGCCCGCCCTGCGCGCCAAGAACCCCTGGCCCCTCTATGCCGGCATCGCCAGCGTCGTCGCCGCGGTCTCCATCGTCGTAGGCATCTTCGCCTACGGACAGTACAGCACAGCATCTCCCTCGCCCTCCAACACGCCACCGCCCCTTTCCTCCACGCCAGCTCCCCTCCCGGTCGCGTCCCTCGACGCGCACCCTGCCTCCACCTCCGCGGCCCCCAAGCCGCCTGGCGTCAAAACCGTCCTCGTCGTCGCCAGCCCCATCGATGCAATCGTCTTCCTCGGCGACACCAAGCTCGGCGTCGCTCCCCGTGAGGTCGACGTCCCCGAAGGCAAGACCGTCCAGGTGACCGTTCGCGCCGACGGCTACCACGACCAGGTGCTCACGCTCGACGGCTCCGAGGGCCGCAAGGACGTCATCCTCCGCCCCAAAGGCAGCGGCGCTCGCCAGCCTCCCGCTACCACGAAGACGGCTGATACGTCGCCTCCGCCCACCGTCAAACCGCCCCCCACCAAGCCTCCGTCAACCTCCACCGGCGGCGGCGAGATCGTCAATCCCTGGGCGCACTGACCGCCGTGCGGCCTGGACCTGCGACCCAAGCACGACCCATGACCGCCCCCGCCCATTGCTGACACGGTCCGCTCCTCCTCATGGCCAGCTCGCTCCTCTCCGATCGCATCCCGTCCGACGTCGTACGCATCTGCTCCAGGCTCGCTGCCGCCGGTCATCGCGCATGGGTCGTGGGGGGCTGTACGCGCGACCTGCTCCTCCAGCGCCCCGTCCATGATTGGGATCTCGCCACCGACGCCCTGCCCCAGCAGGTTGCATCCCTGTTCCCGCGCGTCCTGCCCACCGGCATCCAGCACGGAACCGTCACCATCATGATCGGCTCCCGGGGCTACGAGGTGACCACCCTGCGTGGCGACGGTGCGTACTCCGACGGCCGCCACCCCGACAGCGTCACGTTCGTCCAGGATCTGCGCGAGGATCTGGCCCGCCGCGACTTCACCATCAACGCCATCGCCCTCGATCCGCTGACCGCCGTCGTCCACGACCCCTTCGATGGCCAGGCCGATCTGCGCGCACGGCTGATTCGCGCAGTCGGACGTCCCGAGGACCGGTTCCGCGAGGACGGCTTGCGAGTTCTTCGCGCCGCCCGCTTCGCAGCCACCCTCGGGTTTGACATCGAGCCCATGACCCTCGCCGCCATCCCCACCGCCCACCCCACCCTCTCCAAGGTCAGCATGGAACGCGTGCGCGACGAGCTGCTCAAGACGCTCGCTGCTCCCGTCCCCTCCCGCGGACTCCGCATCATGCTCGATGCGGGCATCTTCGCCGTCATCTTGCCCGAGCTCGTCCCGATGGCCGGCTGTGCCCAGAACAGGTACCACGCCTACGACGTCTGGACCCATACCCTGCTGTGCGTCGACGCTTGCCCGCCCGACGCGATCCTGCGTCTCGCCGCGCTCCTGCACGACGTCGGCAAGCCATCCGTTCGCGCGCTCAACGACAAGACCAACGACTTCACGTTCTACGGTCACGAGCAGGTCGGCGCCCGCATGGCCGGTGATATCGCCACCAGGCTCAAGCTGTCCAACGAGCAGCAAACCCGAGTTGTGCACCTCGTCGCGCAACACCTCGTCGTGTACGAGCCACAGTGGTCGGACGGAGCCGTGCGCAGGTGGCTCCGCCGCGTGGGACCGGAACATGTCGACGACGTGCTCGAGCTCGCGCGCGCCGACGCCTGCGCCAAGGGTACCGACTCCTCCGAAACCCTCGCGAGCTTGCAGAACCTGCATCGCCGCATCGACGCGCTCGCTGCCCAGGGCCTCGCCCTGACCGTGCGCGACCTCGCCGTCGACGGCAATGTCCTGATGCGTGAGCTGGGTCTGCCCCCCGGCCCGCTCGTCGGCCGAATCCTCCATCACCTGCTCGAGCTGGTGGTCGACGACCCGGAAACGAACCGGACCGACCGCCTCCTGGCCGCCGCGCGTAGCTTCGTCGCATCGACAACAGACGCTTGACGCAACGCGATAAGAGCTTCGCGTTTCATCCCTTTGACCCGAGCGCCCAAGGGTTGTAGCCCTCCCGGCTACTGGTCCCTTATCGAGGCAAGCATGTCCGCCACGTTCAGCAAGGAATCCGTTCGCAACGCCCTGCTCGACACCTTCGCCAAGCACTCGCACACCAAGGTCGCCGTCACGGAACAGAGCCACATCACCGGCGACCTCGGCGTCGACTCCCTCGCCGTCATGGAGATCGTGGCCGAGCTCGAAGATCGCTACGACCTCACCTTCCCCGACGAGGATCTCCCCACCGTGCGGACCGTCGGCGATGTGATCGCGCTCGTCTGCAAGCACCTGCAGGCAGACGGGAGGCTGTCGTGAGCCCGACCCGCACGCTAGCCGATGCCGTGGTCCGCGCCGCGGAAAGCGGCGAAGGCCGCGGATTCCGCTTCATCAAGGACGAGAAGTGGACCGAGCAGTTCCTGTCGTTCGAGCAGATCGAGGCCGCTACCGCACGGCTCGCCGGTGGCCTCCAGGCACTCGGTCTGCGAAAGGGGGACCGCGCGGCGCTCATCCTCCCGGACAACGACCAGTTCGTCCTCACGTTCCTCGCATGCCTGCGCGCTGGCGTCGTGCCCGTCCCTGTCTATCCCCCCACCGGCCTCGGCCAGCTCTCCGGCTACCTCGACAATACCTCCCACATCGTCGGCAAGAGCGGCGCCCTCGCCCTCGTCACCACGCCCGTCATCAAGCAGATGCTCGGCGTGGTCAAGGCCGCATGCCCGCAGCTTCGGCACGTCACCACCTTCACCACCATCGACGAGCCCAACCAGGTCTTCTCCACGGTCGACGTTTCCCCCGACGACATCGCCTTCCTGCAGTTCACCAGCGGCTCGACATCACGCCCCAAGGGCGTCGTGCTCACGCACGCCAACCTGCTCGCAAACATCGAGAATATCGCCGGCGAGGGGCTTCAAGCCGACCCGCGCCAGGACCAGGGGCTCACCTGGCTTCCCCTTTTCCACGACATGGGACTCATCGGGTTCGTGCTCACGCCGCTCGTGCACACCATCCAGGTCACGTTCATGTCGCCCCTGCAGTTCCTCAAGCGGCCCGCTGTGTGGCTCCAGGCCATGTCGCGCTTCCACGGAACCATCACCTTCGGACCGAACTTCGCCTACGCCCTGTGCGTCAAACGAACACGCCCGCGCGAGCTCGAAGGCGTCGACCTCTCCCACTGGCGCGTCGCAGGCTGCGGCGCCGAACCCATCCGCGCCGAAACCCTCGAGCAGTTCGCCGACCACTTCGCTCCCCTCGGGTTCCGCAAGTCCGCCTTCTACCCCGCCTACGGTCTCGCCGAGTCCACCCTCGCCGTCGCCTTCTCGCGAGGCGTCCCGACCGACGACGTCCAGCCGTCCACCCTCTGGGAAGAGGGACGCGCCGTGCCTTCCGATTCCACCCGCGATGCCCTGCGCATCGTCAACTGCGGCAAGGCATTCAAGGGACATGAGATCGGCATCTTCCCGCTCGACGACGAGCTCGGACAAACACCCCTCGGCGACCGCCAGGTGGGCGAGATCCGCCTGCGCGGGCCGAGCGTCTCCCGCGGCTACTATCAGGAGCCGGAGACCACCGCGAAAGCGTTCGTCAACGGATGGTTCCGCACCGGCGACCTCGGCTATCTCGTCGACGGCGACCTGTTCATCTGCGGCCGACAGAAAGAAGTCATCGTCGTCAACGGCCGGAACTTCTACCCTCAGGACATCGAATGGGAGGCCAGCCAGATCGACGGCGTCCGCAAAGGAAATGTCATCGCCTTCGGAACCCATGGCGTCGACCGCGACCGCGAGTCCGTCGTGCTCGCCTTCGAGACTTCCGTGACCGACCCCGACGCGCACGCAAGGATGGCATCCGATATCAGGGCACGCGTGCAGGAACGAATCGGCATCACCATCGACGACGTCGTCGTGCTCGCCGCCGGCGCGCTTCCCAAAACCTCCAGCGGCAAGCTCCAGCGCACGCGCACCCGGGAGCTGTACGACAACGGGGAGCTGTCCTCCCGCAAGAGCCAGCGCGAGGTCGACCGGGTCGATCAGGTCAAAAGCCTGGCGAAGAGCCAGCTCGCCTACCTCAAGCTCGCGGTCCTGGGCGGACGCAGAAATTCTTCCTAGCGTCTTGCGTCCGATTGTGTTTTTGTCGTGGTGGGAAGGGTCGGCTCTTGCCCACCGTAAGAGCCTGTCGTCACACGAGGAGGACACAACGAGATGCAAGCGAATCCAGGACAGGCAATGGGCCCCAAGGGCGAGGTGAGAGGCTTTCTGAGCTTTTTTGGACTTCACCTGATCACGCTGGGCTTCTACCAGCTCTACTGGTGGTTCAAGGTGGCTGGTGAGGTCAATGCGTTCCTCGGACAGGAACGCATGAGCGCTATCAAGCTGCTGCTGCTCTCCCCGATCACCTGCGGCATCTACACGCTCATCTGGGAGTTCAGCGAAGGCCCCAAGATCATCAAGGAGATCCAGGCCAAGGCCGGGTTGCCGCAGAACGCGCCCTGGTTCGCCGGCCCCTGGCAGTTCCAGCGCGCGCTCAATCAGGTCTGGGAAGCGATCCCAGGCTGACGCCCTAGAACGGCACGACGACCCTCGCCGACAACGGCGACGACGTCGGGTCTGCCGCGAAGTACGCCGCGCTCAACAGCAGGTCGTACCAGAAATGGATCGCGATGGGCGCGCTCAGGCTGTAGCGATTCCATCGGTAGCTCAGGCCCATGTAGCTTCCCACCATCGTGATGAACGGGACGCCGATGAACAGGTAGCGTTCGCGCTCGTTCCGCGGCATGGAGGGAACGTTCGTCGCGTGGAGCGCACCGAACGCGAGCGACGCACCCGCCCAGCCCGACGTTTCGTCCATCTCCCGTGCCATCGATGATTGAATCAGTCCACGGAAGGTCATCTCCTCGCCCATCGCCACGTGCGTGAACACCGCCACGCCCACCGCGCCCGCTGCCGGGTAGCCCCACGCCCGATCCACCGTGCGCCCGAACAGGTTCGGATCGTCACCCGCATGCTTGGTGTCCATCGGCTCGCCAGCCAGCACGGACACGCCCACACCCGCCGCAACCATCAAGGGGATGCCGACCCATACGTCCGTGCTCGACAGCACCCTCGGGTTGAACGGCGCCACCACCAGCTCGCTCAGCTTCTCCTGCGGAACGTACCGCATGCGCCTCGCACGCTGCTCCTCGTAGTACGCGTCTGCATACCCGATGAGCCACAGATCCTGCACCGCCACGAGTGGGATCGCCGCTGCCGGGTGCTCGAACCCCGCCCACCCGCGGTCCTCGTGAACCGCCACGCCCACGGCGGTTGCCAGCTCCGCAGTCGCAAGCCCTCCAAGCACCGCGCTTTCTCCCGCCCGACCCTGACAGGCCTGCCCCACGCCGGGGAAGATCAGCCCGTTCGCTGCGCCACAGCGCGCTTTCTGGATGCGCCGCTCCGCTTCCCGTTCTCGCGCGGAGACAGGCTCTCCATCGCTGACCCGGGCAGGCACCATCGACGGCGCACACGCGACGGTCGCCATTCCATGTGCACATGCCGCGATCGCCATGCACCACGTTGCCGTGCGACCGACAGCGCGCACGGCTCACACCCTCCGCACACCGGCCGCGCCGATTTCGAGTGGAACGCGTTCCATCCCCGCCCGCTCCAGCACGCTCCCCCATTGCCTGCGAACATCGCGTCCGCCGACGCAAAGCACGATGTCTCCACCACCCGCACCGCTCGGCATGACCACCAGCCCGTCGGACCAAGCAGACTCGGCGATCGAGCGGACGACGGCGGACACGATCGGCACGCCTGACGCGTCGCCGATCTGCGCGAGCAACACGGTCTGCGCGCGCAATCCCTCCAGAAACTGAGACGCACCCGCCGCGCTCGCTGTCTTCTCCGCCGCATCCCGCAGCGCACCCATGAGCAGATCGCCAGCAGCCCGATCCATCCAGCGCCGGACCGCCGCCACCATCCCTGATGTCGCGCTCGAGCACGTCTCCGCGTACGCGTCGATGCCCACCTCCACGGGAAGGCCAAACGGCGTCACATCCAGCCCTTCGCGCCGCATTCTGCACTGCAACGTGCCCCCGAATGCACTCGCCGCCACGTCGATGCCACTGCCGCCGCCTTGCGCCTTCCGATGTGCGGCCAGGGCCGGTTGGAACACGGCCCGCCCAAGCTCTGCGTCTCCCATCCACGGCGCCTTTTCGAGCTCCAGCACCCCCAGCGACGCGATCACGATGGCGGCGCTGGAGCCCAATCCGAGCTTGCGGTCACCGGATCGCAGCGCCGACGCATCGAACCACGGAGCGGGCCGCGCCCCGATGGCGCACGCGACCTCCGGCGTCACAAGCTCTGCGACGCGCCCCGAATCGGCGATCACGACGCGGTCCACCGCCGTCACGATCGCTGGCGCGCCCCACAGGACCGAGTACGCCCCCGAAACTACCAGCTTGCCCGGCGCCGCTGCCCTCATGCCTCCTCGTCACCTACGACGACCGCCGGTCCCCCCAAGGTCGACGCGATGGTCCGCAATACACCGGGCGTCGCCCTCAACGCCGACTCGACCTGCGCAACATGCTCCGGGAGCGTGAAGACCTTGACGTGCGGACCAGCGTCCATCGTGGCGTAGGCGGCAACCCCGCCCGCTCGCAGCGCAGCGACCGTGCGAAGACACGCAACGGTGGCCGGCTCGAAGTACAGCACACCAGGTCGCGCCGCCATCGCACTCGCATGCATCGCGAGCGCGCTGTGCTCCGCCGCCTCGCCCAAGCGGCGGATGTCTCGCGCAGCGACCGCCGCCTCGACCTCCTCGACCGTCCGCTCGCAAATCTCAACCCATGCGCCGTAGTACGGGCTGGTGCGCTGCGTGTGAAGCATACCGTCCGTCGATCCCACCGACTTCGGCGCCTGCGTGTTCACCGCGATCACGACCCGCAAGTCCCAATGCTCGGCAGCAGCCAACGGCTCCGCGCAGAGCATCCCGGATCCCGGCGCCCCCGCCCGCAGGCGGACGAATCCACCGAACACGCTGCGGGCCGCCGATGCGCTCGACCTGCGCGCCAGATCGCTCACCCAGGCAGGCGTCTCCGCCAACCCCGCCGCGGTGGTCGCCGCCAGCGCCAGCGCGGCAAACGCCGACGCGCTCGATGCCAGCCCCGACGCCGTGGGGAAGTCGTTTGTGCTGATCACGCGCGCTTGCGCAGTCAAGCGAGCGCGATCGCGCACTCGGTCGAGCAGGCGAGACACGCGTTCCAACGATCGTGATCGCTGCGCCACGCCGTCCAATACCAGCTCGTCCGCGTCGAGCCGCTCGTCGAAGACGACCGTCGTGGTGGTCGTCAACGCCGCGAGCGTCACGGACACGCTGGGGACTGCGGGCAGGTTCGACGATTCGTCTGCCTTGCCCCAGTACTTCGCCACGGCGATGTTGGCGTGGGCTCTCGCCGTCGCTCGACTCACTCGTACACCTTCTCGTCCACCGCATCCGCATGCGTTGCGTCGCGCTCCACGTCGCGAACGGTCGATGACCTCGCCATCAGCTCCTTGGCGTACTCGTGTTGCACCAGCAGATTCATGATCTCATTGGTCCCAGTCCAGATCATCGCCAATCGTACGTCCCGCAACATCCGCTCCACCGGAAACACGTCCGTGTACCCGATTCCACCCATGATCTGCATCGCGTCGTTGACCGTCGCCCACGCCGCTTCCGTCGCCACCTTCTTCGCCTCCGACACCAACCTGCGCCCGTCGAGCCCTGCATCCACCGTGCGCCCCGCCACGTAGCACAGCGCCCGCGCTGCGTCGGTGCGCGCCGCAGACTCCGCGATCCGAAAGCTCACGCCCTGGAAGTCCCGGATGTAACGTCCAAAAGCCTTTCGCTTGTGCGCGTAGCGCGTCGCCACCTCCAGCACCGCCCGGCCCATGCCGATCGCTCCACCTGCCGACGTCAGCCGTTCCGGCACCATCATCCGGTTGAACACGTCGTAGCCGCCGTGCAGCTCCCCGACGAGGTTCTCGCGCGGCACGCGCACGTCCCGCAGCAGGATTCGCCCCGTGCCGCCGCCTCGGGTGCCCATCAAGCCGTACACATGCTTGACCTCGACCCCCATCGATCGCTCCACCAAGAACGCCGAGATCGCCTGGTGCGCCTTCGCCCCCTCGTCTCCCGTCCTCGCGTAGATGAGGAACACGTCCGCACCCATCGCCCCCACGACGAAACGCTTCTGCCCGTTGAGCACGAAGGTGTCGCCGTCGCGGCGCGCCGTCGTGGTCGCACCGAAGAAGTCGCTCCCACCGCGCGGCTCCGTGAGGCCTTCCGCCGAAACCATCTCGCCTCGCAGGATCGGCACCAGGTACCGCTGCTTCTGATCTTCGGTCCCGAAGCGGACCAGCGCTTCACCCACGATGCTGGGCATCGAGTACGCACAGCCGAGCGCCGTCCCCAGAACCCCCACCTCCTCCAGCGCAGCGAGCTCGGCCGTCCAGTCCAGCCCGCGCCCACCGTACTGCTTCGGAAATCGCAGTCCCAGGAGCTTCGCCCTGGCTAACCCTTGCACGTACTCGCGCGGATACTCCACGCGCTCCGCGTCCATGTCGCGCAGTAGCTGGGGATCGACCGAATCACGCACGAACCTGCGCGCTTCGTCCCGCACCGCGCGCTGCGCTTCCGTGAGAAGGACGTCGAACATGGAACCTCCCATTGGTTTGCGCGCGCACGATACCGCCGAGTGGGTCCACGCGGTAGTGGCCGTGAGGCGCGATTGCAGCATCGCACCGCTTGCCCATGCGAATGTGCATGGCCTGGAGCGCGCTGGCGCCCTAACTGTTCGAAATCGCGTGACAGCAGGTTGGCCCAGTCCGTGCTTAGACGAAGAGCACCACGTCGGACGTGACCTTGAGTTCGCGGGTCCCTGACGTTGGCAATCTACCCAGCGCTCGGTGGAAGTTGCCCCCCTCACTCCACCGGGCGCTGTCCTTTTTGTTCGTCCGACTGCGTTCGCTGCGAACGGCACGACGCCTGACCCTGCCACGCGGCCGCCGACTCGCAGCGTGCCGCACGACGAAGAAACGCGACTGGGATGGCGAGAAAGATGGGGAAAGATCGGGTGGGACGGAGCGCGTTGGCACCTACTTCGTCAGGTTCGCCTTGACCGTCACCGTGGTGCCAGGCGTGCGCGTCCTCGCTCGCACGAAGTACGTCTTGCCGTCCGGAGTCAGATCCACCGTGCAGGTCTCCGCCGATGTTCCCGCCGTCACCGACTTGCAGGTGTAGCTGCTCAGCGTGGGATTCTTGTTGGCGCGCACGTACAGGTCGGCGTCGCCCGTGCCTGTCATGGTGACCACGAGCTTCTTGTGCCGTGGGTCGGTCACGATCGACGCATACTTCGACTGCCATGAGCCGGTCGTCGAGAACGCATAGTTGTCGATGAGCACGGATTCGACGTCCGCGATCTCGTCCGCGCCGGCCGATTCCTCGTTGAGGGACTTCACCTCTTCGTAGGTGATCAGACCGCCCGCCTGCGCTCCCGTCGGCTTGCCAACCGGCCACCAGGCGAAGTCCGGATGGACCGTACGGCTCTCGCCGAGCCACTCGCCACCCAGCACCTTGCCGTCCTTGTTCGCCTCGAGCACGAACGAGTAGTGCCTTGTCTGCAAATAGCTCTGGTACTGGTCGACATGCGACGTGCGGGCGGGCCTGGCCTCCACCACGAAGCTGAAGTCCATCTCCACATGGTAGAAACGCTCCGCCGCGGTGTTGTAGATATACTCGGGATCGGGCTTGGGCGTCAGCAGGTTGACCTGGACGGTGCTCTCGGCTGCGTACCCCACGACCATCCAGTAGACCTTCTGGCCGGCCTGAAGATCGACGTCGCAGGTTTCGTTCGAGCTGCCAGCATACGGGCGACAATCGTACGATGACGTCGTCGGGGCTGACCCAACCTTGACGTACAGGTCGGCGTCGCCCGTCCCGCTGAGCTGCACCTGCGCCTTGCCCGCCGCGGTCACCTCGTACTCTCCCGTCTTCTGCTCGTCCTTCTTGACCGTCGCGCTCGGCATCAACGGGGTCGATGCCATGTCCAGCCCGAGCAGCGCGGCCGCCTCGGCCTTCGTGATCTCGGGGATCTTGCCGTTGACGGCGTTCGTGATCTTGTAGCCGTACGCTGGCTGGTTCCACACCTCGTCGTCGTACGTCTGATCGATCACGAAGCCCTCGTGGCGCAGCCCCATCTTGTTCGTCGCGACGATGAAGAACGAGCCCGGATTCATGTCGCGGCACTCGCCCTCCACGATGCGTCCGTGCGAGTCGGTCGTGATGTTGGGCTCGTCCTTGTTGCAACGCTGGGACAGGAACTTGGTCTGCACCCGCGTGTACATCAACGACATCAACCCCTCGATGTCGCCCGGGTAGAAGGTCACATCCGTCCCATCGGCCGCCTTGCGCGTTACGGGGTTGCGGGCCGGACGCTCGCTCAACGCATACGGCGACCATCCGTGGCAGATGCCGAACCAAGTCGGGATGCAGTAGCCGCTCTCCTCGTTCTGATACTTGCCGCAGATCGAACCGTCCTTCAGGTCAGAGCAATCGCTGTTCTGCTTGCATGCCTTGCGGTGGGACTGCGACTTCACCCCGTTCGACTCCGACACCTTCAGCGGTACGTCGGGCTTGCCGAACGCGGTCGCGTACTTCTCGGCAGGCGATGGGTTGCTGCCGTCCCACTTCACGTTGAGGCTGTCGTGCGCCACGGCCCAGTAGTCTCCCGGAATCGGAATCGGCCCGTGTCCCTCCACCGGGAGCTGGTCCACGAAATACGCAAAGTTCGCGTCCACGTACGCCGGATTGTTCGCGGCGTTCCACGCATCAGCCTTGCCCGTGCCGTCGTCTTCCCGGTCCTCGGGCTCGAGCTGATCGTCCTGCGATGGCTGGTCCTGAACATCATCCGATGAGCTACCGCACGCTACGAGCGCGCCAACGGCGAGGATGGAGGCACCGGTCAAGGCGAAACGGCGGCGAAGCTTCATGGGCACGTCCTTTCTTTGGGGGGAAGCAGGCGAATCGATGTCCGCGCGCAAAGCACGTTACGTGCCACCTCGCGCGTGGTGCCTTCCATCGCAGAGAAGGGCCAAAAATGCAATGCACATTGAACGTCACGGGGATCGCCCGAGGCGACAGGTGGGATCAATTGTGCGACATGTATGACATCACTGAGATCGCCACGATCTCACCGGACGCTTCCGCCTCGCTCGCGCAGGAACCAGCTTCGCTCCGGGCAGCCGACGATCATCCCCGAAACAACGCCCAATCCTTCCACCCGGGCCGAGACCACGAACCCGTCGCGCAGAGCCGTGCCGCCGTCACTCGAGGCGCATGCAAGCGGCCCCGAAGCGACGATATCGCCCGCGAGCAGGTCGCAGCCGTCGCTCGCAAAGGCGACCAGCTCCGGGAAACTCCAGCGCCATCGTCGGCCTGGGGCGGCCAGGACAGGGCGTCCATTGACGGAAATCGCAATGGCGGCCTGGGTGGGATCGAATGGATCCCTGCGCGTCACCAGCCAGGGACCAAGCTGCCCGACCCGGTTGCGACCCCAACCGGGAGAGAGGCGTTCGCGGGAGGGGAACGACCACTGACACAAGATGGTGTAGCCCGCAATCGACGGGGCCGCCTGGTCGGGTGTGACGTTTCGAAGATCCTCGCCGAGCACCGCCGCCACCTGGACCGTGAGTTGCGGCTGTGGCTCGTCGGCTGGAATGCGCAACGGCGTGTCGTGTCCCTGAAGTCCCCGCGCAACGCCCCACCGCAGGCGCGGAGCGCGATCATCCGCCAGCACATCGAACTCGACGATTGCGCGGTCGGCAAGCGTGGGGGGCAGGAACAGGCAGAGCTTGGGGTTCAGCAGCGCTTCCGCCGGCGGCCGTCCATCTCCCAAGCCTTCGGCCACTTCGTCGAGCCCAGCAAGACCGAGCGAGAAGACACGATGTCGGAAAGAGTTCGGCTCCCCTGCTATCCGCCCGACCGGAGGGTCGAGCCCGAGTCTACGCTCCACCGCGCAAACGTCGAGCAGGTCTCCGCGGTAGTCCATGGCGATGGTCTCGATTCCAGCGTGGACCACATTGGCAATGCGAAGGTCCATGGTGCCTCTGCCGGGTGCGCAATCGACCCGGTCTCGGGAGTACTTTCGCACGCCTCGCGCCCTTCGTCACGCCAGTCATCGCCTCGACGCCAGCGCTGGATGATCGTAAGCAAGCCGACGAGCCGTTTGGCGACCGATACGCCAGGGAGATGATGAGGACTATGCCGTCAGCAAACATGACCGTCTCGTCGCGCGGGGCAGCCGTACCGCCCTCGCCCATTCGCAAGCTCGTACCGTATGCCGACCAGGCGAAGGCGCAGGGCGTGGTGGTGCATCACCTCAACATCGGGCAGCCCGACGTGGTGACGCCCCGTCGTTTCTTCGACGCGGTCGCGACGTTTCCGGACCGTGTTCTTGCGTACGGGCACTCCGCCGGCTTCCACGACCTGAGGCGCGGCATGGCCTCCTACTATCGACGCCTCGGCTACGACGTCGACGAGAACCATGTGACAGTGACGACGGGTGGAAGCGAGGCGATCATCTTCGCGCTGATGGCGCTGTGCGATCCTGGCGACGAGGTGGTGTGCTTCGAGCCGTTCTACACCAACTACAACGGCTTTGCGGTGGAGGCGGCGGTCCGGCTCGAGCCGATCAAGTGCGAGCCGTCGGATGGGTATCATCTACCGCCGAGGGATCGCATCGAACGAGCCATCGGCCCACGCACCCGCGCGATCCTGATCTGCACGCCGAACAACCCGACGGGCACGGTGCTGACAGCCGAGGAGATGGCGACGCTAGGCGCGATCGCCCGCGATCGCGGGCTGTTCCTGATCTCGGACGAAGCGTATCGCGAGTTCGTATACGGCGAGGTGCCGCACACGAGCGTGCTCGCCTTGCCGGACCTGGATGACCGTGCGGTGCTGATGGACTCGCTGTCCAAGCGCTACAGCGTCTGCGGTGCCCGTATCGGCTGCCTGGTGACTCGCAACGCCGACCTGAACCGCGCGTTCCTGCACCTGGGTCAGGCGCGCCTGTGCTCACCGTCGCTCGAGCAGCACGGCGCCCTCGCGCTGCTGTCCCTGGGCGACGACTACTTCGCGCAGGTGCAGGCGGAGTACCGCAAGCGCCGCGACACCGTCATGGCCGAGCTGTCGCGCATGGCGGGGGTTCAAGCGCGTACGCCCGAGGGCGCCTTCTACGTGATGGCGAGAATCGGCGTGCGCGACGCGAGCGCGTTTGCGACATGGCTGCTCACCACATTCCGCCATCGGGGCGAGACCGTGATGGTCGCGCCGGGCGACGGCTTCTATGCGACCGCGGGGCTGGGTGCCGACGAAATACGGATTGCGTATGTGCTCGACGTCGCGCGGTTGGAGCGCGCGATGGAGTGCCTGCGGCTGGGGCTCGAGCAGTACCGCCATCTCGGCCCGACGTTCTGAGCCGCATTTGCGTCGGGAGCAGGGCTGCATCGACATCGCGCCGTCGCTGCTCGATGCGTCCCGGTCACCCGGCCCAGGATCTTCCTGTCTACCAGATCTGCTCGTGCTTGTCCTCTGGTTGACGCGCATGGTCGCCCGCCTAGAATGCGGGGCACGGCCTGACCGGACCGCATCCGAAGTCAGCGGCTTCGCCAGCGGTCGAGGCATGCGCGGTATCGCGTCCCCTGGGCCCACGCGCAAAGGAGCACGCCTTGAGCAGACGCACCAAGTTCATCTTCCTGACAGGGGGGGTCGTGTCGGCGATCGGCAAGGGCCTGACGGGCGCTTCCATCGGTGCGCTCATGGAAGCGCGGGGGCTGCGGGTCACCAACATGAAGCTCGACCCGTACCTGAACGTGGACCCCGGGACCATGTCGCCCTATCAGCACGGCGAGGTGTTCGTCACCGACGACGGTGCGGAGACGGATCTGGACCTGGGCCACTACGAGCGATTCACCACGACGACCGCGCGACGCAGCAGCAACTGCACGAGCGGAAGCATCTACGAGTCGGTCATCTCCCGAGAGCGTCGGGGCGAGTACCTGGGCGCCACGGTGCAGGTCATCCCGCACGTGACCGACGAGATCAAGGCGCGCATACGCGACGCGTCCGAAGGCTACGACATCGCGATCATCGAGATCGGCGGCACGGTCGGGGACATCGAGTCCCTGCCTTTTCTCGAGGCCATTCGCCAGATGAAGGTCGAAGCTGGCAAGGAGCACGCCGTCAGCATTCACGTCACGCTCGTTCCTTACATCGCCGCGGCGGGCGAACTGAAGACCAAGCCCACCCAGCACTCCGTCAAGGAGATGCGGGAGATCGGGATCCAGCCGGACATCCTCGTCTGCCGCAGCGACCGTCCGCTGTCTCGCGGCATCAAGGAGAAGATCGCCCTGTTCTCCAACGTCGACGTCGACTCCGTGATCGCCGCGGTGGATGTGGGCTTCATCTACGAGCTGCCTCTGGTGCTCCATGCCGAGGGGCTGGACGATCAGATCACCGATCGGCTCAACATCTGGTCGCGCGAGCCCGACCTGGAGCCGTGGAAGCGCACGTGCGAGCGCTACAAGAAGCCGAGCAAGGGCTCCGTTCGGATCGGCATCGTCGGCAAGTACGTGCACCTGCGCGACTCCTACAAGTCCCTGCACGAGGCGCTCATCCATGGAGGCTTGCCCAACGACGTCCGTGTCGATCTCGAATACGTCGACAGCGAGCTCATCGAGAAGAGCGGCGCAGAGGCCACGCTGCAGGGGCTCGACGGCGTGCTGGTGCCTGGCGGATTCGGTGAGCGCGGCATCCAGGGGAAGATCGAAGCGGTCCGCTTCGCCCGCGAGAACGGCATCCCGTTCTTCGGCATCTGCCTGGGCATGCAGCTCGCCGTCGTGGAGTTTGCCCGCAACAAGTGCGCGCTCAAGGGCGCAAACTCCACCGAGTTCGACCCGAACACGCCCTACCCGGTCATTGATCTGATGCCCGACCAACGAGAGGTCACCGACAAGGGCGGCACCATGCGTCTTGGCTCCTACCCGTGCACGCTCAAGCCCGGCACCCGGGCTGCCGCCATCTACGAGCGCACCGACATCCACGAGCGACACCGACACCGCTACGAGTTCGCCAACGCATTCCGTGAACGACTCGAAGCCCAAGGGCTCGTGCTGTCGGGCACCTCACCCGACGGCCGGCTCGTCGAGATGATCGAGCTACCCGAGCACCCCTACTTCGTCGCGTGTCAGTTCCACCCGGAGTTCAAGAGCAGGGTGATGTCACCCCATCCCTTGTTCGCGGGATTCGTCAAGGCGGCCATGGAGTATCGCAGAGCCAACCGCCGGGGCGACGCAGTCCGAGAGGTCGGAGCCGTGAGCGTGAACTGACACGCCTGCATTCCGGGCGACGCATGCATCCTGCTGTCGGCACGAGCACCAAAGGGAGTCGCGCATGAGCGAGATCGAAGACCGATGCCTGGAGGCGTTTCCCAAGTGGCTTGCGGCGCTGAACGACGACGCCGTGGCGATGTCGTCACTGCTGACGGCGGAGTCGATCCCGGACAAGGCTCGCCGCCATGTCGCGGGCGCGCTCAACTACCTGTTCAAGTCCCTCGACCTGATCCCCGACGGCGTAGAGGATCTGGGCTATCTCGACGACGCCTTCGTGCTGCGCGTCGCATCGAGGCTTGCACTGCGAGACGCCCCCGAGGCGCGCGAGGCCGACATCCGTGGTGTTCTCGCGCGGCTCGCTCACGACGTAGACCTGATCGAGCAACTGCTCGAGGCCGAATACACGAAGCTTGAGAAGTACGTTCGATCCCTTGAGCGAGGCGCCGGGCGTGGGCGCAGCGTCGACGAGATCGTCACCGACCAGGCTGTGCGCTCGGAGCTGGTCCATGAAGCGCAGCAGTGGGCGCGTGGCTACTCGGCACCGTCGTTCGCCGGAGGGGTCAACAGCTTGATCAAGCTCCGCGCGTTTCTCTCCGCCAGGCTGGCGTGACTACTTGCCGTCGTAGGGACGGCTCAAGCGATTGTCACGGACCTGGGCCACCAGCTCATTGAGCAAGTCTCGCGCCTCCGGCTTGTTCTTGAGGTGCGACAGGATCATGTTGCTCACCTCGGTGAATGCCTTCTCGAACGCGATGCCCTCGCGGGTTCTTGCGGCGACCTTCTCCCGGCCGGCTGCGAGATCTTCTTCGAGCGCTTCCGCGTAGCGCGAGAGCTGGCCGCGAAGCTCATCGATCTGGCGTCGCAGATCCCTGGCGACGCCCTCGCGAGAGGTACGCTTGGCGTGGACTTTCTCAATCTGCTCGCGAAGGCTCCGCGCGCGCGCGAAAGCCGCACCAGCCTTCTCGAAGATGGCTCTGCTGGCGGTGCCGTTCTGCTCGGCGATGTCGGCCGCAGTCTTCGCAGCCGCGGCTTCGCGATCGGCGATGACCTGCTCCGCGTTGAGGCGTTCGATTTCCTCCTGGTAGCCGGCGACTTCACGGAGCACGCGGGACTCTTCGTGCGCCAGCTCCTCGACCTTGCGCCCGATCTCAGCACGCAGCGCACGCCCGCGGCGTTCCAGCGCTTCGAGCTTGCGTGTCTGCGACGCGACCTCGCCCTCCAGTCGGTTCGCACGTGCTGCAAGATCCCAGACCCGTGTCACCCCTTGCTCGAGCTCCGGGGGCACGTTGCCCTGATGATAAGCACGGGAGACCATGCGAGAGAACGCAGCGGCGCGGCTGGCCCACTCGGTGACGCCTGCCGACTGGGGAGGCGGGGGCGGCGGTGGTGCGGCGGCCGACTCGCTCGAGCCAACCTCCCAGCTTCGCGCCGGCAACGCGCGCTGCAGCGCCTTCAGCTCTTCCTGCAGATGGTGCGCGTCGTGAAATCGCTTGCGAGGATCCTTTTCCAGCAGGCGCAGGATGATCGCCTCCGCCGCGGGAAGCACGTCGGGACGAAGCTGGCGCGGCCGCACCGGCGTGCCCGTGCGCTGCAGCTCGAGCAGCGTCTCCCGGTCACCAGCCTTGAACGGTAGCTGGCCGCACGTCATCTCGTAGAAGAGCACCCCGAGCGCGTACAGATCACTCTTCGGCCCTGCTTCCTCGCCTCTCGCCTGCTCCGGTGACATGTACTCGGGCGTACCGAACACCGCCCCCTTGGGGGCAAGGCGGGGATCCCTCGCCAACGCAGCAAGGCCGAAGTCGAGGATCTTGACCGAGTCCTTCCGGCCGCCGCGCGTCGTGAGCATGATGTTGTCGCTCTTGAGGTCGCGGTGGACCACGCCGAGGTCGTGGGCACGCGCGAGCGCTGCGCACATCTGTTCCAGGATGTCGACCGCTCGCACCATCGGGAAAGGTCCCCGCGCGATCTCGCTCGAGAGCGAGATGCCGACCAGGTACTCCATCACTAGGTACAGCTCGCCGTCTTCGGTTTCGCCGATGTCGTGGATGTCGACGATGTGGGCATGGTCCACCCGATTGGCCGCTCGGGCCTCTCGAAGCATCCACGCCCTCAGATGCGTTTCTCCTCGCAGGTCGGGACGGATGAGCTTGAGCGCGACGACGCGATCGATGAGGACATGGCGTGCGCGGTACACGACACCCATGCCGCCTTCGCCGATCCGGGCTTCGAGCCGGTAGCGCCCGGCGATGACCTTTCCGAGATTCGGGTCTGTCGCTCCCTTCGGCGTTGTCGACATCGGAGGTTGCATCTGCTTCATGAGTATCAGCCTGCGGATTGGCGTGCGACCGTCGGCGTGCGGAAGCCCTGTCGCAGGACGCGGCACCGGGTTTGCGGACCGCACGGAGAGCGCAGGATGCTAGCAGGGATACGCTTGGTAGGCACCAGCTATCCGACTGAACCCCTAGAAGGTCGCCTGAAACACGGGCACGCGGACCTCCGTTTTCTGGTCCACGCCATACTTCTTGACTTCGACCGGGGAGTAGGTCGGAAACACGGCCACGGCCGGCACGCTCAAGGACAGGGTGCCCGCGTGCATGTCCACGAGCGACGTGGGGACGTGCGGTGGGCTCACCGAAACACGAGGTGTTGTGGCGGTGGCGTTGGGCGCCCCCTCCGGCGCGGGCAGCGTATCCGCACCTGGGACGTCTTCCTGGTAGTCGGCGGGGGGCTTGTAGGATGTGGCCTGCAGCACGGCCACGGTCGTGGGGATCACCAGGGCCATGCCCGCGGCGAGCATGTAGAACGACGGCTTCGGGCTATCCATGCCTTCCACGAAGTAGCCACCTACTCCGCCGGCTGCCGCGCCACCGAGCCCGCCCGCCAGGTACAACCACCTGTTCTGCACACCCGCGGCTGCTTCGACTGCCAACACCAGCTCGCCTCCGAGCAACGCGCCTCCCGTGATGCCCTTGCCCGTGGCACTGACACCGGGCTCCTCGGCGTACGCCGTCCCCGCCGTGCTCGCCAACCACATGCCGGCCACACACGACACCAGCGTCAGATTGCGAAACGTACCCAATACTCTCGAACAACCAGCCATATCATCCCCTCCGCGCGAGCGAAGCGCCTCGACGATGTTTCGAAGGTGCCGCAGATTAGCACGTCTTTCGTCCATGCACACGCCTTGCGCCGCCCTTGTACGGATCGCACTTGTTTTGGCTTGATGGGCGTTCGTTGCAAGTGCTAGCGCACACGTTCAGCCAGCCGTGCTCCCCCACCTGCTCCGCCGATTCGCGCTTGCCGTGGCCGTGGCCACGCTCGCCGTAGCGGCTGTCAGCGTCACTGCTGGGCTGGTTCGGCTGCTGCCCTGGGTCACCGCAGCGTCGGTCCCCATCGGTGTCGTTCTCGTCGTTGCCCGCATGCTCCTGCTGGCTTCGCTGGAAGTGGCCTTGCTCGTGGCTGCTCCGGTCGGTGTCGCCATCGAGGTGTGGCGCCTGAACGTGGATCACTCCATCCGCACGTTGCTGGCTTGCGGCATGCCGCCGCGACGCATCGCAGCGCACGCGGCGGGCGCTGCCCTGCTCGTCGCGTGCTGCCTCGCCGCCACGTCCGGCTGTTGGCACGCGCACATGGCCGATCCCGGCGGCAGCGCGAACCAGATGCTTCGAGCCGGCCGTGACGTGTGCCGGGCTGGCCAGCCGCACAACGTGCCGGTCCTTGGGTTGACCTGGATCTGCCTGGACGGCCGCGCGCGGGCGGTCAGCGTGTTCGGAAGTCCAGACGCCCCGGTCGTCTGGAGCGCGGCGGACCTGCGGTTCTCCAGCGACCTGTCGGCCGCCCTCTTGGCTGACGTGCAGGTGACGACCAAGACGCCAAGGCTGCGCGTGACGGTGGACCGGGCGACCGCCAGCGGCTTCGCACCTGGCGTGCGTCCGGGCTCGGGGGCGGCGTCCACCCGTGCGCTGGTATTCGCAGTGGCCGTCCTGGTGTCGTCGGTGCTCTGCGCGTGGGTGCTGGTCCGCAACCCTGTTCGATCGCAGCTCGCGGCCTTTGGCGTTGGTGTCGCCGGACCTGCGGCGTTCCTGCTGCTCGCGGACCACTTGCTCGCATTGCCGTGGACCGGAGCCCTGTGCGCCACCTCGCTTGCGTCGATGGCGCCTTGGGCCGCGTGCAAGGTGCTGCGCGTGCGCTGGTTGTCGCGGCCCCGCGCCGGTGCTACCTGACGGGAACCATCCGGAGCTCGTCGATGTTTGGACTATCGCCCGCAAAGCTGCTGCTCATCGCGCTGATCCTCCTGTTGATCTTCGGCGCCAGTCGCCTGGCAGACATCGGCAAGGGCCTGGGTGAGGGGATACGCAACTTCAAGAAAGGCATTCGCGGAGACGATCCGGAAGGCAAGCCTCTCAAGCCCAAACGGAAGAAGACCGACGACTGACCCTTCCCTTGCGCGTGCGGATTGGTATGGTGCGCACCCATGAGCGCTCCCATCGGACTGGCAGTATCTCTTCGCGTTCGCATTGGCGCCGCCGACGCGTACCAGCCGTCCGGCGTCGCTGGTCCGGCGCGGTTGCTTGGATTGCTCAACGACGTCGCCACGGAGTTGATGATACGGCTCGACGGCGACGAGGGCATGCTGCGCGGGATGGAACGGCTGGAGCTGTTGGCCCCGGTGTTCGTCGGTGACTACATCGAGGTCACGGGGGTGCTCACGAAGGTCACGCCCACGACCCGCCAGGTTGCGCTCGAAGCGCGCAAGCTCATCACCTACGCCCGCTCCCCATCGCTTGCTGTCACTGCCGCGGACGCCCTCGCGTCGCCTCCGGTCGTGTGTCGTGCGCTGGCGACATGCTCGGTCCCGCGCGCTCAGCAGCGTCGACCAAGGCTCGTATTGCCGGCGCTTCCATCACTCGGACAGCCGCCTGGACGCCTTCCGGAAGGCAACGTGCTGGTCACTCCGCCGCCCGACATCATCGTGACTCCGCCTCGCGACACACCGCCTGAGGTCATGCTCGCCGCGTCCATCGTAGGCGCCGGAGTCACGCGCGATCACACCCCGCACGTGCCCGTCACCGCAGAGGAGATAGCCGCCGAAGCTCGTCGGTGCCGAGATGCTGGCGCGTGTGTCGTCCACCTCGGCATGGGTCCAGGCGACACCGTGGAGCGGGTTGCGGAGATGGTGGCTGCGATACGGGCCGCGACCGACGTGTTGGTCGTCGTGTCCCCCATCATGCCCGGTCCGTTCGATGCTGGACGGCGTCTGGCCTGCGCAGAGGCAGGCGCGGACTTCGTCGCCATGGCGACGGGGTCGTTCAACTACGCCGACGCCATCGTGGAGACACCTCGAGCGAGCATCCGCACGACGGCGCAGGCGCTGCGAGATCGCAACGCTCGAGGGTTCGCCGAGTGCCACGAGTTGAGCCATCTGGACGAGGCGGTCGCCATCGCCAAGGAAGGGGCGCTTGGCCGGCGTCCAGGGCTGTGCTTCGTCTTCGGTGTTCCAGGAGCCATTGGAGCCGCAGAGGAGACCATCCGGTTCGTGGCGTCGCGTGTGCCTCGATCCATCGCGTGGTTCTTCGCCGGTGTCGGCAGACACCAGCGCAGGGTCACCGAGATGGCCATCAAGCTCGGAGGCAATGCCCGCGCTGGCCTGGCCGACAACATCTATTTGCGCAAAGGCGTCCTCGCCGAGAGCAGCGCTCAGCTCATCGACCGGATGGCCACCTACGCGCGCGGCATCGGTCGGGATCCGGCCTCCCCACAGCGCGCCCGCGCACTCTTGGGCCTCGTGAGCGACGTACCGGTGAACGATGTCGACGTCGAGGTCGTCGACGGTGGTGGAGCACCCGTGGGGGAGGAGCCTGTCGGTTCCGACCCGGGCGACGAACCGTGCGGTCCGCCGGTTTCTTGACCTTTTCGCTGCGCATTCGCTAGCGGTTCCAGGGCGTGGAACCATCGCTTGGCCGTCGATTGTCACAGCTGCGGCTCGTCCCGCTGCTGGCCCTGCCAGCGCTGCTGGCTCGTCTGTGCACGCCGGCGCCGCCGCCAGCGACGCTGTCGGGCATGGCCGACATGCTCGGTGCGGCCGCGGGCTGTGCCGTCGATCCGGACGGGTTCGTCTGGGAACCGAGCCGCGGGCCAGTGCTCGACACCGTGCTGGGTCGGCGCGTCATCTTCCTCGGGCGCGCGGGGGAAGGATCTCCGCGGGACGTGTTTCGCGCCTCCGTACGCGTGTCGCTGGAGGGGCACCCGATTTCGGTGGAGCGGGTCGTGAACCTCAGCGATTCGCCCTTTGGCGATGAGCAGGGCCTGGTCGCAAACGGCACGCATGTGGCTTACGCCACGGTTTCCTTCGGGTCCGTTCAACAGGTGACACTGCTCAATCTGACCGGCGCGGCCCACCCAGACGGCACCGGCGTCCTCGACGGGTTGATGGCGCGACTGACGAACGTGCAGGAAACAGGGTCGATCGAGGGGCTGGGACGCACGGAGGTGTCGGCGAACATCAAGGGCCGATCGACGGCGCTGTCGATGGACCAGCACGCCCTCTATGTTTCGGTGGATGCGGGTCGGTCACGCTTCGCCATCGATCTCGGCGACGGAAGCGTGATCGGCGGACCGGGCTTGCAGCAGGAGGGCGTCTCCTCGATCGTGGTCCCCCCTCTGCGCAAACCGCCGATCATCTGGGCGGTGGACACCGTGCGGGGAATGCTCGGCCCCGAGCCCATCGCTTGGCTCGAGGAGCAGACGTTCGGCGTCAGGGATCTGTTGAAAAAAGCGGCTCATCGGACCTTGGGTGTTGCTTCGTCGGAACATGAGAAGCTCCGCGAGGGCGCGATCGTCGCGCCTCCACCGCCACCTCCGCCGTCTCGTCCCGTGGGGGCTGACGGGCTGGCGGAGGATGGATCCTGGCCGCCTCAGAATCTTCGTACGATTTGGGAGGAGCCCGACCCCCGCGAGGGGGAGTGGCGCGCCCCGAAGAAGCCGTTTCTCAAGAAGCCGAAGTCTGCGGGCGCGGCCGGGGCTCCGCCTACGTACTTCCTCGAGTCGTTCGTCCGACCGGACCCCGAGCGTCCGTATTCCAAGGTGCTGCTGGTAGCGATGGATAGCCGGCAGTTGGAGCTCGGCATGGAGGGGGGGATCGAAGATCCCAAGCCGTTGACGGGCGCCCGCGGTGAGGGCCGAATCCCTCGGGATCCGGAGGTGCTGTCGCGAGTGGTGGGCGCGTTCAACGGTGCGTTCAAGACCACGCATGGCGAATACGGGATGATGGTCAACCGGCGGGTGCTGCTCCCCCCGAAACCCGGCGCCGCGACGGTGATGATCACGCAAGACCGGCGGGCGGGCTTCGGCACATGGCCGGCGTCGACGGAGATCCCGCAGGACATGCTTTCCTTTCGCCAGAATCTGGAGCCTCTGGTGGAAGGACAGCAGCTCAATCCCAGCAACCGCAAGCAGTGGGGCTGGCACCTGCACGGCACACGCATGCTGACCCACCGGTCCGGGCTTTGCGTGACGAGCACGGGTCACATGGTCTACGCCTGGGGGGCGGAAGTCACGGGCGAAACGCTCGGTCGCGCGATGATCCAGGCGGGGTGCGCATACGCCATCCACTTGGACATGAACCCTCACCACACGGCCTTCGCCTACCTGGACATCCGGAACCCATCGACGAAGGACTACGATGCCGAGCTGCTGACCCCCGAGATGGAGGTCATGCCGGATCGTTTCATCCTCTGGTCTCCGAAAGACTTCTTCTACTTGACCCTGCGCGAGCCGCTAGCCCCGAAGGTCGACGGCATCTCGTTCGAGGCGGATCCAGGAGCGCAGCCGTCGCCGGCTTGGGAGCCAGCGATCTGGTCGGCGAAGGTACGTTCAGAGGGGGTGACGGTTCGCGTCTGGGCGATCGCAGAGGCGCGCGCCGAATTTCGCGTGGGGCGGGGCGGGGAGACCTCGCTGGAGGCTGGCGATGCGCAGAGGGTGCTGGGCGCCGTGGAGATGGTGCTGCCCAGCGAACCGCCCCGGGGCAACGCGATCCCCAAGCAGCAGGCACCAGCGGCGCGGGCCACGGTCTGGCTGTCAGCCGACGACACGGGGCGCTTGGCGCTGGAGCATGCGCAGCCGAGTCGTGGGGGGATTCCGTTGCTGCTCCTGGAACGTGCCGGTGAGAAGGGCACATGGGCAGGTCGGGCAGGTGAGCGTCGCCCGAGGTCCGCCATGTGTCGGACGGACACGGGTTGGATGTTCGCGGCCCGAGCGAACGCGACGTCGTACAAGGCCGTGGTTGAAGTGCTGGAGCGGATGGGATGCAAGGCCATCGTGGCACTCGACCCGGATGGAGGACAGGCGCGTTTTCACCGAACTGGCACGGACGATCCTCCGATGGATCGCTACGATCACGCAGCGGTGTACGTCGTTGCGAAGCGACCGTCTCCAGGTGCTTTCGTGTGGTCCCCCCAATAGCTGCACGTACGAGCAGAGCGTTCATGACCCTGAGCATGGCGCTTGGCGCGCGCTCGACTCGTGGATCGGGAGTTTTGCTTTGTGATGACGCAGGGTTGGGATCGCGATGACGGGTCGTGCTCGACTCTGCGGTCGGCTACTCCGAGTCGGGCTCCGTATCGGGATCAGGGACTGGTCGTGGCGTGGCGAGCCTGGGCTGGGTGGGCGGGTAGGCGCGAGGCGGGGCATCGGGCGCCACGACCGAGGAGTAGACAGGAGCCTCTCCGGGTCCGGACTCGTCGACCCAGTGCGTGGTGACACTGCGCACGTCGAGGTGGACGAAGGTGCTGTTGGGGTAGTAGCCGACGCCTACGCGGGAGAACGTGTGCAAGTAGTCTCGCAAGACGTCGTTGGGGACGCCTTCGACGTAGAAGTCGACAGCTTCGCCGTTGTTGTGATGGGAGTGGGCCGTGTATCGGTTGGCGGTTGGCGGGCGGAATCCGCTGACGATGTGCAAGGTTCGTCCACCGAAGTGGTCGCTGACCTGGGTGAGGATGGGCAGGAGCCGAAGGTCGGTGGGGTGGGTTTCGCCGGTGGCGTCGGACATCATCAAGCGGTCGATGTGCTTGCGGGCGTCGGGCAGGGCACGACCTCTTCGGTCGACGAGCCGTCCGCGCCACGCGACAGTGCCCCGCACGATGTGCAGGACGCCTGGTTGGGGAGGCCGACTGGCGAAGGTCTTGGTTGGAGCGGGTCTGTTTTCGGCGTTGGGCGAGCAGGGGCGTTCGCGTTGGGGGACGGGCCTGGCATCCGGGGGGAGCGGAACGACGATACAGGCACCGGGTTTGATGTGGGGGGCACGGGTCAAGCCATTGGCGTCGAGGATGGCGTCGACGGAGGTGCGATAGCGCTGGGCGATACGGGCGAGGGTTTGGCCCGGGGCGACGACGTGGGTGGTTTCCGGGCTGGTGGCGGCGGGGTTGGCTGGGGCGGCGGGCTTGCTGGGACGCGGCTGTTCAGGCGGAGGCGCGTCGCCGTTCGGGATGACGAGGCGTTGACCGGGGCGTAGCCGTTCTCCGGCGTGGAGGTTGTTGGCGTCGCGCAGGGCCTCGACGGAGACGTGATAGCGTCGTGCGATTCTCGCGAGGGTATGGCCTGGGGCGACGACGTGGGTGGTATCGGCGTGAGCGAGGGGGGCGGTCAGGACACCGAGGGTACAGACGGCAACGAACAGGGTTCGGCGGGGGAGGAGCATGCGGGCGACGACGTGCGGGGGAAGACGGGGGTTCATAGCGCTGGGGGTGCGTTGCGGGAAGCGGTTTTTTTTACCCGACGGGCCAGAGGGTGTCACACTTCGGGTACGCGGTCGAGTCGGTGTCGTTCCGCGGCAACCACGTAGGCAAGCCAGGACGGTGGTGGATGTCAGAAGGGAAGAACCTGGTCGGAGTCGACATCGGATCGAGCTCGATCAAGGTCTGTGAACTGAAGGAGGGGCGCAAGGGGCGAACCTTGACGAAGGTGGCGTACGCGCCGATTCCGCCGCAGACGATCGTGGACGGGCACATTATGAACACGGGGGTCGTGACCGAGACATTGATGAAGCTGTTCTCGGACGCGAAGATCTCGCAGCGCAACGTTGCGCTTGGCGTATCGGGGCAATCGGTGATCATCCGGAAGATCACGGTTCCGATGATGACGCCGGCGGAGCTGGACGAGCAGATCCAGTGGGAGGCGGAGCAGCACATCCCGTTCGACATCAAGGACGTACAGATCGACTATCAGGTTCTGAGGAAGCATGCGGACCGGGGGCAGATGGATCTGCTGCTGGTGGCGGCGAAGCGCGACGAGATCAACGACTACGCGCAATTCGTTCGCGAGGCGAAGCTCAAGCCGGTCGTGGTCGACATCGACGCTTTTTCGGTGCAGAACCTGTTCGAGGTGCTGCGGGGGGTACCGCCGGACAGAACGCTTGCGTTGATCAATCTGGGTGCAAGCCTGTCATCGCTGAACATCGTTGCTGGGGGAACGAGCGCCTTCACGCGAGACATTGCGAGTGGGGGCAACGCCATCAGCGAGGAGATCCAGCGCGAGACGGGGATGAGCTTCGACCAGGCAGAGGCCTACAAATGCGGTGATCCATCGGCGGTCAGCGGAGCAGGAGGGATGATTCCGCAGCAGGTGCAGCAGGTGATAGAGAGCGCCTGCGACACGATCGCGGCGGAGATCCAGCGGTCGCTCGACTTTTTCATGGCGACCAGCGGAGAATCCAACATTGACCAGGTCTTCGTCACGGGCGGAACGGCGAACCTTACGCCTTTGCGCAATGCGATTCAACGGCGTGCGCGGACGCCTGTCGAGTTCTTCAATCCGGTGGAAGGGCTGCTCATCGACTCGCGCAACGTCAAGGAAGAGATGTTGCGGGCCCGGCACGCGCAGCTGGCGGTTGCCATCGGGCTGGCGCTGCGCAAGGAAAAGGAGAAGCGCGCGTGATTCGCATCAACCTCCTTCCCCAAAAACGCGAGGCACGCCGCGAAGGGGGCCAGGGGTGGCTCATCGCGGTGATGATCGTGGTCGTGCTGGAGGTGGTGGTCCTGGGCCTCTACCACCAGCTCAAGCTCCAGGATCTGGCCAAGCAAAGGCAGGTCAACCAGGAGCTCGACGCGCAGATCGCGCAGATCCAATCGACCGTGAAGAACCACGACGAAGTCAGGCAGAAGCTCTCGGTGCTGCGCGCCCGCGAGGAAGCGATCGCGAAGCTGCAGGCGGCGCGATCGGGGCCGACGGCGGTGCTGCTCGAGCTGTCGCGAATTCTGACGACCGGGCGCGGGCCGACGATTCCGGACGACGAGCTCCAGCAGAAGCGGAAGGACAGCCCAAACGATGTGCACAACCTGGGGTGGGACGCGCGGCGCTTGTGGCTAAGCTCGTATGTGGAGCACGAGCGCGTGGTGAAGCTGGAAGGGTGGGCAGTGGATGGGGAGGACGTGTCGGAGCTGGCGCGGAGGCTGGCGCTGTCCCAGTATTTTGGAGACGTGGTGCTGCTGCCCGGGAACCGGCAGACGGAGACGGCCACGAAGATGAACGTGGTGAAGTTCCAGCTCCAGGCGAAGGTGAGGTACTGACATGGCGGCAAAGGGTCAGTCGGCGCTCTCCAAGCTGCCGCTCGCGGCGAAGGTGGGAATCGGGGTCGCGATGGCGGCTCTGGTTGTCGTCGCGTACTTCATCATCTTCTACAGCGACGTCTCCGGCGCGATCCGGGCGGAGAGGGCGAAGGAAACGGATCTTCGGAGCAAGCTCGCGGATCAGCGCAAGATCGAGTTCGCCTACCACCAGGATCTTGCCGAGTTGAACGAGCGCACTCAGCGCCAGCGCGAGCTGAGCAAGGTGCTGCCGGAGTCGGCATCGTATCCCGCGTTTCTATCCGCGCTCCAGGGCGTGGCGAACGTGTCGGGTGTGACGCTCCAGGGCTGGTCGCCGATGGAGGAGAGTCCGCAGCAGTTCTATGCCAAGGTTCCGATGCGTCTGCGCCTGACCGGTCGTTTCCACCAGATAGCGAAGTTCTTCGCGGGTGTGGGGCAGCTCGACCGCATCATCAACATCGAAGAGATCAAGCTGTCCGAACCGAAGATGGAGGGGGAGGACGTGGTCGTGAAGGCCGAGTGCCTGGCGACGGCCTTTCGCAGTCTGCCGGCGGGCGCGGCGCCGCCGCCCAAGGCAGGAGGAAACAAATGAACCGAGCTGTGCGAAGACGCCCGGAGCAAGGGCGAAGACCCAGGGAGGTCCAGGACATCGTCCGTCTTCCACGGCCGCACCCGGCGCGGTCCGCACGGTGGCTCGCCCTCGTGGTCTTCGTTGCCACCGCCGCACTCGGCGCGGCTTGCGAGGAGACGGTCGTCAGCACGTCGTCAGCCCCTCCACCGCCGTCGGCACGCGGCGGAGCGCCAACCGCTTCCGCGAGCGCCTCGGCGAGCGTCGCGGCCCCCCGGATGGTCTTTCGCGAGGAAGACTTCGTGGAGACGGAGCAGAGCCGCGACCCATTCCGCTCCTTCGCCCAGCTCTTCGCCGAGGAGTCCAAGCTGCACGCCGGCCCACAGCGCGAGGTGCTGATCGACCGCTATCCCATCGACGACCTCAAGCTCGTGGGGATCGTGACGGGCGGTGCCGAGAATCGGGCGATGCTGGTGGATCCGACCGGAACCGGGTGGATCGTGCGGCGAGGCGTGTATGTCGGCAAAGCGGAGGTCGTCAAGGGCACCGGCCCCAAGTCTGCGGAGTACGAGCTCAACTGGCGAGTGGAGCGGATCCGCGACGGTGACATCGTGCTGGTGCGCGAAGACCCGGCCCATTCGGACGTTCCCCCTGCGACGCGGATCGTTGCGCTCCGTCCCGAGGACGAAACGACCAAGATGCGTTAGCGGAGGCGAAGACGAAGCCGCCTCCCCCCGCGCCCCGATGAGCTGCGTGCGTGCGTGGCGGGGTTTCCTGCACTCGACCAGACGGAGAAGGCGGGCAACGGTACGAGGTTGCCACGCAGAGCCAGGGCCGGTGCAAGCATGTTTGGAGGCTAGTGGCTGAGGGGCCGGGGTCTGGGGGGGCGTACGAACGGCCGCGGGCGGCGCAAGAGTGGGCGTGGGCACACCGTCGGAGCCGGTGCGTGTCGGGGGGCGGCGGGGCTTGGGTTGGTTCGGCAAGTCTGGGCAGGGGCCTGGTCATCTTGTTGTCATGAATTTGGTCTACGGGACGGGGGCAGGCTAGGATTGCGGCAACTTGAAGCCTGGGGCATGCCCTGAAGGCAGCCCTATCGCGCGGGAGCCGGATGATGAGGTTGTCTCGAAAAGCGTGGTCCTGTTCGGTCGTCGGAGCGCTGTTGTTCACGGCCGTCGCCACAGCGGCGCCCGCCGCACTGGCGCAGGACACGCTCAATCACATCCAGAACGTCGCTGTGCAGGCGGCCGGAGCTGGGGCCGACGTGGTCATCGAGGGGACCAGCCCACCGGTGTATTCGGCGCAACTGGCATCGGGAGGCAAGCGCCTCATCGTGGACATCGGGGGCGCCGACATGGTCCGGGCGGTACCGGCTCACACGCAAGCCGTTGGGGTGCTCGGGGGCGTGGTCGCGCAGGTGTACGACACGCCAGCGGGCAAGACGACGCGGGTGTTCATCCAGCTACGCGAAGCGTGTGCCTATCGCATCCGGGCGGAGCAGAACCGGCTGGTCGTCAGTTTGAAGCCGGGGGCATCGAGCACGTTCGCGGAGCCTCGGGACGCCGCCTCGGCTATCGAGAGGCCGGCGGCCACCACCGCTCAAGGGGTGCTGAGCCTGACCGACGTGCGCTTCCAGCACCAGCAGCGCAGCGACCAGGTCATCCTGGCGTTCGACGGCAAGCCGGTTTTCGCCGAGACCTCGCCCCGCCGGGGGCTGTCGCGGATGGTCGTACGCAATGCTTCGCTGGCCAAGGGCAAGCAGCGTACGATCGACGTGAGTGCCTTTGGTGGGGTCGTCCGGTCGGTGACGACGTATCCCTCTGGTGATGCCGCCCGAAGCGAGGTCGTCGTGGAGGTCGAGCGCGACGAAAACGCCGTAGGGGCGGCGGTGCTGGAGGGAAACTCGCTGGTATGGACATTCGCACGCAACGCGGACATGCCGTCTTCCCTCACCGGAGTAGGAGCGGACGGCGGGGCGGCGCGACGGACGCGGACGGTGGCGCGGGAGCCAGATTTTGCCGGAGGCTCGATGTCGCCGGCGAGCGACCAGGACGATGCACGGGAGACGGCGACGGAGGACAGCGAAGCCGGTGCCTGGCTGCCGGGCAGCACGTTGGGTCAGCAGCAGGAGGGCGACGCGCGGGGCTATCGCGGGCGCAGGATCGATTTGGATCTCAAGGATGCGGACATCCACAACGTGTTGCGACTGCTCGCTGACGTCGGGCGGGTGAACATCGTCACGGCGGACAACGTGAAGGGTGAAGTGACGATTCGCATGCGCAATGTGCCATGGGATCGTGCACTCGACGTGGTGCTTCAGGCGAAGTCGCTGGGGATGGTGAGAGAAGGTAACGTGCTTCGGGTTGCGCCGCTTGCGGATCTCGAGAAGGAACGCGAGATGGCGATTCAGCGCCGGAAGCAGGAATTCCAGTTGCAGCCGGTGGAGACCCGGCTGGTGCCGGTGTCTTACGCGCAGGCCGAGGACATCCAGAGTCGGGCCAAGGATCTGCTCTCGTCGCGGGGATCGATCGCGGTGGACCAGCGGACGAACATGCTCATCGTCCGCGACATTGCGGGCAACCTGAACCAGATTGAAGAGCTGGTGCGCTCGCTGGACTCGCAGACGCCGCAGGTTCTGGTGGAGGCGCGGATCGTAGAAGCGACAAGCCGGTACCTGCGCGACATTGGCGTCCAATGGGGCGGGGATGCGACGTTCTCGGCCGCCACTGGCAATCCGACAGGACTGGCGTTCCCGTCCAGCATCGGTGTCGCGGGCGGTGCGGACGACGGGCAGGGGCCGACGGCGGGCTTGTCGCCGTTCTCTCGGACCGTACAGAACCCGAACTATGCGGTGAATCTGCCGGCCGCGGTGGGGACCGGGTCCGGTGGTGCGGTGGGCATCACGTTCGGGCACATCAACAACACGTTCAATCTGGCGCTGAGGTTGTCGGCGGCGGAGACGAGCGGCATGGTCCGCATCATCTCGAGCCCGCGGATTCTCACGCTGGACAACAACGAAGCAACGATCTCGCAAGGCACGCTGATTCCGTTCTCGCAGGTGAGCGCGATGGGTGTACAGACGACCTTCCGGGAGGCGAAGCTCGAGCTGCGAGTGCGGCCTCACGTGACGGCGGACGGGAGCGTGGCGATGCACGTGAAAGTGAACCGGGACGAGCCGGACTTCACGCAGACGTCAGCGCGAGGTGATCCGACGATCCTGAAGCGGGAGGCGGAGACGAACCTGCTGGTGATGGACGGGCACACGGCTGTCATCGGCGGGATATTCACGCGGAACACGGGGCGCAACCTGGACCAGGTTCCGTTCTTCGGCGACATCCCCCTGCTTGGCCTCTTGTTCCAGCGGCGTCGTGCGAGCGACGCGCGCGGCGAGCTGGTTATTTTCATCACTCCACGCATTGTAAACAGGGCTGAAGCGCTGGGCCGATGACGGACGGCTGACGGCGGAAGGAACGTGCTACCATCGGTGGCGTGGCCGCACCGCAACAAGACATTGGAGCACACCCGAGCCGAGGGCAGGCGGAGCCCGGGTGGGCGGGTTCGTCCGTTCGGGATGCGCTGAGCGCGGAGCGGTTCGAGCTCGATGACGATCCGGGTGGGGTACCGCGCTCGGTGCTTCCGGTGCCGAGCGCGCCGCTTCAGATTTCGAGTGGACGTGTGCGCAGCTATCGCTTCGCACGGGCGTACTACACGACCTTCGTGGTGGTGTTCAGCTACCTGTGGTTGTCGACGGGGCGGAAGCTGTTCGGCGACTCGTGGTACGCGCATCGAATCGGAAGCGCGCACAAGCGCAACGCGCGCCGTGTCGAGCGCACGGTGATTGCGCTTCAGGGGCTTTTCATCAAGGTGGGACAGCTCCTGAGCATCATGGCGAACTTTCTTCCCGAGGAGTTCCGTGCGGGACTGGAGCGCCTGCAGGACGCCGTTCCGCCGCGGCCCTACGCGGAAATCGAGGAGCGGATCCAGCTCGAGCTCGGGCGTCCTGTCGACGCGCTGTTCGACCGATTCGATCGCACTCCGCTGGCGAGCGCGTCGCTCGGCCAGGTCCACGAGGCATGGCTGAAAGACGGCCGCCGGGTGGCGGTCAAGGTGCAGCACAAGGATGTCGACGAGATATGCCGTCTCGACCTCAAGACGATCCGCCGGATCATGGGGATCGTGAGCTTTTTCTTCCCGATCCGCGGCCTGGATCTGTACTACCACCAGATCCGCGAGATGATCTCCAGGGAGCTGGACTTCACGCTGGAGGCGCAAAACATCGAGCGGATTGCGGCGAACTTCCTGCACGACGACGGCGTGCACTTTCCTCGCGTGGTACCCACGCTATCGACACGGCGCGTGCTGACGACCACGTTCGTCGAGGGCGTGAAGGTCGGCGACCTCGCGGCGCTGGATGCCGCGGGGATCGATCGAAAGGCACTGGCCCGAAAGATCGTACGAACCTATTGCCAGATGATCTTCGTGGATGGTGTATACCACGCCGACCCGCATCCCGGGAACCTGATGGCGCGTACGGACGGTGGATTGATTCTGCTCGACTTCGGGGCGGTTGCGGAGCTGTCGCCGGAGATGCGAGAAGGGATACCGGAGTTCCTGGAAGCGGTGATGCGCAGGGACACGGAGCGCCTGGTTCGGGCGATGCGCAAGATGCGTTTCCTGAGCATGCGGTCCGATGCGGCGGTCGCCGAGCGGATCATCGAGGTGCTTCACAACCGCTTTCAGGAGGAGGTGAAGCTCGAGAGCTTCAACCTCAAGGATATCAAAGTAGATCCCCAGCGTGGTTTCGAGAACCTCCTGGATTTGCGGAGGATGGATATCGGCCTCAAGGAGCTTTCGGGCACGTTCCAGGTACCGCGGGACTGGGTGCTTCTGGAGCGAACGCTGCTGCTGCTGACGGGCGTATGCACGCAGCTCGATCCGCAGATGAACCCGATGGACGTGGTGCGTCCGTATCTGAAGGAGTTCGTGCTGGGCAATCGGGACTGGACCCAGATTGCGCTCGAAGCGGCCAGGGACACGGCCATGCAGGCGGTGCGCCTGCCGGACCAGCTCCAGAGGTACTTGAACAAGGCCGTGCGCGGAGACCTGGAGGTGCGGGTCCGCGGGCTGCAGGAGGGAAGCCGTCTCATCTACCGGGCAGCGCGTCAACTCGTGTACGCGGCGACCGGGATCGCGTGCGGGCTGGCATCGCTCCAGCTCCACCTGGCGGGGCAGCGCGAGCTGGCGCGCTACTGCCTGGCGGGAGCCGGGGCGATGGCCGGGCTCTTCGTGCTGTCAACGATCCTGGGGCGTTTTTCCAGGCGGTGATTCGGCGTGTCCACCACGCTCCGCAACTGCGTTGGGGCATTCAGCGCCTGGCGAGGCGTCCTTCGGTGTACACGCCGATCGTTCGCACCGCCGCATCGGCGGAGCGGAAGGTGGGGACGCCGCCCTCTTCGAGCATGGTCACCATGGGGTCGAACAGGACGCCGCTGTCGATGCAGGCGACGATGGGTTTGGAAGCGGCGGCGAGCACGCGGGCGAGCCGGTTGGGCAGGCTGCCCGGGTTCCGGATCGATTGGATATCCGGCACACCAGCGTCGAGGGTGGCCATGGCCGGAGTCAGGGGTACGGAAGCGCACAGCACGACGTCTACGTCCGGATCGGCGAGAAACGCGCGCACCACGTCCTCGTGGGTCTGGTCGTTGGCCATGGGGGTGATATCGAGCGGATTGCGGACGTCGACGAGCGTGTCGATGCGCCCGTCGGCGAGGGCTTTGCGCAAGGCGGCATGCGTAGGCTCGGCGAACTGGGCGAGGCGCAGGTTCCAGCCGTCGCCGCGCACGCTGTCCGCGATTCCGACTGCCTCGTAGCCGGCGTTGGACATGGCAGCAAGGCGCCGGCCGGACCAGGACTTGTCGCCGAGCAGGGAGGATATCTTGACCAGGTCGAGGTACTCCTCGAAGCTGCGGGCGACGTAAGCGCCGGACGCCCGCACCAGGGACTCGCATACGTCATAATCGCCCGCGAGAGAAGCCGTGTGGCCGCTCGTAGCGGACTTGCCCTCGCTCGTTCTTCCGGCCTTGTAGAAGACGACATCCTTGCCGGCATCGACAGCGGCGCGCGCCGCCGCGGCGAACGCGAGCCCGTCAGCGTCTTGGAAGCCTTCGACGTAGACGGCGATCGTCCGAAGCACGGGGTCGTCGGTCATGTAGCGGAGGTAGTCGGTGACGGTGAGGTCGACCTGGTTGCCGGTGGACACGGCATAGCGCGGGCTGAGCCAGCCGAGCTTGGACATGCGGCTGATCATGTAAGCGCCGCTCTGGCTGAGGAAGGCGACGTTGCCCTTGCCATCGGCGCGGAGCGGGAGCTTGTTGGTGGGAATGAACAGCGTATGGTAGCTGCCGGGGCGGGAGACGATGCCGAGGGAATTGCCCCCGTTGATCACGAAGGGGCGTTCGAGCGTGCGAGCGCGGCGGACGGCGCCCTTGACGCGCTGTTCGATGGTTTCCCCGCCAGCCTTCTCACCCAGACCGCCGGTGATGAGGATGACGCCGACGGCCTTGTCATGCTCGACGATTTCGTCCATGAGGTTGGCGACCTGCTCGGCGGTCACGGCAAGCACGAAGGTGTCGACCCGCTGGGGCAAGTCGCGGACGGCTGGGACGCAGCGGACGCCGTCGAGCTGCTGGGCGCCGGGGTGCACGACGTACGCTCGATTCTTGTCGAAGCCGGCTTCGAGCACGTTGCGCAGGATGATCCTGCCCATGTTCATGCCCTTGGTGGAGACTCCGATGACGGCGATGCTCTTCGGTTCTAGCAGCGACTTCAACGAGGATCGGGGACGGGCCGGGGGCAGATCGTTGCAGCGGCGGAACTTGAGCAAGCCATCGAGCGCGACCAGGCGGCCGGCGGAAACGGCGAAGGGGTTGACCTCCAGCTCCGTTACGGTCCAGTCGTCGGGTCCGCGCCCGTCGCTGCCCAGCTCGATCGCGATCCCGCGGAATGCGCGAATCACCTGCAGGATGGCCTCGTCCGAAGCCAAGCGCCTGGCCTCGCGGGTCTGCCCCGCCAGCCTGCGGTATGCAAGCGTGGGACGCATGGTGTTGAGCAACGCCTGCTCATCGAGCAAGACGGGGCTGGCGGAGACGACGGCAAGGCCCTTGCGGCAGGCGGAGCCGAGGAGCTCGGTATCGATGCCTCCGACGCCCATGGTGAGCACGGGTCCGAACTCGCGGTTATGACGCAAGCCGAAGAGCACCTCGGCGCCAGGACCTTGGCCCTCGATGGAGATGAGCTCGGCGACCATGAAGCCGCGGATGCTCTCGCGCACGGCGGTCTCGAGGTCCGAGTCGTTCCCGGCCGGACCGGCGTCGGCGCCGTTACCCGGGTGTTGACGGAGCCAAGCGACGAAACGCCCGGGGATGTCGTCGAGCATACGATTCATGGCGCTGCGAATCGCATCGGGCGTGGCTTCGACGCGGACCACCCCGCCCACGTCCGTCTTGTGGGCGATTCGCTCGGAGATGACCTTGACGATCACATGGGTGCCGCCAAGGGCCCGGAGGGCCTGCGGGTCAGGTGTCTGGCCGGGGGATAGCACGAAGAAGGACGGGACGGAGCAGCCGGCGGCTTGGAGGAAAGCGTAGACTTCATGCTCGAGCAGCGCCGTGCGTCCGTCGGCGGCGGCGTTGTCGAGGATCCTGATGAGGGCTTGTCGCATGGCGGGAACCCTTTGCGCGGCAGCAGGTCACGCCTTGGCTGACTGAAACAGCAGGGCGGCGACGGCATCGCGAGACGAACCGGTCGCGCCGAGCAGGGCAACGGGAAGGTCAGGCGAGCCAGGCAAGCGGCCTTGTGTGCCGGAAGCCAGCAGCTCGTGCACGGTCGGTCCGACGGAGGAATCGAAGACTTGCTTCCAGGGGGCAATCGCCTGGTCGTGGAGGGTTCCGCCGTCGACGCGACCGACGAGCACGCGTGCGTTGCGGCTGGGGATACCGGCGGCGAGGCAGGCGCGGTACGCGGCGCCTGCGGCCTTGCCAGCGCGGAAGGCCGCTAGGTTCATTTGCTGGATCTTGTCGCCCTTAGCGCGGAAAGCGTCGATGATTCCCTTTTCGAGGAGCGCTTCGGGCAGGCCGAGGTAGGGGCTGGCGGCGCCGAGGATGACCATGTTGGCGGCCCGCGCGCTGCCGACGGCCCGGGCGAGACGTTCCGCGGGGATGACGACGTGGCTGGGCAGAGCCGACATGGTGTCGATCACCCGGTCGACGTCCCCGTAGTTGGGGATGTTGACGAAGGGTTCGGTGGCGCTGACGACGGTGCCGGTGGGTGCGAGGAATTCGACGTAACGGAGGCTCTCGAGGGGCTCGACGGAGAGGATGAGATCGCAGTGGCCTCTGGGGATGAGGTCGCTGTGGATGGGCTGGGAGGAGATGCGGAGGTGGGACTGGACCGCGCCGCCCCGCTGGCTCATGCCGTGGACCTCTGCCTGCTTGAAGCTCAAGCCATGCTCGAGGGCGGCCATGTCGATGACGTAGGCGATCGACACGATGCCCTGTCCGCCGACGCCCGCGAGGATGATGTTGGTCTCCATGGGTTACCTCTTCAGCACACCGTGGCGGATGCCCGGTGGTCAATCGTCAAAGGGTGATCACTTCCTGGCCGTCACGACGCATTCACGAGCGGTGATGATGACGGAGAGTCCTTCGTAGGCGAGCTCGTTGCGAACGATTTCGGTGTTCCGCTCGCGGTTCTTGCGGTGGACTTCGAGCTTGTGGACATGGGCGGGGTCCACGCCAAGGCCCTTGACGATCCGGACGAGGTCATCGCCGCTCGCCATGGTGTCCTGGCCGCCGGTCATGGCTACGGTGGAGTTGTCGAGGATGAAGACCGTCATGGGGAGGTTGCGCTTGGCGGCACCGATAAGGGGGGTCATGCCGGAGTGAACGAACGTGGAATCGCCGATGGTCGCGATGGCAGGGCGCAGGCCGGCCTCGGCGGCGCCCATGGCCATGCTGATGCTCGCACCCATGTCGACGCAGGAGTGAGCGGCCTCGTAGGGAGGGAGGGCCGCGAGCGTATAGCAGCCGATGTCGCTGAAGACGCGGGCGCTGGGGTGCTCACCCAACAGCGAGCTGATGATGTTGTAGGAGTCGATGTGCGGACAGCCGTCGCACAGCCGTGGTGGACGGCCGGGCAGCTCGAAGGCTGGCGTCTGCTGCCTGGGCAGCGGGGGCTTGCCGAGCACGGTGCGCACGATATCCGGGTCCAGCTCGCCGGTACGGGGCACCAGGCCGTCGCGGCGGCCGCGAATCCGTTTCCCCATGGGAGAATCGAGCAGCCCGCGGATCATGTCCTCCAGGACCGGGTATCCTTCCTCGATCACCACCAGCTCGTCGACAGCTTCGAGGAGGTTGCGGACGAGGGAGGGGGCGACGGGATAGGTGCCAATCCGGAGATAGGAAGGAATCTGCTCGCCCGGTGCGAAGCTGTCGAGAAAATAGTTGGAGGCGACGCTGGTGACGAGATAGCCGGTGCGGCCAGCGGCGGGGTTGAGCACGAGCCGGTTGAAGGGGCTCTGCTCGGACCACGCGACGATGTCGGGTTGCTTGCGCGTAAGCTTGTCGTAGCCGACGCGGGCGTTGGACGGAAGGAGCGTCCACTGATTGGGGAACCTGGTTGGCTCGAGGGGGTTGGGCTGGCGGCGTTCGCCCACTTGCACGCCGCTTCGGGAGTGCGCGAGGCGGGTCACGAGCCGGATCATGACGGGGATCTCGAAGCGCTCGGACAGGTCGAACGCGGCGCGGGTCATGTCATAGCACTCCTGCTGGGTGGCGGGCTCCAGGCAGGGGATGAGCGCGAAGTGGGCAAAGACGCGGCTGTCCTGCTCATTCTGGCTCGAGTGCATGCCGGGATCGTCGGCCACGGCGACGACGAGTCCGCCTTTCACGCCGGTGACAGCCGCGTTCATGAACGGGTCGGCGGCAACGTTCAAGCCGACGTGCTTGAAGGAGACGATCGCGCGACGTCCACAGTAGCTGACGCCGAGGGCCTCTTCGAAGGCTACTTTCTCATTGGCGGACCAGGCGTGGGAGACGCCGTCCGCGGACGCGCGGGGCATGTTGCGGGTTTCGCGGTGGATGAACTCGAGGATTTCGGTGGCAGGCGTGCCGGGGTACGAGAATGCTCCGCTGATGCCCGCGTGGATTGCGGCGAGGGCTACGGCTTCGTCGCCAAGAAGTGGACGTCGTTGCATCGGTCCTCCTTGAGGTCGGCTGGGTCGCCGCGTGCACGGCTGGAAGCGTGGACGCGCTGGGAATCGGGTGGCCGAACGGGCTGACGTATAGCCGTGAGTGAGGGCAAAGGAAAGCGAATTGGTTGACGGGCTGGTACGATGCGATGCACGACGCGGCCGCTCGAAAGCGCGGGTTCGGTGAAGCGAGCCGCACGCTGTCTCCAATATCGATCCGAGGCGCGCTCAGTCCAGCCGCTCGATGACCGCGACCACATCCGGCGGCGCGTCCGCTGCCACGGCCCGAAGCTTGTCGGCGTCGAAGCTAACGAGCAGGCAGTCTTCCGCCGCCACGAACGTCCCGTCGGTTCGAATGCCATGCAGCGCATCGCGCAATCCGATGAAGGAGTCGGCGCGCAGCACGCGGGTTTCAGCGCCATCCGCGGCGTAGGCCACAGCCCCTTCGGCAACCAGATACACGACCGAGGGAACCTCGCCCGGCGTGTTCAACAGCTCGTCTTGCTGCGCGTGTCGAATCTCGGTCACACAAGCGAGGATGCGGTCTCGCATGCGGGCGTCGAGAGTCTGTGTGGTCTCGTGCATCGAGAAGAAGGAATCAAGGCGATGCAGGGCACGGGCTCCTTCGAGCCTCGTTCGAAGAATGGGCATGGCAACGCACAGCTCGCGGAGCTTTGCGCCGTCGAAGCTCCACAGCTCGGTGACGCTCTCGGCCCGGACGGTTGCGGTGCACGTGGAGCCTGGTGCCCCGAGGACGCTGGTTTCGCCCACAAGACTGCCGGGGAAGGCGCATCGCACGAGGCGGGAGCCGCCCTGTGGCGTCTCGAGGCGGATGGACAGGATGCCGGACTTGATGACGAAGCAGCGCAACGCTTCGGCGCCTTCCTGCAGCACAATCCGGCCTTGCGTGACGGTCAAAGGGGTGGCGAGCCGCTCGATACGGTCGACGTCTGCTGGAAGGAGGCCGGCGAACACGGGCGATTGTCCGAGGTGCTCGATGGGCCGAACACGCCTGCGGGAAAAGTCGAGAAGCTGCTTGATGGGATGCGTTGGAAACCGCTCTTCTCCGAGGACGCGGAGCGCGATGCTGGCCACGAGCTCGAGCGCGCGGATCTCGGAGCGGTCGGCGAACTCCCGGGCAGCGGCTTCGAGGTACTGGATCGCGAGATCCTCATGGCCGAGGCGAAGCTCCACGTCCCCCATCTCGACCAGGGTGTATCGGCGGCTCTCGATGTCGCTCAGGAGCCTGGGCAACAGCTCCCGGGCGGCCGCCAGGTCGTGCGGGTCGTCGGAGGTCTTGAGCTTGCGAATGTGCTCACGCAGGTCAGCGGTTTCGCCTAGGGCGCCGAGGACATCCTCGAGGTCATCGCCCATCTCGAAGGTCAGATCGGGGCTGGCGTCGGAAGCGGTCGTGCCCAGGTCTGCAAACAGGTCGCGGTCGGGCTCGGCAGGCGGGGGTCGCAGGGACTCGCGCACGGCGGGGTGAACCTGCACCAGCGCGTCGACCAACGAGTCTACGGTGCAGCATTCGATGATGCGGCCGTCTTCGTGGACGACGATCCGACCGGCGGGGACTTCGCCCCAGCGCGTGGTGCAGACGAGGTCACCCCGCCAGGTGCGACCGGACGCGCGCCGCACGACAGCGAGCTCGCGCAGGTCCAGCATGCGGCCGAACTGCTCGCGGATGTGCGCCGACATGATGGAACGGGCCTGCTCGCGGTCCATTGGGCCGGATCCTATCACGGCAGCGGCCGAGCATCGTGTATGGAGAGCGCACCCGCCCCTTGTCGATGCAGGACATACTTGTCGAGGAACTTGTGGATTCGTTCCAGCACGTCGCGTCGGGTCGACGGTTGCCTGAATCCGTGACCTTCCCCCTCATAGGTGTTGAGCTGGACCATCGCACCGCGACGCGCGAGCGCGCTGGCGAAGTCGGTCGACTGGCGGCAGGGAACCGCCTTGTCATCGGTCCCATGGAACAGCAGCACGGGAGCGCGAACCCGATGCGCAAGCTGCAACGGTGATCGTTCGCGCCACGCGCGAGCGGCGTCCGGTAACGAGCCGACCAGCCAACTCTGGTAGGGGCGTTCGAAGCGGTGCGTGCCCAGGGCCGCGTCGTACAGGTCCGTTACCGGGTACATGGCAATCCCGGCGGCCCAGAAGTCAGGGTCCGTGCACAGGCACATGAGCGCGGTATATCCTCCCGCGCTTGCGCCCAGCACGGCGACGCGCGCGGCATCCGCAATGCCCCTGTCGATGAGCGCCTGTGCGCCGGATCGAGCGTCCTGGACGTCGACAATCCCCCATTGGCCCTGCAGCATGTCCTGGAATGCGCGACCGTGCTGCGTGCTTCCGCGGTGATTGACGGACAGCATCGCATAGCCGCGCGTGGCGAGGAACTGAGCCAGCGGATCCCACGCGAGCTCGCTGCAGGAGGTCGGCCCGCCGTGGACGGACACGACGAGGGGACCGGGGCCAACGCGATCGATTCGCGTGAGGATACCGGAAAGCGGTACGCCGTCCGGCGACGTCCATCGAACAACCTGCGCGGGCGCGAGGTGCTCCGGCGCCCAGCAGCCCACGGCGCTCGAGACGCGGATCGTTTCGGATCGCTCTGCGGCGCCTTCCGAATCGCCGGGCAGCAGGCGTGTGAACAGCGCCGGTGGAAGCGAAGGCGACGACCCGACATAGGCGATGACATCGCCGCCATCTGGGCCGCGCGCCGCGGCGATCGACGAGATGCTGCTGCACGCCGTGTCGACACGGTCGCAACGGCCGGTGGTGGTGTCGACACGCACGAGGCAAGCCACTCCCTCGCTCCGCTGCACCACGACGAGCGCGGAGCCGTCCTGCACCACCGCCATGGGCATCATGCGCTGCACCCAGTTGGGAGAACCGACCTCACCAAGCAGTTGGGCAACGGGGTTTCGCTCGTGGCTGACGAGGTCGATCATCCATGGCGCGCGGACGCCGCGCTCGTCGCTGGTGAAGAACAGGGTCGTGCCGTTCGGGTGGGGAAGCGGAAAGGCGAGGTGCGTGCCTGGGATCGCGAGCACGTCGAGACGAGCCGGCAGTGCGTCCCAGATGTGCTCACAAGCTGCGAGCGGCTTGCGAAACACGGCAACGCGCAGCTCGGAGTGCTCCCATGGCATGTGGTCGCCCTCCCAGGTCTGGAAGGCTGCGTACGCGCCATCGGGGCCGAACACGGGATCGCAGCAGAACGACAGACAGCCCGGCAGGCGCCAGATCGCGCTACCGTCGAGGGCGGCGAGGTAAACCGATGCGCGCCGGTCCTGCTCGGCCACAAAGGCGACAAACCGACCGCAGGGCGACAGGACAGGAGCGCCGACCGCGTCGAAAGACGGCGTCACGGGCATGCGATCGCCGGTATGCAGGTCGACCCTGTGGAGCCGTCCATCCCGAGCGCCGAAGACGAGCGAACGCTGACCGACGTCGAACAGCCCCCCTCCGTACAGGATGCTGGCAGCAGGTTCGAGCGACGTCGTGAGGGTATGCAAGGCGCCTGTGCGGAGACAAGCGCGGACGATGGCGCTGGCGGCGCCGTCGTGTTGGACGAAGTACAGCGAGCGGGCATCCGGGGAGAATCTGGGTTCCGCGAGCCCGCGACCGAGGAAGACGTATTCGGCGGGGAAGGTCGGGGAGGCCATGCGCGGACGATAGCGCGGCCAGCAGCGGCGTGTGGGTGAAACCGCTCGCCGTCCGCGTCCGCTTCTGGCTGTGGATCGCAACAAGGGCGTATGCGACGACGGGCGGAAGCCCATGCGCGAGCGCGAGACCGCTCGACGACGTCAGGCCGTTGCGCGCATGCGCGGCCGCTCGCGGAAGCGGTTGACGAAGTCCATGATCTCGGTGAAGACGGCGTCGGCCTCCATGTCCTGCATCATCTCGTGTCCGCTCTTTTCGAACCATACGATCTCACGCAGCGGGGACGAGACACGCTCGTAGATGATGTTCGCCGACTCGGGCGCCACGATCTGATCTTTCTTGGACTGCAGGATGCGGATGGGCACATGGACTTCGGGCAGCCGCTGCGCGATCGTGCGTGAGTACTCGTAGAGCGACGCGAACGCGTCGGTGGGGAACATCTTGTAGTTGGTGCACTTCTTGGCGAGCTCGAGGTCGTTGAACGACTGGGGCGACGGCCAATACCGAACGACCTTGGACAGCAGTTTGGTCAGGCGAGCCAGCGGATCCTTGAACTTGAGTGCGGGGGCCACCGCCACGACGCCGGCGATCTTTTCGGGCTGGCGCATGGCGAGCTCGAGCGCGACGAGCCCGCCCATCGAAAGGCCCACCACGACCACGCGGTCGACCTTCGGCCACAACGCCAGGAGCGCACGCTGCGCATCGACATACCACTCCCGCGCGGTCACGCCGCGCAGATCCTGGTAGCGGGTTCCGTGGCCGCGCAGCACAGGACGCTCGTACGGAATGCCTTCCTTTTCGAGGTGGGGAATGAGCCCGTCCACGGTGTCGGTCGATGATGTGAAGCCATGCAGGAGCAACACGCCGACGTCCTTGTACCGGGGCGGGGGCGGGATGGGAACCTCGATGGGGGCGTAGTTGCTGCGGTGATCCACCAGCTTGGAAATGCGCAGCATGAGCTCGTCGGTCAGCTCGCGGAGCTTCTCGTGCGATAGCTCCTTGCCATGGTACTGCGATAGATCCCAGGGTTCGCCAAAGCGGATCCGGATCGGGGTGTTGCCAGGCAGGCGCAGGATCTCGAGACGCGGGTAGATCTCCGGCGGGAACGCGCGGCCCGTGCCCGACACGCCCACGGGCACGATGGGTACGCGAGCCTTGATGGCGAGGCGAACGGCGCCTGTCTTTCCTTTGAGCAGGCCCGTGCGCGGGTCGACCGCGCGACGGGGGATGTCCTCCTCGCCGGGAATGGTGCCCTCGGGGTAGATCGCAACCACCTTGCCCTGCGCAAGCGCCTCCGCAATCGATTCCAGCGCCTGGTCATCGCCACCGCGACGCACGAAGACCGACTGCGACAGGTCGATGAGGTGCCGCAAGACAGGCCACTCCTTGAACTCGGCCTTGGCCACGAAATGCACGCGTCGAGGACATGACGCACCCAGCACCTGCACGTCGAGCCAACTCTGGTGGTTCGAGGCGAGCACCACGCCACCCGTGGCGGGCACGTTCTCCGCGCCCAGCACCTCGAGCTCGTTGAGCAACTCGAACTGCTTTCGCAGCACCCCTCGAAGAACGCGATAGGTTGCGTCGGACGCACGGTCGAGCTTGTTGCGCTTGCGGGCGATGTCCAGCGCAAGCTCGAGGGCTTTGTCAGCCGGAAACAGGATGGCGTTGGCTACCTCTTGTCGGTTCATCCATTCACCTCGTTGGTGTGGGGGGAGGCAACGCGGTGCGTTATACACCATTTGGAACGCGGGGGCGACGCGAACCGTCGGCGACGACCGGGTGGGCGCCGATTCGTGGGGATTCGCGGGCGTCGCGGTGTGCAAGCCCTTGTTCCCCGGCGAAGGCCGACGGCCAGGCCGACCGTTTGCCAGGAACTTTGCCTGGGTTGCTGGATTATGCGATGGCGGCGTGCATGCGCCCAGCGATCCTCCTTCGAGCAAGCTTGCTAGCAGCGGCGGCTGCCCTCCCCTCGCCCTCCCATGCGAGCAATCCGAACGTGACCGTCCCGCGGGACTATGACACGACCGCGGCAGCGACGTACGCGGGGCTCTCCGGCGAAGCGTGCAGGCAGGAGATCGAGCGGCGCGGCATCGCGGTCCTGAGCACGCCGGAGGTGCCGGGTATCGACGCACCGGTCCGCTTGGCGGGGGCGCTTCACGGGGTGACTTTTCGGCAGGAGCGGCTGAGCACGGACGAGGCGTTGAACGCGGACGGGGGCATCATGGATTGCCGGCTGGTGCTGGCGCTCGACGACCTGAGCGAGATGCTCGCGGCACGGGGAATCGACGAGGTAGGGTTCATCAGCGCGTACCGCCGCGACGCCACGGGAACGATTCCGGCCGGGCAGAGGCACCCATCGGGACTGGCCATCGACATCGCGACTTTCCGGCACAAGGATGGGACGGTATGGCAGGTCGAGCGCGATTTTCACGGACACGTGGGCGCCAAGACATGCGGCCCCGGCGCGCAGCAGGCAGCACCGAGGAGCACGTCGGCCCTCGCGCTGCGTCGGCTTGTCTGTGATGTCGGTGCGAGGCGCGTCTTCAACCTCGTATTGACACCGAACTACGACGCAGAGCATCACAACCACGTTCACTTTGAGGTCCGGCAGGGCATTCGCTGGTTTCTCGTCCAGTAGGCCGCATGCCGTCTGCGTGCGGGTGAGGGTCGGCTCGTGGCACGTCGTGCGGGGGAGACGGCCCCATGTGGACCGGATGTACCCGGAAGAAGGAACCCGCCGTGCCTGCAAGCGCGCGCTGGTGTAAGACTTGCTGTCCACCGGGCACGCCATGACCAAGCGCAAGGCTCTCCGATCCGTCGTCACGAGCGTGGCGGCCGTGCTTGCGCTGGTGGCAACGTTCGTGGTCGCGGCGGTGGCGGGGCTTGCGCTGCACCTGCCGCTGCCGCCTTCCCGCCGTCTCGCCACGCGCGCGGTCAGTGGCGTTCTCGGCGGCGGAATCCGAGGCAGCGTGGACATCGCGCGCTTCGAGAAGCTGAGCCTCCGCGGCTTCGAGGCGCGAGACGTGGTCATCCGCGATCCTCGCGGCGATGTGGTGCTCGCCACACCGCGGCTCAGCGCACGCGCCGACGTGGCGGGGATCCTGGCGTCGGCGTTGCTGGGCGATGGTCCGATCGACGTGCGTTTCACCTTCGTGCGCGCGGACCAGATCGATGTGAACCTGATCGAGGACGAGGCGGGGGATCTGACGCTGGCCCAGACCTTCCTCGCGGTGGAGAAGCCTCCACCTGCAGCACCGAAGGCGCCGGCGGCACCCACACGGCCGATCGTGTTCGACCTGCCGGCGATCGAGGTCGGGTCGGTGCGGATGCGCGGACGCATGCAGGCGGTCGGCCTGGTCGACGCCGACGCGCAGGGGGTGACCGGGGCGGTCTATGCAGGGCCGGGCGAGGTTCGCATCGACACGCGACCGTTCCCGGTGGTGGTGCCGCGCACGTTGCCCGCGGTGCTGAGCATGACGACCGACTTTCACTTCCGCACGCCGGCGGTGTTCTGGTCGAGCTTCGTGGCATCCTTCGGCGACATCCTGCTTTCGGGCAAGGCCAGGCTCGACGGGAGCTACGTCGACGCGGAGCTGGACGTACCTCGCACGACGACGGATCCCTTCCTTCCCTACGTGCCGGACCTGAAGCCCTCGGAGCCGGTGGAGGGGCACTTCGAGTGGCACGGTGCGCTGCCGCATCTGGCGACGTTGGCGAAGCTGCAAGTGGGGACGGCGACGATCGACACGACGGGGTGGCTGGCGCTGAAGGGGGACGGGACGGCGTTCGACGTGAGCATGCGGCACGTGAATCTCGCGACGGTGCGAGGGACGTTGCCGGAAACGGACCTGGGGCTGGATGCACACGTGGTGGTGGAGCACGGGGGCGGCAAGCCGTTGCGCGCGAAGGTGACGGGGGAGATTCCCGCGACGACCATCGAAGGTGTGGCGCTGCCGGACACGCGGGTTGACGTGGCGTGGGATGCCGAGGGGATGCGGGGGAAGGCGTGGTTGCAGGAGCCCGGCATGCCGGTCGAGGCTAGCGTCGAGGTGACGCGTCTGGGCGAGGTGCAGGTCAAGGCGATCAGCAGGATCGAATCGCTGGGTGCGGTAGCACGGCTGAGCAAGGCGGTGGAAGGCAGGGCGGACGCGGTGCTGGACGCGAAGTGGGCGGCAGGCAAGCTCGACGCGACGTTGACGGCGGATGTTGCGCGGCTGCGGCGGGGTTCGGTGTCCCTCGGTTTGGGGCGGGTGACGGTGCATGCGTGGGGGCCGCCGGAGGCGCTGGAGATGGAGGCGGACGTCAACGGCTCGCACCTGGCCGTGGGGGGGCTCGGGTGGGGGCGGGCATCGGCGAGCCTGCGCGGGCCGGTCGGGATGCCACGCGCGACGATTCAATTGCGCGACGACAAGCTGCCGAGCGTGAAGGCCGACGCAACGCTGGTGCTTGCAGGAGCGCCCGGGCTACGCGGCGTGACGGTGATGATCGACCGATACGGGGAGCAGGTGATCGTCAGGACCAAGGCGATCCAGCCGAGAGGAAGCGACATCGAGCTTGGCAAGCTGTCGGTCGAGGGGCTCGGGGATCCCTTCGAGGCGGAGGGTCGTGTCGGTCCACGGGGATTCAAGCTCGGCGTTCGCGCGGACCGGCTGAACCTAGGCCGGCTCGCCGGGCTGTTCGACTTGCCCATCGCTCAAGTCAAAGGCGATGCGTCGCTTCGTCTGGACCTGGAAGCCGATGGCGCCGAGGCGACGGGGTGCATCGCGGTGGACATGCGCAACGCACAGGTCTTCGCGCCGGACGTCGACGTTTCGTTTCGAGCGCAACTTGCGGGCACGCACGTGCGCTCCGCGCTGCGCGCGTCGATTGCGGGTACGCGTCCGCCCGAGAACGCGCAGGACGACGGGCTGTGCATGTCGGTTCGGCCGGTGCGCGGAGCCGCTGTTGCCGAGGTGGCGGCAAGCGCGGATCTGGGCCTTGCGGGACCGCTGCTCGATCCGGCGTCATGGAGGCAGGCGGTCGGCACGATGCGCGTGTCGAACCTGTCCGTCGATTTCAACCACCCGCTGATGCAGAGCGCCGCAAAGCATGCGATCCCAAAAATGACCGGGCTGGTGGTTGCGAGCGCGACGGTCGAACGCGACGCGCAGGATCCGCTGCCGTCGGTCGTGGTCGAAGCATCCACCAAAGGCTTCTCGATCGACCTTGGCGACGACAAGGATCCTCGGCTCGTTCAGGGAGCGGACCTGTTCGCCAGCGCCTCGCTCACGCCCGCAGGGCGCTGGACCACGAGCGCATGCCTACGCAACGACGGAGGGGAATTCGGGCAAGCGCCGTGCGACCCGCGCGATGAGCACGTCTTGGTGACGCTGGGATCGGTGGTCGATCTCGACTACGCGGGCCTGTTGGAGCACGGCGACCGGTGGAGGAAGCTGCTGGCGACTGCGGAGGTCGACGCGAAGCTCACGGTGCTGGACAGAACGTTCAACGCTTTGAAACGCCCGGTCCCGGGAGCGTCGAACCTGCCGTTCGACGCGCAGCGCGCCGGCGGGTGGATACGGATGCAGGGGAGCCTGGTCGAGCCCCGGTTCGACTATGCGTTCCAGGTGCTCGATGTGGCGCCTCTGCATCCGGACTGGCGTCTGTCCACGACCGTGTGTGCGCAGGGATCGTACGCCGGAGCTCGAGCGGGTCTGTACGCGGATGTCCTGCAACGGGTCGGTGATGGGCCCAAGGACGGCGCGTCGCTCGAGCAGCTCTGCCGGGATCCGGCCTGGCGTGCGCAGCGCCCGGACCGTCCCCCGTTGTTCCGGCCGCTGGGCAACGTGACGGCGAACGTGGATGTGGACTGGTCGCTCGCGCTGCGGGCGCCGTCGATCGACCATGTGCCGTGGGTTGCGGATATCGCGGCTTCGCTGCACGACATCGACCTGTCCGACGTGCCGATCTTGGCAGACGAAGAGGTGCAAGGGCGGCTCGGGATATCGGGCAGCGTTCGGAATCTGGGCCTGGACCCTGACTTCGGCCTGCAGGTCACGGTGGACGGGTTGCGGGTGGGGACGGCGGCCCGGTACGACAGGGCAGAGCTGCGCGTGCAGACGAGCGAGCGCGGGATGAGCGGGAAGCTGCAGCTCCGGGAGAGGGTGCCCCGACGTGGGCTGGTGGACCGGCTGGTTGCGGCGTTCGACACGCGGCAGGTGCAGTGGACGGAGGGGTTGTCGCCGCGGCTGAGCAGCGACGAGTCGGTCGATGCGTGGGTGGAGGCGGAGGGTTTCGACGTGTCGGTGCTCGGGCCGCTGGTTTCGCCGACGCTGAGCTATCTCGAAGGCCGGCTCGACGGGTCGGCGTATGGGACCTGGTCCCCCAAGCCGGGCGCGTCGGAATTGCGGATGGTCGACATGACCTTGACGGACGGCGCCTTCGAGGTGCCGCTGCTCGGACAGGAGTTCACCGGTGCGACGGCGCACATCGTACGGACACGCCGGGATCAGCTTTCCGTGCGTCGGCTGGTCGCCCGGGCGGCGTCCGGGGCAGTTGCGGCGAACGCGACGATCGACTTGACCAACCTGGTGCCGTCGCATCTGGAAGTGGCGATGGCGTCGGACCGCAAGAACCGGATCCGGCTGACGTACGAGGGAATTCCGCTTGGCGACTTCGACGGTGAAATCTACGCGCACGTGTCGCTGGGGAGCGACCGCAACCAGGCGGTCGTCGAGATCGACAAGGGGCATCTGGAGCTGTCGGAGTCGGGGCTGCGCGACGTGCAGCAGACGACGCTGAACCCGGACATCTCGGTGGTTCCGACGGTGACGTCGCGGGGCCGCATCCTGCGGCTCTCGCGTGCAGGCGAAAACGGGAAAGGGCTGTCGGAGGGGCCGGCCAAGGCGTCTGGCGCCGTGCCCTGGTACGTGCGCTTCGTGACCCCCTCTCCGCTGTTGGTCACCCGCTCGGATCTCGATGTGGCGGTGTCTTCGCCGAACGACACGTCGCTGGCTCCCCTGCTGATCTATCCAGATGATCGTGGGCGGGCGGTGATGGCGGGCTACATCGAGATCGTGGACGGCAAGCTCAACGTGGTGGGCAAGAACTTCGAGCTGGAGCGTGGGAGCGGGCGGATCATTTTCGACGGCGATCCCGCCTCCCCTTCCGTCAACCTGTCAACGCGCTGGGACGCTCCCGACGGGACGCGAATCATGGCCGACGTGACGGGGCCGTTGAAGGATCCCGCGGTGCGATTCCGAAGCGTTCCGTCGCGGCCCGCGTCGGAGATCCTGTCGATGATCCTGACCGGGACGACGGGCACGGAGACCGCGGCCACGTCATCGAGCACGAGCAAGGGCAACGACACCTCAGCGGCTGCCGGTGTCGGCGGAGGCGTGGCGGCCGTGGGCGTCAACCGCTTGCTCCAGGACGTATCCCCCATCAATGTGAGCACGCGCGTGGACACGTCGGAATCGCAGAACGTGCGTCCGACGATCGCGGTGGAGGTGGCGAGGAACGTGACGGCGGAGACCTCGGTGAACACAGGCGCGCTGGCTCCCGGCCAGACGCAGGACGTGTACATGCTCACGCTCGACTGGCGTTTCCTGCGCGAGTGGTCGATGCGCACGACGGTGGGCAACAAGGGCAGCTCGGTGTTCGACGTGGTATGGCGGCATCGCTACTGACGCAGGCCGGCCGCAGGGGCATCGCGCTGGCGCTGGCCCTGGCGTCGGCGTGCGCGTCGGACCATCGCGTGTCGCCCTGGCTCGAGGGAGTGCGTCTGGGCGATGTCGCGCCGCCGGGCGATTGGCAGGAGCAGGTCGATCGAGTCCGCGCGGAGATCCGGGCCGACGCCATGACCGTCGACGTGCAGCGCGAGGGCAAGCTGTCGGACGGTTCGCCTTTCGCGTTGTTCGGGTTGAGCAAGGTGGACGCGCTAGGACGGCGCCGCCACGCGGTGCGGGTGGTGACCGCGCAGGCCGTCGTGCTCGCGCTCGGGCCTGGCGAGGACGCGGACGTAACGGCGGGCAATCGGACGCGGCTGATCGTCTCGCTGGTGGACGGTGGAGGTTGGCAGTCGGGAACGGACCTGAACCACGACGGCCTGGTCGACGTGGTCGTCGGGGCGCCGGATGGAACGTACGAGATCTGGGGGGTGCATGCGCGTGGAGCGTCGCCCTATCCGATGCGCGGGCTGGTCGCGCCGACGACCGCGATGGACATCGATGACGATGGGCTGCCGGACCCGGCGGGAACGATCCGGATTGCAGGCGTGGATCCGATCGAGCCGACGCTGACGGAGGTGCTGGTGTTCGCCGGCGGGGTGTACACGGCGGATCATCCGACGGTTCGTGCATGGCACGAGCGGCGCGCCGGAGAGGCGAGCGCGGCGACGATCGACGCGGACGGGGGCGTGGTGGCGCGGCCGGTGGTCGAGGAGCTGCGCCGGGCGTTGGAATCGGCCTGGCACCGGTTGCGAGCGGGGCAGCGGCCGGACAAGGTGCTGGCGGACGCGGACGCGGTGGCGCGCAAGCATGCACCGCTGCAGGAGGGGGTCGCTCAGGCGTGGGTCAGGTGGCGGGGCAAGCTGCGGGATCTGTTCCCGGATCGAGAGCGTTGATGAAGCCCTACGGATGGGTCGGCGGGGTGGTCCTGCTGGGGTTCCTGCCCTACGCGGCGCTCGTGGGCGTGTTGCGGAGGGCGACGCGAGGTTGGTCTCCGCTGGCGGGCTGGCTCGTGTCGGACCTCGTTCCGGTGCTGGCTGCTCTGGCCGCGGTCTTCGCCTACGAGCGCTCCTCGCGTGGCGGATCGTGGCAAGCATCGGCGATCCGGCTCGGGCTCGGGCGTCCTCGTTGGCAGGTGCTGGCATCGGGCTTCGTTGCAGGGCTGCCCGCGTGGCTGGCGCTGCTTGCCGCGATGCTGCGTCCCGGAGCGGACGCCGCCCCCGGGCGGCACGTCGTGCTCACCATCATCCGTGTCGTCCTCGCGCAAGCGCTGCTGGAGGAGCTGGTCTTTCGCGGCCTGCTGTTCCGACGTCTGGTCGATCAGCTCCCGTTGCAACGCGCCGCAGTGCTGTCCGCGGTCGCGTTCGGTCTGAGCCACGTGGGCAACCTCGTGGGCAAAGGGCTTTCCCGGCAGAGCCTCGTCGAGGTTGGGATCCAGGTGTTCCTGACGACCGTCCTCGCGCTCGCGCCGATCCGGCTGGTCTACAACGGGGCCGGGCTGTTGTGGGGTGCGTGCATCTGGCACCTGATGATTGACACGGCGATTTTCTTTCCGGGCGTGACGCCGGATGGGTCGTCGGCGCTGGTGCTCGTGTTCGGCACGCTCTTGACCCTGCCGGCATCATGGGTGGCGGCGAGGACACTGCTTCGGGGGCAGGCACGAGGGTAAGGGCGTGATGGCAGGGGGGTGTCGTTTGAAAATCGGCCCAAGGGTAGTCCAGGGTACCCCCCACCGATCTGAAGTTCGGTCCGAGGGTAGTCCAGGGTACCCGCACACCGATCTGAAGTTCGGTCCAAGGGTAGTCCGGGGTACCCGCACACCGATCTGAAGTTCGGTCCAAGGGTAGTCCGGGGTACCCGCACACCGATCTGAAGTTCGGTCCAAGGGTAGTCCAGGGTACCCGCACACCGATCTGAAGTTCGGTCCAGGGTGGTATGGACCACCCCCCACCGATCTGAAGTTCGGTCCAGGGTGGTATGGACCACCCCCCACCGATCTGAAGTTCGGTCCAGGGTGGTATGGACCACCCCCCACCGATCTGAAGTTCGGTCCAGGGTGGTATGGACTACCCCCCACCGATCTGAAGTTCGGTCCAGGGTGGTATGGACCACCCCCCACCGATCTGAAGTTCGGTCCAAGGGTAGTCCAGGGTACCCGCAGACCCAGGTGGAGTGGAGTTTCGAGCGGCACGGACCGCGTTCCGACGAAAGCCTACCCGCCCCACGCCTGCGCCGGGGCGCACCCTTCGGACGGCGGAACCCTTGCGAGGGGCTCCCGGGCTCCCTGCTACCCGAGCGTGCATGGGAACGCCGCGCAGGAGGGACGGAGTGCGTCCGACCACGAGCGAGCGTGCTGCCGCGGTGCGGGTGGGCGGCGAGCTTGCGCCTTGGGCTTCCGGCGTAAAGGGAACCGCGCGGCCGCGGGAAGGGGCGACGCTGTGGTAGGCTGGGAAGACCGATGCAACGCGGGCCCGCGGACAAGGACAAGACCAAGGCCAGGGCGATCGTGGTGCCGGAGGGCCGACAGGGCGGGTTGCGAGCGCGACGGCTGCTGCTCTTGATGGCGGTGATGGTCACGCTGATGGCGAGCTCTCGCGCGGGTGCTTGTCCCGGGGACGTCGTGCAGTGGGCGAGCCGGTGCGCGGAGAACGCGGGGCGCCCGGTGGTGGCAGAGGCGTGCGGCGATGGGCGCGTCACGGTGCGAGTGGGGGAGGGAGCAGGCAGCCTGCGCGTGGAGATACGCCCGGCACGTGCCGAAGGGTTCGTGCGTGAAGGCCAGAACGCGCTGCAGCCCGTGGCAAACTACGCGGATTGGAGTCAGGCGCCCATCGAGGTGAGGCGGTCGTTCGACAGCTTGCGGGCCTGCGTGGCGCGGGGTGGACCGGTCATTCCTGGAGGGGATGACGTCCTGTCGCCGGGCGTTCGTCGCCTGCACGGCTGGCGAGCGGCGTGGCGGCTGCTGCTGCCGATGGGCTGCTGGGCATGGCTGCTGGGGCTCGTGCTGCGCCGGGGCGAGGCGAGGCGGGAGGCCGCGCTCGGGCTTGGTTTGTCAGCGATCGCCTTCGTGTTCTGGCAGCTAGCCGTCGATGCCGCGTATTTCCACCAGAACGGGCATGGGCCGCAATGGGTCCGATACGCCACCTGTCTGACGTCGCCCTACGGACCTGGCTATGCGGCAGTCTTTGGTCCGGTGGCGGCGTGGATGTCGCCTGGTTCGGAGCGCGGGGTGTTCGGGCTGCAGCAAGTGCTGATGGCGCTGGCCGTGGCGGGACTGTACGCATGGGCTCGTCGATTCGGTGTGCCCCGGGCGATCGCCGGGGCGGCGTGTCTGGCGGCGGCGGCGCATCCGTTCATTGGTCGTCTGGCAAGGAGCGAGTCGTACTATGCGACGATTCTGTCGCTGCTCGTGCTGTCGTCGAGTGCGCTGGTGCTGGCAGGCTGGCGGTATTCGACGAAGCGCGCGGCGAGCTGGGCAGCGGCGCTGGCCGGGGGCACCACCGCGGCGCTTGCCGCGACGATTCACCCGGTGGGTTGGTTTGCGCTGGGCGCGTTGCCGTGGGTGGCGCTTCTCACGGCGTCGGGGCGTGTGCAGCGTGCTCGGGGGCTGCTGCAGGTAGGCGGCGTGGTGGGCGCGGCAGGGCTTGCGCTCGCGCTGGGGCCGGTGCTGCGGGTTCTTGCGGACCCGGCTTTGCAGCAGTGGTCGGCGCACGCGCAGCAAGGGCGGCTGGTGACGGCGGCAGCGTGGCTCGCCGTGCCGGTGGCGGCAGGGCTGGCGTTTCCGCGTCGCCTGGTGGTGCCTGCGACGGCGATTGCCATGCTGGTGGCGGCCCGAGGGCTCGACCTGGCAACGAACCTGTTTTCCCGAGACACCCATGTAGCGCCGGCGTATGCGTGGGCGTTGCTGTTCAGCGCCGCGGCCATGCCGGGCGCCCTGGCGCTCGTCGGCCTGGCGTGGGCATGGGTGCGTCGTCGGGCCAGGGACCGAAGCAGGCTGTTGGCGGCGGTGCTGGCCTCTGGCCTGCTCGCAGGCGGATCGCTGTGGTCGTGGTCGAGCTGGGGGCGGTGGACGGCGTTGCCCACGGACGCGCTGGAGCAACGCGAGATGGCCCCGGTATTGCGCAGTCTGCCGGCGGGTGCTCAGGTGCTGTACATGCGCAGGGCGGGCCAGGCGAATCTTGCGTTGCCGATCGACTCCGAGTGTGTGGCTGGGGCGGCTTCGTTCCGCGAGGTGCCCGACAGCGGGGAAATCTCCCTGGACGGTGTGACACACTGGTATCGTACGTCGATGTGCTCCACGCCCGAGGGGCAAGCCCGGTGTGCGGAGATTGAATCGCGGATGCGGCTGCGAGGGATCGTGGAGCTGCGCCTGCCGGCGCGCCAGAGTCTGGACTATCTGCCCTATGTATCGCCGGAGGTCGTGGTAGGGTTGTACGATGTCCTGGACCGCTGAATCCGCGTCGTCGTCGCGAGATGCCCTCTGGTCGGTCGCGGTGTTCTGCGGCGGACGAGGCAGCGCCACGCTAGTGCGGCAGCTATTGCGGTGTCCGGGGGTCGAGCTCAGCCTGCTGGTGAATGCGTACGACGACGGGCTGTCGACGGGCGCCCTTCGCTCGTTCGTGCCCGGGCTGCTTGGGCCGTCGGACTTTCGCAAGAACCTGGCCAGGTTGCTGGAGCTGTCGTCGCCCGGTCAGGTGGCGGTCGCCAGGCTGCTCGAGTGCCGTTTTGGCGCCGGGGCGAACGAGAGTGACTTCGCGGCATTGGTGGACGCTTTCCACTCGATCGCGGCGGGGAGGCGTTCGCACGCGAAGCTGCCGGAACCGTTCGACCGGTGCGGAAATGACCTGGAGCCGTCGACAGCGGCGTTGTTTGCGCGTCTGCTGGAGCGATTTCACAGCTACAACCGGACCAGGGACCGGGCCTTCGAGTTCGGAGACTGCGCGCTGGGCAATCTGCTGCTGGCAGGGGCCTTTCTGGGCAACGGCGGGTCGTTCAACGGCGCAGTGGCGGAGGTCGGCGCCGCGCTGCGCTGCCGAGCACGGATCATCAACGTGACCAGAGGAGAGAACCGCGTGCTCGTCGCCCTCAAGGAAGATGGCGAGATCCTCGCAAGCGAAGCCTGCATCGTCGGGCCCCAGAGCAGGGTACCGATAAGGCGGATCTACCTGCTTGCCGAGCGGCTGACGCCGGAGGCGATGGCGCGGCTCCAGCCCCTGTCCCCGGACGACAAGGACCGGGCGCTGTCGCGCATGCACCGGAGCGTGGATCTCTCGCCGGAAGCCGCACATGCGTTGCTGGAGGCGGACCTTGTGGTGTTCGGGGCGGGAACCCTGCACTCGTCGCTGCTGCCGAGCTATCTCACCAGGGGACTGCCGGAGGCTTTGGCGGCGAACCGCAGAGCCAGGCGTGTCGTGGTGGTGAACCTGCGCGAGGATCACGACACCCAGGGGCTCGCGGGGCCCGACCTGGTGGACCTGACGCTGCGCTACTTGCAAGACCCGGACAACCGCCGACGAACCGTCACCGACCTTGTGGTGCACCAGGACCAGGGGAGCGTAAACCCGTTCGGAGGCGAGCGGTGGCGTGGAGCACGGGTCCATCGCGGCGACTACGCCAGCCCAGCCAATGCGGCGGTCCACAACGGCTCGAAGCTCGCCGACACGCTGTTGGGCATCGCGCGGGAAGGCCACCCGGAAGACAATGCGCTGCTCGATGTGTACGTGGACCTGCATCAGCGATCCCTCACGGTCGACAGCCTGCTTCAGGAGTTCGCGGACAGCGACTGGTCGGGGATCGACGGTGTGACCCTGCGAATCAACCGGGTGGACGTTTCGCCGCGGCGTTGGCCGGATGGGCTCGGTGTGGAGAGGGCGGGCTACGGCGGCATATTCTCCGACGTGGCGGCGACGCTGGCGTGGCTCGAGCGGGGCAGGTCGCGCTTTCTTGCGTGCATGACGGGGGACGGGGAGTACCGCTTCGCCGATGTGCGAAGGGCGATCGAGCTGCTTCGGTCGAGGCGGTTCGGAGCGATCCTCGGGGCACGCAACCAGAGCCGCCGGCAGTTCTTCGGGTCGCTGCGCCATGCCTACCAGGGGAGGCGCCTGATGCACGCGGCGAGCGTGGCGGGCGGGTTCGGTGTCGCGGCGGTGTGCGCCGCGCGCTTCGGTATCGTGCTGGCCGACCCGCTCACGGGCTTTCGCGTCTTCGATCGTCTCGCTTTCAGCATGTCGTTGCGCGCGCGGCTCCGCGCCTGTCCGCCGGCCACGCCGCTCGAGCTGCTCGCACGGTTGCTCGCCGACAGGGTCGAGGTGGCGGAGATCCCCGTGTCCTATGTGTTCTACGCCGGATTCACGGACGAGCGGTGGCGTCTGCTGCGAGGGCTGGCTCACGCGGTGAGCGTGCTGCGATGAGAAGGATGTTTGCACGGCGGGCCTGGCTGTTCGACATGGATGGCACCCTGGTCGATACCACGGCATTGCACGCAGCCGCGTTCCGGGAGGTACTACGGCACGGTCACGCGCATCGGCTGCGGCGCTTCGACTACGCCGACCTGGCCGGGCGCCCCACCGAGGACGCATTCCGCTCCATGGGCGTCGAGGAGGCTTTCATCGAGGAGCTGACCCGTCGCAAGCGCGAGGCCTACCAGGCGAGGCTGCGCGATGCCGGTGACCTTTGCTTCGTTGGGGCAAGAGAGCTACTGTGCCACTTGCGCGAGCGAGGCAGAACGGTGGTCGTCGTCACCGGGGCTGCCCGGGCGTCGGCCGCTGCGGTGATGGAGGCGTCGGGGCTGTCGGAGCTGGTCAGCGGCGTCGTCGCCGCGGAGGACACGGCGCGGGGCAAGCCCCATCCCGACCCCTACGAGCATGCGCTGGATCGTTTCGGTCTGGACGCGGCGGACGCGCTGGTGGTCGAGGACTCGGATGCTGGGGTAGAGTCGGCGCGCGCGGCGGGCATCGAGCTGGTGCTGGTTCACCGGCGCCGGCCTGACGTCCCGTCGTTCGATTCGCTCGTTGCGCTCCACGATGCGTTGCTGCGCTCGGGGATGTAGAAGGGTGGGCTCGGTCGGCGATCCGCAGGGCACCGTGCGGGGCTAGCATGCTGGCATGTCCGGCGTGGTTGCAGTGGTGCCAGCGGCAGGGCGTGGAACCCGGCTCGGTCGTGACGTGCCGAAGATCCTGGTCGACGTGGGCGGCCGAAGCGCCTGGTCGATGCTGTCGGGACGGCTGGCGCAGGTGGCATCTCACATCCATGTGGTGCTGTCTCCGGAGGGGCAGGCGCTGTTCGAGCAGGTTGCGCGGCCACCCACGCCTCGCACGCGCGTGACGACCTCGGTGCAACCGTCGCCCGTAGGGATGGGAGATGCGGTGTTCGGATCGTGGTCGTGCTGGCGGCACGCCGACCGCGTGCTGGTGGTGTGGGGTGACCAGCTCGGCGTGAGCGTGAAGACGCTGCGCCGCGCGGTGGATGCTCATCGGGCGCTAGAGGGGCGAGGGATTGCGGTGCCCCTCGTGAGGATGACCTCGCCGTACGTGAGCTACGTCTTCGACAACGGGGGCCGGCTCGTTTCGGTGCGGCAGGCACGTGAGGGCGACGACTGCGGCAACGTGGGGTTGTCCGACGTGGGCACGTTCGTGCTGTCGGCGGAGGGGCTCGAAGCTCGGTGGAGGGAGTACCTGGCGGGCGGGGATCGGAGGGGAGCGAAGACGAAGGAGCTGAACTTCCTGCCGCTCCTATCTTGGTTGAGCTGCGAGCGTGGCTACGAGGTGGCGCGGGTGATGGTCGACGACGCCGACGAAGCGAGGGGGATGAACACGCCGGAGGATCTGGCGTGGTTTCAAGGACGCTGACGCTGGTCGGCGGGGACGTTGCGCTTGAGCCGTCGCCACTGTGCGAGCTTCCTGCGCATCGGCTCCACGGCGTTGGCGAGCTTGGATCCCTGGCGACGTTGGAGGATCTGCGTGGCGAGGTCGATGCTGCGCCTGGGGTGAGCCGCGGCCTGGACGGCGAGGAACAGGGCATTGCCGAGGATCATGAGAGCCATGAGCTGCGTGTGGCTCAGGTTTTCGGAGTAGGACCGCAGCCGTCCTGGGTCGGTGTAGACGAGATTCGCGAAGTAAGCGTCGTCGAGCCGCAGGCGTCCTTCTGCTTCGAGCCGATCGAAGAGCCGCGAGCCCGGGTAGGGCACGAAGGGGAATATCGACACGGCCTCGGCGCCCAGCAGGGCGGATCGCGCGATGAGCTCGAGGGTGCCGGCGATGTCGCGGGCGGTCTCGCCGGGCAAGCCCATGATGATGTTGACCTTGACTTGGAGGCCCGCTCGGACGGCCGTGTCCATGGTGTACAGGAGGCGCGGAATGGAGAGCTGCTTGCCGATGACGCGGAGCATGCGCGGAGATCCGGCTTCGGGAGCGAGGTTGAGGTTACGGCAACCGGAGCGGAAGAGCAGCGTGCAGACCTCCTCGTCCAGGGCCTCCATCCGGGTACCGGAGGGGAGCTGCCAGGTCACGCCGAGGCGGGCCTCGATGAGCAGGCGGCAGAGCTCGACGATCCAGCGTCGGGACACGGCGGCCGTGAGGTCGTAGAAGGCGAAGTCGTCGACACGGTATCGCGCGATGCACTGGCGCATTTCGTCGATCACGTCGTGCGGATCGCGGGCCTGCCAGCGGCGCTGCCACATGCCGGGCGCGGAGCAGAAGGTGCATGCGTAGGGGCATCCGCGCGTGGCGAGGATCGGCATGGTTCTACCGCGCACCACGCCATGCACGTAGCCACCGGAAAGGTATGCCTCGAGCGGGAAGGCGCCCCAATCCGGGCGCGGGATGGACCGGACGTCGAGTCGCGGGCGGCGTGTGCATGAGCCTGGCGACGGGGAGCCGGACCGGGCGGTCAGCGCACCGGGGACGGCGTCGACGTGCGATCTACGCTGGAGGGCGTCAAGCAGATCGACGAAGGTCTCCTCGCCCTCGCCGATGACGCATGCGTCGACGAAGGAGCATGTGTCGAGGATATGGCGGGCGCAGGCGGAGGCATGCTCTCCGCCGAGCACGATTCGGGCACGCGGGAAGGCTGCTCGCAGCGTTCGGAGCAGATCACGGGTGGGCGGCCAGGCGTTGGAGAACATGCACGACACGCCGAGGACGTCGGCATCGGCGGGGATGCGGCGGACGATGTCGCTGGGGGACAGGCCGGTGAGCAGCGATCGGGGGATGGGGGGGTAGAGGCGGTGCTGGTCGAGGCCGAGGCCGACGGCGTCGACGACGGTGACGTCGTGGCCGGCTTGTTTGGCGGCTGCGCAGACGTAGGCGAGGCCGAGCGGCGGGACGGACTCCTGCGCGAACGTCGTGATGGACGCGAGCGAAGGCGGGTTGACGAGCGCGACCTTCACGTGGGTGGGTCCGGAGGGCGCCAGGGAGCCAGGACGCGTTGCGCGACGAGGAGCTTGCGAACGGCGAGATAGGATACGAAAGCGCCTCGGTCCAGGGTGCTTCGAAGCGCGGTGCGGGTGGATCGTCCTGTGCGACGCGGCAGGTGATCCACCTCGACCTCGACGGGGCGGATGCCTGCTTCGAGGAGCTTGCCGGACAGCTCGACGGAGTAGTTGAGCCCGCGTGCATCGAAACGCAAAGCGCGCAGCAGGTCGCCGCGGACGAGCTGGCAGGCGGAGCTCAGGTCGCGATAGCCGGTGCCGTACACGGCGTTGAGAGCGGCGGTGGTGACGCGCGCGCCGAAGCGCGCAAACCTGTCGTCGCGCTTGGACCGGCGCGCTCCGATGAACGCGGCAGCCCGTGGATCCCGGTGCCGGGCGCGCGCGAACTCGTCGAGGCAGGACAGCGGGAACTGCCCATCGGCGTCGACGATCAGGATCCAGTTGGCGGTCGAGGCAGCCACGGCCGTGGCAACGGCCTGGGCGGCACCGCGATTGGAGGCGTGGTGGACGACCCGGAGGACCGGGTGACACCGCGCGACCGCTTCGAGGATGTCGCCGGTGCGGTCGCGGCTTCCGTCGTTGCAAACGACGACCTCGTGCGCTGCAGGGCCGTGGGCCGAGAGGCTCGCGATCCAGCCGAGCGTGGTCGCCTCGATGCCGTCCGCCTCGTCGAAGGCCGGCGCAACGATCGCGAGGGACGACAACACCGATCGGTCCACCATGATGGCTACCAGCCGTCCCATGATAGTCGGGGTGCGAAGCCCATGGGGATCCAATGCCGAAGGCGCCGCGGGGAGAGGCGGCCGCCGCCGGGGTACACAGGTCGCGTTCGATGACCGCGCGCAAGGGTTGCTCCTGCTTGTGCGGTCGTCTTTCTTTGTGTAGACAACCGGCACGCACCCCGAGCGAGGAGCCGATGTCGATCCATCGTCCGAAACGAGTTACGTACCGATCGAGCCGCGAGAGCAACCCACTCGACCCCGAGCCGAAAGAGAACAAGCCCGCCAGTTGGGCGGAGGCCGTGCAGGGCAAGAGCGACGCGGACTTCACGCCCTATGCGGTGAAGACGACCTACACGGTGGGAGCGCTCATCAAGCACCCCAAGTTTGGCAACGGCGTGGTCGTGGCTGTCGAGCCTCAGAAGATCGACGTGCTGTTCGAGAGCGGGGAGCGCAAGCTCGCGCACGCGCTCTGACCGACACGGTCACCTGCCAGAGCGCAGCGCGGGATCGCGGCGTCGCCGGGTCGCGTGCGCCGATCGCGACGACTTCCTGGCGGTTTCGATGGATCGGACTTCGGCGATGGGCGGAGGCCAGAGGGTCGATGGCCCCGTTTGCACGCTTTCATTGCGCGAACCGAGCCTGGCGCACAGCCAGTCCACCGCGGGTTTCCAGACGCGTTGCGGCGCTTGTCCGCCGGCGACGATGGCGACATGGCCGCCCGGCACGGTGATGAGCTGCTTGTCGGTGCTGGCGACCAGGTCGACGATCTCGCGCGTCGACGCCGGGGTGGCAACGTTGTCGTCTTCGCCGGCAAAGGCGAGGAGCGGGCACTGAATGGACCGCAGGTCGCAGGGGCGACCACCGAACACAAGCTCGTTGGTCAGCAGCTTGTTGCCGTGGACGACCTCCTTGAACATCTGCCGGAACGCCTCCTTGGGGTACGGGATCATGTCGTTGACCCAGGTGTTGATCGCGTTGAACCCGCGTACGTAGTCTTCGTCGTGCAGGTTCGCCACCAGGTCGGCATAGCGCGTGATCGTGCGGTGTCCGCTGATGAGCTTGAACGCGAGCGAAGATAGCGATCCGGGGACGTTGCCGATCGCGTCGATGATCGGGTCGATCCCCGGGGCACCGAGGCGCGCGGCGAGCGTGACGATGCCCATCTTGTCGAAGTTGACCGGCGAGCCGATGGTCACCAGCGCGCGCACTCGTTCGTCGCGCCAGGTGCCTGCGTGCAGGAGCCCGAAGATCCCGCCCATGCAGTAGCCCACGATGGCAAGCTGCGACGATCCCGATGCACGCAACGTGGCGTCGACCGCGGTGGGCACGTAGTCGATCACGTAGTCGTCGAGCGAGACCTTCTCGTCATGGCGATCAGGCACGCCGAAGTCGACGACGAACACGTCGAGGCCCGCGTTGCGCATGAACCGGAGCATCGAGTGTTCGGGCCGAAGGTCGTAGACATAGGGGCGGACCATGAGCGGCGGGATGACGAGCACGGGGACCGGCAGGCGCGTGGGCTCGATGCGATGCACCCCGTTGCCGAGCTCGTACTCGTCGGCGGAGGGGCCCTGGAGCCGGTGCACGGAGAGCTTGTCGCGCGAGAAGATCGTGTCGCGGGGAGCGGTGCCCATCACGGGCTGCGCGGTCTTGTCGCCGTAGTAGACGGCCAGGTTGACGAGAGACAACACGGTGCGATCGGCGGCGCGATGCGCCAACGTTCGGAGGCGTCGCAGGGTGACAGAGTCCAGGTGGAGCATGGGCGGGAGGATCATGGCAACGGGACGGGCCGACCGCCAGGGTTGGAGGAGAAATGGGGCGGACGCCTACTGGGAGTTGGCGCGATCGGACGGCGGATAGGTGGCAAGCACGGCGATGACGTAGCGCGTGTGCTGGTGCGCGAGCGACTGCCAGTCCGGCGTGGGGAGGGAGCGCTGCACGCACTTGATCACCTCGGCGGCCTGCTTGCGACGGAGCGTCCCACTCCTGCCGGCGAAGACGTTCATCTGCTTGCGCTGGTAGTCGACCCTCAAGGCGAAGGAGATGGATCCGCTCTTGCCCAACCGCGGCACGCATGACGTGTTCTCGAGCACGGCCTTGACGAGGGCCTGCTCGAAGAACGGCTGCCGGTCGCACTGCTCGGGCGGCGTCTTGCCCGCACCGGGCCGTTGACAGCTATCGATCCAGACCTTGCCCAGGGTGACACCTTCGGCCTGCACGCCGCCGTCCAGCGCAGCAGCCACCAGGTCGCGCGTGGGATCGGGCGGCGGCCCGGCTTCGATCGGGGCCGATGACGCGCCCCCGTCGGGCGTGTCGGTCGCGGTCGCGGCCTTGGGGCGACGCCACAGGTACAGCGGTACCGCGACCACGATCAGCCCAAGGACCAATGCGGCAGCAAGCTGCACGCGCATCGGACGATCCGGCCCGCCCCCCGCGCTGCCGAGCCCCAGGTGCCGGAACGGAGTCGGCTGCGACGGCGGGACGGAGTGCTCGGGCGGTCTTGCCATGTCGAATCGACGACGTTGTACGCCGGCTGCCCCCGCGTCCGCAACCGCCGCGGGCGTCAGCCTCGGCACTTCATGAACGGCGACAGCACCGACCCGCGCGGGCGAAGATCACACCGATGCACCATCTCCTCTCGGGGCGATCCGTAAGCGGCGAGCCGAACGTGCTGCCGCGAGGCAGACGGGCCTTCAACGCTCGACGTCCGGTCCGCATTCCTGGCGGAAGCTCGGCGCTGCTGCGCCCCCGGTGGTGTCGATGGCCACCGTGGCCGGACCCGCCGGACCGCGAGGGTGCTGTGTCCCTGCCGTTCACGGGCAAGAGCTGTGTTGGGGGCCACGGTGACCGCATCGACGCCGGCGCCAGTGTCGGTCGACGTGTCCTCGGTCGACGCCACGGTGACCATCGACGGGGCTCTGGCACAGACGGGCCGCGTGACGCGACGGTGAGCTTCTCGACCGCGGGGCAGGCTGATGGTCCTGGAAGGGTGCGACTCGACGGCCTGGTGGACCGCCAGGATGATCCAGGCGCAGTCTGCGTTTTCTGACGTCGCGGGCCAAGGCGCGCAACCATCGCACCGCGCGCGAGGCTCGCGGACCATCCGATACCGTCAATCCTTGGCAGCGTGAGGGCGAAATCGATCCTCAAGCCAGGAGCGTCCGTGCCGTCCATACGGATGGAACCGGTTCGGCCTCGGGTCCCGGCAGCGGACGGAGGGCTTGACGCGGTTGACGGAGGATTGCCGATGGCTTAACGAACGATCGACGGGGCGACGGGGAATACGGACCTGGCGACCGGGCCAGCAGCCTCGCCGGCATCGCGCACCGTGAGGTGGAGAACGGACATGACCAAGATCTCGAAACGTCCCACGCCCGATCGGCGGCAATCGCAGAGGCACAGCACGGACTTGAAGGTCACGATGCTGAGCGAGACGAACTTCTACATGGGCCTGAGCGAAAACATGTCGGAGGGAGGGTTGTTCGTCGCGACGCACCAGATCCAGCCCATTGGGACCATCGTGGATCTGAAGTTCAAGCTGCCGATGGTCGAGGAGCCGCTGGAGGTCAAAGGCGAGGTTCGATGGGTGCGCCCGTTCTCGGAGGACATCGACGCGCATCCTGGCATGGGCGTTCGTTTTCTCAATCTGTCGGACAAGCAGGTTCAGCAGATCAAGGCGTTCCTCAAGACGCGTCCGCCCATCTACTACGACGACTGATCGCGGCGGAGGTCCACGCGGGCGGCTGGGCCGGGCGCAGCGCGGATCGACGCGGGTGCGCGAAGGACCGGCACGAACATCACCCTGCACGACGCCGGCTTGCTGCCGCTTTCACACCCAACGAACGTCCTCGCTGTCAACTCATCTGTAGAGCACCAGGCCCGCTTCGGCGGAGTCCTACACGCGGCCGTCTTCCCCGAAGTCGTCGTCGCCTGCACCGGGCACCAGCGACGGTCGCTGCGTTGTCGACGCGCAACGATGCGGAGGGGGTGGGTCGGTCTGCTCCGGCAGACGCGTGCAGCGCTGGTGCGAGTGCGGGTGAGGCGTGGGGCGTGGCACGTCGTGGGGGGGGGAACCGAGTTGGCCCGAATGCACCCACGCCGGTGCTGACCGGAAGATGCCATCGATCGCGCGGGATCGTGCAGCGCCCTCGATGGGCAGCGGTGACATTCGGCGAGCAGGGACGCCGCCGCGAGTGACGTGTCACCTGGGCTTGACAGGGATCTCGCGGAGGCCGGCACGGAATGCGTCGTAGCGGGCGCGGGCCGCCTGCAGCGCGGCCTTGTCGTCGGACAGATCGTTTTTCTCGTCCGGGTCGGTCGCTAGATCGTAGAGCTGATAGCGGACACCGCCCGCGATGATGAGCTTTTTGTCGTCGTGGATGAATGCCCTGCGCGCCTCGTTGAAGGGGCCGGCGGGCATGTCGATCAAAATATCCCGCTTCGCCAGCGGCTGGCCCGGCGGCGCCAGCACGTCGGGTACCAACGACGTCCCGGAGAGAAAATCGTAGTCGCCCTTGGGCTCGGTCTTGCCGACCTGCATGAGGTCGAGAATCGTCGGGACCAGGTCCACCAGGCTGCGTCGCTCCTTCACCCGCTTTGGCGGCACGCCGGGCACGTAGATGACGAGGGGAACGCGCACCAGCTCCTCCCAGACCTCGAAGCCGTGCCGGTACATCTTGTGCTCGCCGAACGCCTCGCCATGGTCCGCCGTGACGATGATGGCGGTCCTGGCGGCCCAGGGTTGGGCTGCGACGAAGTCGAGGAACCTGCCTACCTGGTCGTCGTTCCAGCGGACCTCGTGATCGTACTGATCCCGGACCTTGTTGCCGAATTGCTCCACCCCCGGGTGCCTCTGGTAGTCCGCGTGGGGATCGAAGTAATGAAGCCAGGCGTAGAATCGCTTGGACGTGTTGGCGCTGTCGCTCAATACCTTGATGGCGGCGTCGGTGAGACGGTCCGACGAGATCGAGGTATCTGTCGTGGCGTCGATCCCGCCCGGCGGGGCGGCGGAGATGTCGAGCAAATCGAAGCCGCGTCCGATGCCCGTATTCTCCTTGAAGTACCAGTGGGCCTGGATCGACATCGTGTGAATGCCGGCGGCATGAAGGCGCTCGGACACCATGATGTCGGTCTCCGGGTATCGATTGTAGTGGGCCCAGCCCATGTGCGTCTCGGAGGGGTACTTGCCGCTCATCATGGGGCCGATGCACTTGCCGGTATAGGAGGCGACGGCATAGTTGTGCTCGAACACGGTCGATCGGGCTGCGAGCTTGTCGAGGGCGGGGCTGATGGGTCGCGGGTAACCCATGAATCCCATGTCCCAGCGAAGCGTATCGATCGTGATGAGGATCAGGTTGAGATCGGACGGCAGCTTCTTGCGGTCCTCGGCGCTCGCCACCGTCGTGGCCTCTTGCTTGCGGGCAGGGGGAACCAGGTCTGCGCCGGAGCAGTCTTCATCGATTCCGTTGCCGGGGACGTCGACGGCGAGCGGGTTGATCGACGGGTCGTGGTCATTGCAGTCGCCGCCGCCGAACCATGCGCTCGCACCGTCGTGATCGCGGTCGGTCGCGCGCTGGAGCAGGCGCAGGGCGGTGCGCCCCAGGGGTGCGGATCGTTCGATGGCGGTCGCGATCTTGGGCTCGCGTCCGAGGCTGGTGGCAGCGCGCCCGGTCAAGCCAAGCGGCAGCAGGGCGCAAATCAACGCCACAGGGGTCCAGACGCGCTCGAGCAGGTTCGCGGACGCCCAGGAGAACAGGGCGATGGCGAGGGCGAAGCCGGGTGGTCGGAGATCCAGCTCGAGGCGCTTGAGGACGCCGAAGACGCCGAGCACGCCGCCCTCGCCTCCCGGTGTCCCCTGCACGACTCCGCATGCGGACAGTCCAAGGCAAAGAAGCCATGCGATGGTCACGGTCCACGCGGGAGACAAGCGTGATGACGCCCCGGTGGTGCGATGCGCGAGCGTCGTGCGCAGGGCGCCGAACAAGGCCAGGACGAGGGCGAGCAAGCCCAGCGCCGCGAGGATGGAAGACGCGGCGATGGCCGCGCCGGCTGCGCGAGGCTCCGCAATCGAGGAGAGCAAAGCCCGGGAAGCGTGGGCCATCAAGACGGTCCACAGCCAGCCCGCCAGCACGAAAAGCGGCGTCAGCACCGCCCGTTCGATGCGCACCTCGCGGTCGTCGGGGCGCATCCACGCGCTCAGCCCGTGCCACGAAGGCGCACGCCGTGGATGCGTGATCAGGGCGGCGAACGCACCTGCGAGGGAGATGCCCAAAGCCGCCGGTGCGATGACCCCAATATCGCTCAGCGCGAGCGGGAGCACCCCCGGTGCGTGCGTATCGTCCGCAGAGGCGCGCGACGCGATCCATGCGTCGGCGGTCGCCACGACGACGGCTGCGATGGCCCCGCCCATCAGGCTGCGGAAGAATCGCCCCGGCCAGCCTCGCCAGCCGATTCGCAGCGGATCAGGCGCGACCTCGCCGGCGCTTGTGTGGCCATGCTTGCCTGCTTTCACGTTGGACTACTCCGTGGGAACGGGCTTCTTGCGGAGCTTCGCCAGCGGGTGAGCCTGGTCGTAGACCCGCATCAGATGCTCGATGGATACGTGGGTGTAACGCTGCGTCGTAGACAAGCTGCTGTGTCCGAGCATCTCTTGGATGGCTCGGAGGTCCGCGCCTCCGCCCAGCATGTGCGTGGCGCAGCTATGCCGCAGAGCGTGCGGGTGCAGGTCCGCTCGTCCGGCGCCGAGGGCCCCATACTCGTGGACCAGATACTGGATCTTGCGTACGTTGATCCGGTTGCCTCGCGTGGACAGGAAGAGCGCTCGGGCGTCCTGGGCGCCGGTACGCGGATGTCTCAGCTCGTGCCGGGCGGCGAGCCATGCCTGGAGCGCGTCGGCGCAAGGATGTCCGAAGGGAACCACCCGCTCCTTGTTGCCCTTGCCCAGCACGCGAACGGACAGGTTCACAAGGTCCACATCCTCGAGATTGAGACCGGCGAGCTCGGACACGCGCAGACCGGAAGCGTAGAGAAGCTCCAGGATGGCCCGATCGCGCAACGACTCGGCGTCGCGCGCCTGCGGCGTCTCGACGATCTGCTTGGCGGCGTCGACGTCGACGAGCGTGGGCAAGGGCCGGCGGAGCTTGGGGTTGGCGAGCTCTGCCGCTGGGTTCTTGGGTGCCAGACCACGGCGCACCAGGTAGCGGAAGAACGTGCGGACCGCCGCGACCTTGCGCATGACCGTGGCGGGCGAGCGCACCCTTGCGATCGAGCCGAGCCACCCCCGCAGAACATACAGGTCGACATCACGCGGCGAGACGTCATCATGCCCGGCGCGGTCGCGGACGAACGAGGCGAGCTGGCCGAGGTCGCGCCGATACGCTTCGACCGTGTGGGGCGAGCATCGTCGCTCGGTCTCGATGTGGCCGATGAATCGTTCGATATGATCCGCGAGGGACGCACCAGGCATGGCGGAACGCATGTGCGATAGCACCATGCGCAGGGTGAGACCAAGAAAACGTGAGGCGCCTCGGTCTTCGCCGGCAAGCACCCCGGAGACCTTTTCGCCCCTGTGTCTCGCGACGCCGGCCATGGGTACGAGGAACGTGGCGTGGCGCGGCTCCCGGTCGCCAATATGCGGAGTGAAGCCGCCATGCTGCCGCCCGATGGCGAATAAGCCCAAGGAGCAGGCCCACCCGGCATGCGCAGGGATGCGCCCCGCCTCGCTCGATGGGCTGCGCGTGACGGCTCGAAGCCGCCCCAGTTCGCATCGTTGAGAGTCGTTGGCAAGGAGTGGCATCCTTTGCACGGGAATCGACTGAGGAAAGAGGTCTACCGCGAGGATGATCTCGGGGAACGGGGAGGTGCAACAGCCGAGATTCAGAGGGTGTTGAGAATCGACGGGCGTGGCGGTCTCGTTGAGTTCGGGCGGAAGCTGAGAGGCTGTTGAACCGGCGGGCAGGAGAGCAGGCAAACAGGAGGGGGAAGTGGCGGAATGCGTGGATGGGTGGCGGTTCGCCGTTTCGGTGGTTTCTCCCCGGCAATTCCGCAAGGCGGGAGGCTTGTCGGGCGGGTTTCGGGGTGGCGGCCGCCACCAGGGGCCGTTGGCAAGTACGCGCAAATCCACGCGACGGGACTGGTACAGGAGGTGCTTGATGGCTGGGTGCCGGTGCGAGTGCGCATAGCGCCGGCTCGCTGTTTGACAGGATGGACACGGGACGGTTGGGATTGTCCAGGCGGTCCGGCTTCGGCCGGGTCGTCGTGGGTAAGTGGCGGGTTTTTTTCTGACCTACAAGAGGTGCCACTTCGGAGGAGTGCGCGCGTCTGGCGGGCTTGGTTGCGCATAGCGGCCGGTCTGGCAGGCGGAGCGCGATGGGCCGGCGGTCGGCGCCGTCAAGGCGCCGGGCCCGGCAGGCAGGAGGTGAAGCAGAGCCCCGGCAGGCAGGAGGTGAGGCTGAACCCGGCAGGCAGACGTGTGCCTTCAACCCGGCTTGGATGAAATAGGCTCTCAGGCATCTCCCACGCCTCCCGGGACCATCCGACGCGCCTCCAACGCCCGCCGGCGCGGAAAAATAGCCTTCGGATGCGCGATGTTTCCCCTCCCGCCCGCGGCCAACCCCGCCACCTGCCCCCCCATCCCCCTCGATTTTCGCGCCTCCGACGCTCCGAAACGCGCCGGACGCCCTCCGGAGCGCACCGGAAGCCCTCCGGAGCGCGCCGGAAGGTCGAACGCCCCTCCGAGACGGACGCTTGTTGGGGCCGGAGGCGCCCGGCCGCGCTCCTTATTCGGGATTTTCGTCGGCCGCCGCGTCCTCGTCAGCCTTGGCGGCCGGCTGGCAGATGGCGAGCCCCGCCCAATCAGAAGTTCGCGACGCCTGATGACCGCCTTGGCGATCTCCGACCACTCTCGGTGCAGCGCGCCACGCGATCAACGCCTTGCCGCGCTCTACGTTCGCTTGCCGTCCTCGCACGGTCGAAGCCAGTGGACGTTCGAGCCCGTGCCGTGCCCAGCAAAGCGAAGCCCGCGTTCCACCCGTGCATCCAGGACCCTCGACGCGTCGCCGTGCAACACATGGCTCCACACCGCCGGCTCGTCGAGCATCCTGACAACACCGTCGACAGGCGAAGCACACCCTGGCTCACGATGTTGAATGTGCCGGGAGCATCCCGATCGACCGCGAGCCGAAGGCGGCGACGGCATCGACCTCGTGCACGAACTGCGTGAGCGGATCGAACCCCATGAGCACCGGGACAACCCTGCGGCCCAGGCAGCGGGTCACGTAGTTGAAAACGGTCGGGCCGAGACTCGGGCTATGGTGCCGTGGCGTACGGATTGGGCGGCGGCGCCTTGTGCGTCGTGACGGGTTCCCCTGCCGTCTCATCCACCGTCTTCGCACCAGCGCCGGCATCGCCGCGGCTGCCCCTCGATTCACCTGCACCTTGGGCTCCGCGATCGCTTTCCGAGCGACGGTCCCGTTGCCCTCCCGCGCGTGTCGACACCCCCGCTGCGGGCGCTCCCGCCTCCATCCCGCCGTCCCTCGTGTCTGCTCCATGGCTCGATGAAGCGATCGCGGACGCAGAGTAGGCCGCAAGCGACGACGCCTCGGGGGCAGATTCACTCGATGATGATGGTGACACTGCCAGCACAGGCTGGCTTGAATCCGTCGGTTTGGCATTCATGTATCGGAAGCCCAGCGTGAGGGAGGCGCCGGCGACCGCCAACGCCACGAGCAACACCAAACCGGTGTATCTGCGCTGCGCCCGAACCGGTCCCGTGGCAGGCTGCGAGACCTGCATGGGCGGATGCACCCCACTGGTGCGTTCGACGGCGGGCGCCGCATGTCGCGACGGTTCTGCGTCCGTGCGCTCGAGGGGCGTTGGATTCGCGGACACGTCGCGGTCGGCGATGGAACCTTCTGCGTCCAGCGCATCGAGATGAAGAGGAAGCGGCTCCGTCGGCCGGGCTTCGTCGCCCAGGCCGTACTCCGAACGATCTTCGATCAGGTCCTTGATGAAGCGCTTTCGCTTCTCGAGCTCCTCGCCGACCAGAGAGCGCACGAGCTTGCCCGCCTCTGCCGCGCCGGCCACTCCCTTCGACGACCGCGCGGCCGCTTCCAGCGCCTCTCCGAGCGCCTCCATCGTCTCCCATCGGTCCGCTGGCTGCTTCGCGAGCGCGCGCGCTAGAACCTCGTCGAGCGCCGTCCCGTACGCATCCGTCACCGTCGACAGCGCTGGCGCCGGCTCGTGCAGCACGTTCATCATGGTGCTCGCCGGCGAGTCCCCCAGGAACAGCCGCCGCCCAGCCAGCAGCTCCCACGCCATCACGCCGAGACTGAAGATGTCGGACCGCCGGCCGACGCCCCGCCCCTGCACATACTCCGGAGCCATGTAGGCATACTTGCCCTTGAGCGTCCCGGTCGTGGTCGATGGCCCCTCGACGTTCGCGCACTTCGCAATCCCGAAGTCGGTGACCCGCGCAATGCCGTCGACGCCCACCAGCACGTTCTGCGGCGACACATCGCGGTGCACCAGTCCGAGCGGGAGCCCATCGTCGTTCGTCAACTCGTGCGCGGCATGCAGCCCGGCGCAGGTGTCCAGAATCCAACGTAGGACCACGGCCGGCGGAATCGGGCTCGACCGCTCCGCCGCCACGCGCGCGAGATCGGACAGGGACGCTCCCTCCACCAGATCCATCACGAGGTAGACGTCGTCGTCGACACGGACGACGTCCTGCACGGACACCACGTTGGGATGGTGCAGACGCGACGCAACCATGGCCTCGTCAAGGAGCGTCTTGATGAGGCGTTCGTTGGCGAGCAGGTGCTGATGAGGACGTTTGATCGCGACGAAGCGCTGGAACCCGAGGGCGCCCACGAGACGCCCCACGTACACGGTGGCCATGCCGCCGGTGGCCAACTTGAACAGCGGTTCGTAGCGCGCCGAGGTTCCTTGAATCGAAGGGCGGGCGGCAGCCATCGCGGTTCCGTCAGAACGCACCGTGCACGGCAATCCACGGCCCGCTCAAGCGCCCGGCGGCTCGACGATCGTGGCCCGATGCTCCCGGTTGGATCAGCACCACCGTCACGGTGGCAACCCCGAGCAGGCCAGTCGCTGCGGCCAGCAGGTTCGTCCTCATCTGCGCATGCTTCCCGTCCGATGCCGCTGCGCGGCAAGAGTCCGTGCCGCTGCGATCGCAGCCGTTCGCCAAGAAGTCATCGTGCTGCGACTTCACGTCGCTGGCCGACCACAACGTCGCCGCGCCGCACGCAAGCGTCAGCCCCGCGCCAACCCAGAACCACGGGGACGAGAACGCGCTCGCCGCCTCCTGGTGTTGCATCACGCCCGACGGCATGGCTGGTGCGGCAGGTTCTGGCGCGGACGAAGCGGCGGCGCCGGTCGCCGCGGGTGGCCGGGAACGAGCGTCTGTCGGGGGGTCCACCGTAATCTTCTCGTTCGCCCCGGGTGTCACCTCAACGGACTTCTGCACCTGCATCTCGCCGAAGCGCACGACCACGGTCCGCGTGCCGGTTTCCACCCAGTGGGATCGATCGGGCTCGATGGGGCGGCCGTCGACCGCAGGGGAGCATCGAATGGTGCCGGTGCAGTGCACTTCGACGCGGCCCGTTCGCCCGCCAAACGCACGCCTCGCCTCCTTCACCGATGCAGCAAGGCCCGCCGACTGCGGCCTCGACATCGCTCGTTCCACGAGCGTCATCGCCAGCACCGGGTCCCGGGCTTGTGTTGCTGCCTCGATGGCCGCCTGCAGCGCCGTGTCGTTGGGCGCAAGCTCATCGGCTTTCGCAAAAAGCGTCGCAGCCTCGGCATACGCACCTCGGGCATGTGCCTGCACCCCCTGGTCGTATGCGGCTCGGGCTTCGTCGGTACGCGGCCCCTCCTGCGCGTCGGCAACCACGGCCCAACCCGAGGCCGCAGCGAGCAAGCCCAGCAAGGCGCCTGTTCGCGCGATCCAGAGCCCAGGCCAATGGACGGAGGATTCCCGCTTCATGCGCGCGAGCGTACCACGTTCCAAGCTCGCGGGTGAGCCCGCGGTTCACCGCTCGGCTCTCGGCTCGCGACGCCACCTTCGGTCAGTCCGTCTTCACCGTGCCCACGCCGGGCACGACCACCTCGTTGTCTCGCACCTTGACGCCGCCCACGTCGGCTGAGGTCCCGTGCCCGTCCACCCTCACGTTCGTGGGTTGTCCTCCGGTCGTTCCCGTAACCGAGGTCCCGCCCCTGCCCGTCCTCACCTTCGTGCCGTCCTTCTCGACGATCACATCGGAGCCGTCGACACGCACCCCAGGCGCCACGACCGCTGAGCCGTCGCTGTTCGGCTTGCGGGCTCGTGTGGCTTCGCCCGGCGCCGGGCGACCATCGGCAACCCCGACCGAAGCCGAAGTCGGGGGCGCCACGCCGACGATGGCCTCATCGGCCTCGGCGGACGCACTCCGATGGCATGCCGTGGAAAACAGCGCAAACCCGGTGATGATAGCAGCAAGCTTCCCTTCGCATCTCCGCAGATTGGTCATCATGGCGGCGAGAAGAGCGAACACCGTGCCACGCCGCTGGGCAATGGCGGGCAATGCGAGGAGCAGCGCGTTCTCCAGCGGGTTCGTGCTAGCCGCGGCACGCGCATGGCTCGCAAGTCGCAGACTGCAGTCCGCAACCCGGAGACTCCGCGCCACAACGACGCTCACTGCTGGCTTTTCATCTCGTACTTTGCGAGCAGACGCCCCAGGTAGCTGCGGTCCATGCCGGCCATCTTCGCAGCCAGGGTCTGGTTTCCGCCGGCTCGCATCATGAGGGCCGACACGTATGCGCGTGTGAACCTGGCGAGCAGCGCGTCCTTCAGCTCCGCATAAGGCGCAGGGGTCGCGGCGAAGCGCTCGACCGAGGTCTCTTGGGCATCGCCCCCTGGGTCGACGTCGGGAGGCAGGATACCAAGCACGCAATACGCGTGCACCGCGTTCCGCAGCTCACGCACGTTGCCCGGCCAGGCGCGTTTTCTCAACGCTTCCACCACCTCGGCTGGCAAAGGCTTGCCCCCGAGCTCCGACGCGAAGTGCTCGGCAAGCAGCGCGATATCTTCCGGCCGCTCCGCGAGCGAGGGAACACGCAGCCTCACCACGGCGAGCCGGTAGTACAGATCATGACGGAATCGACCTGCAGCCACGTCGCGCGCCAGGTCCCGATGCGTCGCCGCAAGGACTCGCGTCTTGACGATGCGCGGCTGGTCCGACCCGACCGCGCGGATCTCGCCCACCTCCAGCGCTCGGAGCAGCGCCGGCTGAACCTCGAGAGGAAGCTCCCCGACCTCGTCGAGGAAAAGCGTTCCCCCTTCCGCGGCCAGAAACGCTCCCTTTCGCGCCGCGTTCGCCCCGGTGAACGCACCGCGCTGGTGCCCGAACAGCTCGCTGCCCACCAGATCCCGCGTGAGCGCGCCGCAATTGAGGGCGACAAACGGACCATCCGCCAGCCGAGAACCGTGGTGGATCGCTCGCGCCACCAACTCCTTACCCACGCCCGACTCGCCCTCAATCAGCACCGAGATCTCCGACCCTCTCAGCCGATCCAGCATCCCGAACATCTGGCGCATCGAAGGCGATCGACCCAGCATCCCCAGGTAGCGGTCCACCGCGATCTCCACCGGCGCTTCGAGCGATGCCCGGTCGACTTCGATGTCTACCGTGGCGCGTCCAATCCTCAGCTTGCTGCCGAGCGCGAGCACCACCTTCTCCACGCGGTGCGCGCCGAAGTACGTGCCGTTCCGGCTCCCCAGATCCCGCACCGCCACGCCCTGCGGCACAAGCTCGAGCTCCACATGCGAACGCGACACCGCCCGGTCGTCGATGACCATGTCGTTGTGCGGCCCGGACCCGATCGTGCACACCCCGCGTTCGAGGCGATAGCTTCGCGGGGTCGCCTCCGCACCCGACACCGTGATCAAAGCCGCGAGCGGGGCGCAGCCCCCTGCACCGTCGACATAGGTCTCGGTCAAGCTCGCGCTCTCTGGAGAGCCCGCTGCGCTTGGGGCCTTCGAAGACATGGCGACACAGGATAGTCCGTCGACCTGCCAATTCCAGCCCGCAGCTCGGCCCGGATTCGCCGCGCCGTGGATCGTGGTCCGCAACACTGCGACCCCGAGTCCGCAAGCCGGGCGGTTCTTCGACTTCCCGCCAACGGCATCGCGCGGGTCGCATGGCGGAAATGCGGGGCGCCTCGACGAGACCGGCCCGGGTCCGGATGGGCTGGCACGTCAGGTGCTTGGATCGCACGCGTGATGCGGCAACGACAGGGTCTTGGTCGATCCGACAACCGATGCGTGCCCGGAACCTCGGTCGAACCGCCGCGGCCCTCCTCGAGAGAGCCACGGCGCCCGTACGCGGGGACGACACGCCCGGCAGCCGCACGCAACCGACAGGGCGGGCACCCGGTGTGTTCCCCGCGACAATGCGAAAGGCCACCCGCTCGATGCGCCGCGCCCGACCGTGCTACTATCCCCTCGCCACGCTGGACGTTCGAGCATGACCAGCTTTCGTCGCGCTTCATTTTGGCTTCCGACATTCGTCTTGCTGGGAGCCGCCTCCACGACCTCGTGTTTCTACAACTGGGAGGTGGGCCCCGCCCCGCCTGCGTCGGACGCCGGCGCCCCGGACGACGCCGGTTCCGAGGTGAGCAGCAAGTGTGCGCTGCTGATCCAGGCGCTCGACGACAAGCGACCAGCCGCGACCGCTTGCGTTCCGGAAATGGTCGGCATCGAGTGCACGGAGAGCGCAACGGACGAGTGTGGCTGTCCGATCGGTGGAATCAACCCCAATGCCTTCGACGACTACGTCGCGCTCGTCGGGACATTCCACGACGCGGGCTGCACCTACCCCTGCACCGGGTGCTTGACCGTGCTTGCGCCGGTGTGCCAGTCGGCCCCGGACGGCCCGCACTGCAAGTAGCCATCGGGTCCGGCATGGCGGCCGGGGCGCCGCGCGGCAGCCGTGACGCGGCCCGCCCGGAGCACGGTGGCGCAAACGGTCGCGCGATGGCCTTGGATGCAGGGAGCGTCGATTATCTCGTTCTCGCCCGCGCGATCTGTGCCGCTTCGCCTGCTGCCTCCAGCGCGACTTCCACCTGCCGGACGAGGTCGTCGGCTGCCGCCCGTTCGTCGTCGGCCTTGTCCCTTGCGACCTTCTCGTCGAGATGCGTCTCGACACGCCTGAGCACTTCGAACACGCGCTTACCCTCGGCGGACTCCGGGTCGACCTTTCTTTCGTGGATGGCGCGCAGCGCCCCCTCGAGCGCGGGAGCGAGAGGCGCGGCAAGGATCGGGTCAGCGCGCGCGGCCTTCTCGCGGAGCGTCGCGGCGAGCCGCAGCATCTGCGAGCGGGCCGAACGGGTGTGACGGCGCCAGGCGCGCCCGGCCAACACCGCGCCCACGCCGACCAGCAGCAGCACCCCCGCTGCCATCAGGTAAGGCTTCACCTTGTCCGCAAGGGACGCGACCGGCGCGTAGACAGGCGCCGCTTGCACCTCGAGCTGCATGCCCCCCTGCAGCGACCGAGTCCACTCCTCGGTCGTCATCATGCGACGATTGGCTTGATGGGTCGTGCGCAGCGCCAGGCAAGGCGACCGCACGTGATATGCGTTACAGGCTTCGGCCGGGCCGCTCGTGGCAACAGCGACGACCTCATGCGTGTCCGGGTTGCGCGACACCAGGTGAAACCCGCCGCCTTCCAGGTCGAACAACCCATCCGAGTCCACCGACGAACCGCCCGGCGCAGCCGACAGCCAGGTCGTCGTCGCCGCATCGACCACCGATCCGTCATGGGTCGAGTGGAACGCGCCTCGCAGGATGATGGTGCCGCCAGGCTCGATGTCGACGTGGACGATGGGTCTGGTGAGATCGATGGGCGTCGAGGGCACGGGATCACGTCCTGCTGGAGGGTTGGATCAGTCAGCCATCGCTCGAAGCACGGATCAATGGGTGTTCAGTGCAGGTGTGTACGGCCGGCGGTTTCCAGGAGCATGGCGAGCACCAGGGGATCGGAAACCGGCCCGCCGGACCCGACATGGCTGCGCAGTCGCGCCAGCCGGCTGGCATCCTGCAAGAACCCGGGCTCGTTCAGCGTTTCGGCGGCCTGCCGCAGGATCTGCTCCCGCTCGGCGAGGATGGCCACCGCGCGCTGGGAATTGCCCGCGGCGATCAGGTTCGACGCCTCGATCAGGGATTCTCCCTCGGCGAAGCCCTGCACCGTGCGGGCCACGCTCGGCTGGACCGAGGTCGCACTGTCGGCGTCGCTGTTCGCGTAATCGACGGACACGCGCATCTCGTCCGCGACATTCTTCTTGGCGACTCGGTCCTTGTACCTGATCTCGATCGTGGCGATCTGCCTGCTGCCGACACCCTTCGGCAGGTCGAGCTTGAAGAGCATCGCGTGGTTGTCATCACGGGCAAAGGCCGGGATCAGGAACCGCATGCCGCCCTCCGTGTCGTCTTGCCGGTCGCGCTTGATGCCGTCGTGCTTGGCGGCGTGCTCATCGGCAGCCACCTCGATGGCGCGCACACGCGCGGCTTCGTCGGCGTTGAGCCGGCGCGATCCGTACACGCGCAGCAGGCCGACGTCGGGCTTGAGACGCACGCGGATCTCCACGGCGGTCGCGACCGGGTCGAGCCGCTTGTCGAGCTCGGTAGCGAGGGCCGAGGCGATCTGCTCCGCGTCGCGCAGGTAGTAGTAGCCCCCCGCGCCATCGGACGCGATGCCGCTCATCAGGACGCCGTCGTAGTCCGAACCCAGGCCGAACGTGCTCGTCTGCACGCCTTGCTGGAATGCGTCGAGGGCCAGCCTGGACAGGCGCGACGGATCCGTGATGCCCGAGTTTGCGCGGCCATCCGACAGCAGGAGCACGACACGGACGGCGTCGTTGGGCACGCCGCGAGCGTGCGCTTCGCGGTAAGCGAGCTGCAATCCCGCGCCGATGTTCGTGCCTCCCCCTTCCCTGATGTCGTCGATGGTCTTGCGGATGGCGGCGCGGCGTGGTCCCACCGGGCCGTCAGGCACCTTCACATCCGCGTCGCTCGAGAAGGTGACCAGCGAGAAGTCGTCGGTGGGCGCCAACCTGTCCACCAGGCTGCGGGCTGCCGCACGAGCCTGGGCGATGGGCTCACCCATCATCGACCCGCTCACATCCAGGACCAGGTGTACCGATAGATGCGGACGACCTGCCGGCGCCTTCGACGTCGATCGCAACGATAGACGCATGTGCGTCGGACCGCCGCCGGGCTGCATGGCCGTGCGCTCCATCTCCGCCTTGATGGCGAGGGCCTTGCCGGCAGGCTCGTCCATCGGGCTCACGTACCGTGCGCCCACGTCTGCCACCAGATCCCGCTCGGTCTGCGGAATGATCCCGCGCGCGACGGCCGACTCGAAGGCAGCCAGGTGTCCGCCTCCGGGGCGATAGGTCGTGGCGAAGCGCCCGTTGGGGTCGATGCGAGCCTCCGGCGAACCGGGCGCAGGCTTTTCTCCCACGGACACGAGCCCACCGCCAGCGCCTCCCGGAACGAGGACGCCGCCTGATGCGTAGCCCCCGGCCGCGGATGCAGCGGCCGGCGGTGGCCCCGCGAAGCCCTCCCCCGCGGGGGACTCTTCCGCGCCGCGGCCTTTCTGCCCAGGACTTCCCGTCCTGCTCTCCTCGCGCCGATTCCGAATGGGTGCACCTCGATCCTTTCCATCGACCGCGTCGTCCTTCTGCGACGACGCGGCGGCCGCGGGCTCGCTGCCCGGAGAGCGGTCGGCCCGGCACCCCTCGCAGACACCGAAGACCAAGCTCAGCACCACCAATAGCCTCTCGACCCTTCCGCCCTTCGCGGGCATCGTCTTTCCCTCCGCCATCGCCATCCCGGGATCTTCCAACACGACGCCCAGGCTCGCAACCTCGTCCGCGCCCGCTTTCCGCCGGGACTTGCTTCCGACGATCGCCAAACCTGTCCGCAGTCCGTCGTTCATGACCACCATCTCACGCCTTGGCCGACAGCTTGGACGTCGAACGGTTCGGCGCGTTGGGTTGCTTGACGCCGGCCCGCGCACCTCGCAGGTTGGAGGCCATGGCCCAGCGAGAACAGTACCTTTTCGTGTGCGTCAACCGCCGACCCGAGGGCAACCCCAAGGGATCCTGCGCTGCCAAGGGATCCGAGGCGATCTACGAGGAGCTGCGCAAGGTTCTGGCCGAGCGGGGGCTGAACAGGGTCAAGGCTCGTGCTTGCTCCTGCTCCTGCCTCGACATGTGCTCCGAAGGACCGTCCATCTGCGTGGAGCCGCACCACGTGATGTACCGGGGCGTGACGCTCGCCGACGTTCCCGAGATAGCGGATGCGCTGGCAGCGGGAAGGGTGGTCGACCGCCTGGTAGCGGGGAAGCCGTAGGCGACAGCGGTTGGCGTGGCTGCCCGGTGGGTCGACCTTTGCCCGTTGAATCCACGGGTGCAATGGAGCCACACTGCGCGCGCCATGTTGAGCGAATACAGAAAGCACACCGAAGAACGCGCCCGCCAGGGCATCCCGCCGCTCCCTCTCAACGCCGACCAGACGCGCGCCTTGTGCGATCTGCTGGTCCATCCGCCGGACCAGGAGCGAGCTTTCCTCAAGTCACTGCTCTCCGACCGCGTCCCACCTGGCGTGGACCCCGCGGCGGAAGTCAAGGCCGCCTTCCTGGCCGACATCGCCAACGGACGCAAGACGTCGCCGGTGGTATCGCCTGAAGAAGCGGTGTTCCTGCTGGGCACGATGCTCGGCGGTTACAACGTCAAGCCGCTGGTCGCGCTGCTCGGCCATGCCACGCTCGCGCCCAAGGCGGCCGAAGCGCTCGAGAAGGTGTTGCTCGTGTTCGACGCTTTCGACGACGTTGCGAAGCTCGCGGACGCGGGCAATCCGCACGCGAAGAAGGTGGTGCAGTCGTGGGCGGAGGCGCGCTGGTTCACCACGCGACCCGGGCTGCCCGAGGAGATCCGGTGTGTGGTGTTCAAGGTGCCCGGCGAGATCAACACCGACGACTTCAGCCCTGCGGGGCAGGCGTTCAGCCGGCCCGACATTCCGCTGCACGCGCTGAGCATGCTCGAGAAGCGCTTCCCCGGCGGCATCCAGAAGATCGCCGAGATGCGCAAGACCGGCAAGCAGGTCGTCTTCGTAGGCGACGTCGTGGGCACGGGCTCCTCGCGCAAGAGCGCTTGCAACAGCCTGCTGTGGCACATCGGCGAAGACATCCCGTTCGTGCCCAACAAGCGCCGCGGCGGCGTGATCCTCGGCGGTCAGATCGCACCCATCTTTTTCAACACCGCCGAGGATTCGGGCGCCTTGCCCATCCGGTGCGACGTCACCCGGCTGGAGATGGGGGCGGAGATCGTCATCCGTCCGCGCAAGGGCGAGATCACCGATACGTCGGGCAAGGTGCTGTCGACGTTCAAGCTCGCCCCCGTGACGCTTGGCGACGAGGTGCGCGCGGGCGGCCGCGTGCCCCTGATCATCGGCCGCGCCCTCACCACGCGCGCTCGCAAGCACCTGAAGCTGGGCGACACGACGCTGTTCGTGAAGGCCGAGAACCCCCCCGATACGGGCAAAGGCTACTCGCTTGCGCAGAAGATCGTCGGCCGCGCCTGCGGTCTGCCGGGTGTTCGCCCTGGCACCTCGTGCGAGCCTGCCATGACCACGGTCGGCTCGCAGGACACGACCGGCCCGATGACCGCCGACGAGCTCACCGAGCTCGCATGCCTGAAGTTCCAGGCGCCACTCGTGATGCAGTCGTTCTGCCATACAGCGGCCTATCCCAAACCGGTCGACGTCAAGATGCACAAGAGCCTCGGCGGCTTCATCGAGAAGCGCGGCGGCGTGGCGTTGCGGCCGGGGGACGGCATCATCCATTCGTGGCTCAATCGCCTGCTCCTTCCGGATACTGTCGGTACGGGAGGCGACTCCCACACGCGCTTCCCCATCGGCATCTCGTTCCCCGCGGGCTCCGGCCTCGTCGCCTTTGCCGCCGCCCTGGGCGTCATGCCCCTCGACATGCCCGAGTCGGTGCTCGTGCGGTTCAAGGGCACGATGCAACCCGGCATCACGCTGCGCGACCTGGTCAATGCCATCCCCTACTTCGCCATCAAGCAGGGGCTCCTCACCGTCGAGAAGAAGGGCAAGAAGAACATCTTCAACGGCCGAATCCTCGAGATCGAAGGATTGCCCGACCTGAAGGTCGAGCAGGCGTTCGAGCTGACCGACGCCTCGGCCGAGCGCAGCGCGGCTGCATCGACCGTCCGTCTCCACAAGGAGCCCGTCATCGAGTACCTCAGGAGCAACGCCGCGCTCATGCGCTGGATGATCTCCCAGGGCTACGGCGACGCCGAGACGCTCAGGCGTCGTGCCGACGCCGTCGAAGCGTGGCTTGCCAACCCGGTGTTGCTCGAGCCGGACCAGGACGCCGAGTACGCGGCGGTCATCGAGATCGACCTGGATCAGGTCAAGGAGCCGATCGTGGCCTGCCCGAACGACCCGGACGACGTGAAGCTGTTGTCGGAGGTGGCTGGGGACCAGGTGCACGACGTATTCCTCGGCTCGTGCATGACGAACATCGGGCACTACCGCGCGGCGGCGAAGATCCTCGACGGCAAGGGGTTCACGCAGGCGCAGCTATGGGTCGCTCCGCCCACCCGGATGGACGCCGAGCAGCTCAAGAGCGAAGGCATCTACAGCGTGTTCTCCAAAGCAGGAGCGCGCATGGAAATCCCCGGATGCAGCCTCTGCATGGGCAACCAGGCGCGTGTCCGCAACGGGGTGACGGTGTACTCGACGTCGACCCGTAACTTCGACAACCGCATGGGCGACGGCGCGCGGGTATACCTCGGATCCTCGGAGCTCGGCGCCGTGGTTGCCGTCAAGGGCGCGATGCCCACCGCGGCGGAGTACTTCGAGGCCGTCCGAGCGCTCGATGCGCAGCGGGACAATGTCTACAGGTACCTCAACTTCGACCAGATCGAAGAGTATGTCCACCCGCGCGTGACCCTCCACGTCGCGAGATAATCCCACCGATCGAGCGCTCGGGCTCGCCCCTTGGGCGCGCAGCTCGGGCGCGTGCGAGACGTCGACCTCGGCGCTTCGTCGAGGCACCTGTGCACCAGGATGTTTTTCGGACGCCGGCCGTTCGAAGAACGGGATGGGCAGTGTGCCGGGAGGGTGGCGGGGGGCAAGCGGGACAAGGAGGGAGCGATGCGGGGGCCGTTCGTAGTATGGTGATGGCATGCCTGGCGTTCCACGTCCACGCCCCACGGCCGAGCGCATCGCGTTCGGCGTCCCGCCAAGCGTGAGCGAAGCGCATCATCGCGCGCTGCTCGATGCACTGTCCGTGTACCTGTCCACGCAGGTGGGTGTACCTGTGGCGGCCTATCGGGCGTTGACGTACGAAGATCTTGCGACGCGTATCTCGACGGGGGACTTGCAGGTGGCGTGGCTACCACCGGCGCTCTTCGTGGAGCTGGAGCGCTCGGTGGGGATGCGAGCGGTCGCGGCGGCGGAGCGGGGCCTGGGCGTGGGGTACTTCTCGGTGTTCTTCAGCCTCGTGGATTCCGACATCCGAACGGTCGAAGACATCCCCGGACACAGCGTGGGGTGGGTCGATCCGGGATCCGCGTCAGGCTACGTGTTTCCGCGTCTTCAGCTCGCGTCGTACGGGATCGATCCGACGACCGCGTTTCCGGAGGAAGTGTTCTTCCGTTCGCATCAGGCGGTGGTGAGGGGCGTGGTGGATCGAGCGGTGGACGTTGGCGCGACCTATGTGCATCTGGACCCGTCGGAGCCCTCGAAGGTGGTGCGTGCGGGTTGGCAGCCGCCTCCGGCTGGTGTGGACCCGAGCTCAATCCAGTGGTTGGATCCATTCGGTCCGCTGCCCGCGGACGTGGTGGCGGTGAGCAACAAGCTGGATCAAGTCCTGGCGGAGAAGATCGGCAGGGCATTTTTCGGGATCCATCAGGTGGAAGCGGTCCGGCTCGCGGCACAACGTCAGTTCGGCACAGGGCGGTTCGTGCCTGTTCATGAGCGGGCCTACGAGATCTTGCGTCGGGCGATGGAGAGCGCGGAGGGCCGGGGCGTGGAGGTATCGGCGAGCCTGCGGCCGAGCCTGGTGACGTAGCGCGGGGAGCGCGCTGGCCGCAGGAGCCGTTCCTGCGGACGGGGATGCGCGTCCGTGCGTAAGGCGTTATGCGCCGGCGGATCGAGGCAGGAATCGGAGCCGCGGCATGCGTCGAGATCGCCGCGAGAAAGCCGCTACGCAGGCAACGCACGGCGTCACATCGGGCACCTCTTTTTTCGTCGTTGTCACGCGCAAGAGCCGTGTTATGCCCCGTCGGCCATGGGGCAGCGCGAAGCGTTGCCGCACGAAGCGAACGGAAAAGAGAGCCATCGATCGGCGCGACCGATCGCGAACGCGGAGCGAAGGAATCGATGTCGCTGGCACCTGACGAGTTGCACTTGCTGCTGGACACGTTGAGGACGTTCCTGGATCGGACGATCCCTCCGAAGCGTCGGCTGGAGTTGGACGCGAGGCACGAGTACCCGCGCGACGTCATCGACGGGTTGTTCAAGGAGGTAGGTCTGCACCTGCTGTTTCTGCCTCCGGAGCACGGCGGGATGGGGGGCGGGGCATTCGACATCTATCGTGTGAGCGAGCTGATGGCGCGGGTGGATCTGGGCGTGGCGACGGCGGTGCTGGCGACATTCCTGGGAACGGATCCGATCGTGGTGGGCGCGACGGAGGAGCAGAAGGCGAAGTGGATGACGCGCATCGCCGAGGAAGCGCTGGTGGTGGCGTACGCGGTGACGGAACCGTCGGTGGGCAGCGATCTCGGCGCGATGAAGGCGACGGCGACGCGGGTGCTGGAGGGCGACCGGGTGGTGGGATACGTGTTGAACGGCGAGAAGCAGTTCATCACGAACGGCGGGGTGGCGGACATCACGACGGTGCTCGCGATGGCGCCCGACGGTCCGTCTTTCTTCATCGTGGAGCGTGGGACGCCCGGGTTCGAGCCGTCGAAGCCGGAAGAGAAGCACGGGATATGCGCGTCGAACACGACGGCGATATCGATTCAGGACGTGCGGGTGGACGCGGACCGGCTCGTGGGCGGGCGCGAGGGGCAAGGGTTGGTGCAAGCGCAGAAGGTATTCGGATACACGCGTCTGATGGTGGCCGCGTTCGGCCTGGGCGCGGGCGAAGCCGCGCTGGAGAAGGCCGTGCAGTATGCGTCGGAGCGGGTACAGGGTGGAGGGCTGCTGGGGACCAAGCAGGCTTACACGCACAAGCTCATCGTGCCGCACAAGGTTCGATTGGAGGCCGCCAGGGCGTACATCGATCATGTGGCGCGGCGGATCGACGCGGGCGATCACGAGGTGACGACGGAGGGAGCGATCGCGAAGCTGGTGGCGACGGAGGCGGGCAAGGCGGCGGCCGACGCGGCGATCCAGGCGCACGGAGGCTACGGGTACATCCGGGAGTACGAGGTGGAGAAGATCGCGCGGGACGTGCGCATCACGACGATCTACGAGGGGACGAGCGAGATTTTGCAGTGGACGATCGGGCGGGACCGGTGGCAGCAGCATCTCAAGACGCGCGGGCAGATCTGGGAAGAGGCCGCACGGTCGATGGACGACTTTGGCAAGCGGGAGCCGGATACGGGCGCCGAGCTTGCAGCGGCCGCGTTGCGGTGCATCGGGCAGACGATGGAGCGCGCGCGCGTGGCGCGATTGACGAGGCACCAGCATGTGCTGTTCCGGATGGGGGAGATGGTGGCGCTGGCGGAGACCGCCGCGGTGATGTGCCGATGGGCGGCGCGGATGGATCACGATCCGAAACGATCCGACGCTGCGACGATGCGGGCGATGGCGCGCATCTATGCGCGCGAGGTGCTCGGCGCGGTGGTACAGGAATCGATGAAATGGTTGCGCGGTGCCGACGCGGTGGATGCGGCCGGGGCGTCGGAGACCGCGCGGATGATCGGAGCCGACGCGATGTGGCGCGGATACGGCTCGCTGCTTGCGGACATGGATACGGTCGCGAAGGCGACGTTGGGTCTGGAGCTGAAGGGCTGAGGCCCCGAGGCCGCTCGGATGAAAAGGGACGGTAGCCAATGAGCTTCGAAGGATGGGAAACAGCGGAGCGCGCGGTCGCGGTCATCGGCGTGGGGGCGGTGCTTCCGGACGCACCGGATGCGTCGAGCTTCTGGCGGAACGTGCTGGATGCGCGCTATTCGATCACCGAGGTTCCGGCGGACCGATGGAGCGCCGAGGACCATTGGGATCCGGATCCGAAGGTACCTGACAAGACGTACTCGAAGATTGGCGGCTGGGTGCGGGACTTCGCGTTCGACAGCCTCAAGTTCCGCATTCCGCCGAAGGTCGCCGCGGCGATGGACGACGCCCAGAAGTGGGGCATCGCGTGCACGCGGGAAGCGCTGGCCGACGCCGGGCATCCGGACCGGCCGCTCGACCTGCATCAGACCGCCACGATCCTGGGCAACGCGATGGGCGGAGAGATGCACTACCACACCACGCTGCGCGTGTCGGCGCCCCCGACGCTGCTGCGAAAGCTGCTTGCGACGCCCGCCTGGCGCAACCTGGACGATGCGACGCGCTCCGAGCTGGAACGCGCGGTGAGGGCATCGGTCGACCATCTGCCGCCCATCACGGAGGACTCGATGCCGGGGGAGCTGGCGAACGTGGTGGCTGGCCGGATTGCCAATGTCTTCGACCTTCATGGCCCCAACTTCATCTGCGATGCCGCGTGTGCGTCGTCGCTTGCGGCGCTGGATGCGGCCGTAGAGGGGTTGGTTTCTCGCGCATTCGATGTGGCGGTGTGCGGCGGCGTGGACCGCAACATGAGTGCGGGGACTTTCATCAAGTTCTCGAAGATCGGAGCGCTGTCGCCCGACGGTTCGCGTCCGTTCGCGAAGGGTGCGAACGGGTTCGTGATGGGCGAAGGCGCGGCGGTGTACATCCTGAAACGGCTTGCGGACGCGGAGCGTGCGGGAGACCGTATCTATGCGGTCATCCGCGGGATCGGTGGATCGAGCGACGGACGTGGCAAGGGCATCACGGCGCCGAACCCGGAAGGGCAACGGCGTGCGCTTGTGCGGGCGTACGAGCGCGCGGGATTTCCCATCTCGACGGTGGGCCTGATCGAGGCGCACGGGACATCGACGGCCGTGGGTGACGTGGCGGAGGTCGCGTCGCTCAACGAGGTATTTCGGGGGCACGGGCTGCCGCAACGATCGGTGGCGCTCGGCTCGATCAAGTCGCAGATCGGTCACTTGAAGGCCGCTGCCGGCGCTGCGGGCTTGCTCAAGGCGATTCTCGCATTGCACCACAAGAAGCTGCCGCCCTCGGCGCAGTTCCACGAGCCGAACCCCGCGATCCACTTCGACGAAGGTCCGCTCTACGTGAATACCCAGGCGCGTCCCTGGGAGCGTCCGGCCGGCGGCATCCGGCGGGCGGGCGTGAGCGCCTTCGGGTTCGGCGGAACGAACTTCCACGTCGTGCTGGAGGAGCACATCCCGGGCCTGCTCACGACGAGGCGTCCGCAGGTGCAGATTCCCGGCGCGGTTGGCGCGTCCGGTTCGTCAGGGCAGCAAGCAACGGAGGCATTGCGGGAGCCGCCGATGCTTCGGGGTCTGGTGATGGTGTCGGGCGCGACGCTCGCGGAGATCAAGCCCCAGCTCGAGCGTCTGATCGCGGAGGCGGATGCGGGCAGGCTGCCGGAAAAGCAGTTGCCGAGCGCGCAGAGCATGCGCGCGCAGGAGCGGATCGCGATCGACTTCGGCTCCGCGAAGGAGCTCAAGGATCGATGTCAGAAGGCACTGGAAGTCATCGACGACGATCGGCCGGCGGCGTGGCGTCTTGCGCGCGGCAAGGGTGTCTTCCGTGGCCGCGAGGCTCCGGGCAAGATCGCGTTCATGTTCCCCGGGCAGGGCTCGCAGTATGTGAACATGCTCCGCGAGCTGCGCGACGTATCGGCGACGGTTCGGGAAGTGTTCGACGAAGCGGACGATGTGATGAAGAGCCGGCTGGACGGCAGGCTCTTGACGCAGCTCATCTTCGTGGAGGATGCGGACCCGAAGCGGCTGGAGGAAGCGGAGGAGGCGCTGCGGCACACGACGGTGACGCAGCCGGCGATGCTGGCGGCGGACATCGCCCTGGCGCGTCTCTTGGGGGACTATGGGATCGGGCCGGACATGGTGATAGGCCATAGTCTGGGCGAGTACGCGGCGCTGGTGGCGGCGGGGGTGATGCCGTTCGCGGACGCGCTGGTCGCGGTGAGCGCGCGGGCGCGCGAGATGGCGAACGTATCGCTGGCGGACCCGGGAAAGATGGCGGGGGTGATTGGCCCTTACGAGAAGATCGAGCATGTGCTCGGAGAGGTGAAGGGCTACGTGGTCGCTGCGAACCGCAACTCGCGCAAGCAGACGGTGATTGCGGGGTCGAGCGCGGGGGTGGACGAGGCGATCGAGAGGCTGCGTGACGCGGGGCTGAAGGTGATCCCGCTCAACGTATCGCATGCGTTCCACTCGGAGATCGTGGCGCCTGCGAGCGAGCCGCTGCGCAAGGTGATCGAGGGGCTGCGGATCAGCCCGCCGCGGCTTCCGGTGATTGCCAATGTGGACGGCGAACCCTATCCGAGCGGGCCAGACGCGAGGCCGGGGATCATCGACCGGCTGGCGCGCCAAATTGCGGCGCCCGTGCAGTTCACCGCCGGATTGGAGACGCTCTACCGCGAGGGCGTGAGGGTGTTCGTGGAGGTCGGCCCGAAGAAGGTGCTGGCGTCGTTCGCCGAGGAGTGTCTCGGCGACAGGGAAGACATCGTGGCGCTTGCGACGAACAACCCCAAGGCTGGCCCGGAAGCGTCGTTCGGCGCTGCGCTGGCCTATCTGTATTCGATTGGCCGGGGTCGCCCGCGCACCGAGCCGATCCCGGATCCCATCCCGGAGATACGGTCCGCACCGGCCGCTGAGGCTCTTCCAGCGTCGGAGGCGACGATCGCGGCCAGACCATTGCCTCCCCAGCCGAAGGCCAACGTGGGTATCGAGCCGGCCGTGCGGGCTGCCGCTGCGCTGGGAAACGTAGGCCCCGCACACCTGGGCGACACGCTGGCTCCGGAGAGGGTGGCCGAGCCGTCGCAGCCGGTGGACCTGGCGACCACGATGGAGCTGGGCAAGCTGTTTGCGGAGTTTCTGGACCGGGGGATAAGGGTCTATCGCGGGGCGCAACCCGCGGCAGGGAACCGCAGCGCGGAGCTGACCTTTGCGCCGGTGCCGGCCCCCGCCCGGGAGCCCCATGCGGCGCAGGGGTCGGTCGTGGTGACGGGCGCGGGCATCGGCCTGCCTGGCGACAAGCTCTTCGACGACGCCGGCTTCGATCGGATCTTGCGCGGCGATCAGATGATCGGAGCGATTCCGCAGCCGCTGCGCGAGCGCATGCTCGACAAGAACGTGGTGCGCCTGATCAAGAGCGAGAAGGCGTCACCGACGCTGGAGCTCATCTCCGACACGTCGGACGTGCTCAAGCTCGCGGGCCGGCGAGGGGCGTTCAACCTCGTGGCGGAGTACGGAATCGCCGAGGAGCGAGCCAGCGCCTACGACATCACCACGTCAATGGCGGTGGCGGCAGGGCTCGAGGCGCTTCGGGACGCGGGCATTCCGCTGGTACGCAGGTATCGCCGCACATCGACCGGCACGTTCCTGCCCGACCGATGGATGCTGCCGGAGCCGCTTGCAGACGAGACGGGCGTGATCTTCGCGTCGGCGTTCCCGGGCTACAATCGCTTTGCGGAGCTGATGGGAGAGTATCATGCCTACAAGGCGGCGCTGTCGCGGATCGAGGCGCTGCAGAGGGCGAAAGAGGCTGCGGGAAGCGCCGCAGGGGCGATCGACGCGCTCATCCACACGGAGCGGAAGAAGCTCGAGGCATCGCCGTACCGCTTCGAGCGCAAGTTCCTGTTCGAGATTCTCGCGATGGGGCACTCGCAATTCGCCGAGCTCATCGGCGCGCGCGGGCCGAACACGCAGGTCAACGCGGCGTGCTCGTCCACGACCCTCGCAGTTGCCATGGCGGAGGATTGGATCCGATCGGGGCGATGCGCGCGGGTGATCGTGGTGGCGGCAGACGATGTCACGAGCGACACGATGCTGGAGTGGATCGGGGCCGGGTTCCTTGCGACCGGTGCGGCAACGACCGAGAGCGACGTGACCAAGGCGGCGCTTCCTTTCGACCGCAGGCGGCACGGGATGATCCTGGGCATGGGTGCGTGTGCGCTGGTGGTGGAGAGCGAAGACGCAGTACGGCAACGCGGCATGAGAGGGATCGCCGAGATTCTCGCGACCGAAACGGCCAACAGCGCATTCCACGGCACGCGACTGGACGTGAACCACATCTGTGAGGTGATGGATGGGATCGTGTCGGCGGCGGAGCGTCGGCACGGCATCGATCGCAGGCAGATCGCGGGGCAGACGGTGTTCATCTCGCACGAGACGTACACGCCGGCCCGCGGCGGAAGCGCCTCCGCCGAGGTGCACGCGCTGCGACATACGTTCGGGGAGCGGGCGTCCGACATCGTCATCGCAAACACCAAGGGTTTCACCGGACACCCGATGGGGGTGGGGATCGAAGACGCGCTGGCGGTCAAGATCCTCGAGCGCCGAGTGGTTCCTCCGATCCCGAACTTCAAGGAGGTGGACCCGGAGCTCGGGCCGATCAACCTGTCCAGGGGCGGGAGCTATCCGGTCGAGTATGCACTGCGATTCTCCGCAGGGTTCGGATCCCAGGTGGCGATTACGCTGTATCGCCGGGTCGCTGGCAAAGACGACCGCATGGCGGACGGCGCGCGGTACGCGTCGTGGCTCCGCGCGATGTCGGGCTACCCCACGGCGAGCACCTACGTCGAGCATCGAACGCTGCGGGTGCGCGACGAAGGCGTCCCCACGGAACTTCCCCAGGGTACGGGATGGCAGCGGGGCGACGTGCCGCGGACGCGGGTTCGCGAAAATCGGCCCGCAACCACGCAGCCGACCGCTCCACCGGCCGGCGTGCCGCGCCCGCCGTCGACACCTGCGCGACCGCCGTCCACGCCGCCACGTCCGCCGTCGATTCCGCCGCAAGCGCCAGTGAAGACCGACGATCTGGAGCAGCGTGTGCTGCGCATCGTGGCCGACAAGACGGGCTACCCGATGGACATGCTGGCCCTCGACCTGGACCTCGAAGCGGACCTCGGTATCGACACCGTCAAGCAGGCCGAGGTCTTCGCGGAAATCCGAGCGGCGTTCGGACTCCCTCGCAAGGACGATCTTCGCCTGCGCGACTATCCGACGCTCGCGCATGTGATCGGGTACGTGCGCAGCGGGCTCGGCGTGCCCGAGCCGGCGGCCGCGCAGGCGCCGTTGGAAGGAAAGGCGCCAGCGGCCGCGGCCGGTGACGACCTGACCGATCGCGTGCTGCGGATCGTCGCGGAGAAGACCGGATACCCGATGGACATGCTCGCCCTCGACCTGGATCTCGAAGCGGACCTGGGCATCGACACGGTCAAGCAGGCCGAGGTGTTCGCGGAGATACGGACCACATTCGGATTGCCGCGCAAAGACGATCTCCGCCTGCGCGACTATCCGACGCTCGGACATGTCATCGGCTATGTGCGAAGCGGGCTCGGGCTTCCGGAGGGGCCGGCGGCGGGAGCTGCAGCCGCGGCGGTGCAGGCCCAGGCGGCGCCTGCGCCAACGGCGCCCGCGGCGTCTGCCGCAGCCGACGATGTCACCGCAAAGGTGCTGCAGATCGTCTCGGACAAGACGGGCTACCCGATGGACATGCTCGCCCTCGACCTCGATCTCGAAGCGGACCTGGGTATCGACACGGTCAAGCAGGCCGAGGTGTTCGCGGAGCTTCGATCGGCTTTCTCGCTGCCGAGGCGCGACGACCTTCGTCTGCGCGACTACCCGACGCTGGGGCACGTGATTGGCTACGTACGCGCGGGGCGTCCCGACCTTGCGCCCGCGCCCGCGCCCGCCCCGACCGCGGCGGCGGATGTGGTGGCGAAGGCGGCGACCGCGGCGATGCCGGCGAGCGACGACGACGTGATGCGTATTGTGTTGGAGATCGTCTCGGAGAAGACGGGCTATCCGGTGGACATGCTGGCCCCGGACCTGGATCTCGAAGCGGACCTGGGCGTGGATACCGTCAAGCAGGCGGAGGTCTTCGCGGTGGTGCGCGAACGATTCGACATCCCGCGCGTGACGGATCTGAAGCTGCGGGACTACCCGACGCTTGGGCACGTGGTGGGGTTCGTCAAGGCGAATCGCAAGCAAGCGGCGCAGCCGCCGGCGAGCTCAGAGAAGCAGCCGGTGACGGCGGCGCCGGGGCAAGATCACACGGGAAGCCGTGCGCGCAGGCTCATTCCCGCCCCCATGCTGCGACCGTCGCTCGACATGAGCGCGCCCACCGGGGTCACGGTGGGCGCTGGTTCCACCGTGGTGATCGTCAGCGACCAGGGCCAGGCAGGCGCACAGCTCGAGGCGCTGCTGCGGGACCGTGGCGCCCGCGTGGTGCAGGTCGCCGGCGAGGCGGCTGGAGACGACATCGTCACGAAGGTGCGCGCGGAAGCGGACGGCAAGCCGGTCGACGGGTTTTTCTTCCTGTCGTCGCTGGACGCGGAACCCCCGCTCGACGAGCAGCGTGCGGAGGAGTTTCGGAGGCGGCTGAACACGGGCGTGCGCGCGGTCTACCGGCTGGCTCGCGGGCTCTACGACGACCTGGGCCGCAAAGGCGCGTTCTTCCTGGCGGGGACGCGGATGGGAGGGACGCTTGGCTACGGGTCGACGCCATCGGCCGCGCCGGTATCGGGCGCGGTGAGCGGCTTCACGAAGGCGTTGGCCAAGGAGCGCGAGCATGCCCTGGTGAAGGTGGTGGACTTCGACGACACCGCCGGTGCGGCGCAGGTGGCTGCCGCGCTGCTTGGCGAAGTGGAGCGCGACGCGGGAGCGATTGAGGTCGCGTATCATGATGGCCGCCGATTCGGGGTGACCCTGCTCGAGGACACGCTGCCCGCGGGGCATAGGAAAGGTCCGGTGCTGGGTTCGGACTCGGTGTTCGTGGTGACGGGTGCGGGCGGCGCGATCACGTCGGCCATCACGGCAGACCTGGCGCAGGCGTCACGCGGGGTGTTCCACCTGCTGGATCTCCCGCCGGAGCCCGACCGGTCCAACCCGGATCTGGAGCGGTTCTATGCGGACCGGGAGGGGCTCAAGCGCGATGTGATGGATCGGCTGCGCAAGAGCTCGACGGAACGGGTCACGCCGGTGATGGTGGAGCGGGAGCTGCAGCGCATTGAGCGCGAGGCCGTGACGCTGGCGGCGATTCGCGCGGTGGAGCAGGCCGGGGCCACGGCGCACTACCATCGCTGCGACGTAACCGACACGGCGGCGGTGGCTGCGGTGATCCGTTCGATTCTCGAGCAGCACGGCAGGATCGACGTGATCGTGCACGCGGCCGGGCTGGAGCGGAGCCGCGGCCTCGACGCCAAGGATGAAAAGGAGTTCAACCTCGTATTCGACGTCAAGGCGGTCGGCATGTACAACCTGCTGGCCGCGACGCGCGGGGCGAAGGTGGGCACGATCGTATCCTTTTCGTCGGTGGCGGGCAGGTTCGGCAATGCCGGACAAACGGACTACAGCGCTGCGAATGACTTCTTGTGCAAGACGACGTCAGCGCTGCGCACGCTCCGCCCCGATACGCAAGGGATCGTCATCGACTGGACGGCCTGGGGATCGATCGGGATGGCGACCCGCGGGAGCATCCCGGAGATCATGAAACGAGCGGGCATCGAGATGCTGGAGCCCGCGTACGGCATCCCGGTGGTGCGCGATGAGATCCAGCGGGGGCGTCGCGGCGAGGTCGTGGTTGCCGGGGCGCTGGGCACGCTGGTGGCGCGACGGGATCCGACGGGAGGCGTGGAGCCTGGAGCGCGCGTGTCCGTGGCGGACGCTGACGGAGCAGGACCGTTCGACCTGACGCTGGTGAGCGCCGACCCATACGAGGGAGTCGTGCTGCGGCTGGAGCTCGATCCGAGGGAGCCCTACCTCGATCATCACCGTATCGACGGTGTGCCGGTGATGCCGGGTGTGATGGGTGTGGAGGCCTTTGCGCAGGCGGTGCGCGCGTTGCTCCCGGGCGCGCGTATCGCGGCGTTCAGGGATGTAACCTTCGAGGCGCCGCTCAAGTGCTATCGCGACGAGAAGCGTCAGGCAGAGCTGACGGTTCGCCTGGTAGACACGGCGCACGGTTTCCGGGCGCACTGCGTGCTGTCCTCGACCTGGCCGGTTGCGTCGCCCGGCAAGGCAGCGGAGCCCAAGCGTCACTTCGCGGCGACGGTGGTGATCGGGGAGCCGGCCACCTTGGAGAAGCGGGATCCACCCGCGGCGCGGGCAGGCGGCGGAAGCGTGGAACGCGAAGCGCTGTATCGCGCCTACTTCCATGGCGATGCGTTCCGCGTGTTGCAGAAGACGGAGGTCGGCGCCAGCGGACGCACGCTGGTGGGCCGGCTGGCGCAGCCGCTTCCACCATTGGGGCGGAAGGCATACCACACGATGACCGCGCCGCGCCTGCTGGAGCTGTGCTTCCAGACGGCTGGTGTGGTGGAGATCGGCTCGACCCGAAAGCTCGGGCTGCCATCCAAGATCGACGAGCTCCGCGTGGCGGAGGGAGCCACGGACGGCGCGGTGGCGCTGGCCGAAGTGACCGCCTCGCGAGGCGACGACGGGCTCAGCTTCGACACGGTGGTGTGCGACGAGGCCGGCCAGGTTCAGCTCGTGATGCGCGGGTATCACACGTCGGCTTTGCCCGGCGCGATGCCGGAGGAGATCTGGCAACCGCTTCGCGATGGACTGACCGGTTATCAGCCTTGAGATTGATACGCTGCGCGCTGCTCGCAGGACCGATACCAACCGGCGGGGAGTCGGTGGTATCTGCCCGCGAGCAGGCGCTGATCGGACCGCGGGCGACCGAGAAGCGGCGGGAGGATTTCGTACGAGGCAGATGGATTGCCAAGCATCTGCTGGCGGCCGGACGCCCTGGTAGCCGACCGGACGACTACGTGATTCTACCCGACACGCTCGGGGCGCCCGTGGTGTACGACGATTCGTTGACGGTGCTGCCCGTCTCGTTGTCGATCAGCCATACCGCAGGGCTGGCGGCGGCGGCTGTCGGCGAAGAGCCGGCGCGTGTGGGCGTCGACGTGGAGCGGCTCATCGACGAGCCGACGGCCATTGTGGAGGAGTATTTCACGCGGGAGGAGCGCGCGCTTTGCAGCGGCTCCGGGGGCGGCGCGATCCGGGCACGCGCTACGGCGATATGGTCGGTCAAGGAGGCGTTGATGAAGGCGATGGGAGAGGGGCTCCGGATACCGGCGCAAGCGGTGGGCGTGACGGCGTTGAGCGAAGAGCGCGACGGGTGGGCAAAAGCCGAGGTTTTCGTCAGGCCGGGCGACCCGGTGCCTCGTGCATGGGTTCGCATGCGGCACGACCACGTGCTGGTGCTGGCCGTGACGGGGCACGACGGGGAGCCCCCGCAGGTCGAGATGTTCGGGCACGGCGCCCCGTGAATCCTTCCGCTCGCACCGTGTCGTGGCGCCGTCACCTGTGCTAGCGTGGTTTCGTCGCCCGCTGCGGGGCGGCCTTGCCGGAGGCAGTCGTGGAAGGCGTGGTCCGAGTCGATCAACCCGAGCAGATGAACCTGCTCGGCCTGCTCATCCAGGGCTTTTTGCAGCAGCGGCTCCAGAGCCCCAAGCTCGCACGCAAGGCGCGGCGTCTGCGCGGCGCTTTCGGCCTTCAAGCCGGGTCCATGGCCATCACGATCACGTTTGCCCCGGACGGGGTCGTCATCAGCAAGGGCATCGCCCCGCGCACGCGGGCGCGCATCGCGGGATCGATGGGCGAGATGGTGGCCATGGTGTCCGGCGGTGGCGGCCTGGTCGCCTCCGTCATCGCGGTGCTCGAGGGCCGCGTATCCATCCGCGGCAACCCCTTCGCCCTGCTGAGGCTGTTGCCCATCATGACCGGCAAGCTCCCCCGAAAAGCCTTGCCGCCGCCCGCAACGGTATCGCCATGAAGCATCGATTCGAAGCCGTCCTCGGTCCAGACCGCGTCATCAGCGACCCCGCGGCTCTCGACGCCTACAACGACGACTACTCTGAGCACGATCCCGTCACACCCGCGCTCGCGCTGCTGCCCGACTCCGTCGAGCAGGTCCAGGCCATCGTGCGCGTGGCAGCCGAAATGCGCGTGCCCCTGACTCCCCGCGTCGCAGGCACGAACGTCGGTGGGCTCGCCGTTCCGCCCGAAGGAGGCGTCGTGGTCGATCTGCGCCGGATGAATCGCGTCGTCGCCGTCCATGCAGACGACATGGTGGCGGTCATCGAGCCTGGCGTGACACAGCAGCAGCTCAAGGATCACCTCGAAGCGAGCAACCTGCCGCTCACGTTCGGCTTCTCTCTGGGGCCGCGACGGTCGTCGGTGCTGGCCAACCTGACGCTCGACGGGCTGACGAACCGGTCCTTGAAGTATGGGGCGATGGGCGAATGCGTGGCAGGCTTCGAGGTCGTGCTGGCGGACGGATCGGTGGTCAAGACGGGCGCCTGGGCGCTGTCGGACGTGCCGTTCGCCAAGAGCCCGTTTCCGGACCTGTCCGGGCTGTTCATCGGCTGGCAGGGCGCCACGGGGATCGTGACCAAAGCGGCGTTCCACCTTGCCCCGAAACACCCGTTGAGCGAGCGGCTGTTCGTCCTCACCTACTCGACGCACGGCACGTTCGAGGCGATGCGTCGGCTCAGCCGCCTGGAGGTTTGCGACGACATCGGTGGCCTGTCCTGGCCCACGGGCAAGATGATGCTCGGTGTACCGCGTCCCCATCCCGTGCCCGACGACGGTGAGCCGCGCTTCTTCCTGTACGTGGACCTGACCGCGGAAGCCCACGAGGAGCTCGCGTACAAGCGTGACGCGCTGCGCGGGGTTCTCGACGCGCTGCGGGCGGGCGGGGAGAGGTACGAGGATCCGCTCGACGTGGAGACGTTGGTGGGGCTGAACCCCGCGATGAACAAGTTCGCCTCTTTTCCAACGGATCTAGACTTTCTCACGGATCATCCAGGCAAGGGCCTGACGTGGATTGGCACCTACGGGCCGCTGTCGCGGTTCGACGAGGCGGCGGATCACGGTGTGCGGATCATGGTGGAGCACGGGATCGCGCCGGCAATCGTGTCGAGGTCGATGAAGGGTGGACGCTTCGGGGTACTGCGTTTCCTGGCGATCTTCGACAAGAAAAACCCGGAGGAGGTCGCGAGGGTACGGGCGGTGAACCTCGATCTTCTGCGCGCCATGACGCAGCGGGGGTTCGTGATGTACAAGACGCCGCCCTGGGCGCTGCGGGAGCTGCAATCGAAGATCGACCCCGGCATGCGGGCGCTGATGCGCAAGGTCAAAGGCCTGCTCGACCCCCAGGGGATTTTGAATCCTGGCAAGCTGCTTCTGCCCTGACGATGGAGGATGGTACCGTGAGCAAGCGCAACGCTCCGTGGTTGTTCGTGACAGCGACCTTGGCATCGGGTGCATGCGCGGCGACGGCAGCGGCGCAGGCTCCTGCGCAACCCGCACCGCCGCCTGGTCCGGCGGCGCCCGCAACGACGGGCAGCGCGGGGGAAGCGTCGCTGCCTCCGGCTCCGCCGCCACCGACGGCGGCTACGCAGCCACAGCAGCCGCCCCCAAACGCTCCGCCGCCGCAGTATCCGCCAGGATACCCCCAAGGATCGTACCCGCCCGGCTCGTATTCGCCTGGATACTATCCCGGATACTACCCCGGCTATCCCCCAGGCTACGGGTATCCCGGCTACGGGCAACCCGCCTACGGCCCGCCGCCCCCGTATGCATACGGCTATCCCATGCCGCCGCCCTATGTGCCCCCTCCACCTCAGGAGCGAGGCGTTCACCTGCACGATGGCTTTTACATGCGACTTGCCATCGGCGGAGGCGTACTGCATAGCACCATTCACCCCGAAGGCAGCGGGAACGAGGCCAAGCTCAGCGGCAGCGGGCTCGCGCTCGACTTCGGCTTTGGCGGCGCCGTGGCCGACGGCTTCATCATCGGCGGGCGAATGCAGATCGCGCAAGCATCCGACCCCGACGTGGAAATAGCCGGTGACAAGCGCGGCACGAGCGGTTCGCTGGAGATGGGTGGGCTTCAGTTCTTTGCGGACATCTACCCCTGGCCGAGGGGGGGATTCCACGTGCTCGCGGGATTCGGTCCAGGCTTTCTGTCCTACGACCCCACCCCCGATAATAGCACGCACCGCGAGGAAATGGACGCTTCCAGCGCGAGCGGCTACAGCGCGACCGTGGGCGCCGGTTGGGAAGGATGGGTCAGCAGCCAGTGGGGAATCGGCGGCATGCTCAACCTCAACTGGGGCCGATTCAGCGACACGGTGAACATCAGAACCTACGATGCCGCTGGGAACAGCACCACGATGTACGACAGCAAGAGCACCCTCACCGCGTTCGCCCCCAATATCACGTTCACCGCCACGTTCAACTGACGATTCGCCTTGAACTTCCTCGCCCACGACTACGTATTACCCTGGGGCAGTACGGACGCGGCACGCGTGGGCTCCGCGTTGCCGGATCTCTGGCCGTTTCTGCCACGGCGCTCGCTGCCGCTGGTGGTGCTGCGAAAGCTCCGCGAGGTGCCAGGCGATCCGCAGGTAGCTGCGCTGGCGGCCGGCATCGACAGCCACCTGCGATCCGACGCCGCATTCCATGGTCACCCGGAGTTCAGGCGCCGCGTGGAGCTGCTCACGCCCCATGTGGTTCGGGCCTGGCCCGGCCTTCGGCACGGCACCATGGCTGCCCATGTGCTCGTCGAGATGCTCCTCGACCGCTGGCTCATCCGGCAGTATCCGTCGCGCCTCGACCAGTACTATGCGGCATTCTCGGCCGACGTCATCGATCTCGTCTGCGCCTGGACCGCCTCGGACCAGGCATCTTCCCTGGCGCTGCGGCGCATGCTGCACGGCTTTGTCGAAAGCGGTTTCCTGCGCGACTACGCGCAGCCCACCGGGCTCGCCTTGCGTTTCCTCCGCACGGTCGGGCGTACTCCGTTCGGCGCGGACCCTCCGCCAGCCCACACGATCGCGGCGCTGGTGGACTCCATGGACGCCGAGCTCGACGCGGGTTCATCCGCGCTGCTCGACGATGTGCGCGCGAGCGCATGACCGTGACCGATCAGGTCAACGGCTTGCAGAACACACCTTGGACCACGCCTTCGTTGTTGCCGTCCTTGCACTCGGTCAGGGCTCCGTCGTCGTTGGCGCGCACGGTGATGTCCTTCTTGCCGGCCTCGCTGGTCGGGGGCGAGTCCCACACGCACGACACCTGCTCGCATTCACCGGGCTGCAGGGCCTTCGACGTCTCGGTGGAGCACACCTCGTCGGTGCCGTCGTAAAAGCCCACCTTCACGCCTGGGCCCATCGCATCAGCGCCCCGGTTGCAGACGTCGACCTTCATGGTGACGCCGCCAGGACCGCAGATCAGCGTGCTCGATGCGCCGGCCGTCGGGTCCGCGGTGGATTGTCCGTTCGGCGTGCCCGGCACGTTCTGACGAAAGTTGTTGAGGCCCGGCTGCTCCCAGTTGTTGAGCCACTCGGAGGTCTTGTAGACCACGCCGTCTTCGCGAATGTGCGTGACTGCATAGGCATGCTGGCTCCAGATGGTGCGGGACCGAACCCACCTGTCCGCTGCGTCCGAATATACCCGGATGCCCGTGACGCCGTGCGGATGCGCGGCCCGGCAGGTGTTGGCCCCTCCCACCGAAACGGGCGGCGTGGTGCACTGGTATCCCCACTCCAGGCAGTCGGCGTCGGTCTGCGCCACGCAGCACTCCGCCGTGGTCGAGCACCTGCACAGCCCCGCTTCGCACACGCCGGACACGCAGTCCGACCCCTTCTGGCACCGCGTCCCGGCAAACTGGGCATCCACACCGGAGGCATCGAGCCCGCCGCACGCAATCCCGGAAACACCGTCAGAACAAGCCAGGTTCGACGGCACCACCAGATCCGCGCGGAAGTTGCCGTCGACGTCGGCCACGACCGGGTTCTCGAACCAGGTGCACGAGGAGCGGTACTGGCTGAACAGCACATCGCCGTCGGTGCCGTTGTACACTCGCACGAAGCACTCGTCGGCATACACGACTTCGGCCTTGCCATCGGCCTCGAAGTCGAACACGGACGATCCCGTTATGTTAGACGAATGATCCTGTGTCTTGCGGGACCAAAGCACGCCGGCAGGACACGGGCCCGCCGTGCCGGCGGCGTCGTCGCAGCGGCTGGCGCCTGTGGCGGCGCATTGGCCGCCCGCCCTCGGCGCGGCGGTGCAGTCGATGTCGAACACGGTGTAGAAATCGGCGCCGGCAACGCCAAGCTCGGGCAACCCGTCTCCATCGTAGTCGGCAATCGTGGGATTGCCACCTCCGCCGCCGGGAATCGCGGTGGTGACAAGCGCAGGTGTTCCGTCGCGGGCGAGGATGGTCGCGGTGCCTGCGCGGATGATGGCGATTTCGGGGTTGCCGGGAGCGATGCCCGCGCCGTAGGGGCCGAAGTTCGCCACTGCCACGTAGCCAGGTCCGCTGAAAGCAGGGAAGTACGACTCGGTGACCCACTGCCCGCCCGACCATTCCCAGATGTATTGACCGTTGGTAAACTCGATCGCTGGGTCGTCATCCAGGTTCGCCAGCACCGGGTTGGTCCCCTCCGGCGCCGACGCGTATCCCGGCGGGAGGCCGGCAAGCAGCACACCCTCCGAGGAGAACACGTAGCCTTCGCGGATGATCTCGGGGTGACCGTCGTTGTCGAGGTCATGAATCGATGGCCCGGCCCAGTTGCCTGGATTCGTGGTCCAGGTGTAGAGACCGTCCACGAACACCGGCCCGCCAGCGCTCGTCCTCGCTTTCCACAGAAGCGACCAGGCGCCCTGCTTGAGGGTGAATGCCAGCAGCGTGCCATCACCGCCATAGGCCACGATCTCCGCGACATTGTCGCCGTCGAGGTCGCCGACGGCCACCGTGGCGGGCGAGTTGATCCAATCCACAGCGCCGTCGTTGTCGAGGTCGACGCCGCCGAGCACGGCTTCGACCGAGCAATCCTTGCCGCCCAGCACGCGGATGACGCCCTGGTTTTCGGTGTACGAGCCGGGCACGGTGGCGGTGAACGGAGCCACGATGCTTGGCGGGCCGGCGGAGGCGGGATGGTGAAAGTTGACCACCACCGGTGTGGCCTGCACGTCGAGGTGAGCCGGAAACGGGTCGTTGGCAGGTGCCGACGAGAACTCGCATCGCGTGCGCGGCGCGAATTGCCCCGGCGGAATGAGGTACACGCAGTCCGGATCGTGGGTCTTGGACGGCGGAGTGCCCCAGGGCACGCAGCCCACGCCCGTCTCGCAGTAGCTGTCGTTCGAGCAATCGTTGTCCGTCTGGCAGCCCGTGTTGGTCACGCACTGCCCGTGAGAGCAGATCTCGCCTTCGTCGCAGCCGCCAGGGCAATCGTTGCCCGCCTCGCCCGGTGCGCCGTCGAACGGATGGATCGCGTCGTCGAGCGCATCGGCGGAGCCGTCCGTTCCTCCGTCGTGCGATGACCCTGGCGGAGGGGTCGCAGTGCTGTCGCTGCCGCTGCATCCGGCGAGCAGAGCGAAGGACAGGCAGCAACACGTTGCGACCGTGGGAACGAGATGCGGTTGGGACATCGACAGCCCTCCGAAGCAGAAGAGAACAACGCAATCGGAGATTGTACCCGTCGCAGTCGCGCCATGCACGCGTCCGAACGCCTTGACGACTGCCGCGACGTTCGATAGGAGCCGCGGGCATGGCAAGCCGAGGAAAGCTCAGCGTGGCAGCGCTCGTCGCCGGGGCCAGGCCGCGACAGGCCGAGGCTTCGCGCGTCGCAGGCGCGACCGCGGGCGGATCGTCGCGGCGCACCGGCAAGCCGCACCACCAGCGAGACCCGCTGCCGACCGTCGATCTGACCCGGCCCCACCACGTGCCGACTCTGGTCTACATGGCCTGCTTTCGGCGCCGAAAGTTCGCGCGGGGAAGATTCGCGCGGCTGATCTCCGAGCGCATCGGTCCGGCGGACGCCTCCGGGCGTTTCATCACGCGCGTCCCGGTGGAGCCGCTCGCGCTCTTCCTCTCTCGCGAGGTCCGCATCGTGTCCGAGGACAGCGAGCCGCTCAACGAGTGCTTCGAGCTGCCGGACGGCGGCATGCTGGAGTTCGTTGGCGATCACATGGACGCCGCTGAAACCGCGCTTCGCTTGCTCGCGGTGCACGACGAAAGCCGGCTTGTCCACCTCGTGGATCTGCTTCGCATGCACGACCGGGCATGGCTGCACACCCTGGCGATCGAGGCGCGCGACGCGCGGCTGTCCGAGCTTGGATTCGCCGACATCGACGACGTCGATCGGCTGTTCGTACGCTGGCATGCACCGCTGCTGCTCCGCAAGCTCGAGCGCACGGCAGGAGCCAGGTCATCGGTAGCAGCGCAGGGCAAGATGAGCGCGGCCGACGTGCTGATGTGCCTGCATCGGCTGCGGGAGCCGCTGCGCACCATCAGCCTGGAACGGCTGCACTTCCTGATGGTGTGCCAGGCCGTGCACGACGCGGGGCGGAAGATCCGGCTCATGACGCCGGACAACATGCACCGGTCGGCTGCGCACGCGCTGCGCGTGCTTGCCCGCGGCATCGCGATGGCGGGAGGCAACCCCGCCTTGCTTGCGGGTCCCGAGGTGGCGACGGTCTATCGGCTCGGGCTCACCGCGGAGTCATCCGAGGCCAAGGCGCGCCGCCCCGGTCACTTGACCACCCGCAAGTAGGGCGGGAGCTTTCGCCCCTTGGGCCTGGGCTCGTCCGACGGTCGAGACGGGGGTGCGGAGTCTGGTGCGGCCGGCGGATCGGCGGCTTCTGCCTTGGACTCGCGGTCGGAGCCCGCAGACGCCGGCGCGATGTCCGGCGCCTTCGCCACCGCGCGCACCGCCTTCGGCTTCTCCGGGGGAGCAGGCGATTGCCCCGCTGCGCGGCCAAAACGCAGCCCCGCATCGCCAGGTACGTCGTCCGGCCACACCATGCCCCGCTGATCCTGACCCACGACCGCGAACACCGACGCCCACGGCATCCTGCACCAGTGAGGGCATCGGTTGAACGACAGCGTACAGGTGATGCCGTCGTCGTCGACCACCAAGTCGTGGATCGGCACGGGCATGTTCAGCCCAATCTCGAGCACCAGATGGGGCTGCCGCTTGAATTGGGGAGGAACCGCCACGCGATCACGCCGTGGATCCAAATGCACGAACACCGAGAAGGACGACTGCAGCAGCGCCACGGTAACGTCCCGCTTGCTGGGCAGAGGCGACGACATGCCACCCGACATAGCCCGACGTGGGCTCGAAGGGAACCCCGGGCGTATCGCTGGCGCCCTTCGGCGCTGGCCGTTCAGGGATCGGACGGAGGCTCGGAGGCTGGCTGCGATGCCGCGACCTCTGCGGACGCTGCCGCCTTCTTCTGCTCGTAGCGCTCCAGAAGCTGCTCCACCTTCTCGGCGACAAGGCGGACGACCAGGTCGATCACTCGCTTCTCGTCGAATCCGGTCCCCCTTCCCTCCCGGTCACGGCGATCGTCATCGCGGCCGCCCTCGTGGCCGTGATGATGGCCGTGATGGTGATGATGACCGTGGTGATGCTCGTGGCAGCGGCACCCGCAGCCGCAGCCGCCACGCTCGTGCTCTTCCTGGTGCCACGCGGAGTGATCCTCGAGGAACCGCTCGATCCGATCGATGCGGGCGAGGATGTCATCGAGTCTGCGATCGTCCATGGGTGCCTCCTTACGCTACCGCCAGCATACGCGTGTGCGCGACGCAATGGAACCCCCTTGGTTCGCGTCGCGGCGGCGACTCGGAGGGACCCACCGCCGTAGCCTTGCGCGGCCGCCGAAGTCACCATAGCGCGCGGCAGCAGCCCGCAGACATTGACCGGGAGGTCGCGCTTTGCGCGCTTCACCTTCCGGCTGGACAACCCCCGAGCCGACTTCGCTCATTTACGAACCGCCGTCTCCGCGGCATCCGAGCCTGGCTCGCACGGGACGAGCATGCAGAAGCAACCCAGGCGTGGCGCAAAGCCCGAGAAGGCGTAGGATGTCCGGTGCGGAGAACCCGGAATGCGGACTCATCGAATCCTTGCTGGAGCGCTTGCAGCCATTGCCTCGTTCGTTGCCGCCGCCGCGGCCATCTCGAGCCCTGCCCAGGCATCGCCCGGGGACCACACCGCCTACGTGCTCCGCGATGAAGCGCAGCGCATCCTCGTTCAGGTGGATGTCGACGACTACCGGTTCGTTCCGGTCGTGATCGGCGGCCGGACCTTCCAGCACGTGGTCCTGCCCGGCGAGAGTTCGCTGCATGCGGCGGGGGAACCCGACCTGCCGGTGGTCAGCCGGAGCCTCGTGATCCCTGACGACGGCGTGATGTCGGTGCGAGTCGTGTCGGTCGAGGTTCGGGACCACGAGCTGATCGACGTTGCTCCGTCGAAGGGCATCCTGTACCGCGACACGGATCCGGCGAGGGTTCCTTACGTGTTCGGCGACGTATACGGTCGCGACGAGTTCTATCCAGGCGACGTGGCTGTGCTGGGCAAGCCGTACATCCTGCGGGACCACCGCGGCATCGTGCTGCAGGCGCGGCCGTTCCAGTACAACCCCGCAAGGCGCACCCTGCGCGTGCTGCACCGGATCACGATCGAGGTCCGAAAAACGGCGCCTGGCGGCGAGAACGTGCTCGCCAGTCGTCCGTCGGGCACGAGCCTGGCCTTCCACGAGATCGAACGCGCCCACTTCCTCAACCACGCAACCCGCGAGCGTTACGCACCCCTGTCCGAGCAGGGAGAGATGCTGATCGTGGCGCACGATGCCTGGCTGCCCAACCTGCAGCCCCTCGTGGCCCACAAGAACATGGTTGGTATCCCAACGAACGCCGTGGGCGTGTCGACCATCGGAAATACCCCGCAAGCCATACATGCCTATCTGAAAGACGCCTACGACGCCGGCAATCTCGCGTTCGTACTCCTGGTCGGCGACGCAAACGAGGTCGCCACGCCAAGGTCGTCATCCGGCGCTTCGGACCCGACCTACGCGAAGCTGGCGGGCAACGACCACTACCCGGACGTGCTGGTGGGACGGTTCTCGGCGCAGACTGCGGAGGACGTGGACACCCAGGTTCAGCGGACGATCGAGTACGAGATGATGCCCGCCACGCAGCAGGAGTGGTTCCGCAAGGCGCTCGGGATAGGCTCGACGGAAGGGCCGGGCGACGACGGCGAGCTGGACTACGAGCACATCGAGAACATCCGGACGCGCCTGCTGAGCTATGGCTACACGCAAGTCGACCAGGTCTACGACCCGGGCGCGAAGGCCGCACAGGTGGCCGCGTCGTTGAACGAGGGCCGGGGCATCGTCGACTACTGCGGCCACGGCTCCGCGGACTCGTGGGTAACCAGCAACTTCTCCAGCAGCGACGTGGCGGACCTCGACAATGCGGGGATGCTCCCGTTCATCTTCAGCGTCGCTTGCAACAACGGCGAGTTCGACACGGGCACATGCTTCGCCGAGTCATGGCTCCGTGCGCGCAAAGGCAGCATCCCCGTCGGTGCGATTGGCATGTACGCGTCCAGCATCAGCCAGTCTTGGGATCCGCCGATGGCCGCGCAGGACGAATCCATCGCACTGCTGACGACTGAGCAGTACTTCACCTTCGGGGGCTTATGCTTCGCGGGGTCCAGCAAGATGATGGATGAGTACGGCTCCGGCGGCGTGGAGATGTTCGACACATGGCATGTGTTCGGCGATCCCTCCCTGCGGGTGTTTGGTACGGCGGCGCCCCCGACGGGGCTACGTGTCACGCCCTTCGCTGGCTTGTCGGCCCTCGGGGACCCCGGTGGCCCCTTCGCGCCAGCCGAGATCGTCTATACCCTCGAGAATCACCACTCCGCGCCCATCAGCTTCCAGGTCTCCAACGGCCAACCCTGGATCACCGTCGACCCCGCCGCCGGGGCCATCCCGCCCGACGGCACCGCCAGCGTGACTGTCTCCGTCAACGCCTCCGCCGATGCGCTCGACTTCGGCACCTACGAAGATACCGTGACCTTCGCCAACGTCACCAACCATGACGGCGACACCTCGCGGCGCGTGAAGATCAAGGTAGGAATGCCCCACAAGCAGTACGCCTGGACGATGGACGCCGACCCCGGCTGGAGAACCACCGGAGCGTGGGCGTTCGGCGTACCTCAGGGGCTCGGCGGCACATCCTGGGGCAATCCCGATCCCACCAGCGGCCATACCGGAATGAACGTGTACGGCTATAACCTCGCCGGCGACTTCACCACGCTGCACTCTGCGATGCGCCTGACCACCACGGCCATCGACTGCTCCAAGCTGACCGAAGTCTCCCTCCGGTTCTGGCGCTGGCTGAATGTCAAGGATGCGTCGTCGGATAACGCGATGATCGAGGCGAGCACCGACAACTTCTTCTGGTATCCTGTCTGGAAGAACAGCGGCGGAGTGCAAGACGACCAATGGGTCCAGCACACCGTGGACCTCGCCAAGGTGGCCGACCGCCGCGCAACGTTGTACCTGCGCTGGGTGATCGGACCCACGGACGGCACCACCCCGGCGAGCGGCTGGAACATCGACGACGTGGAGATCTGGGGGATCAAGACGTGCTGGGATGAGGACGGCGACGGGGACCAGGCGCCCATCTGCGGAGGCACCGACTGCCGGGACGACCTGGCGGAGGTACACGTTGGTGCGTTGGAGATATGCAACGACACCTTGGACAACGACTGCGACGGGAAAGTCGACAAGCTGGACGATGACTGCAACGCCGGCGGCACGGGAGGCAGCGCGGGCGCTGGTAGCGACGGCGGCTCGGCGGGCGAAGCTGGCGCTGGGGGCCAAGGCGGCGACGCAGGCCAAGGTGGCACGGCTGGCGACGGCGGCTCGGCAGGCCACGCGGGCAGTGCGGAAACGGGCGGCGAGGCAGGCTCGATCGTGGATGCGGCGGCCGACAGCTCAGCCGGCGCGCCTGTCGACGCGGGCGCCGATGCCAGCCCCCCGCCTGCCGCACGGGCCGACGACGACGGCTGCGGGTGCGCCACACCGGGATCCAGGCGCAATGATGGATTCCTGTTGATCGCGAGTCTGGCCGGACTTGCCGCGTTGTCACGGGCGCGAGGCGCCCGGCGCACGATCGGAAGAAGCTAGCGTTCCTTGCACCGGCGGCGTGAGCTGCGAAGGACGCGACCTTTGCAGCCGGTCCTTCCCAACGACTGGACCCTCACGCCCAGCATGACCCTGCCCCATCCCGTCGAGCCTTGATTCGCGAGGCACGCGCGCCGCAAGGTGCGTGGGTTGCGCTCATTTCTCACGCGCCCGGAGTGTGTCTCATGTCTCGTACATCGAAGGCTCTGATCGTTGCATCCATCGCATGGTTGACGCTCGGTTGCTCCAAGGATCCTGCTGAGTCGGGCGCTCCTCCGGCGCACAGTGCGCCTCCCGCAGCCCTGTCGAGCGCGAAGCCCGTGCAGAGCGAGCCCCCGCCCACTGCTTCCGCCGCCCCGGCACACCAGTGCCCAAAGGGGTCTTCCGGCGAGGGCACGTCCAGGTCGCCATGCGAGGCGAGCGGCGACGCCCGCATGATGGAAGCGGTGTGGACAGGCAAACTCGGCGACGATGGCCCCTCGTTCCGCGTGACGAACACGTCGGATGCTCCGATCCTGTACGGCAAGATCGCGGTCTATTTCTACGACAAGGCGGGCAAGCAGCTCGAGGTGCCGGACCCGAATGGCAACCCGCCGAAGCCCAAGCCGTTTCAGGTGTGCTCGGGCGCGAGATTGTTCGCCGGCACCATGAAACCTGGCGAAAAGGCGGTCGTGACGTTCTCATGCGTGCAGGAGAAGCATGTGCCTGAGGGTACCGCGGCCATCGAAGCCGAGGTCCAGATGGTCGGCTTCGCCGATGCAACGGAAACCAAGTCCGAGTACTACTGGGAGAACAAAGACCTCGCGCCCGACGTCCGCCCCAAGCGCGGATCGAAGAAGCAGAATTAACCCCATTCTCCGCGCGTTCCAACCGGATGGTCGTGGCGAGCCTGCACGCCGCAGCTCTACCCGCCGCACCAGGCAAGCTCGCGTGCCCAGCCGTTGGAACCGGGCCAGCGTGAGACCATACCTTGAACGGGCGAAGCCAGCGGGTTTGCCAGCGGATGCCGTAGCCCTGCGACGCTCAGCCCGAACTTCACTGGCGCATCCGAAACCCTACAACGGGTGACCGTTCAAGCTATATCCTCGCCGATGGAACTGCGAGCTCGCCGATGGAACTGCGAGCTCGCCGATGGAACTGCGAGCTCGCCGATGGAACTGCGAGCTCGCCGATGGAACTGCGAGCTCGCCCATGCGCTCGTGACACGGCGGCTCGGAGGGCAGATCGCTTTGCGTGGGCTAGGCGCTCGAACCCAGCAGGTTTGCCAGCGCGTACCGTAGCCCTGGGAGGCACAGCCTGAACTTCGCCTGCCGCATCTGGAAGCCTCAACGACCGACCGTTGAAGGTATAGAATACTCCCACGCTCCCCATGCGACCTGCCACGCCCCGTCGCTGCCCCCGGCGACTGCTCCGATGCCGCACCACGTCGCATCCGGCGAGCGTCATGTCGCGGCAGCCTGAGCACCACGGCCCTCATCCGTGCTACACCCCTGTCCGCTCATGCCCAGCGGCTCGCCCGTCACCGTCGACTACCAGGAAGGCACGATCGCGCTGCGTGGCCTCGACGACACACCCGACGGGTTGCCTCAAGGCGGGCGGTTCGACCCCCGCGACCACGCTCTTCGCTGGGAAGGCTTCGCCTATGCCGATGTCATCAGGTGGCTCCACCGGTCGGGGATTCCCTATGTCGATCAGGCGCGGCGCTACGAAACGGTGCAGCTTTCCTGCAAGATCCGCCAGGATCCGTTCCCTCACCAGCGCGAAGCGCTCGACGCCTGGCTGAAGTCCCGCCGCCGCGGCGTCGTGGTGTTGCCCACCGGCTCGGGCAAGTCGCTCCTGGCCGTGCTCGCCATGCAGGCGACCGCCCGCAGCACCCTCGTGGTAGTCCCCACGCTCGACCTCGTAAGCCAATGGTACGAAGTTCTGTCACGTACCTTCGCCGTCGACGTCGGCGTGGTGGGCGGCGGTTATCACGATGTCCGCGACGTGTGCGTGACCACCTACGACTCGGCCTGGATGCATGCGGAACGGCTCGGCAACCGCTTTGGACTGGTCATCTACGACGAATGCCATCATCTGCCAGGTGAGTCCTTCGCCTTCTCGGCGCGCACCTCGATTGCCCCCTTCCGCCTCGGCCTCACGGCCACGCTCGAGCGCGCCGATGGCCGCCACGAGGTTCTGCATGAGATCATCGGGCCCGTCGTCTACCGTCGCGAGATCACGGACCTGTCCGGGCGCTACCTCGCAGAATACGACGTGCTGACGCTGCGCGTGGAGCTCAACGACCAAGAGCGCGCCGAGTACGACGAGGCCCGGCGCATCTACACCGACTTCGTGCGGTCCCGTCGCATCGACATGGGGAGCCCGGGCGGCTGGCAGCGGTTCGTGATGGAGTCGTCGCGTTCCAGCGAAGGCCGCAGCGCATTCCTCGCCTACCGACGCCAGAAGCAGCTCGCACTTGGTGCATCGGGCAAGATGGACCTGCTCGAACGATTGCTGCACGAGCACCGCACCGCACGCATGCTCGTGTTCACGGAAGACAACGCCACTGCGTACGGCATCTCGCGGCGCTTTCTCATCCCCATCATCACGCACCACACGCGCGCCAAGGAACGCGCCGCCGTCCTCGCTGGGCTCCGCGACGGCTCCTTCAACGCCATCGTCACCTCCAAGGTGCTCAACGAGGGCGTCGACGTCCCGGAGGCGAATGTCGCTGTCGTGCTGTCCGGCAGCGGTTCCGTGCGAGAGCATGTGCAACGCCTGGGTCGCATCCTGCGGCGGGCCGAGGGCAAGCGCGCCCTGCTCATCGAGGTGCTGTCCGCCAGCACCGCCGAGGAGCGCGTGAGCGAGCGCCGGAGGGACCACCATGCTTACCGCTGACATGGTGCGCGTTCGCCGAAACGGCGCGAGGATCCGTCCCGCCTTCCTCAAGTCTGCCGCGTTCGACCAGCTCGCTCCGCTCGCCGACCTGCTCATCGAGACCTTCGCCCAGCACGAGGGATCGTCCGTCGACGAGCTGCACGCCGCCCTCGAAGAGATCTCCGCCGCAGAGCGCGACCGCGTGCGTGTCCTCGGCCTGATCAAGATCCTCGAGGACACCTGCGAGATCGACGACGGCGCCGGTGCAGACGCGGATCGTGTCCGGGCTACGGTGTTCCGGATCGCCGCCGCACGACGTCGCGCGCTCGACCTGCGCCAGCCCTTCGATCGTTCGGCGGTGCTTGCCGAGGCGGCCACCCACCTCGGAAGGACTCCCGACGACGTCGACCGCGCCCTGTTCGCCGACTTGCCGGGTGCGCAGCGAATCCTGCGCTTCCCCCGAACCACCGCGACCGCGCTGCTCCACCGCTACAACCTCGCCCTCGCACAGGGCGTGCTGCTGCGCGCCACCCGCGTCGTGCTCGACATCGAGCCCGCACCGCCGACCCGATACCGCGAGCTGTTCCACGCGATCCGGTTCCGCAGGCTGATGGCCGACATCTCCGGCGACGCCGACCACGGCTATCGAATCGTGCTCGACGGTCCGATGAGTCTGTTCGAGTCGACACAGCGATACGGGCTCCAGCTTGCGCTATTTCTCCCGGTGGTCGTCGCCGGCGACGGGTGGACGCTGAGTGCCGACGTGGTCTGGGGCAAGACGCGCGAGAGGCTGACGATGGAGCTGTCGGACCGCGACGGACTCGTATCGAATCACCGCGGAGGCGCGGGCGAGCTCGAGGAGATTGCCGCGCTGGAGGCCGCGTTCGCCAAGCAGGATGGCCCATGGGTGGTACGACGCAATGCTGGTATCTTTGAGCTCAAGGGCAAGGGAGTGTTCATGCCCGACCTCGTGTTCGAGCACTCGCAGACCCGAAAATGCGTCTATCTGGAGGCTTTCGGCTACTGGAGCCGCGAGGCCGTCTTCCGGCGTGTCGAGCTCCTTCAGCAAGGGTTCGACGGCACGTTTCTGCTGGCTGTGAGCCGCAAGCTGCGCGTGAGCCCGGAGGTCGCCGGCGAGGACTTCCCCGGGCGCATCCTCGTCTACACCGGCTCGATCCCCGTCCACGCGGTACGACGCGCCCTCGACGAGCTCGGCGGTTCCTGACGCCTCCCCGGGCTCACCGTCGCTTCGCGCCAGCGCGCTTGGCAGGCGCCGTCTTGGTTTCGTCGATCAGCGCGACGTACCGCTCGTAGGGCAGCGCGTGCCAGCTCTCCGCCTCCGACGCGCCCGCAGCGAGCGAGTAGTAAGACACCTTGTGCGCGGTTTCCGCGTCGGGCGCTTCGTAGATGTCCATGAAGTCGTATCGTCCCAGCAGAGCGTAGTGGCATATCCACTTCACGCCGGGGCAGCACTCCTGAATCTTCTTCATCCACTCGCGCCCCACCTTCTTGCGCCCGCGGGGATCGCCGGCAAGCTGCGGACTCAGCTTCGTCATCAGTACGAACGTCGGCATCGTGCACCTCCTGCCCCGATCCTCGCCGGGGCTTCCAGACCCTTCCCGAACGTCGCCTCCAGCCTACCACCAGGCGCGTCGCTTGCGGATCCGGAATGCCGCGCGACGCACAACGAGCCACCGCGCCATCCCATCGATGTCCGAGGCCGCGCGATGCGGACCCGCCAGAAAGGCGAGCGGTGAAGGTGATCCGAACCGGGACGCCCGCAGCAGCGGCTCCAGGCAGATCATGCAATGATTCGTCCGCAGCATCGGAACGTGGGTCGCGGCCGCGGTGGGGGCTCGCGGCAGGCAACGGGTTCCATGGCGGACCGAACCGCTTCGTCCACAATCTGCCTGCATGGCTCGCTGCCGACACCCGACCACGGACGGCTAGCCGCCAACGGCTACTTGTACTCGTTCGATCGGCAGCTCTCGGTTCCGTCACACGGCCCCCCGGATCCCCCGCACGTGCACGCCTCCGGAGGGCCGTGCACGATCCGCGACGCACAATCCTGCGCCAGCTTGACCGCGTCGGCATCAGGCGGCACGCATACGTCCAACGAGTGCTTCGCCACGTCGTCGAAGTCCGTCAGGTATGGGCAGTTGCACGTCACCCACCGCCCAGGCCGGGTGCCGGACCGGCATCCGCACAAGCCCACCAGCGCGGCTCCCATGCAGACCAGGAGCCGCGCGACGACGCGCATTCGCAACGGTTGGCGCCGAGCTTCCTCCATCCGATCCATCCCGCCGGCCATCCACCCACCGGGAAAGCCCACCCATCACCCGCCTACCACACGAGCTTCACCTCGCCGGCGTGAATCGGCACCACCGCTCCGCTCGCCGTCTTCACGCGCAGGCACCCCGACTCGTCGATGCCATCCGCCTCGCCCTCCACATCGTTGACCCGCACCGTCTTGCCCCGAAGCACATCGAGACCGCGCACCGCCTCCAGCATCGGACCGAGCCCGCTCCGCTCGAACGTGTCTAGGTGAGCCCCCAGCCGCTCGACCACCGCAGCCAGCACGTCGAGACGAGACGGAGCGACCTGCGCCTCGCGGGCAATCGAGGTCGCGATGGCGGCAATCGCGGGGTCGAACTCGGTCTGCCGGACATTGATTCCGATGCCCACCACGATGTGGTCCACGCGAGCCTGGGTGGTGCTCGCTTCGACCAGAATCCCCGCGAGCTTCTTCGAACCTACGACGACGTCGTTGGGCCACTTGATGCCGACCGCGCCGGCGGGCAGGAACCTCTGCGCGGCCTGCGCCACGGCGAGCCCTGCTACGATTGTGATGCTCGCCAGATTGCGCACGTCGCCGGCAGGACGGAGCAGCACGGACATGTACAGATTCTGCCCGCGCGGCGAATACCAGGTCCGCCCCAGGCGGCCGCGCCCCGCACGCTGGCCGTCCGCCAGGAACAACGCGCCATGCACCGCACCTTGCTCCCCGGCGCGCATCGCGTCTTCGTTCGTGGAACCGGTCTCGGCCGTCCCATGCACCGGCAACCCGATACGTACCCCAAGCCCTCGAAGCCGTTGCTCTATCGACGTCATGTCGAGATCGTCCGCAGCACGGATCGTCATGTTGTCACCTCCAGATCGAGCGCGATGTCCGCCGATGGCGCCGAGTGTGTGAGCGCGCCGACGCTGATGACGTCGACACCCAGCGCGGAGAGCGTACGGATCCGTTCGAGGGTCACACCCCCCGAGACCTCGAGGATTGCCTTGCCCTTGGCGCGCGACACGGCCATGGCGACCTGATCGTCGGTAAAGTTGTCGAGCATGATGATGTCGGCTTGCGCCTGCAGCGCCTCGTCCAGCTCCTGCAAGCTGGCCACCTCGACTTCGATGCGCGATGTGTGAGGTGCATACGCGCGGGCACGCGCCACCGCCCGTGCGATCCCGCCGGCGGCCACGATGTGGTTGTCCTTGATCATCACCGCCGATCCGAGATTGTCGCGGTGGTTGTGGCCGCCTCCGACCCTCACCGCGTAGCGTTCCAGCATGCGCAGACCGGGGGTCGTCTTGCGCGTGTCCGCGATGCGCGTCGGGCTGCCTTCCACCAGCGCTTCGACATAGGACCGCGTGATGGTTGCCACGCCGCTCATGCGCTGCGCAAAGTTCAACGCAACGCGCTCCGCCATCAGCAAGCTCCGGGCAGCGCCCGCCACACGCCAGAGCACCGCACCGCGATCGACTCGCACCCCTTCGTCGACTTGCGCCTCGCAGGTCACCGACGGATCGATCTCACGGAACACGGCGAAGAACACGTCGCGGCCGCAGACCACAAGAGGCTTGCGCGCGACCGCACGAGCAGACGCTCGAATGTCGGGGGGTACCGTGGCTTCCGTGGAAAGATCGCCGGACCCCAGGTCTTCCGCGAGGGCGGCGCGCACCGCAGCCAGGTACGATGGGGCAAGAACCATGACGGCGTAGGGTACACGCTGTCTCCGAGAGACGAAATGACGTGCGCGTCGCGCTTCTCGCGCCGTCGTCCTCCGCGCCCTCGACGGCACCGCACGCGCCGGTCGGGTTTTGCTCTGCTCCGCTTCCCGCAACGGTCCGGCGCTATGGTTGGGAAGGGTCGGACCGCCCCTCGCCCGATGCCCCCACGAGCATGTACCCCTGCCCCCGGCGGGTCAGCAGCAACCGAGGCGACGAGGCATCATCGCCAATCATCTTCCGGAGCCTGGAAATGAAGATGTCCACCGTGCGGGTCGCCGTCCCCGGCGCGTAGCCCCACACCTCCGTCAGCAGCTCCTCGCGCGACACATAGGTTCCCCGCCTGCGGTACAGGTGCACGAGCAGGCGCAGCTCGAGGTCCGTCAGGAGCTGCCGCTTGCCTTCGCGCACCAGCACCGACTGCGCTGTGTCGACGTCGCATTCGCCGATGCGGATCGATTCGGCGGCGACCTCGTGATACCACTTGCCCCGGCGGACCATGCCGCGCACGCGCAACATCAGCTCCTGCAGGTTGAAGGGCTTGGTCACGTAGTCATCGGCTCCGAGGCTCAACCCGGAGATCCGATCTTCGTCCGCGGCGCGCGCCGTCAGGATCATCACCGGCTGACGCAGGTCCCCCTTCTTGAACTCCTGGAGCAGGTCCAGCCCGTCGGCGTCGGGCAGCATGCGATCGAGCATCACCAGATCGAAGGATCCTTGGCTCCACACGCAGCGCGCAGACGCCCCGCTCGAGGTCCACACGACCTCGTAGCCTTCGATCTCCAGGTTGAGCTTCAGTCCCTGGGCGAGGTTAGGCTCATCTTCGACCAGCAGGATCCTGCGCTTCACGACGCTTGCTCCGTTCGATCCGTCGGTGCCGCGTTCGATGTCTCGGCAAGGGGCAGCGCGACACGGAATGTGCAGCCGGTCCCTTCGCCGTTGCTCTCCACCCATGCGCGGCCGCCATGCGCGCGCGCCACGCTCGAAACGATGAACAACCCGAGCCCGGTGCCACGCCGCTGGGGACGCCCGCCCGACGGGGCAGCACGGTAGAACATGCGGAACACGCGCCTGAGCTCCCGCCGCGGCAGCCCGGGACCGTCGTCTCGCACACTGATCACCGCGCATCGACTCTGCTCTCCGAGCTCGATGCTCACCTGCACGCCGGGCTGCCCGTGCACCACCGCGTTGTCGACCAAGTTGTCGAGCACCTGGCGCAGCAGCACCGGATCGGCCGCAACGGTCAGATCCGGCACGCCCTCCGAAGCAAAGGTCAGTCCGGCTCCCCGCGCCTGCACGGCGCCGAGCTTCTGCTCCACATAGCGCGTGAGAAACGGCACCAGGTCCACGGTCTCCACCGCGATCCGCAGCTTCTGCCGCTCGATCCGCGACGCCGTCAGGATGTCCTCGATCCCCGACTCCAGCCGCCGCAGCTCCATCATGGCCGTGTCGAGACACTGCCGCTGCTGCGCCGGGCTGAGCCGGCGTAGCTGCATCGTCTCGAGGTGCAGCTTCACCGTTGCCAGCGGAGACCTGAGCTCGTGGCTCACCTGCGAGATGAAATCCTTGACCTTGCGGTTGTGGGCCACCTGCCGCCCCATGTGCACCGAGATCACCGTGACGCCGACGAAGATCACGGCCAGCAGCACGATGCCCGATGCGAGCACCCACCAGCCTTCCTCCGGCAACCGCCCGTGACGGTCGACCGCGTACAGGATCCAGAACACCAGGCTGATCGTCCAGGCGGACTGGACCGCCACGATCCAGAAGACCGGCCCGGTCGGGATGCGCAGCCACGTCTTCCAGGCCATCTCACCACCGTTCAATGGTCCAGCCTCGCTGCCGTGCCGCCCGCAGCAGCCTCGGGTCCGGGTTGACCGCAACGGCTTCTCCGACCGCTTCGAGCAGCGGCAGGTCGGTCACGCTGTCGGAGTAGAACGTCGTGTCGCGCAGGCGGATCCCTTGGCGATCGAGCAGCGCGCGGGCGCGTACGACCTTCCCCTCCCCGTAGCAAAGGGGCAGCACAGGCTTGCCCGTGAACCGCCCCTGCTCGACCTCGAGCTCCGTGGCGAGCACGTGATCGATGCCGAGCATGCGGGCAAGGGGACGCGCCGCATAGGGCGACGCACCGGTGACGATGGCGACCAGGTCACCTCGCTCCTGATGCCGTTGGACGGCGATCCGCGCGGCGTCGCTGACATGCTGGGCCACGTAGATGCGAAACCAGTCGTCGCAGCGTGCGGCGAGGGCGGTCTCGGCCATGCCTTCGAGTTGGGCGAGGGCCCTCGCAGCGACACGGGGTGCATCGATGAGGTTGAACGTGTAGAGCAGCACCCACCACGCGACTCGCAGCGAGTCCATCGGCCTGGCTTCGCCGATGTCGCGCTGGTAGCGCACGTACAGGCTGGCGGTCTCGACGCGCACGAGGGTGCGGTCCATGTCAAAGAGCGCCGCCCTGGGTCTGGTTCCACTCACCTGAAGACTCCATAGCCGCGGCCGAGCGAGGCGGAAAAGATGTTGGACATCGCGTGCAGAAGCAGCGGGGCGCCGACCCCGCCGGTGCGCTCGCGCAACCACCCGAACAGCAACGCAGGGAAAAACACGGCGAGCCTCTCGGGACGCGGTTCGGTCAGGAAGTGCCCCATCGCGAACACCGCGGCCGTCACGGGCAACGCCCAGCCGATCCTCGCGCCGAGGATGGACACCCGCCCTTTCCATGCATCGTGCAGGGCGGTCTGCAGGTAGCCCCGGTAGAATGCCTCCTCCGGCAGCGCGATCACGAGGATCTGCCCGAGGATGTCGTCGGAAACGGACCCCGGCGGCACCCAGCGCATCGGACGGTGCGGGTGATACCACCACACGAAGCCCAGCCAGAACAGGGGGAAGATCAGGGCGGCGAGGCCGGCTGCCCATGCGAACGATGCAGCCCCTTCGCGCAACAGGCGCCTCGGCTCGATGGCCCGGGGCTCCAGCACCCCACCCAGGGAAAGCCCGTAGTGCCTGACTTTCGCGTCATCGCCTCGAAGCACCAGCACGTAGGCAGCAGCGAGAAAGGCGAGGCCGACCCCGGTCGCCGCGTGCGCATCCGGTAGGGCGTACGACAGCACCGTCACGACGCCGGTTGTGACGGCCGCAGCGGCGAGGGCACGCAAGGCAGAACCCATCGGGGGCAGGGGCCTAGCATTGATGGCGCCACGGTGCGACCCATGCGGGACCGGGCAGGGTCCGGCGTCACGCAAAAGCGTCATTCGGAGCGAAACCGCGCGGCAGGCCAACAGTCGGCTTCGCAGATCGGGTTCCGCTTGGTATGGTGCGCCGCGCGCGCCTCGTTCGTGCGCTTGCTGTCCGGAGGGACCATGGCGGAAGACGACGTCAGCTTCAAGAAAGGCTCGCTGGGAGTGAAGTTCATTCTCGTCGCGCTCGCGATCGCGGCGCTGGCGGTCGGGCTGGTCTACGTGGGCATCAAGCGCGATGCCCAGAAGATGACGGTCGACGACATCGCGAAGGAGCAGAAGCGGATCTTCTTGATGCCGCGGGACCAGTCGATCGCGGAGTGGCGAAAGTGGGCGTCCAACCCGAGCGAGTACGAGCTGCAACAGCAGGCCTTGCTGCAGCTTGCGTGGCTCGAGGACAAGGAAGCGATCCCGCTGGCCATCCAGGCTCTGTCGCAGCAGGACCACCGCATCCGCGGCGTGGCGGCGCAGGTTCTCGCCAGCTTCGGAACGCCGGCGGCCGATTCGGCCAAGCCTGCCTTGCTCAAAGCCCTGCAGGAATCCGACCCGTCCGACGAGCCGCAGATCGCCTGGGCGCTCGTCGCGCTCAAGGAGGTCAGCGCGCTTGACAGGATCCTCAAGGTGTACCGAGCGGGTCACCTCGCCAAGGTGCAGCGCGTCGGCGGTGGCTCCGCCTTCGATCCGGAGATGCTCGCAGCCATGGCCCCGCCCGAGAAGTGGGCCGACATGGTCCGGGACGACAGCAGCTCCGTGCGTCAGCTCGCCGCGACCATCCTGTCGAAGAGCGCGAACCCCAAGTTCACCGACGCGCTCATCAAGCTGGTGCAGGATCCGGACATCGAGGTTGCGCGCGAGGCGGCCACGGGTCTCGGCAAGATTGGCGACGAGCGGGCGCGCAAGCCGCTGCTCGACGCGCTCGGCAAGGCCGACAAGGACAGCCGCAAAAAATTCCTCGAGGCGCTGCGCGACGGCATCGGCGGGCAGGGCCTGGTCATGGCGCTCGACTCGGTCGACAAGAGCAAGGCGGAAACCTACTGGTTCCAGACCCAGGTCATCTTCGGCTTCCTCAAGCAGCTCCAGGACCCGCGCGCCAGCGACCTGCTCGTCAAGTACATCGAATCGGGTCCACCCAGGCACTGGAAGACCGAGGCCGCCATGCGTCTCGCCGAGGTCGGCGACCCCAGAGCCGTCCCGTACCTGGGAGAGCGGATGGCCCTGAGCACCGTCAAGCTCTACGGCGACTCCGACCTGCCCGAAGAGAAAGCGCTCGCCCGCGGCGACGACGAACGCATCGTGGGTGCCCGCATGCTCGCTGATCTGGCGCTGCTCCACCCGGACAAGAAAGAGCAATTCCGCAAGGAAGCCGAGCCCGGCGTGCTCGCCTGGATCAGCGACATGCCGCAACCCCACGCCAACGCGCTGCGCTTCCTCGCCCGCGTCGACTCCGACGAAGGCCGCAAGAAGCTCCGCGAGTGGTCCTTCCCCAAAGCTTCGCTCCCCAAGGAAGGCCAGCAGCCCCCCATGCCTGACGAGTGGGTCGTCGCCCAGAGCGCCTTGCGCTACCTCGGCATGATGAAGGACAAGGAGTCCTGGCCCAAGTTCGAGCAGCAGCTCTCCCGACGCAAGAGCGAGGCGCACGACGTCGACGTCACCATGCCGTCGCTGATGGGCGGTGGGCTGGCGATTCTCGGCATGTCGCTGCGCGCGCTCGGCATGGGCGTGGCGGACGGCTACGCGGAGTGGGGCGATACGGCAGCGTACAAGCCGCTCGTCGAGTACATCGAAGGCAAGCTCGAGAACGAGCAGTCGCGTGTCGAAGCGTGCTTCGCGCTCGGCTGGGTGACACCGGAGGACAAGATCCCCGAGATTCCCAAGAAGATCCTCAAGTTCGCCGCGTCGAAAGACCCGCGCGACCAGTTCATTGCGGCTTGCTACAGCGAGACGCTCGCTCGGCACCCCTTCCCCAGCGCCAACCAGGATCTGATCAAGCTCCTCACCCCCGACATGGATCCCACGCTGCGTCTGAACATCGCACAAGCGATCGGCTTCGCAGGCATCACCGCTGCCGATGAAGCTGCGCTGACCGCGAAGCTCACGGACCCCGAGGTGCGCGTCGACGCGGCCCTGGCCCTGATCGTCGGCGGTTCCGCCGACACCGCCGTCCGCACCGTAGCGCAGTTCGCCGACTTCCCCGAGGAAGCGATGGCGGCCCTGCGCGACAACTACTTCCGCGTGTTCGGTTACTGGTCCGATCGCGATCTGGTCGAAGGGCGTCTGTATCGCTGGGTCGAGAATGCGGAAGCGATGCGCCGCGTCCGTGTTCGCGGCGCGCCGCAGGAGTGGGCGGCGTTCCTGCTCCAGCGCCAGTTCGACAACCTGCAGTTCGACAACGGCCCGCACTCGATGACCCGCGTCGTGCTCCGCTATCGCCTGTGGCAGACGGCCAAGACGGGTGACCCCAAGGTCCGCAAGGGCGCCCTCGACACGCTGCGCTTCATGAATGAGCAGGGCATCCTCATGGCCCTGAAAGACGAGCCCGGCGACGTGGGCAGGGAAGCCGCCAAGGCCCTGTTCCTGCTCATGAACCCCAACGTCGTCGTCGACGTCAAGGCGCCCGAAACCAAGACCGGCGGCGCCAAGATCCTGCCCAACGCACCCCAGTAGCCGCCCGCCCCCTCTTCTTCCCTGCCCTCCGGCCCTCTCCCCCACCCCTTCGACGCACCCGCCTGCGCCGATACCCCTTTGGCACGCGCCGTCTCGTTCGGGTAGGCTCCCGCGATCATGTCTCGCCGCGCTCGACCGCTCGCAGCCCTGCCCGCGCTGGTTTGTCTCTCCGCCTTCGGCTGCATGACGATCGCCTGCGCCTGCGCAAGCGTGGAACCACCGTCAGCCCGCCGCGCATCGTCCACCCCCGACGCCACGCTGAAGGGCTTCTACGGACAACCAGGCATGGCCCTCGAAGCCGCTTGCGTGTCCAGCGGTCCCGAGATCTGCTTCGACGCCACCGACAACAACTGCAATGGCGCAATCGACGAGGGCTGCGGCGTACGCACGGGCGTGGTGCAGTTCGCGATCGCGTGGTCCGACCCGTCGGCCGACATCGACCTGCTCGTGACGGATCCAGCGGGTGAAACGGCACGCGTGGACAGGCCGACGGACCTCGGCCTGATCAAGGACCGGGACTGCCCGTCGGAGAGCGAGCCGTGCCATGGGCAGAACACCGAGAACGTTTATCTCGGCAACCGGCAGGCCCCACGCGGTCGATTTCGGGTGCTGATTCGGTGCGTCCGTGTCGGCAATCAGCCGGCGCCGCTGGCGGTCCGGTTCGGGGCCCGGCTCGGCCAGCACAGCTACGCGTTGCTGCTGACGCTCGACGGCGCGGGGGACCAGCGCCAGATCCTGTTCGACCTCTGATCGCTGCGTCGGTATCTGTTTGACGCATCGCGTTCGTTTCCTCTACAAGGGAGTCGTCCCCTGGTGTAGCGCGCTTGCCGTCCCGGAACGCGCCCCACGGACAGGAAGGCTGCCATGAACCCGATAGCGATGACCGTCATCCTCGTCGCGACGCTCTCGGCCCTGACCTACAGCCTGAATCGCCGGATCCAGCTCATGCGGGTCGCGGCGCAGCCTGCTGACCGGCTGGACCGGCTGCCGGAGCGCATCCAAGTCACGCTCAAGTACGCGTTCGCCCAGTGGAAGATGCCGTACTATCCGCTTGCCGGCGTGGCGCACATCCTGATCTTCTTCGGCTTTTGCGTGCTGCTGCTGCGATCGCTGATGCTGTGGGGCCGCGCGTACACACCGGACTTCAACCTCTGGATCCTCGGTCCGGAGCCGGTGTGGGGGCTTCCTCTCGGGCACCTGTACGACCTCGCGAAAGACGTCGCGGCGATCGTGGTGCTGATCGGCACGGCCGTGTTCGTGTACCTGCGCGTGGTGGTCAAGGAGAAGCGGATGACGCTTCACTGGGAGGGCCTGCTCATCCTGGGAATCATCGCCACGATGATGATCACGGACATCTTGTACGACGGTGCGTCGCTTGTCCTTCGCGACAAGATGGGGTCGATGGCCTGTGCTGGTGCGGCGGGCGACATGGCGTCCACGTGCAAGTCCGTGTCGACGATCATCGCGCCGCTCGGTAAGGCGGAAGGTCATGGTCTGAAGCTGCTGTGGCACGCGCCGGCCGGCTCGCTGATGAGCCTTGCCTTGCAAGGCTTGTCGCCGTCAGCCCTGATCGTGCTCGCGCACGTCGGCTTCTGGGTACACGGCTCGCTCGTGCTGATCTTCGCGAACCTGCTGCCCTACACGAAGCACTTCCACATCTTCACGGTGATGCCGAACGTGTTCACGGCGAACCTCGAGCCGCGCGGCAGGCTCCGACCGATGGCCAAGAACGCTGAAGAGCTGATGGAGAAGGTGGGTCAGGCTGCCGAGCTCGAGGACCCCGGCGAGATGCCCATCGGCGTGGCGCGCGTGGAGCACTTCACCTGGAAGTCGGTGCTCGACTTCTACACATGCACGGAATGCGGCCGCTGCAGCGACAACTGTCCGGCGTTCAACACCGGCAAGATGCTCAGCCCCAAGCAGTTCACGCTCGACCTGCGCAACTTCATGTGGGCGAACGCCACCGCGATGATAGACGGGGTTCGCCCGAACAAAGACGAAGCGCACGGCGCTCAGGGATCGGAGCACGAGCACGAGCACGAGCATGCAGAGGGGGACGATCACGGCCACGGTCACCACGAGCCGGTGTACCCGGACAATCCGGTTCCGAATCCGCCCATCGAGTACCAGCCGCAGGATCTGTTGCCCGACATCATCCACCCCGACGTGATCTGGGGGTGCACCACATGCATGGCCTGCGAGGAGTTCTGTCCCGTCCTCATCAGCTATGTGGACAAGATCGTGGACATGCGGCGCAACATGGTGTTGGTGAAGGGCGAGTTTCCGCCCATGCTCGCCAAGCCGTTCGAGGCGATGGAGACGAACGGCAATCCGTGGAACCTGTCGCGCATGGACCGCGCAGCGTGGGCAGAGGGGCTCGACATCAAGACGATGGCGGACAAGCCCGATGCCGAGGTGCTGTTCTGGGTGGGCTGCGCGGGCAGCTACGACGACCGGGCCAAGAAGGTTGCACGGGCGATTGCGCGCCTTCTGCAGGCGGCCGGTGTGGACTTCGCGATCCTTGGAGAGGAGGAGACGTGCACGGGTGATGCTGCGCGCCGTGCGGGCAACGAGTACCTGTTCGCGATGCTGGCCGAGCAGAACGTGGCGACGCTCAACGGCTACAAGGAGAAGGGCGGGATGAAGACAGTGCTGACGATGTGCCCGCACTGCTTCAACACGTTGGGCGTGGAGTACAAGGACTTCGGCGGGGACTATCATGTGGTGCACCACGCCGACTTTCTCTTGGAGCTGGTGCGCAGCGGCAAGCTCACGCCGAAGCATGCGCACAGAGGCCGGGTGGTCTACCACGACTCCTGCTATCTCGGCCGCTACCACGGCATCTACGACCAGCCGCGCGAGTGTCTGACGCGGATCCCGGGTATGCAGCTCGTGGAGCCGGACCGTTACACGCGCAACATGGGCCTTTGCTGCGGCGCTGGCGGCGCTCAGATGTGGATGGAGGAGCAGAACAAGGACCGCATGAACGTGCGTCGAACCCTGCAGCTTCTCGACACCCGACCGCAGACGATCGCCACCGCTTGTCCGTTCTGCATGACGATGATCACCGATGGTCTCAAGGACCAGGAGAAGCAGGACGAAGTCCGCCAGCTCGACATTGCCGAGTTGCTCGAGGAGAGCTGTCTGGGCAAGGCCGAGACGGTCCAGGCGCCGGAGCAGCCGGTGGCGCAGGGGGAGCCGGCCGCCGTCGCCGGCTGATCGCTCCGGGTTGCGTCGTCTGCGGAACCAGTCAGAATGAGAGATGGCCGTCGCGCCGGAGCGCCCGGAGCGGAGGGCCACAGGTGTTCGAACAGGCGATCTTGACGCCCAAGACGTTCCTCTATAGCTTGTGGCGCGCTACGGGGTCCCTGAACCGGGCGACGTCGTGGTGCGGCTGCTTCTGGCTGTGGCAGGGTGGGCGCGAGGTTGGTCATCCACGAGTCGTTGATCAAGCGTGAGTGAATTCGACGAAAAAACCAGAGTGACGGTGGTCGTCCCCAATCCCGCGGAGGAAGGGGCCGTCAAGCGAAACGACTGCTTGGTGGTGATCTACACCAAGGAGCCCACCCTCCTCGGCAAGCGCTTCGTGCTCGAGCACGGCCCGATCCGCGCAGGACGGGGTGCGGACAGCCATATTGTGCTCGACGGCGACTCCGTATCGCGTCGCCACTGCCACTTCGAGCGTCGCGGCGACTCCTGGTACGTCGTCGACGACCACTCGACCAACGGCACGTACGTCAACGACGAATCCATCTCGTCGGCGCACCGGCTCGAGAACGGCGATCGCGTGAAGGTCGGTCCCACGATCTTCAAGTTCTTGTCTGGCGCCGACGTCGAGAGCCAGTACCACGAAGAGATCTACCGGCTGACGATCATCGACGGTCTGACGCAGGTCTACAACAAGCGGTACCTGTTCGAGGCGCTGGAGCGCGAGATCATCCGGGCGCGCCGTCACACCCGCGATCTGTCGTTGCTGATGTTCGACATCGACCACTTCAAGCAGATCAACGACGAGCACGGTCACCTGGCGGGCGACTTCGTCCTCAAGGAGCTCGCACGAGTGATCCAAGCCCGCATCCGTCGCGACGAGGTGCTGGCGCGCTACGGTGGCGAGGAGTTCGTGGTGATGCTTCCGGAGACTCCGCTCGAAGGTGCGCGCATGCTGGCCGAAACCTTGCGGGAGCGGGTGGCCGAGCACTCGTTCGTGTTCCAGACGGACCAGATCCGGGTGACCATCAGCATTGGCGTTGCCGCGTTGACCGAATCGGACAAATCCGCCACGGAGCTGCTCAAGCGGGCCGACGAGCTGCTGTACGAAGCCAAGCGTTCGGGTCGAAACCGCGTCTGCGGCTGACCCGCTTCCCCTTCGAGGAGTGCCAAGGTGAAAGCCAGATCGCGCTGGTTGCTGTCGGCCTGGGTAGCGATCGCCGGCACCATTCTGATCCATGCGTCGCCGGCACGCGCTGCGCTCACGGATTCCGAGAAAGCACAGGTGCGGGGCTACGTTGCGACCGGAGATCTCGGCATGGTTCCGCGGGTTCGGGCCCTCGTCGCGCGGCCCGACCTGTCCGACTCCGAGGTCGGTGAAACGCTGTCCACCGCGCTTCGCTCATCGCCTTTCGACGACGTTCGCGAGCGTTTCGTGCACGCACTCGTGTTCGGCCCTGCCTCGTTGCCGTCGCGATCCACGGTGGCGCCCGGCGTGGTGCGCGGGCTGCTGGCCCGTGCGGATGCGATCATGGCCGGGCAGCGCGGCAACCCGAACCAGTGGAACGCGGACGCCATGGACGAGCTGCTCCGCATTCATCGCTATGTGGCTCGGATGGCGGCGCAAGCGCGCGACGTGGAGCGGCAGGGGATGGCCTCCCTCGAGACGCGAGCGATCGACGCCATTGCCGCGGCGTACCGCGACCACATCGCGCGTCACGCCGCGTTCTTCTCGTTCCGCGCCCGTGCGCAGGGCGCGGCGCTGCTGCTGCGCCTGCAAGTCGCAAGAACGGCGGTGCAGACGAGCTCGGGCGTGGGGTCGCGCGATGATGTTGCCGACTGGCTCGGCCTGCGTGGTCCGGCTCGCGGCCTGTTCATCCGCAGCGGCGTGCTGCTCGACGACGGCGGAGAAGCACCGGAAGACCGGGTCGCGTCGATCGTCAACCTCCTGGAAGCGGTGCCAGGCGCGCTGGAAGGCGCGTCGGAAGTGGTCGTCTCCAAGACGCTGTCCGGACCGTCGAACCAGGGGCCGGATCTCGTTGCGGTGCGCGTGCCGCTCGGCGCCGGACTTTCGCGGCGTGCGGGTCTGTGGCCGGACGCAGCATCGCAAGCGGATCCCGACCAGGCGATCTTCGAGGCCGCCTATGTGGCGTCGCTGCGCGCGGCACGGCGCGCCATCGCGCGCGATGTCACCCTCGCCACGCAGGTCCGCGACGTGATGGCACACGCTGCAGGCAAGGGCGCCATCGGCCACCTCGCGAGCTGGGTGGTCGACTGCTCCTTGGACCGTGACAGTGGGTCGAGCGATCGCCCAGTGTCCCCCGAGATGTATCTGGCCGCGACCATGACGATGGTGCTGCTGGATGCGCAACGCACGGTCGAGCTGGCGTCGATGCGTCTGCTGTCGGGGCGGCCGGAGCCTGTGGAGCAACTGTTGCTCGGCCTGCGGTCGCTTGCGACCGTGGGGCAGGACGGATCGGCGACGTTGCCGACGGGGAGCCTGGCGAGCGGCCAGTTCGTATTGCAGACGGCGTTGCTGAAGATGCGGGGAAGCGAGGTCCAGAGCCTGCGGCTGGCGGACCGAGAGGTAACGTTCGACCGTGGGGTTGGCGGGCAGGTGGCGTTGATTCGTTTCGACGGCAGACCTGTGCGGGCGGTGGACCTGACGACCCTGCGCATCCCGACGACCGCGGGAGACCGCTGGGAGGCTGGCGGTCGAACGTTCGTACGGCTCAACGGGTCGCCTCGCGTGGGCGTGCTGGGTGCCGACGAGCTGGTGCTGGAGACGGGCGGCGGGGAGACGGCGCCGGATGGGGCGGTCTACACGGAAGCGCCGTCGGCGGACCAGGTGGTCGAGGCCACGATCCAGCTTCAAGGAAAGGGGCTGGGGGGCCAGATCGTGCGGGCTTCGACGGGGCAGGGGTCGTTCCGCGGGGTCGCGTTGATGTTGCGATGCGACGGCGGCTGCCATGCGCGATTGGCATCGTTCGACGGCTCTGGTCACGAGAGGGAGCTTGCGCCGGAGGTGAAGGTAGCCGACGCACAGGCTTCCGAAGGGCTGCTGGTTAGGCTATCCATTCGGGGACAGGACGTGACAGCCAAGGTAGTTGGCAGGCAGCTTCGAGGCAGGCTTAAAGAGCCCATGCCACCTGGTCATGTGGGCTGGATGGTGAAGCCCGGGTCTCGGCTGGTGTTGCGAGGCTGGACCATCGGGTCTTCGAAGTAGTCTGGGTCAACAACGGAGTTGGATCATGAGCGAGCGCAAGGTGAGGATTCTCATCGCAAAGCCCGGTCTCGACGGGCACGATCGCGGTGCGAAAGTCGTTGCGAGGGCGCTGCGCGACGCTGGCTTCGAAGTGGTGTACACGGGCCTGCACCAGACGCCGGACATGATCGCCGCGGCGGCCGTGCAGGAAGACGTCGACGCGGTGGGGCTGTCGATCATGTCGGGGGCGCACAACACGCTGTTCCCGGCGGTCATCGAGGCGCTCGAGAAGCGGGGCGCCAACGACATCGTCGTGTTTGGCGGCGGCATCATCCCGGACGAAGATCTCGCCACGCTGAGAGAAAAGGGCGTGCGCGGGCTGTTCACGCCGGGCACGTCCCTGCAGGCGATCGTGGACTGGGTGCAGAGCAACGTGCGACCGCGTGCCTGACCCCAGGTAGTCAGGCCGTCCGGGCGGCCCGGCGGTACAGACAGAGCCGTCGTGCGACGCCGGTGTGCGGCCAGACATAGTCGACGGTTTGGACCAGCTCCGCGGCTGGGTTGGTGGGAGCGTCCTGCCTTGCGAGGAGCACGGCCACGGTCGCTTCCGACGCGGTCAGGTCGATTGCCGAGTCGAGCCAGGCGGCGGGCTCGAGGGTTGCGCGTGACACGGCGAGCTGCCAGCGTGGTTCGGGGGGGACGAGGCGTTCGACGCGTTCACGCACGACGGTGACGTCGAGCCGGAGGCTGCCGACGACGGTGCGCAGGAAAGCGACGCGTTTGGCGGCGGGCTCGACGAGGGTGAGGCGAAGGTCGGGCCGGAGGATGGCGAGAGGCAACCCGGGGGCGCCGGCTCCGCAGCCGATGTCGACCGCAGTGGCTCCGGGCTGGGCATGTCGAGCGATCACGGCGGCGTCGGCGACGCACAGGTCGACGAGCTCCTCTGGTGACCGGGCTGCTGTCAGGTCGATGCGCTGGTTCCAGGCGTGGAGGAGTTGGATCCAGCGAGTAAGCTTGGCGGCTGGGTCGGGCGCGACGGCAAGCCCGAGGCGCGCTACCGCGCGGGAGGCGAGGGTCTGCAGGGCAGCCGGGGAGGGGGAAGGGAACGGCACGGGGACAGGGTAGCATCATCGGTCTGCCGTTTGCTGGACCGATGCGCAGGCAAGGTGTACGGACGATCACGTCGAGGCCACCCACCCGCACCCACCAATACCTGCAAAACATCGGTGAACTGTTGACAGTTGCAGGACTGCTCCCGTACTTTGGCGGGGCTGAGTGGGGAGAAGTGTCAAGAAGTGGAGCCCTCCCCCATCACGCGGCAGCCATGGCAACCATGTTCCGAGGGCAGTTCACGCACACGATCGACGCCAAAGGGCGTACGAGCCTGCCCTCGCGTTTTCGCGACCAGCTCGCGGCCATCGGGGAAGCGCGCTTGATCCTGACGCCGGCGCTCGTGGAGCCGTGCATCCACGTCTTCCCGCTGCGCGCGTGGGAGGAGTTCGAGGCGAAGGTGGCGGCGCTTCCGCAGTTCGACCCGCGGGTGGTGCGGCTTCGTCGGCTGTACGTATCCGCTGCGGTGGACTGCGATCTCGACGGGCAAGGGCGCGTGCTGGTGCCTCCGCAGCTACGGGAGCACGCGGGCCTGGCGAAGGACGTCGTATGGGCCGGCGTTGGTCAGAAGGCGGAGCTTTGGGCGAAGGATCGCTGGACAGCGGTCACCGCGGTGACGCCGGAGGAGCTGAGGGATCTCGAGCGGCAGATGTCCGAATGGGGGCTGTGACGATGTGGGCCTACACGGGAGAGACTGAATTGGAAAACGAGTCTCCTTCGGTTGTGCACACGACCGTGCTGCGAGAGGAGACGATCGCCGCGCTCGATCCGCGTGCTGACGGCGTCTACGTCGATGCCACGCTTGGCATGGGAGGCCATGCGGAAGCGCTGCTGGAGCATGGGGCGACGGTCATCGGCATCGATCGCGATCCGTCGGCGATCGCGTCGGCGTCGGTGCGTCTTGCGAAGTTCGGTCAGCGTGTGCGCGTGCTGCAAGGCAGCTTTGGCGACATCGTTTCGCTGCTGCGCGGCGTGGGTGTGGAGCATGTAGACGGGATCGTGGCGGACCTCGGGATATCGAGCGCACAGCTCGCGGACGGCTCGCGTGGAATGAGCTTTCGTCTGGAGGGTCCGCTCGACATGCGGATGGATCCGGGCGGACCGGTGACGGCGTTGGATCTGATCCGGGGGTTGGGTCAGGAGGAGCTTGCTAACGTGCTCTTCCGGTACGGCGAGGAGCGCAAGTCACGCAGGATCGCCAGGTGCATCAAGCTCGCGCTGATGGATGGTTGTCTGAGCACGACGACGGATCTGCGCAAGGCGGTGGTGAGGGCGGTGGGGCCGGCGCGGGTGGGCGGCGTGGATCCGGCGACGCGCACGTTTCAGGCATTGCGGATTGCGGTGAATCACGAGCTCGACCAGCTCGAGCAGCTCATCGAGGGTGCGCACGTTCTGCTCGCGCCGGGCGGTGTGCTGGCCGCGATCTCGTTCCATTCGCTCGAGGATCGGATCTTGAAGCGTGCGATGCGCGACAAGACGAAGTGGGAGCTGCTGACGAAAAAGCCGGTGGTTGCGGGCGTGCGGGAGCTCCAGCAGAACCCGCGTGCGCGCAGCGCCAAGCTCCGGTCGGCCAGGGCGATCGTTTGCTCGTCGTCACCGCAGGCAAAGGTGCTGTCATGAAGCGGTCGCGCCCGTTCCTCGTGTTGTGGAGTTTGGCGGTGGCAGCAAGCGTGGCGGCGTTCGTGCTGCATCTGGGGTTGCGAAGCCGCACGTTCAAGCTTGGCTACGAGCTGGGCAGGGCGCGCAACGAGCAGGCGCAGCTTCGCGAGACCAAACGGGTGCTGGAGCTCGAGGTCGCTAGCTTCCAGAACCCCCAGCGGGTGGAGGTGATCGCGAAGACGCTGCTGGGGATGCAGTCACCGACCCCGGATCGCATCATCCCGATGCGTCCGTTGGCGGATCAGGAACCCAAGCCGAACGCCGCGCCGGCAAGCGCGCAAGCACAGCGCTAACGATGCAGAACCTCGATCCCAAGCGTGCGCGATGGATCCGGGTCCGGATGGGGATTCTTTGCGGCCTGATGGGGCTCGGGCTGGGCCTGGTCGTCAGCGCCGCCTTCGGCATCCAGGTCGAGAAGGGCGCCGAGTGGAGCGATCTGGCCGAGAAGCAGCGCCAGCGCCGTCTGCACGTCGCGCCCAAGCGCGGCACCATCTACGACCGCAACGGCACCCCACTCGCCGTAAGCGTCGAGGTGCCGTCGGTTTCGGTCGACGCCGTGGAGATGCTGCGCAAGGTCCGCGACGAAGACCTTCCTGCGTTTCTCGATGACGCTTCGAAGCGCATCGCCGCTGCGCTGAGCATGGACGCTGCGCAGGTGCGCGAAAAGCTCGCGCGTCGTCGGCGCTTCGCGTGGCTCAAGAGGCAGGTGACGGCTGAGGAGGTCGCTGCGATTCGCGCGCTCGGGGATCCGGCGAACGGATCGCGGGCGCTTATGGGCCTGCTGGTGGAGGGCGAGGGCCGTCGGTACTTCCCGAACCGCGAGCTAGCGGGGCCGCTGCTGGGGTTCGTGTCACCGGGCGGCGACGGCAAGGACGGCATCGAGCTGATGCTGAACGATCACCTGCGCGGGCACATCGAGGAAGTGCGTGGTCTGCGCGACCGTGCTGGCCGTCTCATCTTCTCGGAGGGCATCCAGGACGAGAAGGCGCTGGCCGGGCACAACGTGTACCTGACGATCGACCAGGGTATCCAGTACGTGGCGGAGCGCGAGCTTGCCTCGGCGATTCACACGCACGAGGCGTCGAGCGGGTCGGTCGTGGTGGTGGATCCGGGCTCGGGCGAGGTTCTCGCGATGGCGAGCTACCCGACGTTCAACCCGAACGACATCGAGAAGAGCGAGATCGCGGCGCGTCGCAACCGTGCGATCACGGACGTGTTCGAGCCGGGGTCCACGATGAAAGTGTTCACGATGGCCGCCGCGTTGTCGGCCCGCGTGGCGAGCCCGACGCAGACGATCTACTGCGAGGAAGGATCGATGGCGATCGACAACGTCATCATCCGGGACACGCACGTGTCGGGGTGGCTGACTCCGACGCAGGTGCTGGCAGTCTCCTCGAACATTGGAGCGGCGAAGCTCGGGTTGGGGCTGGGCGAGCGCAGGCTGTACGAGGCGTTCCAGCGCTTCGGCTTCGGCGAGCGCACGAACATCCCGTTGCCCGGAGAGGCGAGCGGCGTGCTGCGTCCACGGTCGCGTCCTTGGGTGCAGGTGGAGACGGCCGCGGCGTCGTTCGGTCAGGGAATCAGCGTGACCACGCTGCAGCTCGCGATGGGAATAGCGTCGATCGCCAACCGCGGTCGCCTCATGAACCCGGTGTTGATCCGCCGCATCACGGACGGCACGGGCAATGTGGTGGAGGAGACGCCGAGCACGGTGCGCCGGGAAGCAGTTTCCTCGACTGTCGCGAGGATGATGTCGGAGATGCTGGTGGCGGTCACCGAAGGGGAAGGAACCGGTGTGGAGGCCGCGGTGCCGGGGTTCAAGACGGCTGGCAAGACGGCGACCGCGCAGAAGACGGACCCTGCGACGGGCAAGTACTCGGCGGATCTGTACACGGCTTCGTTCATCGGGTTCGTGCCGGCGGATCAGCCTCGGGTGGCCATCGCGGTGGTGCTCGACGAGCCGATGATTGCGCACGCGGGCGGATCGGTTGCGGCCCCGGTGTTTCGTCGTGTGGCCCAGGCCGCGTTGCGGTACATGGGCGTGACGGAGCGCGGAGCGGAAGGCGTGCCGCTTGCGCAGATCGGCAAGGAGCCCGACCCGGCAGAATCGGCCCATGCCGCGGTGGCGCCGTCGGAGCCTGCGCAGCCTCCCATGCGTCCCCTTTTGCCCGCGCCCGCGTCGTCGGCCGCCGGGTCGGCCATCGTCAGCGACGTCACGGGCATGCCTGCGGCGGCGGCGCTGCGCTCGCTGATGGACCTGGGGCTCCTGCCGCGCATGAGCGGCACGGGCCGTGTCATCCGACAGGATCCTGCGCCGGGAAGCTCGGTCCCCGCCGGATCGGTCGTCCACCTCATCCTCGAGCCTTCGTCATGACGGACCACGAGAACGAGTCGATCCGCGGAGACGCTTCGCTAAGACAGATCGCTGCCGCGTGCGGCGGGCACGTCGTTGGCGACGTCGATGTGCGCGTCCGCGGGCTTCGCCACGATTCGCGCCGTATCGAGGGCGGAGACCTGTTCGTGGCGCGCAAGGGAGAGCGATCCGATGGCCTCCGCTACGTCGACGAAACGATCGCGCGTGGCGCCGTTGCGGTGATGGTTCAGCGCGATCATGTACCGGCGACGTGCAGCGTGCCGATGCTCGTGGTCGACGACATCCGCGTGGCGATCGGCAAGGCGGCGTCTGCCATCTACGGAGATCCGACGCGGAGGCTCGCCGTCGTGGGGATTACCGGCACCAACGGCAAGACCACGACGAGCTACCTGGCGCGGGCAGCGATCGATGGCGCAGGCGGACGCGCAGGGGTGCTTGGCACGCTTGGCGCCCACTTCCAGGGTGTCGATCTGCCGTCCGCACACACGACACCGGAGGCCGACGAGGTGATGCGCGTGGCCGCGACGCTGCTGGATCGCCAGGCCACGCACCTGCTGATGGAAGTGTCATCGCACGCGTTGGACCAGCGCCGGGCAGACGCGGTGCGGTTCCGGGTGGCCGCGTTCACGAACCTGACGCAAGACCACCTAGACTACCACGGCACCCTCGAAGCATACGCCGCTGCCAAGCGTCGGCTGTTCACGGACCTTGGGCCGGCGAACGCGGCCATCATGGTCGACGATGCGTTCGGCGAGGAGCTGGCGCGGGTAACGGCGGGCAGGTGTCTGCGAGTGTCGCGCGATGCGGCAGGAGCTGCTGACGTGCGGCCGGTCGGTCCCGTGCAGCTCGACGCAGCGGGCACGCGGTGTGACGTGATCACGCCGTCGGGCGTGGTGCATCTGCGGTCGACGCTGGTTGGACAGCACAACCTGTCGAACCTTCTTCTGGCGATCGGGATCGTGGAGGCGCTGGACTTGCCCGTCGACGCGGCGGCGGCGGCGCTATCGACGGCGGGTCATGTTCCGGGGCGTCTGGAGCGCTGCGACAGCCCATCCGACGACATCCTGGTGCTGGTGGACTACGCGCACACGCCGGATGCGCTCGAACGAGCGCTCACGACGATTCGTCCGTTGACCACGGGACACGTGATCTGCGTCTTCGGTTGTGGTGGAGACCGGGACCGCGCCAAGCGTCCTGTGATGGGGTCGGTGGTGGGGCGTCTCGCGGACGAAGCGTACCTGACGAACGACAATCCCCGAAGCGAATCGGCGCAAGCGATTGCGGACGCGGTGTTGCAGGGCCTGCGCGGCGGTCGGGCACGCGTGGTGGTGGAGCTCGATCGGCGGCAGGCCATCGAGCGGGCAATCTTTGGCGCGGCGGCGGGCGACGTCGTGCTGATCGCGGGAAAAGGGCACGAACCCTACCAGATCATCGGCTCGCAGACGCGTCCCTTCGACGATCGGGAGGAGGCGCGTCGGGCGTTGGCGCTGCGAGCGGGGCGCGGACCGGGGCGGGAGAGAGGCTGAGCATGGGCACGACGATTCCCGGGAACCGAGCTTTCTTCAGCGTCGAGGACATCCTGTCGGCGACGGGCGGGTCGGTGCTGCGAGCGGGGACGTCCTCGGCGACGGGGATCAGCACGGACACGCGTCGGCTGGAGCCCGGCAATGCGTTCGTGGCGCTGCGAGGTGAACGCTTCGACGGCCACGATCATGTCGTGGCGGCGTGCGATGCGGGAGCGTCGGTGCTGGTGGTGTCGCGGCCGGTGGAGGCGTTGAACGGCGCCACGGTGGTGATGGTGGAGGACACGCTCGGCGCGCTCGGCGCGTTGGCCCGCCTGCACAAGCGTCGCTGGGTCCAGCGGGCGCGCGCGGCGGGGCGACTGGCGAAGGTCGTGGCGGTCACGGGGTCGGCCGGCAAGACGACGACTTGTCGTGCGATTCGAGCGGTGCTCGATCAGGCGAAGCCGAACGCAGTGCATGCGGCCGTGGGGAACCTGAACAATGCGATCGGGGTTCCTCTGGTGCTGCTGGGGCTGGGCGACGGGCACGAGCTTGCGGTCGTGGAGCTTGGGACGAGCTCGCCCGGGGAGATTGCGTATGGCGTATCGATGGTGGAGCCGGACGTCTCGGTGTTGACGCTGGTGTCCTGTGCGCACGCGCAAGGGCTGGGAAGCGTGGAGGGCGTGGCGGCGGAGAAGGGGGCTGTCTACGGGAGGCTGGGCGCCGATGGGGTGGCGATCGTCAACGGCGACGACGCGCGGGCCCGGCAGCAGTGGGCGTCGTGCGCGGCGGGCCGCAAGCTCGCGTACGGGCGAAGAGGTGACAGCGATGTGCGGATCATGTCGCAGCGCCTCGAGGGCGTGGACACGCAGGAGCTAGGCTACGAGGTGAAGCACGCGGGGGGGTCGTCGACCTTGCATGCGCGCGTTCCGCTCCTTGGCGACGCGGGGGCGTATGCGTGTGCGGCGGCCATAGCGGTGCGGCTGGCGTTATTCGACGAGGGGTTCGACGTCGAAGGCACGAGGCGTGCACTAGCGTCGATCCAGGGAGAGGAGCGCCGTTTGCGGCCGCGTCGGCTCGGCTCGGGGACGCTGCTCATCGACGATGCGTACAACGCGAATCCGGCGTCGATGGCGGACTCGGTCCGGACGGCGGCGGCGATCGCGCGGCAGCTTGGGCGTCGTTTGGTGCTGGTGCTGGGCGAGATGCGCGAGCTGGGTTCGTATGCCGAGGCGGAGCACGGGGCGCTGGGCCGGGCGGCGTACGAGTCGGGAGCGTCGTCGCTCATCGCGGTGGCGGGCGAGGCGATACGGATCGCGCAGGCGGCGCGGGAGTTCGGGCTCGAGTCGCAGTTCGCGGCGGATTCGAAGGAAGCGGCGAGGTTGGCGGTTCGGGCGGTCGGGCCCGACGACATCGTGTTGGTGAAAGGGTCGCGGGGCGTGGCGCTCGAGCATGTGGTCGATGCCCTGGAGACGCAGGGAGGTAGCTCCCGGTGATCTACGAGGTTCTCTACCCGCTCCGGCACGCATCGGCGTGGCTTAGCTGGCTGAACGTGCTTCGGTACGTGCCGTTCCGCCTGATCATGGCGACGATCACGGCGATGCTGCTGGCGTTCGCCCTGGCGCCCTGGTTCATCCGCGAGCTTCAGCGCAAGCAGATCGGGCAGGTGGTGCGCGATGTCAATCCCGAGGGGCACAAGCTCAAGGCGGGGACGCCCACGATGGGTGGCGCGTTGATCCTGCTGTGCCTGCTGGTGCCTACGATCCTGTGGGCGGATCTGACCAACCCGTTCGTGCTGGCGACCACGGCGGTCACAGCGGGCTACGGTCTGATCGGGTATCTCGACGACTACCTGAAGATCAGCCGCAAGCACCACGACGGCCTGTCTGGGCGCTACAAGCTCATCGGGCAGTTCCTGATCGCCGGCGCGGCGGTGGCGTACACGTTCCTGTCAACCAAATCGCTCCCGCCGGACTGGCTCGAGATCAGGACACGGTTGTCGGTGCCGTTCGTGGCGTTCAGCAAGCACCCGATCGAGCTGCCGCTATGGCTCTACATGGCGTTCGCGGTCTTCGTGGTCGTGGCCTGGTCGAACGCGGTGAACCTGACGGACGGTCTCGACGGGCTGGCGATTGGTCCGGTGCTGATCAACGCGACGACGTACATGATCTGGGCATATCTGGCGGGCGCGATGTTCTTCCGCATCTCGATCGCCAAGTATCTGGACATACCGCCGATCCAGAGCGCGGGCGAGCTGGCGGTGTACTGCGGGGCGATGGTGGGGGCCGGGACGGGGTTCCTCTGGTACAACACGTATCCTGCGCAAGTCTTCATGGGGGACGTGGGATCCCTTGCGCTCGGCGGCGGGCTCGGGATGCTCGCGGTGTTCACGAAGAACGAGCTGCTGAGCGTGCTGCTCGGCGGCGTGTTCGTCATCGAGACGGTCAGCGTCATCACGCAGGTGGCGTCGTTCAAGCTGACGGGCAAACGGGTGTTCCTCATGGCTCCGATCCACCACCACTTCGAGAAGAAGGGTTGGCCGGAGCCGCGGGTCATCGTGCGCTTCTGGATCGTGTCGATCCTGCTGGCGCTCGTTGCGTTGTCGTCGCTCAAGCTCCGCTGAGCCGGGAGCAGGTCATGCAGCTCGCAGGTCGTCGGGTCGTCGTCGTGGGTCTGGGTCGCAGCGGGATCGCTGCTGCGGACTTGTGCATGCGGCGGGGGGCGACTGTGATCGCGAACGACTCGCTGCCGCGGGAACGGGCGAGCGAGGCGATGCGGGCGCTCGAGGCGAGGGGCGCGCGGCTGGTGCTGGGCGGGCACGATGCGGTGCCGTGGGACGAGGCGGATCTGGTGGTGATTTCGCCGGGGGTACCTCCTTTCCCTGCGCTGGCAGTGGTGGAGCGCAGCGGGCGGGAGGTGATCGGGGAGCTCGAGCTGGCGAGCCGGTTTGTCGCCGCACCGATCGCGTTGGTGGGCGGGACCAACGGGAAGAGCACGGTGACCACGCTGCTGGGCCTGATGCTTGGGCATGGTCGCAAGGTGTTTTCGGGGGGGAACCTTGGTACTCCGCTGGCCGAGGTGGTCGACGAGGCATTCGATGCCTTGGTGCTGGAGATCTCGAGTTTCCAAGCGGAGCGGATACCCACGTTGCATGCGAGGGCGGCCACGCTGTTGAACATCACGGAGGACCACCTGGATCGGTATCCGGACTTCGCGGCCTACGCGCAAGCGAAGGGGAACATGTTCGTGGCGATGGGGCCGCAGGACACGGCGGTCATTCCTGCGGGGGACGCGGTCTGCGGGATGCAGGCGCGGCGCGGGGGTGCGCGGGTGGTGACGTTCGGTCCGGGTGGGGATGTGCGAGCCGAAGGTCAGTGGCTGGTGGACCACGCGAGCGGTTGGCGGGTCGAGCGTTCCAGCGTGAAGCTTCAAGGTGCGCACAACGAGCTGAATGCGTGCGCTGCGATGGCGATGGCGGCGGCGATGGGCGGCACGGAAGACGGCGCCAGGCAGACGCTGGCGAGCTTCACGGGGTTGGCTCACCGCACGGTGCTCGTGGCCGAGGTCGACGGCGTGCGGTACTACGACGACTCGAAGGGCACGAACGTCGGGGCATCGGTGGCGGCGCTGCGGGGGCTTCGGGAGCAGCGGGCCGTGCTGATCGCGGGCGGGCGCGACAAGCAGGGCAGCTACGAGCCGTTGATGGATACGCTGCGCACCAAGGGGCGTGCACTGGTTGTGATCGGGGAGGCGTCGGACCGTATCGCCGAGGCTGCGTGTGGAGTGATACCCACCTATCGGGCGACGACGATGCAGGACGCGGTACGGCAGGCATCGGAGCTGGCCGCGCCTGGCGATGCCGTGCTGCTCAGCCCGGCCTGCGCGAGCTTCGACATGTTCAGGAACTACGCGGAGCGGGGCGATGTGTTCGCGGCCGCGGTTCGCGCGCTGCAGGCACGAGCGGGAGGATCGCGATGAATCTCGCACGATTCTTCCGCAGGTCGTCGCCGGACGCGGGCGTGCACGCGAAGATGGGCGAGGTGGACCCGGTGCTGGCGGCCGTTATTATCGCGCTGATCGGCTTCGGGACGGTGATGATATACAGTGCGAGCGCGATCGAAGCGACGGTGCGCTTCCACGACCCGGAGTACTTTCTCAAGCGGCAGGCGGTGTTTGCGGGAATGTCGCTGGTCGTCATGTGGGTCGTGAGCCACGTCGACTACCACCGTATCCGGAAGCTGACATATCCGATTCTCGCGCTGGTGACGGGGCTGATGCTGCTCACGGTGCTGGGATTCGGGGCACGCAAGGGCGGTGCTGCGCGGTGGATATCCGTCGGCCCCATTCTCATCCAGCCGGCGGAGATGGCGAAGCTGGCGTTGATACTTTGGCTATCGTACTCGCTGGCGAAGAAGGCAGAGAAGGTCAAGAGCTTCGCGATCGGGTTCGTGCCGCACGTGTTGATGGCGGGCGTATTCATTCTGCTGTGTCTCAAGCAGCCCGACTTCGGCAGCGCGGTCGTGATCTCGTTCATGACGTTCACGATGCTGTTCGTGGCGGGCGCCCGGATCAGCTTCCTGGTGGGCGCGCTGATCGTGGCGGGCGGGGTGGCGGTGAAGCTGGTGACGAGCAAGGCCTATCGCTGGGCGCGAGTGCAAGCGTTCCTCGACATTGCTGGCCACAGGCAGGATCTTGCGTACCAGCCCTTCCAGTCCGTAATGAGCTTCGGCTCCGGCGGCCTGTTTGGCCTGGGCCTCGGCAAGGGGCTCCAGGTGCTGTACTTGCCGGAGGCGCACAACGACTTCATCGCGGCGATCATCGGCGAAGAGCTCGGCTTCATCGGAGTGCTGCTGCTGTCGGCCACGTTCCTGCTGCTCGTGTCCCGGGGAGTGCGGGCAGCGCTGCGGGCACCGGACGACTACGGCAGCTACATCGCATTCGGGATCTCCGCCATGATAGGCGTACAGGCGCTGGTCAACATGTCGGTGGCCATGGCGATCCTGCCCACCAAGGGGCTCACGCTGCCGTTCGTCAGCTATGGTGGGTCGTCGCTGCTGGTGAATGCCGCGGCGGCGGGGGTGCTCCTGAACATCTCGCGCCCGAGGTTGCCGGTGGATACACCGCAGACGGTACCGCTTGCGGTGGACAGCCCGGAGGCGAGCGTGACGGTTGTGACGGCAGCGGAGGAAGGCAGCGCATGAGCGAGACCTTCCTGTTCGCGGGTGGAGGCACGGGCGGGCACGTTTTCCCGCTGGTGGCGGTGGCGCAGGCGGTCCGGCAACAGAAGCCGGACGTCGAGATCGTGTTCGTGGGCACCGCACGCGGCATGGAGGGGCGAATTCTGGGCAAGCTCGGGGAGCGGCTGGAGCTGCTGGACATTCTGCCCATCAAGGGGGGCGGGCTGGGGGGAGCGGCACGAGGCATCGCGCGAGCCGCGCTCTCGCTGCCGGCGTCGCACGGGTTGGTGGGGAGGATCCGCCCCAGGGTGGTCCTGTCGATAGGGGGCTATGCGGCAGGGCCGGTGTCGCTCGCGGCCAGGGCCAGGGGCATTCCGCTGGCGCTGCTGGAGCCGAACAGCACGCTGGGGCTGGCGAACCGGCTGCTCGTGCCGGTGGCGCGGCGGGCGTACGTGGCGTTCGCGGAGACGGAGCGACGTTTCGGCGCAGGTGTGGCGCTTCGCACGGGGGTTCCCTTGCGCCAGGGGTTCGAGCCCAGGCCCTACGAGCCGGTGGAAGGCGAGCTGCGGGTGCTAGTGATGGGCGGCAGCCAGGGAGCGATCACGCTCAACAAGAACGTACCGGCGGCGGTGGGAATCGCGCGCGGCAAGGTGGGAATCCGCATCGTGGTGACGCACCAGAGCGGCCAGGGGCGCGAGCCGGAGGTCGAGCGGGAATACGACGCAGCGGGGGCACGGAAGGATGTGAGCATCGTGCCATTCATCGACGACGTACCGGGTGCATTGGCGGCAGCGGACGTGGTGATACAGCGAGCGGGCGCAAGTGCGGTGGCGGAGGTGTGCGCGGTGGGCCGTCCGCCCATCCTGATTCCGTATCCGTTTGCGGCGGGCGAGCACCAGCTCCACAATGCGCGTGCGCTCGAAGCCGAGGGGGCGGCGATCTGCGTGCCGTCGGACGAAGCGAAGCCGGAGCTGCTGGCCGCGCACCTGGTAGCGCTCGCGAGCGATCCGTCGCGTCGCGCCGCCATGGCGGATCGCGCAAGAGAGCATGGGCGCCCGGAGGCATCTCGGCTGATTGCCCAGGATCTTCTTGCCCTGGCGGAGGTGCGGTGATGTTCCGCGGACGAGTACGGCACGTCCACTTCGTCGGCATCGGCGGCATCGGGATGAGCGGGATCGCGGAGATTCTGCACGCGCTGGGGTTCGAGGTCAGCGGCTCGGATCTGAAGCCCAACAGCGTGACACACCGGCTCGAGTCGATGGGGGTACGGATCGACATCGGGCACCGTGCGGGCAACGTGCGGGGCAGCGACGTGGTGGTGTACTCGAGCGCCATCAAGCCGGACAACCCGGAGCTGGCGGAGGCCTTCGAGCGGGGCATTCCGGTGATTGCGCGGGCCGAGATGCTGGCGGAGCTGATGCGAGTCAAGTACGGGGTCGCCGTGGCTGGGTCGCACGGCAAGACGACGACGACATCGCTGATTGCCACGGTGCTGCGCGCGGCCGGGTTCGACCCCACGGTGGCGGTCGGCGGCAAGATGGCTTCCCTCGGCTCGAACGCGAAGCTCGGCGAAGGCGACCTGATGGTCGCGGAAGCGGACGAGAGCGACGGGTCGTTTCTTCTGCTGACGCCGACGATCGCGGTGGTGACGAACATCGATCCGGAGCACCTGGACTACTGGGGGACGCACGAGCGGGTGAAGGAGGCGTTCGTGCAATTCTGCATGAGGATACCGTTCTACGGGCTGGCGGTGATGTGCCTGGACCATCCTCACGTGCAATCGATTCTGCCGGCGGTGCGCAGGCGGCACACCACCTACGGGCTATCTCCCCAGGCGGACTACTACGCAAGGAACGTGACCCAGCACGGGCTGATGACGCAGTTCCGGGCGTACAAGCACGGAGAGCCGCTGGGCGACTTTGTAATCAAGATGCCGGGACAGCACAACGTGCTGAACAGCCTGGCGACGATCGCGGTGGCCGACGAGCTGGAGGTGCCGCTGGACGTGATCCAGAACTCGATTGCCACGTTCAGCGGTGTGGCGCGGCGGTTCACGGTCATCGGCGAGGTTAGTGGGATCACGCTGGTGGACGACTACGGGCATCACCCGGCGGAGATCAGGGCGACGCTCGAGGCTGCGCGTCGGGCGTACGACAAGCGCGTGATCGTGGCGTTCCAGCCCCACAGGTACACGCGCACGCGGGATCTGTTCGAGCACTTCGTGACGTCGTTCAACGAGGCGGACATCGTGCTCGTGACGGACATCTACCCGGCTGGAGAGACGCCGATTGCGGGGGTATCGGCGGAACTGCTGGCGCAGGCGCTCCGGGAGCACGGGCATCAGCGCGTGCACTACGTGGCGGACAAGACGCAGATACCGCAGGTACTGGCGAGCATCGTGGCCGAGGGCGACGTTGTGATCGCGCAGGGCGCGGGTGACATCAACAAGTACGTGCGAGAGCTGTACGTGCTCCTGGGTGGGGAGGAGGAGCGCGGGAGATGAACGGAGCGAGGCGCGATCTGCCAGCGAATCGACGGGTTCGTCCGCCGAAGGCCGACCCGTACGTGGTGGATGCGCCTGCGGAGCGGGTGGATCACGGCGTCGACGAGGCGCCGCGGAAGAACGTGCGCAAGGGCAGCGCGCTGAGGGCAGCCAAGGCGCAGGCCGGGCGTGCGATGGACGGGGTGCGCAGCCGGCTGCAGGCGATCCGGACCGCGGTGGGCATCGTGGTGGTCATCGCGGCGTCCGTGGGGCTCGCCTGGGGCATTCGACATCACGTGATGACGAGCCCGCGGTTCGCGGTGAAGACGATTCGAGTGGACGGCACGGCGCGCCGTACGCCGGAGCAGGTGGTCGAGACCGCGGGGCTGGCGGCGGGCGTGAACATCTTCGCCATCGACCTGGAGAACGCGCGCCGCCGGATCCTGCAGGATCCGTGGATCGAGAGCGCGACGGTGGATCGCAAGCTGCCGTCGACGCTGACCGTGCAGGTGGTGGAGCGCGAGGCCGCCGCGGTCGTGGTGATCGGCGTGGAGCCTTACCTTTGCACGCACACGGGTGAGCCCTTCAAGCGGCTCGAGTCCGGCGATCCCTCGAGCGTCCCGGTGATCACGGGGTTGGTTCCGGAGGACGTTGCGTCGAACCGGGACGGCGCGGTCAAGCGGATCCGCGACGCCCTGGAGCTTCTGAATGAGTATGAGCGAAGGGGGCCGTCGAAGGAGTATCCCGCCCAGGAGGTGCATCTGGGAGATGACGGGACCATGCGGATGACGGTGGGGCGCAACGCGGTGACCATCGAGTTGGGCAGCCCACCGTATCGGAGGAAGGTGCTGCGAGCGGCGCAGGTACTTGGGGAGGTTGGACGTCGGAAGGCGGACCCGGCGGTGGTGTTTCTGGACAACGAAGCGCACCCGGAGCGGGTGGTGGTGAGGATGCGGTGATGAGAAAAGTTGGCCCCATCAATTCGAGCATGGCAAGGCTCGATGCGTTCAGCGGCAGTCGCTCCTCGATGAAGGCGCGCTGCCCGGCAACTCGACGGTGAGGAGCTAGATGGATACCTCGGAGATCGTAGTCGGCCTCGACATTGGCACCACCAAGGTTGCCGCCGTGGTGGGCGAAGTCGACAGCGACGGAATCACCATCATGGGTGTGGGAAACGTGCCCTGCAAGGGATTGCGCAAGGGTGTCGTTTCGAACATCGAGTGGACCGTGAAGTCGATATCGGAGGCAATTCAAGCTGCTCAATCGATCTCGGGCGTCGAGGTTCGAACGGTCTACGCGAGCGTGGGCGGCAGCCACATCCGGTCGCAGAACTCGGACGGCGTGGTGGCGGTATCGGGCGGCGAGGTGACCTCGGCGGACGTGGATCGCGTGCTGGAAGGCGCGCGGGCGGTTGCGATGGATTCGGATCGCCAGATCCTGCACGTGCTACCGCGGGAGTTCCTGGTCGACAACCAGGACGGCATCCGCGATCCGGTGGGCATGAGCGGGGTGCGTCTGGGCGCCAAGGTCAACTTGACGACCGCCGCGACGTCGTGCGTGCAGAACGTCGTACGGTGTGCCGAGCGGGTGGGGCTGACGGTGGCGGACGTGGTGCTTTCTCCTCTGGCGAGCGCGGAGGCCGTGCTGAGCGAAGACGAGAAGGAAATCGGCGTTGCGGTGATCGACGTGGGCGGGGGGACGACGGACATACTCATCTACGTGGACGGCGGGGTGGCGCACACGAGCGTGATTCCGGCTGGCGGGAACAACGTGACGAACGACATCTCGATGGGGCTTCGCACGCCGATGGCGGAGGCGGAGCGGCTGAAGCGCAACCATGGGTGTGCACTGGGCCGGATGGTGTCGGACGAGGAGGAGGTGGAGGTGCCGGGGGTTGGGGGCCACGGACCGCGCAAGGTGGCGCGGCGGGTGCTCTCGGACATCATCGAGCCGAGGATCGAGGAGATCTTCGCGTTTGCCCGGCATCGGATGGAGGAGATTGGGCTGCTGGAGCAGATCTCGGCGGGGGCGGTGCTCACGGGCGGCGCGTCGCTGATGGAGGGCATGCCGGAGTTTGCCGAGGAGATCCTGGGTATGCCGGTGCGCCTGGGGTTTCCGGTCGGTGTTGGGGGCATTGCGCAGCTCGTGCAGGGGCCGCAATACGCGACGGGCGTGGGGCTGGTGCGCCACGGGGCGGCGCTGCTGCGCCGTGCGCAGGACAAGCGTGCGGTCGTGGCGCGTGCGGCTGCGAGATCGCCGGAGGCCGAGCAGAGCAAGCCCGCGAGCAAAGGAAACGGATTCTGGAACTGGTTGAAGGTGGCGTTCTAACAGAGGCAATAGCTGGCCGTTCAGGGCATTTCCTGGGGGCCGGAGCGAGCAAGTGAAGGGGCTGGCCGGAGGGAGAGGCGCCCGAGGGTCGGCAGAGGTAGCAGCAGATGGAAAGCGGCACAGCCGCGCCCGGGAGGATATGATGAACTTCTCGATCGAGTTCGCCGACGATGCATCCAACGAATACGAGGCCTGCCTGAAGGTGGTGGGAGTCGGCGGGTCCGGTGGGAACGCCGTGAACACGATGATCAGCTTCGGTCTGGAAGGGGTCGAGTTCATCGTAGCGAACACGGACGCCCAGGCGCTCAACGCCAGCGCCGCTCCGATCAAGATGGCGATTGGTCAAAGCATCACGCGTGGCCTCGGGGCTGGTGCGGACCCGGACCGCGGACGCAAGGCCGCGCTCGAGGACGTCACCCGCATCAAGGAGGCGCTGCAGGGCGCGGACATGGTGTTCATCACCGCGGGGATGGGAGGCGGGACCGGCACGGGCGCGGCGCCGGTCATCGCGCAGATCGCCCGCGAAGAGGGGGCGCTGACCGTGGGGGTGGTGACCAAGCCTTTCGCATTCGAAGGCAAGCAGCGGGCTCGCCGCGCCGAGCTCGGTCTGCAGCAGCTCCAGGAGCACGTCGACACGCTGATTACCATCCCGAACCAGAAGCTGCTGACCCTGTCCGACCAGGATCTGTCGTTCATCGAAGCCTTCCGCAAGGCCGACGAGGTTCTGTACCAGGCAGTCAAGGGCATCAGCGACCTCATCCAGCAGAACGGCGTGGTGAACGTGGACTTCGCCGACGTCAAGACGATCATGTCGAGCAAGGGGCGGGCGATCATGGGCACGGGCTGCGCCAAGGGGCAGGGCCGCGCGCGTCTCGCCGCGGAGATGGCGGTCACCTCGCCGCTGCTCGACAATATCTCGGTCGAAGGCGCGACGGCCGTGCTCGTGAACATCGTGGGTGGGCCGGACATGCGCATGAAAGAGATGGAGGAGGCGACCGAGCTGATCTACGAGCAGGCCCACGAAGACGCCAACATCATCTGGGGCGCATCGATCGATGAAACGATGGGCGAGATGGTGAAGGTCACCGTCATCGCCACGGGATTCGACCAAAGTCCGGTCGAGGAGGTCATCGAGCAGGTGGCTGCGCGGCCGACGATGGTGAGCGTGCCACAGCAGCTCGCGAACTCGCGTGTTGCGCACGCGGCGCCTCCGCCTCCCCCGCGCGCATCGATCGCCATGATGCAGGAAGAGGCGTCGGTTTCCGCTTCGATGCGTCGCCCTCCGGTCACGGCCCGCGCGCCGATCTCGAACGCACCGGCGTCCCGCGTGGCGGCTTCGTACCCGCCCGCTTCGGACATGGACCTCGACATCCCGACCTACATCCGGCGTAACGGCCGGTAGCTCCGGCCGACCGCACCACCCTTCCCACAGCTCCCGGCCGCGCTCGTGCGAATCGTTCCTGGGCCGGGCGCCTGGGCGCCATCGCGCCACGGTGATACGACAACTTGCACTTTGAGCGAGGCCGGGCAATCCATCGCCGGGATCGCGCGCGACACCACCTCGATGCGTCGTTTCCGAACAACGGGTCGCACGGACCAGGAAGCGCAGCGCCCACGCCACGTGCGGTCACGCGGCTACCGGGTAGAGAAAGCGGCTTGGATGCGGGATTTCAGCGCACGGAACAGGCGTGCTCATGCGGAAGGAACGTGCAGGCTGCGGTGCTGCCCAGCGAACGCCTGCAGCCAGACCGAAGGCCTACTCCTTCTTGTCCTTGTCGCTCTTCTTGTCGTCTTCGCTCTTCTTGTCGTCTTTGACCTTTAGCGACAGAATCTTGTCGATGGTCTTCTGTTGCTCGGCTTCAGGGCAGTCTTCGGTAGCTGGGAACTCCGTTTTCCAGTGTCCTTCCGGTGGACGGCATTCTGCACGGACCACCGCACCGGCACCCCATTCCCGCGTGGATGCCCGCGGGGGCGCAGCGCAAGCAAGGACGCCGCAGCACGCCCTTTCCGTGCGTTCCGCCGGCCGGCAAACCGAGTCTCTCCTCCGGATAGCCGTCACCGATATCCGGATCATGGCACTCGGTGCCGGGCATGACTATGTCGCCACAGCGCGGATTGTCGTGCCTCCGAAGGATGTCGATGGCGAAGCACCGCCGACTCACTGCGGAGCCGCACACCGTCGTGTTCGTGCTCCCACGGCAGCCCGCCTGCGCTACGATCGGCCAAACCATGACCACGCAACGCAGCGCACTGCTCGTCGGCGCAACCGGGCTGGTCGGCGGCCTCGTGCTGGACCGGCTCCTGGCCGATCCCGTCTATGAATCGGTGACCGTGCTGGTGCGGCGGCCCATCGGTCGCCGCGCGGAACGGCTCGTCGAGCGCATCGTCGACTTCGATCGGCTGGCCGACACGCCGCTGGAGCCCGCGAGCGACGTGTACCTGTGCCTGGGGACCACGATCGCGGCGGCGGGGACACGGCAGCGGTTCAGGAAAGTGGATCACGACTACGCGATCGAGTTAGCGCAACGGGCCCACGACCAGGGAGCGTCGAGCGTGGGACTGGTGTCGTCGGTGGGGGCGTCGCCCGAAGCATCGAGCTTCTACTTACGTGTCAAAGGAGAGACGGAGCGAGACCTGTGCGCGATCGGCTACCGCAGTGTGGACCTGTTCCGGCCGAGCCTGCTTGTGGGGCGGCGACGGGAGCAGCGCCGGGCCGAGGCGGTGGGCATCGCGGTGATGAGCGGCATTGCATGGGCCATGGTCGGGGCGTGGAAGCGATACCGGCCGATTCCGGCCTCCGCCGTGGCCGGGTCGATGGTGCGTGCCGTGCGTCGTGGGGAACCTGGTGTACGGATTCACCACTACGATCAGATGGTCGCGGTAGATGGCGGAGCCGATTCCGGTCCGTGATTGGCCTTGGCGAGGGGGAGGATCTGCGAGTCTTAGGGATCACCCGTATAGGCTTGGTCCGCGACCATGTTGCGCAGGTCGATGCGCACCTTGGAAGGATCGGCGTTGAGCGCGAGACTTCTCGGTAGCCGGCTTGGATCGGCCTGCACGTACGCGCGAGAGAGACCGAGGTAGTCCTTCCACGCCTTGGCCGTGGTCATTCCATCACGACCGGGGCGGCGGGCCCCACATGGCAGAGCCGCTCTTTCCAGACCAAATCGTTTGGCTCCGGTGACGAGCCGAGCGTTGGACCAACGAGTGTGCCCTGCGTCCGATCCGGAATTGCCAGAACCTTGGGGAGCCGGGTGACCCGATCCTGGCGCGGTCTGTGCGACCTTGCTCGCCCCTTGCGCGCGTCGATATCCCCTTGCGGGTTCCCGCCGGCGGTGCTGTATCTGCGATCATGAAGCGTGTCGTTCTGCTCGTGTGGCTGTCGGGGTGCGCCGGCGCGCAGGCCGGCCCTCCCGCGCCTCCGCCGGACAAGCCCGCAGAAGCCTCGCTGCCATCGCTCCCGCGTCCCTCCGCGACGCCCACGCCGCCCGAGCCAGCAGCGTCGACAGCGCCGACCGGGTCGGCCAGCGAGGCGGGCGGCCAGGGCGCACCGCCCGGCCCGCTCGACAAGGATTCGATCCGCGCGGTGATTCGCGCCTGGTATCCCGAAATCAAAGGATGCTACGAGCGCGCATTCCGGGACAACCAGAGCCTGCGCGGCAAGGTCGTGGCCCGATTCATGATCAACGAGGATGGCTCGGTTTCCTCGGTAGACATGTCGGACAGCACGATGAAAAAGCGTGATGTCGTCGACTGCGTGGGTAAGCTCTTCGGCCTGATGCAGTTTCCCAAGCCGGAGAACGGCATGGTGCTCATCACCTATCCGCTCGAGTTCGACGCGGAGATCAAGGGCCAGTAGCGCTATCGGCGCGGGATTGCGCGTCGCGCGGCGTCGACGAAAGCGCGGACACGCGCGGGGTCGACCGGCCGGGCGATGTCGCCTTCTTGCTTGACGCTGCTGCCGACGATGACGCCGTCGGCCACTTGCATGAACGCCGCGATGTTGGTGACGTCGGTGCCGCTACCGAGCAGGATGGGGCACGTTCCGGCCAGGCGGCGCGCCTCGCGGACCTTGTCGAGCGCCGGGGCCTCGCCGGTCATCCGCCCGGAGATGATCAGCGCGTCTGCTCCGAAGAACGTGGTCCACTGGATGTGGGTGGCCAGGTCGATGCCGGGAAACCGAACGGAGTGCTTTTTGTCGACGTCGGCGAAGATCTTGATGTGCTCGGCGTGGAGCTCCTTGCGCCTCCGCATCAGGTCCGCCGCGCATCCCTCGTCGATGGTGCCGTTGTCCCAGACACCAGCGCCGGTGAACATGCACACGCGAACGAAGCTCGCGCCGGAAGCGATCGCGATGGCGAGCAGGGCGACTCCGCCGTTGTGTACGAGGTTGATGCCGAGCGGGACATCGACCGCGCTCCGGACGGCGCGGGCCACGACCGCGTGGGCCGCGATGCTCTCGGGCTGCACGTGAGGGCCTGCCCGAAACGGGATGTCCCACATATTCTCGACGATCACGGCATCGCATCCACCGGCCACGAGGGCGCGGGCATCGCGCACGGCAGCGTCGATGATGGGGTCCATCCCGTAGCCGGTGTAGCCGGGCGCGCCCGGCATTGGCCAGCAGTGGACCATCCCGATAATGGGTTGCGCGGTGCCGAACACGTCGGCCAGATTACGCAGGCGAAGGGAATCGGCGTGCTGTTTCCAGGGAGGTATCACGACCTTGCCATACCGCGCCCGGGCGCCGGAGGGAACCCCACCCGCCGGGGCTCGACGAGCAAGATGCTCGCGCAGAATGCATCCGCCCCCTTGTGGGCCCATCGGCTTCTCCGTTACGCTGCTGCACAGCATGGAGACCGTGCTCGAGATCGTGGATGCGTTCGACGCGCCCCCGTCGCCGCTGCGCGTGGCGGCTGCGAAGGTTGCCGCAAGGCAGTGTGGCCGGCGCAATCTGCCGATCCCGCTCGCGTGGGTCGTCGTCGCGGGTGCGGCGTGAACTTCCTCGCATCGCTCGCTTTCACGGTGACGAGTCTCGCCCGGATGCCCGCACTCGATTCGGACGCGTTCGTCATCCGCCGGTCGGTCACGGGCAGCTTGTACGTGCTGAACCTCGCCGGCCTGGCGGTGGTCGGAATCGGGCTCGGACGGTGCGGTCCCTGCAAGGCCACGGAGGCTCACCATGGATGAAGCGACCCGAGGAGTGTTCGAATCCATCTACGACGTGCTGGATGGGGCTGAAGTGCTCATCCAGCTCGGCGTCATCACTGCCGCGTTGGTCCGGTTCCGGGCCACGGCGGCCGGCATCCTGGCGGGCAACGGGCTCTCGGCTATCCTGCTCGTCTCGGTCGTCGCGGGGATTGGGCAGCCTGCCATGCGGCGAGCCGGTGTGAGCCGCGATACGATCGTGGCCTTGAGCGGGGCTCGAAGCGACCTCCAAACGCTCTTGACCGTAACCGTGCCGGTGGCCGTGGGAAGCGCGCTCATCCCTGCGAGCCCCGAGAAGCTTTCCGGCAGGACGTGACATGCGCCTGTTCTGCAATCGCTGCCAGCGTCCGTTCAACTCGATGTTCGGGCCGCCCCATGCGCGCTGCCCTACCTGCGGACAGACCGACACGCGCCATGCAGACGGCGAGGGAGTGCCCGGAGGCGCGCAGGTGCCGCCTCTTCACGCTCCGGCGCAAGACCAGAATCCGTTCCGCGCCTCTGCCCAGCCGCTGCCTGCTGATGTTCAGCGCACCAGCACGACAGCCGAGGGGCTCGACACTCGCCCCTATCTCGCGCTCGCTATCGTGCTCATGGTCACTTGCTGCCAGCCTGGAGCCGTCGTGGCCCTGTACTTCCTCGATCGAGCGACGAACCTCGCCCGCAACGGCGACCTGGACGCCGCACGCGAGAAGCTTGCCTATGCAAAGGTGACCCTGCTGGCCTCCGCCGTTCTCGGCGCCCTGGCTGTCTTCGCTGGTGTCGCGCTCCTTCTGTTGCGGTGAGCACGGCTTCGGTCGCAGGTGGTCGGCAAGTCGTCCCTCGCCTGCCCAGCTTCGCAGGGCGTTGAATATCGTAGCTGTGCGCTGCGCCGGGACGGTCACCGTCATCACCGCCGCCGGACCGAGGCGGTCCTGGATCTGCTGCCCATACAGGCTGCGCGGCTGCACGTTCGTTCCCAGGGATTCCCAGATCCCGAACGGCTCTTCGGGCGCCCACGACCCCTGCGTCCTGGCGCCCACGCAACCTACGGCATCGTTCATCGCGCCCGTGGGTGCGTCGCAGATGATCTGCGACTCGTCAGCGTTCCAGGACAGCACCTGCGCGCCGGCCCAGCCATGCCCCGAGCCGGCGTCCTTGCGATTCTGCACGTGCAGCTCGCTGGACCGACACCCGCCGGACACGTCGCGCAACGGGGTGCCCGCTGGATGCTCGGGTGGCTCGCGGCATCGACGCAATCGCCGCGCCGTCATGAATCCGGGCTGGCGGTCTGGGACAAGGTGTATCGGAATCGTGGCGCGCTATGAGCGCGGACCGCAATCGGTGCAATCCGTGCCGTAGGCGCAGGCGGACGTCTCGGAGCCAGGCCCGCCGTCGTCGCACATGCCGTCCGCCGCCCAAACGCAGGAATCGTCGCATCCTCCGGAACTCCCACCGCACGGAAAGCTGCTGCCGTTACCGTCACTGCAGTACTCGCAAGCAGGGTCTGTGCAATTGGGCGTGGTGCAACCGCCGCCCTGGCAATCGGTGTCGGCAAGGCCACAGCCGCAATCGCACCAACCGTCACCGTAGTAGGTGGGATCGCACGTCCATCCCCCGCCGCCGGAGCATGAAATCGACGCGCCGCTCTGGTCGTAGCAGTAGTCGCAACCCGACGCCGTGCAACCGGGCGATGTGCAACCGCCGGAGCAATCGGGGTCTGCCACGCCACAGCCGCAATCGCAGGAGCCGGGCATTCCCTCGTTGTAATACGACGCAAGGCAGGCCCAACCCGGGGGAACCGGCGAGCCGCCGCCTGTTCCACCGTACCCGCCGCTGCCGCCATAGCCGCCCGACGAGCTTCCGCCATAGCCGCCCGACGAGCTTCCGCCATAGCCGCCCGACGAGCTTCCGCCATAGCCGCCGGAGGCGCCGCCGCCGTAGCCTCCTGACGTACCGCCTCCCGCCCCCGCCGGCGCGCCGTTTCCGTCCCCCCCGGTGTCGCCCGGTGCATCGCCACCGGCCCCAGGGGCTGGCGTGTTGGCCGAACCGCCAGCATCGCCGACCACGCTTCCGGCAGATCCGCCCACCGGGGGCTTGCCTGGACCGAAGGTCGGGTCGGATTCGCCGTGTGCACAGGCCGCAAGCCAAGAGCCTGCGAGAGCGAGGATCGAAACGGAGCAGTACATCGTAGGGCGCACGGGACACCTCCAGGAAACCTGTCTAGCCCAGCACAGGCGCCGTGGCAATGCGCCGCGAAATGAGCACGGCCGAAACAGCCAGCCCAGCCCGTCAGGGATTCCATCTGGGCCGCAATGATCTACGATTCATGTGCAATACCCGTCAGGGAAGCTCCACCTGCAGCGTGACCTTGAGCTCCTTTTGGTCTGCCTTGGCGGCGTCGTGCTCGTTGAGCCAATCCCAGTCGACCACGACGGCATTGTGCTTCAGGAACCAGTAGGCCACCCCGAGGATGACCCGATCGCTCGGCTGTCCGTCGCCCTTGTCCCACTCGAAGCGGTCGAAACGCCCGAACAGGCTCGCATCGATCCATGGCGCCCTGAGCTCACCGAAGGCGGATTAACCCAGGAATTCCCGCCCGTCGCTGCCGCTGAGCTGGCTACCTTTCTGATTGCCATACCCAACAGCATAGGTACCGGTCACCACGAAATACTCGTGCTCGACGGATAGCATGCCCGCGTGCAGCCGCCAGGCAGGCGCTGCGGGGGTGTTGCCCTTGCCGTAGATGCCGAAGTACGATAGCTGCGCGTACGGGAAAAAGGGGCCCAGCGGGCGTACGGAGAGCCGTCCTTCGACGACCTTGTTCTCGTTGGCCTCGTGGGCGGCGTACCCGCCGCCGTTGTAAACGCCAAACGCGAAGCTGCCAAAGCTGCCGGGGTTCGCTTTGCTTACGTTCTTCAGGGCGTCGTCGCCAAGGCTGGGTCCAAGGTTTCCGCCTGCGGTCAAGCCGAGGTCCGCCGAGTTGAACAGGCCGTTTCGCTCCATGAACATCGTGCCTTGCATGCGGTACCGGTTGATGTGCTCCTCGAAGTCGAGCCAAGGGGTATGCACCATCCCCAGCTCCGCGTAGCCTCCCGTGAGGACATCACCGAGGTCCGGAGCCATGATCTGGCCGTATGCGTACTTCAGGCGCACCGACCAGTCCCCTTTGTCGTACCTGGGATTCTAGCCGTCGAGTTTCTCCTGGTGAGCGTCGAGCGTGACGCGCGCCCGGAACCACGCGACCGGCTTGAACTTGCCGGTAAGATAGGCGCGTCCGAGGTAGAAACGGCTGTAGTCCTTTCCCCCCACGCTTCCCCGGGCGCCGTGCAGATACAGGAGCGTGCTCAGCGTGACGTCATCGTGCGGTGGGCCGGGAGGCGGCGCGGGGTGAGGCGGAGGAACCAGAGGGGACGGCGGCGCCGGAAACGGCGGCGCTGCTGGCGGAGACGTCACCAGGGCTGTCGGGGCAGGAGGCGGCAGCGGCAACGGCGCCGGATCGGATGCCGCGGAATCCGGCGCGGCGACAGCCTCCGGAGGGGGCGGCGCAGGCTCATCGACCTGCGCGCGTGCCGTTCCCGACACCAGGATGACACTCAACAACGCACAGCTACCTCTTTGCACACGCTTGCACATGCTCGTCTCTCCTGCTCCGGGTGCCGGAGCGGTTTCTCGCGCGACAACCCTCTTGCGGGCTACGTCAGGTTCGTGTCATGCAGCCACTGGCTGCGGGGCCCAATCCCTGCAACGTTGAGGACCGGATATCGCCTCCTGTGTCGCGGTGCTCGGCCGCCCTTGACATGGTCCACGGAACATCATCTCTCACCGCTTGCCATGGTGCCGGACGTCTCTTGCCTGGACCATGAATATGACCTCCTCCGCAAGGTTCGTGGCGTGGTCGCCGATTCGCTCGAGGTACTTGGCCACCGACTGGAGCTGCGAGCAGCACGTCACGCTGGCGCGATCCCGGATCATGACCTCGAGCAGATCCCGGAAGATGGTGTGATACAGCTCATCCACTTCGTCGTCGGACAGCAGCACACGCTGGGCGCCTTCGAGATCCCACGCGACGAAGGCGTCCATGGCGTCTCGAACCATTTGCTGTACGATGTTCGCCATGCGCGGGATATCGTCATAGGGCGGAGTCTCGGCCAGGGAAGCGAGATCGATGCAACGCTCGCAGATGTTGACCGCCAGGTCGCCCATGCGCTCGAGGTCGGTCACCATCTTGAGGGCGGACACCACGAAGCGCAGGTCGCGGGCCATGGGATGGCGCTTGACAAGAATGAGCATGCAAAGCTCGTCAATCTCGACCTCGAGCGTGTTGACCTTATGGTCTACCTCGAGGGTTTTACGCGCCAGATGCGCGTCGCGGCCGATGAGCGCGCGCATGGCGTCGGCGATCATCACCTCGACCCGCCCAGCCATCAGCAGAAGCTTGTCGCGCAGCGTCGCCAGATCGTGCTCGTAGTCCCTGTCCAGGTGGTCGCTCATGGCCAAGAATCATCCGAACTTGCCGGTGATGTAATCTTCGGTCCTGCGCTCCGAGGGGCGCGTAAACAGTACATTGGTGGGAGCATGCTCGACGATCTCGCCCAGGTAGAAGACAGCCGTGTAGTCGCTGACCCTCGCGGCGTGCTGCAGATTGCGGGTCACCATCACCACGGTGAGTCGCCCGCGCATCTGGCGAATGAGCTCCTCGATCTGGGCGGTGGCGATGGGGTCGAGGTCGGAGGCGGGCTCGTCCAGAAGCAGCACATCGGGCTCGACGGCGAGCGCGCGGGCGATGCACAGGCGCTGCTGCTGGCCGGCGGACAGGCTCGTCGCGAGGGCGCCGAGGCGATCCTTGAGCTCGTCCCAGAGCGCCGCATCCTGCAGCGCGCGCATGACGCGCCCCTCCAGCTCGGCCCCTCGAATCCCCTGCAAGCGCAGCCCGAACGCGACGTTGTCCCGCACCGACATGGGGAACGGCGTCGGCTTCCCGAACACCATCCCGACCCTGCTGCGAAGTTGCATCCCGTCGATGCGGCGCCGGTCCAGCACGTCGGCCCCGTCGAGCAGCACGCGGCCGGTCGCCCGTTGCCCCGCGTACAACTCGAACATCCGGTTGTACACCCGGATGTGCGTGGACTTGCCGGACCCGGACGGCCCGATGAGGGCGGTGATCCGGCTCTCGGCGATTTCTATGTTATTGTCCTTCAGCACCCGGTTCTCACCGTAGAAGAACGACAGGTGTTCCACGCGTATCTTGGCCCGGTCGGAGGCGATCAGCGCCATGGCTGCCACCGCACCTTCGGACGCAGCATCCGCGCCACGATGGTGAGCAGCAGGACGGCGGCGGTCAGGACGAGCGCAGCGGTCCACGCGAGCTGCTGACGATCGTGGCGGGGGCTCATGGCAAGGGCAAACGTGGTGACGGCAAGAGAGGCCGTCGGCCCGGTAGGCTGTGTCGCCGCATGCTGACTATCGAACGCCGTAAGCAACAGCGCCGCGGTCTCGCCCGTCACACGTGCGACGGCGAGCAGCACACCCGTCATGATGCCGGGGAGTGCAGCCCGCAGCGACACGCGAAAGACGATCGTCCATGCTGGCGCGCCGAGAGCGCTCGCGGACTCGCGCAGCGCTCCGGGCACCATCGCCAGCATCTCCTCGGTCGTGCGCGTCACGACAGGCAGCATCAGGACCGCCAGGGCGGCTGCTCCCGCGATACCGCTGAATCTGCCCATGGGCCGGACGAGCAGCGCGTAGGCGACCACCCCCACGACGATGGACGGGATTCCGGTCAAGACGTCGGACACGAACCGGACGGAGCGGGCAACGGCGCAGTCGCGTCCGTACTCGGCCAGGTATATTCCGGCAAGCAGTCCGGCCGGGAGGCCCATTGCCACGGCCGAACCTGTGAGCAGGGCTGTCCCGGCAAGCGCGTTGGCGATCCCGCCGCCCGGGGCTTCCCATGGCTGCGGCAAGCGGTTGAAGAAGGCGGCATCGAGGCCGCCGAGGCCGCGGGCCAGAAGGGTGTGGAAGATCCATACGAGGCAGACCAGCGTGACCGCGCAAGCCATGGCGGCCAGCCCGGATGCTACGGCGTTGGCCGCCTTGCGCCGGGCCACGACGAGGTTCATGCGGACTCCTTCCGGGCGGTCTTCATGACGAGCGCGCGGCCCAAAGCAAGAATGCCGCAGCTCAACACGAACAGGCAGAGAGCGAGCGCCATGAGGGCAGCAAGATGGGTGTCGGTCGTGGCGCCGGTAAGCTCCCTGGCAATCGTGGTTGCGATGGTATCGGACGGCGCAACGCGCGCCAAGCCAGGGTCGGAGCGATTGCCGATCAGGAAGATCACGGCCATGGTTTCACCCGCGGCGCGCCCCAAACCGAGGATGACGGCTCCGACCAGGCCATACCGGACATGAGGCAGGACCACGGCCCGGACTACCTCCCAACGGGTCGCGCCCAGGGCCGCTGCGGCCTCCTTGACCGTTGCGGGGACCATGGCGAACAGGTCCCGAGCAACCATGGAGACGTAAGGCACAATCATGATCCCCAGCACGAGCGAGGCGCTGACCATACCATGGCCGGCGGGCGCAACCTGGAAGATGGGGAGCGAGGCAGGGTGGCGCGACAGCCAGGGTTGGACGTGGCTGCCCAGCCCGGGCCCGACCGCGAACAAGCCCCACATGCCGTAGACGATGGATGGTATGGCGGCCAGCACCTCGATGACACCGGCGGCGAGACGCGACAGCCAGCGCGGTGCGAGCTCCGTGACGAACAGGGCAATCCCCAGGGACAACGGAACGGCGATGGACAAGGCGAGCGCGGCGGACATGGCGGTTCCGAGAATGGGCTTCAGCGCACCGAACTGCTGGTCGACGGGATCCCATCGATCGTTCGCGAAGAACCCGGTGCCCAATCCGTACAGCGCGGCGACAGCCCCACGGATCAGCGTGATTCCCAGCGCCGCCGTGACGACCAAGACCACCATCGCGCCGGTCCAGGCTGCTCCCCGCAGCAAGACGTCCAGCCGACGGTGCAGGCGTGCGGACCTGCCAGGCAGGCCTCGCCCGGCTGGGAAACGATTCACGCTCGGGGCGGCGCCGCGCGTGCTCATTCGCCCGGCCTCCCCGTTAGCGGCCTGGGCCGCTGGCCGCGCACGGACCGGGCGGCGGACGAAGCCGACGCCGTCCAACGAAATCCCAGCCATCCAAACGTCACAGGTCCTCCATCGCGCAGCGCCGCGTGCTAGACCGGCCAGGTGGCAACCATGTGACAGCGACGCAACATCCTAGTCGCGCGCACCGTATCGAGCCGTCCGGTCTTGATCCCGGTTGTGCCTCGTGGAAAGGTCCGCCGCCGAACGAGGTCACCATGGGCAAGATACCAGGCAGTCAGCGGAAGATGGTCCCGGCGGACGACGCGTCCTCGGCAGCACGTGCGCTCATCCAACACCTGCGTTTGGCGGTCGACGAGCTCGAGCGGATCCTGGTCGGCGGCGCGGAACCCCGAGCGCCGCTGGTGGAACGGGAAGTCATGAAGCCCGGAGAGTACGCCGACCGTCTTCGCGTCAGCGTGCGGAAAGTGCATGGCTGGATCAAGAAAGGAATGCCGCATTTCGAGATCGAAGGCCGGGTGCGGATTCGCGTGCGCGAGGCGGACGCCTGGCTGGAGCACCACGCCGATTCAGCCGGCGGTGCGCAGCCGACGGACGAACCGGCAGAACCGTAGCGGCGGGCCATCCAGGTCGCGGCCCACGACCGAGCGCGTGAGGGCCGCACTGTCCGCGATCCCTGGTCGACGCTTTGCGTTCGATGAGACCACGTGCGTCGGCAATTCCTGTCGATATCGTCGACCTCACGCGAGATAGGTTGGCCGTGCCCCCTCGGGGGGGCCGAGGTTGTCAACAAAACGTCATCGAAGTGTTGCGGAAACGATGCCTCTGTGCCCGGTCGGAGCGGCTATAGGCGAGCCCGGACGACCGGTCCCTCATTCGAACCAATGTAGACGGGAGCCTGCCCAATGACCAGATCGAAAGCAGTGTGCGCGATGGCCGCCAGCCTCGTGATTGCTCTCTCCGGCTGCTCGCGCGGCAGTGGCAGCAGCCAGCGGAAGGTGATTCAGAACAAAGGTTCCGATACGCTGGTCAACGTCGCGCAGACCTGGGCCGAGGAGTACAAGAAGGTCAATCCGAACGTGGCAGTGGCCGTGACCGGCGGCGGATCCGGAACGGGCATCTCGGCGCTCATCAACGGCACGGTCGACATCGCGAACTCGAGCCGCACGATGAAAGACTCGGAGGTTGCCCAGGCCAAAGCCAAGGGCATCACGCCGAAGGAGCACATCGTGGGCCACGATGCGCTCGCGGTGTTCGTGCACAAGGACAACCCCATCGGCAGCTTCACGATCGCGCAGCTCGCGGACATCTACGGCGAGGGCGGCAAAGTCACCAAGTGGAGCGATCTGGGGGTGACCGTACCGGGCTGCGACTCGGGCGAGATCGTCCGTGTCAGCCGCCAAAACAACTCGGGGACCTACGAGTACTTCCGCGAGGCGGTGCTGGGCGAGAAAAGGGAGTACAAGCTCGGATCCCGCGACATGCACGGCTCGAAGGACGTCGTGGACCTGGTGGCGCACACGCCGTGCGCAATCGGTTACAGCGGGCTGGCGTACGCGGAGGCGGGCGCCAGGATGCCGTGCATCTCGAAGGCCGCGGGCGAGCCCTGCATCCAGCCGAGCTTCGAGACTGCGCTGAGCCACACCTATCCGATTTCCCGCCCGCTCTTCATGTACACCAACGGCGAGCCCACCGGCCAGGTGAAGGCCTATCTCGACTGGATCCTGAGCGACGCCGGGCAGTGCATCATCTTCGCCAAGGGCTACTCGCCCGTTCGCCAGGTGAGCTGCAAATAGCCAGCGGAGCGGAGAATGGGACACTACGAGCACCGCCTCGAGGCGGACAAGACCGAGATACGCCAGCGTGTCGAGCGTGTTGCGGAGCAGATATCCAGGGCCGTGCTCGGCGCGGTCGACGGCCTGCTCCGGGGCGATCGCGACGGCTGCTACCGGATCATCCTCGGCGACCTGCCGATCAACCGGGAGATCCGCGCCATCGACGCGCGGTGCCATGCGTTCGTGGCGCGTCACCTGCCTTCGGCCGGTCACCTGCGTTTCGTATCGTCGACGTTGCGGATGACGGTGGCCGTCGAGCGCGTGGGCGACTACGCCGTAACCATCGCGAGGGAGGCGGTGCAGCTTTCGGAGCCGCCTCCCGCACCGTTGGCGGACCTGATCCGAGAGCTGGCGGACAGGTCCGTCGAGATGCTCCGCCGCGCGATCCGCGCCTATGCGGATCGCGATGCGGACCTGGCGCGCGAGACGAAGCCGCTGTCGGCCGCCGTGCACCGGGGCTACTATCGCGTATTCCGCAGGCTGGTCGAGGAGGGGTCATCGCATCCGCCCACCGAGCTGCTCGCGATCATGGCCGTGTTCGAGCGCATCGAGCGGGTCAGCGACCAGGCCAAGAACATGTGCGAAGAGGTGCTGTTCGAGCTGACGGGCGAGACGAAGCCGCCGAAGATCTACCGGGTGCTGTTCGTGGATGACGACAATACGCTTCTTGGGCACCTGGCGGCAGCCATCGGACGCAAGTCTTTCCCACAGAGTGGCAAGTTCGATACGGCGGGACTGACGCCAGCGCAGGAGGTGTCGCCGGTGCTGGCGCAGGTCGCTGATCGGCTCGGGCTCGACCCGTCGGGCGCGCGTCCCAAGGGGATCGGGCCGGCCCCCGAGTCCCTCGTCGACTACCACGTCGTCGTGGGTCTCACCCCCGAGGTACGTGACAAACTGCGGCCCATTCCCTTTCACACGGTGTTCTTGCACTGGGACATCGCGGCGGCCGGATCCGCGGCCCATGCCGACGTCGACGCGGCAGCTCGCCGGATCGCGACCGAGCTGCGCGATCTGATGACGACGATGCGCGGTGAAGATGCAGCCTGATTTGCAAACACAAGCGAACCCTGACGGCTCCGTGGCCCGGACAGGTCCAGGGTCGAGCGATGCATCGACCGACATGGACCGGCGCGACCGGCACTGGTATGTTGATAAGATCGTCGCTGTCCTCGTGTTCCTGGGCGGGGTTTCGGCGATCCTGTTCATCATCGGGATCTTCGTCTTCGTCACACGGGAGGGACTCGGGTTCATCACCACACGCCTGAGCCTGGCCGAGTTCTTCGGCTCCACGGCGTGGCGTCCTACGTCCAATGCTCATCCGACCTACGGCGCGCTGGCGCTGATCGTGGGCACGGCGAGCGTGACCGGCCTTGCCATGCTCGTCTCGGTGCCGTTCTCGCTGGGGGCTGCGCTATACATCTCCGAGTTCTCGCACGGGCGTGTGGCCGAGATCCTCAAGATCCTGGTCGAGCTCCTCGCGGCGATTCCCTCCGTCGTGTGGGGCTTCATCGGCCTGTCGATCGTGAATCCGCTGATCATTCGCGTGTTCGACGTACCGGTCGGCCTGTGCGTATTGAACGCCGGAGTGATTCTCGGGCTGATGGCCGCGCCGATCATGACCACGCTCGCCGAGGATGCGCTCAAGGCGGTGCCGGACGCTTATCGCGAAGCCGCGGAAGCGCTGGGCGCCACGCGATGGCAAATCGCCACACGGGTGGTCCTTCCGGCCGCGAAGAACGGCCTGGTCGCCGCGGTGCTGCTCGGCGTCGGCCGCGGGTTCGGCGAGACCATGGCCGTGCTCATGGCCAGCGGTCATGCCATCAACTTGCCCACCAGCCCCTTCGACTCCGTGCGCGCCCTGACCGCGACCATCGCCGCCGAGCTGGGCGAAACCGCCGTGGGATCGGAGCACTACCGGGCCCTGTTCACGCTCGGCATTCTGCTGTTCGTCGTTACCTTCAGCATCAACCTCGCCGCGGACGTGATGGTCCGCGGTGTGCGTCGAAAGGCATAGTCCAGCGGGCTACTACCATGTTCGAGGCAACCCAGCTCAACGAGCAGAACCGCCGCGTGCAGTCGCTCGTGCGGATCCTGCTGCTGCTGATGACGGTGCTGCTCATCCTCCCGGTGATCGCGATCCTCGCGGTCATGGTGGTCAAAGGGGGCCCCGTCATCACGCTCGACTTCCTTTTGACCGAACCGACCGAAGGCATGACGGCGGGCGGTATCCTGCCCGCCCTGGTCGGCACCATCTGGCTCGTGTCGGTCGCGCTTCTCGCGAGCGTCCCCGTCGGCGTCGCGGCGGCCGTCTATCTGAGCGAGTACGCGCCCGACAACTGGCTCACGCGCGCCATCCAGCTCGCCATCATCAACCTGGCCGGAGTGCCGTCGATCGTTCATGCCCTTTTCGGGCTGGGGGCGTTCGTTCTTTTCTTCAAGCTCGGCACCAGCATCCTGGCCGCCAGCTTCACCCTGGCAATCATGACGCTCCCGGTGGTCATCGTGTCCACGCGGGAATCGCTCCAGGCGGTTCCCAGGGCATTTCGCGAGGCTTGCTGGAACATGGGAGCCACGCGCTGGCAAACGATCCGGCACATCGTGCTGCCGAACTCCATCAGCGGAATTCTGACAGGCGTGATCCTGGAAGTATCGAGAACTGCTGGCGAAACTGCCCCCATCATGTTCACCGGGGCGGCGTTCTTCCTGCCCTTCCTGCCGCAGAGCGTGTTCGACCAGACCATGGCGTTGTCGTTGCATCTGTTCGTGATCTCGACCCAGGTGCCCGGCGTGTTGGAGGGCATGCCCTACGGCGTGGCGCTGGTGCTCGTGGTTCTGGTGCTGACCATGAACGCCGCATCGATTGCTTTCCGCATGAGCCTGCGCAGGAGGAAGAAGTGGTAGCCGACGAGCAGCCCCGGCGCGAAGAGGTCGTGGTCCGCGGCCTGACCGTTCGCTACGGGGGAAAAGCCGTGCTTCGCGACGTGGCCCTGAGCGTTCACGAGCGGGAGATCTTCGGGATCATCGGACCGGCCAATAGCGGAAAAACCTCATTCCTGCGTGTGCTCAACCGCATGGACACGTTCACCCCGGGCATGTCCTTCGATGGCGAGGTGAGCATCGGTGGCCGCGACGTGAGGACATGGCGCAACTTGTACGCGCTTCGGCGCCGGATCGGAGTGGTCTTTCCACTACCCGTGGGCCTGCCCCTGTCGGTCTACGACAATGTCGCCTTGGCGCCCAGGCTACGCGGGGTCCGGAAGAAGGCGGAGCTCGACAGTATCGTGGAGCGTTGTCTGAGGCGTGCCGCGCTCTGGGACGAGGTCAAGGACCGCCTCGATTCCCTCGGCAGCCTTCTTTCCGGCGGGCAGCAGCAACGCCTGACCATCGCGCGGGCGTTGTCCCAAGAGCCCAAGCTCCTGCTGCTCGACGAGTTCTCCATCGCCGTCGACCCGGTCACCACGATGCGGATCGAGGACGTGCTCCGGACGCTTCGCGAGGAAATGACGATCGTGATGGTGACCAACCTGGTGCAGCAGGCCAGGCGGCTGGCGGACAGGACCGCGTTCTTCCTGATGGGCGAGTGCGTGGAGGTCGGCCCGACCGAAGACTTGTTCGCAGGCCGGGCCAGGGACCAGCGGACGCTGGACTACGTGGAGGGACGCTTTGGCTGACGAAAAGACATCCGGCGGGTCGGACCAGGGATGGGCCGTCGAGACCGAGCGGCTGTGCCTATGGTACGGCGACTTCCAGGCGCTCATCGACGTGGACTTCAAGGTCAAGGCGGGCCTTGTCACCTCCCTCATCGGCCCGTCGGGGTGCGGCAAGTCCACGCTCCTGCGGTGTTGCAACCGAATCAACGAGAGGCTCGGATACGTGCGCACCCAGGGGCGCGTCAAGATCTTCGGGCATGAGGTCTACGCTCCGGAGACCGAGCTGGTCCAGCTCCGCAAGCAGGTGGGCATGGTCTTCCAGCGCCCTAACGTGCTTCCCCTGTCGGTGCGCGACAACGTGCTGTTCGGCTATCGGATCCACCAGCCCGAAGGCCAGGGCGCAGCTCGCAAGCGCATGGACGAGATCGTGGAGCAGGCGCTGCGCGAAGTGCTGCTGTGGGACGACGTCAAGGACAAGCTCGACCGCAAGGCCACGGAGCTATCGTTGGAAGCACAACAGAAGTTGTGCATCGCGCGGCTGCTGCCTGTGAAACCAAAGCTGCTCTTGATGGACGAACCATGCTCCGCGCTCGACCCGAAGGGTACCGAGGCCATCGAAGAGCTGATGTGGACCCTGCGCGGCGAGTACACAATCCTCATCGTGACGCACAACATGGCGCAGGCGCGCCGCGCCAGCGACGAGTGCGCGTTCATGCTCGTGGGCAAGCTGATCGAGCACCGTGCGACCGCCGACCTGTTCGTGACGCCGGCGGATCAGCGGACCGCGGACTACATCGAAGGGCGCTACGGCTGAGAGCGGACCGTTGCGGACAAAGCACATGGCGGTTGCCAAGGCCGCAGTCCGAGGTTCCCGCAAGCGCGTCGGGGCGCACGCCCGTCGTCCCGTCTCCACCACCCCGGCCGCCGCGGTCCCTTGCATGAACCGCGGGCGTGCTCGCGGTGCGACGGCGGCGCGCGTGGACGGGTCAGCAGCCTTGCGGCGCTTGCCCGGACCGAGCCCATCCCGCGCTTTCGAGCAGGGTTCTGAAGAACGCCGACCCGCGCAGGACAGGTGCGCCGATCCGCTCCAGCTCCGCTTCGTGGAATGCCCGGGCGGCGTCCGGCCGAATCCCCTCCCCGAAGATCAGCGCGGGCGGCGGCACGTCGGTGTGGTCTCCCGTCTCCGATAAGGTCGAGTGATCGGCCGCGACCGCGACCACGAGGCTGCTCTCCGCGCCATGCAACACCGCCCCCAGCGCAGTGTCCACCCGTTCGAGGAAGGCCGCCGCTTCGGCCGGTCGCCGGTCGTGAGATAGAATGTCGATCGCCTTGATGTGAGCCACCGCAAGGTCGTAACCGCTTCGAAGCCCTGCCATGGCTCGCTCGAGCTTGCTCGCTACATCGGTATCCGCATTACCGGTGTAGCGGTCCTCGTGCACCACGGTGCAACCGAGCAGGCGCATGACGCCGCGTACGGTAGATCCCCCGGCCACCGCGAGGCAACCCAGTCCGAAGCGATCGCGCAAGCTCGGGACGGGCAGATGATTGCCGGCGCGGCGAAAGATGAGGGCGTTGGCGACCGGCAGGGACCGTGCGGCGCGGCTCTGGTTGACCGGATGGGCAGCGAGCACGGGGCCGATTCGACGTTGGAACACCTCCAGCGCAGCAGCGGTCTTGGCGGCGGCCCGGTCGCTGGCGTCGACTGGACGGATGGGCAACGGCGCGGTCGGACCCCGAATCGTGTGCACCGGATCGGAATCGGTGACCCCTGCGCCGAGGCCCGGTCCCCGCAGCACCACCGCGACCCTGTGCTCGGTGCCGCTGCGGACGAGCGTGGTGACCCCGTCGCCCAGATCCATGCCGTCGAGAGCCCGGCTCAACTCTCCGGCCCCTTCGCGGATCCTGCCCGCGCGGCGGTCCACGATTCGCCCGGCAGCGTCGACGGTGGCATAGTTGGCCCGGAACGCGACGTCGCCGGGCCGAAGATCGAGCCCGACACCCGCCGCCTCGACCGGACCACGCTGAGGAAGCGCCGCATCGTCGCCATAGCCCAAGAGCGAGAACTGTCCGTAGTTGGTCGACACCTGGCCCCGGCCATCCCGCATGTCCAGACGAAACGTTGCCCCCTGCCGCGCAAGGGCATCGAGGGTGGGCGTGCTCGCCGCTTGCAGCGGTGTCTGGCCCCCCAGAACCGCGCACGGCTCATCGCCCAGACCGTCGAGCACCACGTACAGGATCGCGCGCCCGCCACGGGTGCTCACGCGGACCTCCTGCGGATCGCCGCGTGAATCCGGTCGGTGATGACCGTCAGCAGGTCGTTGGATGCCTGGTCGAAGCTCACGTTGTCGACGACAGGCACCTTGTGCTTCTTTGCACGCTCAATGATGTAGTCCTGGATGGCGAGAATGTCGTCGAGAGAGTGGAGATAGCGCTTGGCCCGGTCGCCGTGTCGCTCCTTGCCGCGCCGCGCGAAGCGAGAGGCGAGGACCGCGCGGTCGTGGGTGGCGACCACGACCGGAACAAGGATCGCACGCTTGCGGAACACGGCGGCACAGGCCATGGGCGGCACGACGTGGATGCCTTCGACAATCAGGTGAAAGTTCTCGAGCACGGCGCGGCGAATGCTGGCGGTGATGCCCACCTCGACACGCATCACCTGCTCGATGAAGCCACCCAGCAGCGGATTTTTCTGACCTGGGCTGCAGGGCGCCTTGAACGACGAGACATGGATCGATGGCAGAATGTCGGGCGAGAGCAGCATTCGCATGACCTCGCGGATCATGTCCGTCGAGGCGACCTTCCGGATGCCGAGGCGGTAAGCGATCTCCGTGGCCAGCGTGGACTTGCCGCAACCCGTCGCGCCCCCGAGCAGTACGATGATCGGACGCCGCGATCGCGCCACGATGTCGATTGCGTCGTAGCGCTCGCCGAACGCCCGACCGTGTCGCTCAACGAGGATGTCCCGCACGAGCTGGTGCAGATCGCGCTCGTCGATGCGGCCTCCAGGGCGAAGCCGCACCTGACCGAAGACCTCCTGCGCAACCTCGTACGCGTATCGCGGGTCCAGGCCCGTGCCTGCCAGGTGCTGGGCGAGCAACCCCCTGGAGAACGGTACGACGCCTTCCGGCTGAACGATGAGCGGCTCGGTTTGCGCCGGCGCCGAGGTGAGCTCGACACGCCGCTGCTCGCCGCACGTCTCCTCGACGAGCTGCCAGACGAGCGCACGAAGCTGGGCGGTCGTCACCTCGAGCCCTGCCTTGCTCAGCCGGGCTTCCTCTTCCAGACGACCGCGCGTCAAGTTCGCGACGGCGATCGCCTCCTTGAAGGACAAGCCACGCTGAAGCAGCGAGTGGGCAAGGATGCCGCGCAGAAACGGTCGCTTGCTGTCCGGGCCCGACACGATCAGGCGGAGCTTCCTGGCCATGGTCTTGCCGATTGTTCCTCGCGGGACGACGTCTTGCAAGCCCCCTGGCCGACGTGGCAGGCCTCCACTTGATCGCAAGCCACCGCTCCGCGAGCACAACCAAGGCGCCGCGCACGCCTCTTTCGGAAAACGGCTGCGTCCGAATCAGAACATGAGTTGGATCTGCACAATCTCGGCGGGTATCCACTTGACGCCATTGGTCTTGGAGGCACCGGCCTGAACCTTGATCGACGTCTCGTGACCGTAAAGCCAGTAGCAGACTCCACCGTAGGCCGCGATGTAGTCGCCCAGATCGCCCGGCGCCTTGGTCGAATCGAACCAGTCGAACGCCACCACGGGCTCGACGGATCGATAGCGGAAGGCCGCCTCGGCAAGCACGCCATAGCCCGTGAACATGCCCTTCGCGCCCCCCGCGTCCACAGACTTCTCGTTGAGCCATGACCCGGGATTGCGGCGGTCCCCGTAGTTGTAGTAGTAGGCATTGACCTGGCCGTTGAGCGCCATGCTCCGCTCGCCGTCCAGGGGCAGATCCCAGAACACGTCGGCCGCGGCTGCATAGTAGTCCGTAATCTCGTCGATGGGTCGTTCGGGTGTTCCGCTGGTCGCGGGCAAAGGCCCCCAGTCGGGTGCCAGATCCTTCTGCCAATCCACCGAGAGCCCGAACGCAAGCACCTTCTTGGGCGACGTCACATGGCCGTCTTCGCTCTTGAGGTACAATCCATCATAGAAGAAGCCGCTGGCGCCGGGACCGCCTTCGGGGTCGAACCCGTTGAACGTGATCCGCGCCGCGACCCTGGGCCAGTCCGATGGGTTGCGCGGATCGGCCTGCTGCGTCCAGCTCACCCCCGCATCGTTCGTCACCTTCACCGGCTCCGGCTTGCCGTGCACGCCATTGAAGACACCGAGACGGTACTCGATGACATCGTGCAGGATCATCCCCCTCGCCATGAAGCCGGCATCACGCCATACCTTGTTGCTCCCGAGCGGGTAGCGTAGCAAAGCCGTGTGGTAGTCGACCGTCAGCAGCGATGTCGCCCCCTGCATGCCGTGGTGCGAAAAAGGAACCAGCAGCATTCCGGCATCGACCTGCAGCGCGGGATCTAAGTTCAGCTCCACCCACGCGTCCTGCATGAACATGTTGACGTCGTAGCTGCCTGCCTTACCGAAGTTGGGATTGTCCGTTTCGAAGAAGAAGTTCACCGTGTCGTTCGTCTGGCCGCTCAGGACAATCCTCATCCGGCGCAGATACATCTCGGTCTCTATCCCGCCGTCGGGTGCCGCCTCGCTGGTCGTGGCCCCCCACGCCTGCAGCAATGCGCCCAGCTTGAGGTTGGCTTCGTCGTCCCCGATCTTGTATCCGGCCTCTGCCGGCCGATCGATCATCCCTATCAACGCGGCGGCTGCCACCGGCAGCGCCATGGCCCGCAAACGCGAGCTCGTGTCGTGCATCGCCTTCATGACATCTCCATCTTTCCGTGGGGGAACGGCAGTCTAGCGGCCCGCTTGAATGGCCGCAACGCCCGGGCAACGGGGACCTTGTGCTTGCCGGCCGCGACCGAATGGCAGGGTTGCCCCGCCACGCCGGTCCCCACCGGTCGCGAGCTTGCCGTCCTCGCGACGCGCAATCGTCGCTGCCCCGCCGGCTCGCCTTGTTCCCTACCAGGACGGGGGTCGTCTACCTCAGAACCGTCAGGATCGTGCCACGGCCACGACGCCCCATCCTGGCGCTCATCCGCGACTTGGGAGCGGACGCTGGCGGCGCGTTGCTCGCCGCGCCCGACAAGCGATATCCGACACCGCGCACGGTTTCCACGTAGGCCGCCGCGCGTCCGAGCTTCTTGCGCAGCCGCTTGACGTGGGTATCCACCGTCCGTGTCTCGCCGCCCACGCGCCCTTTCCAGACATGGACCAGCAGCTCGCGACGGCTAAGCACGCGACCGCTGGACCGTAGAATGGCCGAAAGCAAATCGAACTCGAGCGCCGTGAGCTTCTTCTCGTCCCCTCCCACCCAGACCCGACGCGCATCGGTGTCGACCCGGAGATCGTCGAACGTCAGCGTCGAGGACGGCGCCGGGCCTGCGCTGCGCCGCCCAGCCAGCGCGTCCACCCGGAGGGCAAGCTCTCGCTCGGACACAGGGTAGGGTACCACGTCGCAGGCCCCAAGCTCGTAAGCCTGAATTCGGTGCTCTTCGTCTACGAAAGGCGTCACGACCACAACAGGCAGTCTCACCGGCGACTCCTCGCCGTACAGGCGCACCAAGGCACGCAGCCCCTCCCGCCCCGGGCCGTCCGCCCCGACCACGATGAGGTCCGTGGCTTGCTCCTTGGCGATGCGGACCCCCGATTCGACCCGCTCGGCCACGACGACCAGATGGCCGGAGGACTGGAGCATGGGGAGCAGCGCGCGCCGCTGCCCGGCGTGAGGTGCGATGAGAAGCACGAGAGCCATCAAGGGCGGATTGTCTCCTGCTTGTGTGGCTGCTTCGTTGCACGATTGTGACTTTTTTCAGTCGGTTGCGTGAGATGTCTTGCGGTTCGCGAACTTGTCACCCAAGCTCTTCCCCTCTGTCACGCATTCCCCCCATCATGCCTCGCCTTCCAACCCCAGCCCGCAACCACACCGAGACACGCTCGATGACCGACGGAAAAGCACGATCGATCGCCGCCCTCGTGGGCGCAACCTGGCTGCTCTGGACCGGCGCAGCGCTCGCCCAGGTGAGCGTGTGGGAAAAGCCCGAGGACGCAACCGACGACGACATCCCGATCCGTTCGCTGTCCCTGTTTGGTTTCGTGCAGCCCCAGCTCGTGGTGGAGGGGCACGACACCCGGGACAACACGTACAAGTGGGAACCCACCCCCGGCTTCCGCATCCGACGGGCCCGCCTTGGCGCCCAGGTTTCGATCGCACACGCCGTCGATGCCGTGTTCGAGCTGGATCTGGCCGGAGACCAGACGCGGACGCTCGACGCGTACGTCAACTACGCCCCGTTGCCGGAGCTGCAGGTGGAGATAGGCCAGTTCCGGGTACCCTTCAGCCGGCAGAACCTGGTCTCCTCCCGCACCAGGCAGATGCCGGACCCGGCGTTCTTCGTGACGCCGCGCTTCATGGTCGAGCGCGACCAGGGCGCCATGCTCTGGGGTGAGCTTTTCGAGGGACGAGTCGCGTACTACGCCGGAGTTTTCAACGGATCCGGCGCCGGGACACCGTCGAATATCGATCCGTATTTCTTGATTGCAGGCCGGATCGAGGTCGCCCCGCTCGGCAAGCTGCCCAACTTCGAGAGCGACGTGCGCCGGCCCGAAGACCGCAGCAAGCCTCTTGTCGGCGTGGGAGGCGGCGCGATGAACAACTGCGTGCAGAGCGACGACCTGAGCCGAACCTACCTGGGCGCCGACCTGGCCGCGTTCTGGTACGGCGCCAGCCTCTACGCCGAGGTGTACGACCGCACAGACCGAACGCTCGAGGCCCGCGCCCCGATGACCGGCCGGTCCGGGGACAGCTTGCTCGGCATCTGCCGTCGCCGCGCCAAGCCCGGCGACAACCCCGACGCCATGGGCAAGGAGGTCGTACACGCCCAGGGCTACAACATACAGCTCGGCGCGTTCCCCCCGCTGCGGTACCTCGACCAGCACATCGAGCTCGTGGCGCGACACCAGTTCATCGACCCCAACACGAAGGTCGCCCAACCCGATGGCTTCGACATCAATGCAACGAATCCCACCCAAGGGTTTCGCAGCTTCGAATTCGGCGTAAGCTGGTACATCGCTGGGCTGCGTCCCGACGCACCCCGCCAGGGGGCTGCGCACAACGCGAAGATCCAGGCGAGCTACGAGCTCCGGAACGAAACGAAGAAGTGCATGGCAGGGCAGGCGGAGCCCTACTGCACCGGATACATCAACAACAATGTCTTTCTCGTCACCGCGACGGGTGGATTCTGAGGAGAACGCAAGATGAAGCACAACAACGTTGGGTGGACGCTCGTTCCGGGGATGGCGTGCCTTCTCGCTCTTGCAACCGGTGCGGCCGCCTGCCAGGACACGTCCAATCCCGCCCAGCCGCAGCCGCAGGGCGGCAACGACGCCGGAACGGACGGCAAGTTCACGCCTGCCGGATGTGCGTTCACGATCGCGGCGCGCGACGAGTACATGGATTGGACCGTGGACGTCCCGGCCACGGGCAGCGGTACGGCCAACATCCGGCGCGTCCGCCTCGGCCTCGGAGGAAACGTCGAGAAAGGCCCCGGCTACGCCGATCCGTCCACCTCCATCGCCGTCGCCTGGCAGACCGATGACGGCAATCTCGGCACCGAAGTACGTTGGGGCACCACCCAGGATCCGTCGTCGTGGCCCGAGGCGAACAAGGCAACGGGCATCACTTGGCTCACCCCGCGGGGTCAGCTCGCTCCCAACGGCGATCAGCGCATGCACGAGACCTACATCTGCGGGCTCAACCCGGCCACGACCTACTACTATCAGATACTCGCCGGCGCGGAAAAAAGCGACGTCTACTCCTTCACGACGGCCCCCGGCCCCGGTCAGGACGTGCGTCTCGCGATCACGGGGGATTCACGGGGCGAGCACAACAATGCCTGGCAGATCCTGGAACGTCGACTGCTGAACCTGGGGGTGACCGCCCAGCTCTTCTCGGGTGACATGGTCGACCTGGCACCGAGCCAGGCCCAGTGGGAGAGCTGGCTCGACAGCGCGTGGAAAGACGAAAACGGCAATCCCTCCGCGCTCGGCCAGATTCTCATGCTCGCCACCCACGGCAACCACGAGAACCACACGCCCTTGTATTTCGGCAATATCGTACTACCCCAGTCGCCGGACAAGTATCCCGAGTACCCGGAGTACTTCTACTCCTTGGACCTGGGACCGCTACACATCGTCGTCGTGGACGACTTCAGCATCGTCTCCCCATCCACCGACCAGAATTACGGTCCCGTCCTGAAGGCTTGGCTCGAGAAGGATCTCGCCGCAGCCGATGCCAATCGCGCGGAACGCCCATGGATCGTCGCCATGCACCACCATCCGTCATACTCGTCGTCGCTCCACGGCAAGGACGCCGGCGTGCTGCGCGGCCGCGATTTCTTCGTCCCCATCTGGGACAAGTACCACGTCGACATGGTCTTCTCCGGGCATGACCACGACTACGAGCGTTCGCATCCGATCGTGGGCGGCGCAGACGTCGACTCCCCCCAGGTCGTCAACCAGGGCGGCACGGTATACGTGGTTTGCGCGGGCTCGGGCGCCGATGGCTACGGCGCCAACCAGACGTCGCTCACCGCATACAGCGCGTCCTTCGACAACTCGTCGCACTTCGGGATCTACGGCATCCTCGAAGCAAGCATGACCCAGCTCTTCTGGACACCCTATTGGATCGACACCAGCGGCGACACGGTCGCGGAGCCGGGGACCGCGATCCAAAGGTGAAAGGTCGGGCCCCCTCGTCGATCGTCATCGACCCGTCGCCCCAACGCTCGCCCGATCACTTGCCCGCCGCGTGCGCCTCACCAGCGGGCGTTCCACCGGACGGCCCCCCCATCACCATCCCGGAGCTCCGGTCCGCAGCGGGCAGCTCGAGCCAGAACACCGAGCCATGCGGCTCCGCGCCCTCCACCCCTACCCTTCCGCCCATGCGGGTCATCAGGTTACGCACAATCGATAGCCCCAACCCCGTACCCCCGAGGTCGCGCGATCGCCCGGGGTCGAGACGATAGAAACGCTCGAAGATGCGTGCGCGATACTTCGGCTCGATCCCAGGACCGTCGTCGATCACCTCCACCCGTGTCGTGCCCAGCGCCGACGCGGCTCGCACCACGACCGTCCCGCGAGGCGGCGTGTACTTGACGGCATTGTCCAGCAGGTTGAGGAGAACATGCTCGATGGCCTGCTCATCGGCCGTGACACGTATATCCTCGGACACCTCGTTGCGCACCGTGATGGACTTGTCGCGCGCGAGGCTCTCGACAACCTCGATGGCGCGATGTACGGCGTTCCTGACGTTCACGCCTTGCAGGTCGATGCGGTATTCGCCGGCTTCGATACGCGACAGATCCAGCAGGTCGGAGATGATCCGCGACAGACGCTCGGCGTTGCGCAGCAGAGCTCGGAGGAACTTCGTCGCGTGCTCCTTGTCGTCGAGCGCTCCCCCGAGCAGCGTCTCGGTCGTGGCGCGGATCGTGCTGACCGGTGTGCGAAGCTCGTGCGACACATTCGCAACGAAGTCCCGGCGCGTGTTCTCCAGCCTTCGCAGCGCGGTGACATCGCGCAGAACCAGCACCGCGCCCCCTTCCTCCGACGACAGCCGCGCAGCCCGGGCGAGCAGGCGTTTGCCGTCTCGCAGCTCCACTTCCACCTCTTCCTGCACCAGGTCCGCCGCGCTTGCTTGCACCGCCAGGTCGTGCAGCGCCGGCTGCCGGATCGTCTCCAGCAGCGTCGCCCCCACGGGCGTGGCCTTCCAGCCAAGCAGCGCCCACGCGGACCGGTTCGCCAGCGTCACGCGCCCGTTGGAGTCGAGCGCCACAACCCCCTCGTTCATCGCCTCGAGCACCGCGCGCGACCGGTCCCGCTCCCTGCCCAGGTCCGCCACCGCAGCCTCGAAGTCATGCACCATCTTGTTGATGGCCTCCACCAGCGCGTCGATGTCGCCGTCGCCGCGGTCGCTCCCCTCCAGCGGATGCACACGCCGCGACATCGCCCTTGTGACCTGGAACAGATCGCGAACGCTTCGCGCCACGTACCGTGCCGAGAGCCCGCTGACTACCATCGACGTGGCCAGCGCGAGCAAGCCCGCCGCGAGCAGGGCGCCGCGCAGCTTCCACACCGCGGCGTCCACCTCCCGAAGCGGCATCGCCACGCGCACCGCCCCCCGGTGGTCCGGACGCTCATAAGCAGCCGCCACGTACAACATGTCTTCGCCAAGTGTGGCGGAATGCCGCGTAGACTTGCCCATCCCATGCGCCATGGCGGCGAGAATCTCCGGCCTGTCATGATGATTCTCGAGCTCTGACAGGCGCTCCGGAGCAACGTCGGAATCCCCGATCACCCGCCCGTCCGCTCGCACGAAGGTCACACGAACCCCCGCGGCCGCGGAAACGTCTCGGGCAAGCTGAGCGAACCTCGCCTCGGTGAAGTCCTGCGGCTGCACCTGCACCGCAAGCTGAGCCGAACGGACCGCCCGCATCAGCTCCGACTCGATGCGTGTCGTCAGTATCTCCCTCAGCGACAGCTCCGCCCACACACCGCCGAACAACAATGCAATCGCCACGATTGCCAGCGATAGGAGAAAGACGCGCGTGCGAAGCCGGATCTTCACGCAACGTCCTCGTCGGGACGCGACCGGAAACGATAGCCCACGCCGCGCAACGTCTCGACATAGACCCCCGCCTCGCCGAGCTTCTCACGCAGGCGCTTGACGTGCGTGTCCACCGTCCGCGTGGTGATGTCCGCCTCGATGCCCCAGACGGTTTGCAGCAGCATGTCGCGCGTCTGCGCCCTGCCCCGTCGTTGCAGCAGGGTGGTCAGCAGCCTGAACTCCAACGCGGTCAACACCACCTCCCGATCGTCGACCCACACGCGGTGACCGGCTTCATCGACTCGCAATCGGCCAAAGCTGATCTGCTCGTTTTGCGGCTCCTCGCTCCTGCCACGCCGAAGAATCGCCTTGATGCGCAAGACGAGCTCACGGGTGCTGAAGGGCTTTACCACATAGTCGTCGGCCCCCACCTCGAAGCCCACCACCCGATCGATCTCCTCCCCCCGCGCGGTCACCATCATGATGAACACGTTGGCAGTCCGCTCCTGGGTGCGCAGCTTGCGACAGACCTCCACCCCGGACATGTCCGGCAACATCAGGTCCAGCAACACGAGGTCAGGCACCGGCTCCTCGGAGGCCAGCTCTAGACCGCCACGCCCCGTGGTGGCGCCGCGTACCTGGTAGCCCTCCCGCCGAAGGCTGTACTCCAAGCTGTCGAGCAGATCCTGCTCGTCTTCGATGATGACGATTCGCTCGGTCATGGCGTGCGGATACTACGCCAGCGTGACGCCCCTGTGACAAGCGGGCAAGAAGGAAGTAACGCCGCCCCTCGCCCTATCGGTACGGATTCTTCTTCAGGTCGTCCGTGTCCGCAGGCGCAGCGGTCGATGTCGTGGCCGGCTCCGCAGGGGCGGCATGCGTGCTGGGCGGACTCGCATCGGATTTCCCTTCGCCCACCGCCGTCGCCCGAGGCGGCGGCCTGTCCACGACTGGCACGTTCGTCCGAGCCGGCACCAGCGCCGTGGCCGCATCCGCCGCAGATGCATCCCTCGCGTCAGGCACTCCGGTGTTCGCCGCAGACGCGCCTCCCGACGCTGTCCCGGCAGCCGTCTGCGCGACCTGCACCGACGACACGACAGGCGATGGCTCGAAACGTTGCCCCGCACCGTCGCCCGCACCAGGTCGTGCAGCCAGCACCGCCACGATGACCGCACCCAGCGCCACGACGGACATTGCGACCGCGAGGACGGGCCAGCCACGACGCGTCGGCCGGGCTTGCGCCTGCTCCAGCGCCGGGCCGGTCCTGGACACGATGTCCTCCACGCCGAGCGGCTCGGAGTCGTCAGCCACGGCCGGCACGGTCATGATCGCCGACGAAACCGTGGAGCCAGGGGGCACCACCGGCTCCGGACGCACCGGCCGGACCGAAACCCCAGACCTTGGGTCGATGGCATCCCCGCGTGGCTGATCGATGAACGACAGGTGCGCCCGAATGGCGTTGCGACGCTGCTCGACCCCCTCGCCAATCGTCTCTTCGACGAATGCCTTGACGTCGTTGGTATCGCCGAGCATGCGGGCCGCACGGCAGACAGACTCGAGCTCGCTGGCGAACTCCGCGGCCGTGGAAAACCTCCTGGAAGCGTCGCGGTCGAGGGCGCGATCGAGGACTTGCTCGAGCGAAGCGGGCATGGCCGGGTTGCCGGCGCGGAGCTTGGGGATGTCCTCGAAGATGAGACGGTTGAGCGTGATGGCCTCGTTTTCCGCCAGGAAAAGGCGCTTCATGCACAGTGCTTCCCACAGCACGATGCCCGCCGCGAACACGTCGGCCCTGCGCGTGACCGCCTCGCCCCGCGCTTGCTCCGGCGCCATGTACGCCACCTTGCCCTTGAGCTGACCGGCACGGGTCGAGCCCAGCCGTGACGTGGCATGAGCCACCCCGAAATCCGCGATCCGCGAAACTCCGTGCACGTCGAGAAGGATGTTCTGCGGCGATACGTCGCGATGCACCAGCCCCAGCGGGTCGCCGTTCTGATCCACCATCTCGTGCGCCGCGTGCAGCCCGGCGAGCGTGTCGAGCACGACTCGAACCGCTACCTTCGCCGGCAGCCGCTTCCCCATCCTGGTGCTGAGCGACAGCACCGCCCCGAGCGTCTCCCCCTCGATGTACTCCATCACAAGATAGTAGCCGTCGTCGCCTCCCCCAACCTCCAGGACCGGTACCACGTTCGGATGCCGAATGTTCGCCACGAGGCGAGCTTCGTCCAGTAGCATCTTCACGAAGCTCTCGTCCGCGCCGAGATGCGGATGAAGCCGCTTGATGGCGACAAAGCGCTCGAAACCGCCAACGCCCAGGATGCGTCCGAGGTAGACCGTGGCCATGCCCCCGCTCGCGAGCTCGGCGACTAGCTCGTAGCGGTCAATCCGCGGGAGCCGCCCCGAATCCGTACCGAGGAGCTTGATCTTTGCCACCTCAGAACCTTCCTGCCGCGCCCAGTCGCGGACCACCATCCCACCCGACGCCCGCCATCACGCGCACGCCAGCCCCGGCTTGCGATGCGCCGGACGATGGCTCGTCGTCGCCCCACCTCGTGTAGACCAATCCCACCACGCTCGTCACCACCGCAACACCAAGGGTCGTGCCGAGCAGAATGTTCGTTCGCCTCTGCCGGCTCAGACCGTCCTGGTACAGCGAGCAGCTCTCCCCCTGATCGATGCACTGCTCGCGCACCGCATCCCTGCCCGGATGGTTCCTGGTGTCGATACCACTCCAAATCGTCGCGCCCGCAAGCGCCGCCGTCAGACCCATCCCAATGTACGTGACCGCCGGCGGAAGCCCCTTGCCCGTGTGCTCCGCCACATCTCTGTCCTTCGTGCCGCCAGTAATCTGCACGCCGCCCGCGCCAGTCGTCGGCGGAACCTCGTCCTCGTCCAACGACGGCGCCCGAAACACCGCCTGCGTCTCCTTGCCAGCCTGGCCCTGCACCTCGATGGCCCGACCACGCTCGTCCTTCCACGTGGCGGCAACCCGGTGCGCCCCAGGCTCCAGGTACACAACGAACTGCTCGGCCGTCTCGTCGAACACCGCGCGCTCGTCCACCACGATGCCGCATTCCGGTTCGCACTGAACCGAGAGCTTGAAGACCTTGGGCCGCACTTCTTGCAGCGTGGTCCGCGCAAACGACACCGTCCCAGCGTCGTCAGCGTACCGGCGCATCGCAAGCTCCGCAAGCGTCGCTGCACGCGCCGTGTGCCCCGCTTGCCGGTGGGACCGAATCGCCAGCCGTAGCGCCTCCACGCTCGGCACGTCGCGGTACGCATTCTCGAAGTGGTCCGCCGCCGTCGCGTAGTCCTGCGACGTGTACGCCCTGCGCCCGGCATCGAACTCCTGCGCCGCCGTGCGCACCTTCACGGCGTCCGTCCCTTCGTCGGCTCCCACCGGCGAACCCACGAGAACGCCTGCCACCAATGTGCCGGTGGCAATAAGAACCCGCACGCGCGACCCGTGCCGCACCTGGTCGAGACACTCCTTCATATCCCCAAGCTTCGCACAACACCATGGGAAAGGACAGGTTTGCCGTCAGGGCAACGCGATACGCGATGCGTCAATCGCGCCCCCCTCCCCCGACACGCACCGGACACCGCGCCCGTGCTATCATCCAGCATTCATGGCTGCCGTCCTCCGAACCGGTTACGCACTGCGTGTCGCCGGCGCCGCCGTCGGTGCCTGCAGCCTCGCAGCCTGGTTCGCTACCTGCGCAGAATACGACTCCTCCCTGCTCGCCTATTCCCATCGATCCGACGCAGCCACCCAAGACACCGCGCCCCCCGAGGACGTCCCCTCACTCGATGGCCCGGACGCCGACGACGCGCCTGACGACGCCGTTGCGGAGCCACCCGCCGATACCACGGTCGACGTCACCGAAGCCGAGAGCGGCTCGGTCCCTTGCGACCCCTCCTGCACGGACCCCACCGTCCTTCGCCCACCGTGCCCGCCCGACATGCCGGACCCACCCACGCAGGGCGAGCCGCTGGTCTTCGCCGTGCACACCGTGCGCGCCGGCATGAGCAAGGCCAAGATGAACGACTGGAAGTCCATTGGACTCGACCTCGACTGCCTCTGGACCAAGCAAGACGGCACGCCGTCCATGTGCAAGAGCCCAAGCGTAGACCCGTCGGTCGTGCAAGACGGCGACCTCGGCCGGGACAACAGCTTCGCCCACAACGTGGGCGGCGCGATCTGCTTGATGGAGATGTTCGGGCTCCTGTCGTACGACGTAGAGGAATCCTTCAACGCAGGGATCGACCAGGGTCACAGCAGCATGCTGTTCGCCCTCGAGAACTTCGGCGGCGGCACCGACGATCCGCAGGTGCTGGTCAGCTTCTACACTTCACGCGGCACCTACGACTCCACCGGAACCACGCCAGTCCCCCCCCTTTGGGACGGCAACGACCTGTGGACGATCGTCCGCGATTCGCTGACCCCTACGAACCAGCCCAAGTATGTCGATGACACGGCCTACGTCACCAACAACCGAATTGTCGGCCACCTGCCCGACGGTGTGCCCTTAAGAATCACGGGAGGCGATGGCGTTCTCGATCTCTCGCTGACCAACTCGGTGTTCGTGCTTGAGATGTCTTCCGACCACGAGCACATCGTGTCTGGTGTGCTTGCTGGCGTCTGGTACACGCCGGCAGCCATGTCGGCCCTCGATTCCTACGCGGCTCAGGTCGGCTTCTGCCCCGATCAACCGCAGTACGCCGCCGCGCGCGATGTGCTCGCCAAGGCGTCGGACGTCCGCGTCGACCTCAAACCGGCGCCCACGCTCGAGTGCAACGCCATGTCGATCGGAATAGCCTTCACGTGCGACCGGGCCAAGCTCGGCGCCGTGATCGACCCGCCGCTGCCCAGTCCGTCGAAATGCGTCGACGCCGGCACGGACGCGAACTGACGACCGAAGTCAATCTTCGAACAGCTCGAGCGTGCGGCGATCCGCCGAAGCCCGGCGGGCTCGTGTCGCTGCCCAGGCGCGCAATGCCTGGACGCGCTCTTCGTACATGCTCGCCAGCGGCACGGTCTCCTTGGCGGCGATTCTCAGGTCCTCGGCAACCAGATCGCGCGACAGCCCAAAGGCACGGAACAGGGCGCCTATGACGACCTGCTCCAGCTCGGCGCCGGAGAAGTGCTCCAAGCCCTTCGTCAACTCCGCGATCGGGTACTTGCCAGGGTCGCGCCCGTGACGCCGCAGGTGGATCGCCAGGATCTCTTCCCGCTCCTTCACACCTGGTAGATCCACGAAGAAAACGTCGTCGAACCTCCCTCGCCGCACCAGCTCCGGCGGAAGCTGCTCCACCTCGTTGGCCGTCGCAGCCACGAACACCGCCGCGCGCTTCTCCTGCATCCACACCAGAAACTCGCCAAATACTCGCGCGTGCGTGCCGCTCGCGTCCGCAGCCAACCCCTTCTCGATCTCATCCACCCACAGCACCACTGGGGCCACCGCCTCCGCGATGCGCGTCGCTGTCCTGATCGCCAGCTCGGGCGACGACGACGCGAACACCGCGGCGAAGTCCATCCGCACCAGCGGTAGCCCGAACACCTTGGACGCAGCCTTGGCCGCCAGCGATTTGCCGCATCCCTGCACGCCGCACACCAGCACACCGCGAGGCTGCGGCAGCCCGAAAGCGCGCGCAGACGAACGGAACGCCGGCACGCGCGACCGCAACCACACCTTCAGCACCTCCAATCCGCCGATTTCGTCCAGCCCCACGTCCGGATCCACCAGCTCGATCGCCGCGCTCCGACGCATGATGCGCTGCTTCTCCGCCACAATCTCCGCGACCGCCGACTGCATGTCCGGCGACGTCATCGCCAGCCGGAATGCGCGTCTCGCCTCGCCCATCGTCAGCCCCCGCGCCGCGAGCACCGCGGCCTCCACATCGCCCATCTTGCCACCCGATCGCTCCAGCTCCGCTTCTAGCAACCTGGCAAGCTCCCCAGCGTCCGGCAGCGGAACGTCGAGCACCGTCATGTCCTTCTCCAGCTCGACCGGCATGTCGAGCCAGGGCATCACCAGGAACATGGCGCTGCTGGTAGCCTCGGCGCGCTGTGCAAACTCCCGCAGCGCGCGCACCACCCGCGGATCGCGCAAGAACGGATGCAGGTCGCACATCACCGTCACCCTCGTGGCCGGCTGCACCCCTGCCAGCGCAATCGCTCGCACCGGATCGGTCGTGTCAGGCACCCGGTCGAACCCCTGCGTGGCGGTCCACACCGGCACGGCCCCCACCACCGACCGAACCATCTCCAGCGCCCGCGACTCCTCGTGCGTCAGCAAGCACACGATCGGGTACCCCGCCGCCACCCGGCGCCTCAACGCCTGCTGCACGTCGCCCGCCGTGCTCACGACTCCACCGTCACGCGCAGAACCTCCTCGAACGTCGTCAGCCCCTTAGCCATCTTGCGAATCGCCGCTTCCCGCAACGTCATCAAGCCGTCTTGCCTCGCCTGCTTCGCAATCTCCTTCGACGATGCACGGCCGTGGATCAGCTTCCTGATCTTGTCGCCGACCTCCAGCACCTCGAACACGCCGCTCCGCCCGAAAAGCCCCGTGGATCGACACTTCACGCAGCCTTCACCCGTCGCCACCATCAGGTTCGGCGACTCCCCCTGCGCCTCCAGCTCCTGAAGATCCAGCCCAATCGTCGACATCTGATCCTGCGTCAGGAACGTCTCCACCCGGCACGACGGGCACACCAGACGCACAAGCCGCTGGGCAAGCACGCCGACGAGCGTCGACGACAGCAGAAACGGATCCACACCGAGTTCGAGCAGACGGGTGATGGCCGACGCCGAGTCGTTCGTGTGCAGCGTGGCGAGCACCAGGTGGCCGGTGAGTGCCGCCTGCACCGCGATGTTCGCCGTCTCGGGGTCGCGCACCTCGCCCACCATGATCACGTCCGGGTCCTGCCGCAACAGGTGCCGCAACGCCTCGGCGAACCCAACGCCGACCTTGACCTGCACCTCGACCTGGTTGAACGCATCGACCACGATCTCGATCGGATCCTCGATCGTCGTGACGTTGATCTGCGGATTCGCGATGGCGCGCAGCGCCGAATACAGCGTGGTGGTCTTGCCGCTGCCGGTCGGCCCCGTCACCAGGATCAATCCATTCGGCCGCGCGATGAACCGCTCCACCAGCACAAGCTGCTTGGAAAACAGGCCGAGCTCCGGCAGATTTCGCAGAATTACCTCCGGATCGAAGATCCGCATGACCACCTTCTCGCCAAAGGCAGTCGCCATCGTCGAAACCCGGATCTCCACCTCCCGGTCGCCCCGCGCCGTCTTGATGCGGCCGTCCTGCGGCCGACGCTTCTCCGCAATGTCCATCCGCGCTAGCGTCTTGATCCGGGAGCACACCGCCGGATGCACGATCTTCGGCAGCACGTTGACCGTGTGCAGCACTCCGTCGATGCGCATCCGCACCTCCGACTGGTCGCGATGCGGCTCGATGTGAATGTCCGACGCTCGCTGGTCGAAGGCGTAGTGGAAGAGATACTCGACGGCGTTGACGATATGGCTGTCTGTGGCCTCGATCTCCTCGACACGTTTGAGACGCACGTAGCGCTCGAGGTTGCCGATGTCGACGCCCTGCTTGAACTCCCGCTCGGCTGCCTTGACCGAGGTCCGGAAGCCGTAGATGTCCGTAATAATCCGCTGGATGTGGCTCGGCGGCGCCACCTTCAGGCGCACGGTCCTGCCCACGAACTGCCTCAGGTTCTCCACCAAGCGCATGTCCAGCGGGTTGGCCACCGCCACGTCCACGCCCGCTTCGTCCTGCCCTATCACGAGCGCGTTATGCCTGCGCGCAAACGGACGAGACAGCGTCTGCGTCGCCAGGCGGGCGTCGATGTCCAGTGGGTTCAGATGCACGTACGGGATACCCAACACCTTCGCCATCGTTTGCACGATCACGTCTTCGGTCAGCGGATAGCGCGGGTCGCCGCCAACGCTGAAACCCATCGCCGCCAGCACCTCCGCCGGATGCACCGCGTCCTCCGGGGTAAGCTGCACCGTGCCCTTGCGCGCCGCCTGCCCCCGCTGCACCATGATGCGCGCACGCTCCCGGTCCTCGCGCACCAGCGCGTCGCGATGCTGCTCGGCGCCGAGCAGCCCCTCGCGCTCCAGCATCTCACACAGATAATCGAGCGTCAGATCGACCGGTCGTTGCACATCGGCAACCGTGCTTCGCGCCGACACCCCATGTCAAGCCGCACACCCCGGCGGTATCACCGATCCCCGCAGCCGCCTGCCGGAGCCGCTCAAGGCGCCCCCGAAGACGCCCCCGATGCTGCCGTGCCAGCACGGCTCGAAGCCGCAGGCGCACCGACGATGAGTGCGGGCGCAGGCGGCGGCATCGACAGCGCCGCCTCCAAACGCTTCACGCGATCGTCGCCCGGAGCCATCTCCCGCAGCTTCTCCAGATGGTGCCGCGCTTCAAGCGTGGCGCCCGCCCGGTACGTCAGCAGCCCAAGGTTGAACCTCGCATCCAGATTCCCTGGATCGAGACGCAACACCTTCAAGTACCCTTCCCGTGCGTCCCGGTACCGGTCGAGTTGATGATCCACCAGCGCCAGGTTGTACGTCGCCTGAACGTCGTCCGACCGCACCTCCAGCACCCGCACGTACGCCGCTCTCGCTGCCGCATAGTCTCCCTGCTTGTACGCAACCACACCCAGCAGCAGATGCGCCGGCGCCCCACGCCCCCGCTCCACTGCCGCCTGCGCATGACGACGCGCGCCGTCGAAGTCCCCCTTCGCATGCTCGCATTGCGCGAGCGCGTACGTCGCATACGCATTCCCCTCGTCCCGGGCAAGCACCTGCAACGCTTCGCCCGACGCCTCCTCGACTCGACCGACCCGGGCGAGCGCCTCGGCGCGACGGCCACGCAGCGCGCCTCGTGACCGGCACTTCTCGGGCGCACCATCCGCCAGGTCGAGCGCCCGTGCGCCATGATCCTGGTCGAGCTCCTGCGCCACATGATCCTCGACTTGCTCGCATGCGGGGCCGCCCAGCAAGCGATAACTCAACCATCCCGCCACCGCCACTGCCGCAACCAGCGCAAAGACGGCCAGCTTGCCATAACCGGCGATCCGATCTTCCGCTTTGCTCATGCGCAAGCACCGTACTGCACACCGAACAGACTGTCATCGACGCTGCCCCTGGATCATGGCGTTGCAAACGTCGACACCTGCTGCTAGGCTCGCCACCTGCGGCGGAGGATTGGCATGGCCACATTCGCAGTTCAGGGGTCCGATCTTGCTCTTGTCTTCGACCCCTTGGAAATCGTAGGCGGGCTGCGCACCGGTGCCCGCATCCCCCTCGATCAGGTCCAGTCCGTCGAAGTCGTCCAAAACCCCTGGAGCATCCTGGAAGGTTTGCGTGTCGGGACCGGTCTCCCTTGGGTGATTGTGCTGGGAACGATGGTTCGTTCAGGCCCCAATGACGTCGTCGCCATCTATGGCCGAAAGCCTGCGGTCGTCGTCAATCTCCGCCCTGGCGCCCGCTACCATCGGCTCATCGCCACCGTCTCTGACCCAGACCGGGTCGCCGCTGACCTCTCCAGCAGAATCTCTTCCGCGTCTCGCTGACCGGCTCCTCGACCGAGAGTAGAGCGCGGCATCTCCAGGCCCTCCAGCGCGCCTTCGGCCATGCTAGCGTCGAACGAGCAAGGATGACGAGGTCAGGATGGAGACGCCCCTGACCAGCCGGACCTTGCCGCGCTTCTGCCGCCGGTTCGAACTTGACGGTCACGAGCACACTTGGGTTGCTTGCCCGATCAAACAGCCTCTGAGTGGCCCGCCTCGCGATCCAAGCAAGCGACGACCGACAGCGCTTTCTCCGGCGCATCGTGGGCGCTGGGGTCCAGCTTGCGCGGGGCTTCGAGTGCCTGGAGGCTCGATCGGGGTTCCGATTCCTTCACCCATCGCGCAAGCTCGACACGATGCCTCGACCAGGCGACGAATCCCAGAGCCTGCGCCGACGCAAGTACTGCTCGGCCGATGCTCGCTCCGCCGCAGTCGCCTCTCGCTCCCAGACCATCCCGAAGGGTGTCCCCATCAACACCTTCGCGCCGATCGGCGCGATGTATCCAATCACCATCCGCGTGTCGTCGTCTCCGTCTCCGCGCTGTGTTCCCACACGCCTGCACTCGTCCGCCCCCGCGATCTCACCCAACGTCCGCAGCCCCACCACGCGCAGGTAGTCCCGTATCTGCAGCCCCATGCCCACCGGCTCCGTGTCACGCCCGAGCACATGATAGCCGTAATCCAGCCCATGTTCCGTCAGCCGGAAGGGCAGGTCGACACGCACGGACCCCGCCTGCGTCCGCGATGGCAGGATCGCGTAAGACCCATCCTGCCGCACCCGAACGTTGATGCCCCAGCCATGGAGAACCAGCTTCGAGAACCAGTCGCGACGAACCACATGCCGGACCAACCGCTTCATCGGCCAGGGCATGCCACCATTGCGTCCGAGCCAGAGCCCTGGACACAGATCCGTCCCGGCCACGGGCGAGGCGGCCTCCCAAACCTCGCGAATGCGGGAAGCCCTCAGCCCCCCCATGAGCTCGAGCGCTTGCTGCCGATTCATGCGGCGCATTGTCGCACGGACCGGCCAGGCATTCGAGCGTCGTCTCTTACGCCCCGGCCGCTGCTGGCTTGGGCGCCGCTGCCATCATCTTTTCCACCCGCTCCTCGAGCTGCAGCAGGTTGTTGTCGCCCGCGAGCCTGGCGAGCTGCAACAGATCCTGGAAGCTCGCTTCTTCCTCGATCTGTTCGTCGACATACCACTGCAGGTAGCTGCGCGTGGAGTAGTCCTTGTCCTCCTCCGCCTGCGCCATCAGGTCGTGGATCCGCTTCGTCACCCCCAGCTCGTGCTCGTAGGTCTTCTGAAGCACATCCACCACGTTCTTGTACGTGTGCGGCGGGGCCGGGATCTCCCCGAGCAGCAACTTGCCGCCAGCCTTCTGCACGTAGTCGATCAGCTTGACCGCGTGAAGCTGCTCCTCGTTTGCCTGCACCAGGAACCGCTGCGCCAGGATCTTCAGCCCGTTGGCGTCGAACCACGACGCCATCTGACGATACATGTACGACGAATAGAACTCCCACGTGATCTGCGCGTTCAGCTTCTCGTTCATGCTCTTCGACAACATCGCATCTCGCCTTTCGAATGAATCCGGGGCCAGTCGGCCCCCGCGGAAATCGCAGGCTGAATCCTAAGCCCCGCCCGCCCCCTCCGCAATCCCGCCGACCTGCACGCCAATCCTCTCGCGCAGCTTCGCGTACGATTCCGACACCAGAAACGGCAGCAGATCGTTCATCCGATCCACCATCGTCAGGTCCGCCACCTCGCGGTCGTCCTTCGCGAGAACGTCATGCACGACCTCGATGTCGCCGCACAGCAGGAGGCCTGCCCGCATGGCCGCGATCTCGATCGACCGCGCCCACCCAGCCAGGTCCGCACGACCGCCCGCCTCCTCGAACCGCGTCACCGCCAGGTCCAGCTCGCGCCGCGATTCGCCCGTCAGCGCGCCGTCGATGTGCCGCGCCACCTCCACGATCTCCCTGCGCGTCGCCTCCGGCAGCGGCAGCTTCGGACGCACCGCCCGCACAGCCCCCAGGAACAACGACGTCAACTCGCGCAGCGTCGGGTACATCACCAGCACGTAGTGCTCCGGCCGATAGAACGTGATGTCGCGCCCCACCAGGAACGCCAGCTCCTTGAGCGACCGGCCGGTAAGCACCGTCCGCCCCACGAGAGCCGTCGGCATCTCCGCCGGAACCGCCGCAATGCCCCCAGGCACGTCGTCCGTCACGTAGATCTCCGGCAAGGGGACGTCCAGAATCTTCGACGCCCACTTGAACGTGCGCGTCACGCTCACCGTGCTCGTCTCCGGATCCTGACGAAACCGCGGGTCGAGCTCGGGGAGCTGGTGGCTCTCACGGAGCTGGCCGAGACGCAGATCGATCCCCGGCGCCGCCGCCACGCGCAGGATCGCACGCACATGCTCGTCGTGCCCCGGCGGGTACAGCCACTGCCAGCTCGACTCGTCCAGCGATCGCATGGGACGCACCGGGCCGTCGAGCCGGTACTGCTGGAAGAACAGATCCTCGTCGAGGTCGGCCTCGCCCATCTGAACAAGCACGCCCGCTGCGTTCCATGCGCGGTCGACCTTGCCCGCCTGCGAGCAGACGGACATCAACGTGCGGTAGGTTTCCAGGCGCCCAGGCGCATGCCACGCTGCGATTTCGAGCGACATGACCGCGGCATCGACCTCCTGCGCCTCAACCAGCAAGGTGGCGAGCTCGACGCGCGCTTCCACGTCGGTGGGCACCCGCTCGACACATCGGTCCAGGGCTTCGATAGCGCCGTGCAGGTCTCCTCTGCGCTGCTTGCGAAGCGTGGCGATCGTACGCCACAGCACCGCTTCCGCCGCGTGAGCGCCCACCCGGTCGAGCCGTATGGTCTGCGCGAGCAGCGCACGCTCGTAGGCCGCGTCGTCGTCGCGGTCGACGAGCAACGTCGCGATCGCGTCGAACGCCCGGGCTGTCAGCGGGTCACGATCGAGCGCCTTGGCGTACAGCTCCAGCGCCCTGTCCGCATCGTTCGCCCGATCGAGGGCAAAGTCGGCAGCCAGCACCAGCGAGCGCGCAACCTCCTCGTCCTGCCCCTTCAGCTCTGCAATCGCCACCTTGATGTCCACCACCCGGTCGAACGCATGCTGGGCGTCGTATACCTGCGCAAGCCGCGCCAGAACCGCCGTGTCTCCAGGACGAATCCTCCTGGCATCCTCCAAGGCGTCGAGCGCCCCCTGCGGATGTCTCGCTTTCTCCTCGTCGTCGGCGAGCGACAGCAGCACGTCGAACCGGGCGTCGTCGGTCGTCATCAGCGCGAGCAGGTCACGTCGAACCTTGGCTGCCTCCGCAAAATCGCCTTCCGCGTGGAGCGCTCCCGCAAGCCCTTCCAACGCTTGCGCATTGCGAGCGTCGATAGCGACTGCCTTGCGGAAGTTCAGAGCAGCTTCCCTCCGCTTGCCCTGCGCAAGCTTGATGCGGGCCAAATGAACGTACACGTCAGCCCGAGCCTGGCTCTTGTCGTCCAGCAGTAGGAGTGCCTTCTTGAAGAACTCGGCGGCTGCGTCCATCTCGCCACGATCCATGGCTGCCGACGCTTCCTCCAGAAGGTCGGTGATGCCAGGCGACGGCTTGGAGCTCGGCGGGCTCGACACGCGCGCCGACACCGGACCGGCGTCGTGTGCCGACAGCGCCACGGACGTGGCCGAGAACAGCGACAGGTCGCGACGACCAGGCACGAGGGAGAAGCAGGGGACGTCGGTATACAGATCGGGATCCTCGCGAACGCACTCCATGATTCTGGACACCAGCACCACACCCACAGAGTTCCTCGCATCGGGTCTGTCGACCGTGCGCAGCACCAGGGAGGTGAACGGGGCTGGCCCTCCCTTGTCGAGCATGGCTTGCTCCGCCGAGCGAACCGCGCAGAGGATCGAGTAGCCCGACAGCTCGGGGGCGAAGATCCGCCGCACCGCCGCAGCCATTTCGCTCGCCTGCACCGGATCGGCCGGACCTGCATGGATCAGGTCCATCACCAGCGCTGCGCTCCGCACCCCCGCGGTCGTCAGCGCGCTGCGCATCCGCGCGACCGGAATGCGCTGCCGAAGCTGCCCGCCCCCCGTCGTCTCCACCTGGTCCACCTCGAGCATCAACTCGCCCGCGTCGTCCAGAACCGCCACCCCGCTCACATAGAGCACCAGGGCGTCGTCCGCCCCGACGTTGTGGCGAGCCAGCAGCGGCCCAAGCCAGCCCTCTGGTGTGTCCGCCTCTGGCACATCCACCACCTGGAAGTCGAACCCTGGGCTCGTGAGCTTGTCCCGCACCGCAGAGGCGTCACGCGCCGAGGTGCAGTAGCGGGCAAGATCGGGGCGGCGGGTGTAGCGTGGGGCGATCAGAAATGCGAAACGCATGGCGACAGCCGTTCATCGAGCTTCTACTCGACTCCTCAACGGATCGCCACGGCGACCAGTGGCCGCGGATTGATCCAGGAAGGTCCGATGGCTGCGTGCGCCAGCCTGCGACCATGCAGCCTGCTCTGTCGATCCCTCGCGTCATGTGCTCCTGCTCTCCGGTGCCGACAAGCAGGCAGCCACGAGTCGAGCCCAGAAGATCCAACCTTTCCTTCGCGCAACCATGGCGTGTTTCCACGATTCAGACCGAGCACGCGGAGCGCCACTCCGCCGACACGCGCACAGAACCTGGAGCATCTGGCCTCTGGAACCCTCCGACGACAGAGCCGGGAGACAACCACCTCGCCCAGTTTTGCATGCGGCACCGGGCACTCCCGCCAGGAAGCTCAACCAACACGTCCTCCAGGTGGCGGAGTGGCGCTTTCATGGCGAACCGCCACCTGACGCGCATTCATCGAGATTCTGGCTGAAAACGACACGGCGAGCAGCGTCAAACCCCGCAAACGGGGTGGCGGCCGCCACCTGCACGCCATCGCTTTCCCCTGGATTTCAAGCCAATTGTCCTGGCCCGCTTCGTGCTGTGTTGCCTCCCATGCCCAGCACCATCCACCAGGCCCTTGTCGAGATGCTCCGAACCCGTCCCCAGGTGCTCCTGCATCTTCTCGCCGACCAGCTCGGTCCTCCCACCGCTCATCCACCTTCCTTCGAGCTGCTCGATGGACGCTTCGACCAACTCCTGTCCACCGAATACCGAGCCGATGCCGTGGTCGTCGTCCGCGACCACGACGCACCCAATCTCGGCCTCATCGTCGAGGTGCAACTCGGCATCGACCCCGACAAGCGCTTCTCCTGGCCTGTGTATGCCAGCACGCTTCGCAGCCGTCTGCGCTGCCCGTGCAGCGTGGTGGTGCTATGCCTGCAGCCGTCGGTGGCCGATTGGGCAGCCCGGCCGATCCCGATCGGTCCCGGCGGTTCGGTGTTTTCGCCGCTCGTGCTGGGCCCACGATCGATTCCCCGCATCGAGGATGCCTCGATGGCGAAGGGGATCCCGGAGCTCGCGGTGATGTCGGCCCTCGCCCACGCCCACTGCCCTCGGGCCGAAGCGGTCGCCTTGGCGGCGTTCGAAGCCTTGGGCGAGCTGGATGGCGAGCTTGCGCGGTTGTACTATGATCTCATCTGGCACGTCGTTCCCGACGCCATCAAGCAAGCCTTGGAGAATGCCATGTTGCACGTCGACCCCGACTTCGATTCCCCGGCCATGCGAGCCCTGATCGCGCGAGGCGAAGCGCGAGGTGAAGCGCGAGGTGAAGCGCGAGGTGAAGCGCGAGGTGAAGCGCGAGGCAGAGCGGAAGGCAGAGCGGAAGGCAGAGCGGAAGGGGAGGCGACCGGGCGCGCTCGCGCCGTGCTCGTCGTGCTCGCGGCGCGGGGCATCGCCGTCTCCGATGAGGTGCGCGCCCGCGTTCTGGCTTGCAGGGACATCGAGTTGCTCGGTCGCTGGGTCGCCCGTGCCGCGGTGGCGACAACCGCCGACGAGGTGTTCGTGGAATAGCGTCCCCTACGCACGCCAGGCCGCGTGCGCGCTCGGCGCAGACCACATCCCCCCATCGTCTGCACGCACGAGCACGCTGTCGTGCATGTCAAGCGCAACACGTCGAGATCGTCACAAGGGCGTGTCCACGTACCTATGACGCTGGACATCAGCACCGCACCCGCGGTGTTCGTCTCATCCTTGCTTGCGCCCGGGCCTGTACCAGCTTGTTCGTTGCCACCTGTCACGGCGGCAGCTATGACCGTCGGGTTCCACGTGTCTCTCCCCGATTCCCCTCCTCCAGAAGCGCGCCCCAGCCCGCCCCCCGCTCCCGGCGACGACCGCCCCTGGTGGCGACGGGCACTGCCGTTCGCCACCGCCATCGCCCTGACGGCGTTCCTCATCGCTAGGCTCGACCTGCACGCGTTCGCGCGCTATGTGCGCGGAGTCCATGCGGTCGGGTTCCTCGCCTTCTGTACCGTCTTCTCCGTCGCGCTCGTCATCGCTGACTGCTTCGCGACGAGCTTCGTGTTCCGCCGCACGGTCTGCCCGATCAGCTTCCGTGAGCTGCTGCTGATTCGCGGCGCATCCTACCTTCCGTCCCTCCTCAACCACCACGTCGGTCAGGCCTGGCTGACCTGGTACCTGTCGCGCGTCTACAAGGCCCCCCTCTGGCGCGTGGCCGGCGCCACGCTGCTCAACTACGCTACCACGTTTGCCGCGCTTCTCCTTTTCGGCTTCGTATCTCTGCTCTTCGAGCACAACGCCGTTCCCTGGCTGGCCCCGGTACTCGCCGCTCTCACCGTCGCCGGCGTCGCCTACCTCGCCCTCCTGGCCGCTGCCCCACCTGCACTCGCTCGACGCCAGATCCTCGCCCCGCTGTTCGAGGTGGGCATCCGCGGGCACCTGCAAGCGCTCGTGCTGCGCATCCCGCACATGCTGGTGCTTTTCGCTGGCACCTGGATCCCGTTCGCCTTCTTCAACATCCGAATCCCGGCCGGCCCTGCCTTCGCCTATATCCCCATCCTCATGGTCATCGTCGCTCTGCCCGTCACACCGCAGGGCGTCGGCACCAGAGACTGGTTCGCGCTCCACTACTTCGCACGGTACGGCCCGGGCACCCTCCCGGAGCAAGAAGCAGCCGTCGCCGCTTCGACCCTCACGTTCGTGGCAGGCATCACGTTGGTTCAGGCCGCGCTCTCGCTGCTGCTGATGCGCCGTGCGATCGCAGCGATCGACAGCGCCCCTCCACGCAGCGCCTGAGCCCGACCGCTCCTGTCCGTTCTCTCCCGGACCGTTTTCCCGGCAGCTCGCGTCGCCCGCAAGGTCGCGACCGAGCGTGGACGGCGTGTTGTCCACGGCTTGGCCCGTTTTTCCGTGCGAAGGTGAGCAAGATCGCCTAGAACCTACCGACCATCCACGCTATCGCATCATGGGACAGACCTTCACCTTCCCCAACACCCGTGTCCTGCTCGAGATCTACTCCTTGCTGCGCGACATCGACCCGTCGCGCTGGCGTGACGACCTCGAAGCGGCGATGCGTGCACGGCTCTCGCGAGTGCAGGAGGGCGTGGCTCAGCTCGCTGCATCCGTCAGAGACGAACGTTTGAGCGCAGCCCGCGCAAAGCTCGAGGAGATGTCCCGCCTCCTTCGGGACTGCGCGCCCAGCTACCGCCTGCCCGACAGCTCCGCGATCAAGGCCGAGTGGCTCGCCTTCCGCGCTCGTGTGGCCCCCGCCTACGAGGCTGTGGCCGTGAGCCTGCGCGCACAGGCCATCGACGTCCCCAGCCTGCGTCCCACCAACTACGCGCGCACCCTGTTCCATGTGGCGTCGGCCGTTGGCTCCCTTCTCCTTCTCGAGATGGTGCTACCGCTGCGCTCCCTGCCGTGGATCACCGGCGGCTTTGCATTGGTGTGCTGGACGCTGGAGATCACACGACGCCGCAGCGCCTGGTGGAACGACCGACTCCTGGAGTTCGCGTTCTTCAAGCGCATCGTCCATCCTCGCGAGCGTCACCAGGTCAACTCTTCCACCTGGTACGCGACAGCCCTGTTCGTCCTCGCCCTGCTGCGGGCCCCCACCATCGCCGTTGTCGCCCTCGCCGTGCTGGGCCTCGCGGACCCGGCCGCGGCTGTCGTCGGCCGACGCTGGGGGCGAACCCGCATCGCACGGAACCGTTCGCTCCAGGGATCCCTCGCGTTCTTCTTCACCGGCGTGATCGCAGCATGGGCGGCGCTGCTCGCCTTCCACCCTGCCGCGGGCCTGGGCGGCTCCCTCGCCATTGCTGCGGGAGCGACCCTGGCTGGCACAACCGCGGAGCTGTTGAGCACCAGGCTCGATGACAACTTCACGGTCCCACTGGCCGCCGCGCTCGGCGCATGGCTGATGGGATGGTCGCTCGGCCTCGACTTGTTATTCTGATCCCAGCACCGCCCACGTCCGGGCTTGCAATGCACCGAGGCCCGTGTCCTGATCCTTGCGGGAGGCTTCGCATGCAGCGATCGATTTGGCCCCTGACAAGCCTTGGGATCGTCTCCGCTTGGCTGTGGAGCTGCGGCTCCACCGACTCGACCACCCACGACGTGCCTCCGCCCTGGCCCGATGCCAGCACCGACGCAACCAGCGACGCGGGCGGCTTTGCCGGCACGGGTGGCAGCACGACCGGCGGGTCTGCGGGCACCGGAGCCACAGGCGGCTTCGGTGGGAGCTCCGATGCCGCCCACGACGCCCTTCCTGACGCGCTGGACGACGCATCGATCGATGTCGTCGAAGAAGTCGTCTGCTCACCCAATACCTTCCGCTGCCAAACCAACAAGCTCGAGAAGTGCAACGCTGCGGGCACGGCGTGGAACCTGATCCTGTCGTGCGCCACGTCCGCGCTCTGCGACGACGGCGAGGGCCGATGCACACCGCCCGAGTGTCTGCCCAACGAACACCGATGCACCGGCAAGGTTCTCGAGCGCTGCAACTCGAACCAGAACGGGTGGGACGTCGTCCAAACGTGTCTTTCGCCCGCGCACTGCCGCTCCGAGTACAAGACGTGCTCCGCCACGCCCTGCCCGATCGGCTCCTACCAGTGCAGCGGCAGCGAGCTGATGAGGTGCAACGCGACCCAGACCGACTGGGACTTCGTGCAGGACTGCCAGAGCTCCGCGCTCTGCGACGCCGCGGCGAAGAGTTGCACGCCAGCGACGTGCGCGAAAGGCGAGTTCGGATGCGTCGGCGCTGAGCTGCGCATGTGCAACTTCACCCTCGACGGCTGGTTCGACCTGCAGACGTGCGCGAGCGAAGCATTGTGCGACGCCGCACACGGCCAGTGCGACCTGTGCGAGGCATCGCGCTACACGTGCGAAGGGGCGGACCTGCGGCGCTGTGCCGACGACGGCCAGTCGCTCACGACCGAGCAGACATGCGCGTCCGCCTCCCGTTGCAACGCGCAAGTCGGCCGCTGCGACCCGGGCTGCGCTACGGGCGCTCCCGGTGCCGGCGACAACTGCAGCAGCTCAGGAAATGTCGATTGCTGCACCAAAAGCCCGCTGCCCGGCGGCACCTTCAGCCGCAGCTACGATGTCGTCAACTACACGGACTCCCAATATGTCGCCACGGTCGCTCCCTTTGCACTCGACCGTTACGAGGTGACCGTCGGCCGGTTCCGCGAGTTCGTCGACGCGGGCCATGGAACGCAGGCGTCCCCTCCACACGACGGCGATGGCGCACACCCGCTCATCCCGGGCTCGGGTTGGGACAGCTCGTGGAACAGCCTGCTGCCGGCCGATACCGGCGCGCTAAAGGCCGCGCTCAACTGCGACATCGTCTACCAGACCTGGACCGATACGCCCGGCGCCAAGGAAAAGAAGCCCATCGCGTGCGTGAGCTGGTACGAAGCGTTCGCGTTCTGCGCCTGGGCAGGCGGACGCCTCCCCACCGAGGCCGAGTGGAATTTCGCCGCAGCGGGAGGTGCGGAGCAGCGCGTGTTCCCGTGGGGCGACACGCTCGATTATCAGCATGCCGTGTGGGGTTGCGAGACGGACGGCACGCCAGGCTGCACCAGCTCCGACCTTTTCGACGTGGGCTCGCGCTCCCCTGCGGGCGATGGACGCTGGGGTCACGCGGATCTGGCGGGGAGCATGTCCGAGTGGGTGCTCGACAAGTTCTTGGACCCCTACCCCATGCCCTGCTCGAACTGCGCTGCCATCACGCAGGGCTCCGGTCGCATGCGTCGCGGCGGCGCCTGGAACGACACCACCCCGGCTCGCCTGCGCACTAGCTCGCGCGAAAGCGCCAACCCCGAGCACCGGTTCACCTATCTAGGCTTCCGTTGCGCCTGGTCTCCGTGACGTCATCAGCCTGCCACATCGCAGCTCCCCGACCCCGTGGCCCCTCGCTTCCCTGGACAACGTCGCGGTGGGTGGGCTACGAGCGGCAAGATCATCTCCTCGCGTGAAGCCCCGAGGAGATCCCCATGAGCGAACCTCCAGGAGCAGACCCGTGACATCGATCCCGCAGGATTTCCTCGACCCCACGTACCGGGCCCGGCGACGCCAGAACTGGGTGCTGGTCGGCATCCTCTACTCGCTATTCTACATGACCCGGTACAACTTCTCTGCCATGGGTGCGAGCCTGCAGGACGTCTTCGGATGGGCGAAGTCGGACCTGGGCCTGTTCGAGCTCGTGCTGCCCCTCGTCTACGGCATCTCCGTGGTGGTCAATGCACCCATCGTCGACAAGCTCGGCGGCCGAAAGTCCTTCCTCATCGGAGCGGCCGGCGTCGTCGTCGCATCGCTCGCATTCGGGTCGTTCAGCTTCCTGCTGCTGCAGCCGGCGACGTGGTCCGGGACCGGCACCGCGCGAACGGTCGCGACGGCGGCGACGTTCTCCGGCGGACTCGACGCTCACGCGATGGCCGTATGGATGTCCGCGGTGTGGGGAGTGAACGCGTACTTCCAGTCCTTCGGCGCGCTGGCCATTGTCAAGATCAACGCGCAGTGGTTCCACATCCGGGAGCGAGGCACCTTCAGCGCAATCTTCGGCGTGCTCATCCGCTTCGGTCTCATCCTCGGCAGCTCCGTGGCGCCCTGGTTCGCCAACATGCTCGGCTGGCGCTACGCATTCTGGATCCCCGCCGGGTTGGTCGCGTTGTTCTTCGTGCTCAACCTGCTCTTCGTGACCGAAACTCCGGAAGATGCCGGCTTCACCGCGCGCGACACGGGCGACGCCGTCCATGCCGACGAAGCCGGCAGCGCCAGCGTCCTGGCCGTGCTCAAGCGGATCGCCACCAGCAGGGTCATGTGGACCATCGCCATCGCCTCCATGATGATCGGCATGGTGCGCAGATCCGTGCTCGACGGCGCCTGGCCGTCCATCTATCTGCGAGAAGTCCACGCGACGACCAAGGCGGACGTGATGTTCCATGTGTCGTACTGGGGCGTGGCGATCGTTGGAATCGTTGGAGGCTTCGTGTTCGGCGCCATGTCCGACCGCGTGTTCCAGAGCCGGCGCGCCCCGGTCGTGGTGGTCGGCTTCTCGGGGATGGTGGTTGCTCTCCTGATCTTCGTGGGCGCAGACGCGATCCGGCTCGGCGTGATCGGCGCGGCCGCGAGCTTCGCCATCCTGTCGTTCTTCGTCAATGGTGCCCACGGCATGATAGGCGGTGCCGCGTCCATGGACTTCGGCGGTCGCAAGGGCGCCGCCACCGCGGCAGGACTGTTCGACGGAATGCAGTACCTCGCCGCGGCCCTCACCGGTCCCGCGGTCGCCTGGATCACCACGAACTACTCCTGGCAGTGGTGGAAGCTCTGGGCCATCCCCTTTGCGCTCGTCGGTGCAGGGTTGATGACGACGCTGTGGAACGCCACACCGCGCAAGGGCGGGGCCCACTGACCCCGAGCCGGGTCAGCGGTCACGCAGGGTCGATCAGATAGGCCAGCATCGCCTCCGATTCGCCCGTCTCCATCGAAAGCTCGATCATCCGCCCGCCCGTCGCCAACGGCACATCGATCACCTTCACCAGGTCGCGCATCTCGGCCTCGTCCGGCAGCAGGATCTCCAGCGCGTTGGGCGCGTTGCGGAAGAAGCCGAAGTCGAACCGATCGTCGTCCTTCCCCGGATACACCGCCACCGGGAAGATGTTGCTCTCGATCAGGTCCTGGAAGAAGTGGGTGCCGTAAGAGGCTTCCGGCTCTTCGTCGCGAATCGCAAGCGGCACCTCCACGAGCGCGTCAACGTTGAAAATGTCGGCGTACGAAACGGGCACACCCAGCTCGGGGTTGGAGCTGCCCCAGCGGCCCGGACCCACCAGGATGAAAGCATTGCCCTTCAGGCGCTGGTTGAGACGGCCGATCGTCTGGGCGATCTTCGTACGTTCCTCGATCGTCTGGATGCGGCAGTAGTGCTCCGGATCGACGTAGACCACGTAGCGGATGTTGGTGACGCGACCCGTGCATACGGTCCGCGAGGAGGCGAACACCACGCGGTCCGAGGGGATGTCTCGAGGGATCAGGGGCTCCTTGGATTCGGCGGTCTTTCCCTGGGCCTGGGGACGGCACTGCAGCAGGTGAACATGGAAGTCGAGCTCTGCACCCGGGACGATCTCCACCGTGTACTCGATGTCCACGGGGAACTGGTACGCATTTTCGAGCTTGCGCAGGATCGCGCGCATGAGGGTGACGAACCGCGGATTCTTCAGGATGCCGTCGAAGGTGATGACGTACTTGTCGACAGGGATGCGGGGATCGGCAAGGTGGATGGGGGTCAGATCCCCGCCGTCGTGGACCGAGGCGATGTAGCGCAGGCCAGGGAAGTCGTAGCGAAGGATGTCCTCGACGCGGAAAGTGCAGAGCTGGCGTTCCTCGAGGTCAATCGCGTCGATGTAGTGCTGGGAGTAGCGCATGATCTCGGTCGCGCTTCGCTCTGGTCGAAGGGTCGGGTGGCTGAGGGCGACCATGCGTGGGTGATCGCCTGCCACCCGGTCGACGGCGCGGGTGCCCAGCCCCCAGACCATCCGCAAGAAGCCGCCCTTGCGGTCGATTTGAGGAGTCCACCGGTAGGGGTTGTGGCTGAAGCCCACGCCCGCAATCTGCGGAAAGAAATAGCGGTCGCGGTATGGCGCCCCCTGTACCTTCTGGATGAGCACCGCCATGCGCTCGTCGTAATCGATGAGCCCCATCTGCTTGCGATACGCCAGCGCGTCCGGGTTGAGCACCGACGCGTACACCTTGCGGACGGCGTCGCAGAGCTGCTTGAGACGGGTGCGCCGGTTGCCCCGGTTGGGGCAGAAGTGGGTTTCGTACTTGCCGGCGAACGAGGTTCCGAAGTTGTCCTCCAGCAGGGAGGAGGACCGGACGATGAGCGGCGTGTCGCCGGTGCGCTCGATGATCTCGGTGAGACGCTGGACCAGGTGTCTGGGCAGGGCGGCCGTCTCGTATCGGGTGCGGTAGGCCTGGTACTCGGCGCGGATGTCTTCGAGGCTCTTGTACTTCTGGTTGAGGAAGCCGAAAAAGTCGTTCTCCTCGATGAACTCGTAGTATAGGTCGGACGCGACGTGCCACGACTCGGGGATGCTGACACGGGGGGCGAGTTCGATGGGGTCGTCGGGGCGGGGCGTCTGGATGACACGCCAGGCCAGGCGCATGCCAGCAGCCTTGCCACCGACCTTGCCGCGGCCGATCCGACGGTGCGAGATGTCCTTGAGGTCTTCGATGAGAAAGTGGCGTCGCGCCAGCCCCACGAATCCAAGCTGGTCGGAGAGCATGCCCTTGGTGAGCACCACGATGATCTCTTGCAGGTGGTGCTCGGTCTGCTTGCGCAGGTGTTCGGGTGCGTGGGCGAACTCCTCAGCCTGCGAGAAGAGCATGTCCCATGGCGCCAGCTCCGGGTTGAAGCTCAGCATGACATCGGACTTGCTCCGCGCGCCCAGCACGTCGGCCACGATCTGCCGGAACACGCTGTGCGGCAGATTGTGGGCGAAGTAGAAGTCGGTCATGCGCTCTCGCGTGCGGCTCAGGCGCAGCTCCCACACCTCCGCGATGTCCTGGTAGTCGGGGTCGTTGGGGTGCTCGTTGCGGCAGGACGCGCGGGCCTTACGCTCCACCTCTTCCTCGAACAGCTCGGGACGCACCACGCCGCGGCGGAACATCTCGTCGCGCATGCGCTTGCGGATTTCGTCGCAGAGGATGGGGTATTCGCGAAGCTCGAGGTAGATGCGGAGCGCCTTGGGCGTGTGTTTCGAGGAGAATTGCATGCACTCACCAGCGGACCCCGAATGGAGCCAGCCAGCGTTGTAGACAACCGGCACCTGGAGGGAAAGCGTCTCGTTCGCTTGCAGAGCAGGAGAAGCCCCCTTGCACCGCGGCGTCGCCGGCCCCCTCGCGGACGTGGCGGTTCCCCTGCTATCGAGCAGGGCCGAGAACGGCAGCACGAGGAATCCGAACCATCCGCGCTGTCCGACAAGCAACTTCCCTTGACGCGCCGTGGTCCAAGGCGTACGCCCCAGACCGTCAGCCGTTGTGGCACCCTCCGTTGCGCTGCCGGATCCCTGATGGTCGCTGCGTTCCACGGAGGGTAATACGGAGGTGAGCATGTCTGCCAAACTGAACCCGTTCGAAATGGCACAGCGCCAGTTCGACGAAGTCGCCGATCAACTCGACCTGTCCCCCGACACCCGCGCGCTGCTGCGTCATCCGCTGCGGGAGTTCCACTTCCAGATCCCTGTCCGCATGGACAATGGCCAGCTCAAGACCTTCCGCGGGTACCGCGTGCAACACAACGACGCCCGCGGGCCATGCAAGGGAGGCATTCGCTTCCATCCCGCCGAAACGATCGACACGGTCCGCGCCCTTGCGACGTGGATGACCTGGAAGTGCGCCGTGGCCGACATCCCCCTGGGCGGCGGAAAGGGCGGCGTCATCTGCGACCCGTCGACCCTGTCGGTCGGCGAAAAAGAGCGGCTGTGCCGCGGCTGGGTCAAGCAGATGTGGCGCAACATCGGCCCGCGGATCGACGTCCCCGCGCCCGATGTCGGCACCACCCCGCAGATGATGGGTTGGATGATGGACGAGTACTCCAAGCTCGTCGGCAACTACACACCGGGCGTCATCACCGGCAAGCCGCTCGGCGGCGGCGGTTCCCTCGGTCGCACCGCGGCGACCGGCTTCGGCGTGGTCGTGACGATCCGCGAAGCGCTCAAGCACCTGGGAATCGACGGCAAGAGCACGCGCTGTGCGGTCCAGGGCTTCGGTAACGTCGCGCAGTACGCGGCGTTGACCTACAAGGACATGATCGGCGGCAAGGTCGTGTGCGTGTCCTGCTGGGACAACACCGACAAGAAGTCGTACACGTTCTCGAAGGACGACGGCATCGACGCGGCCTTCCTCCAGTCGATCACGGATCAGTACGGCACCATCAACAAGAGCAAGGCCGTGGAAGCCGGCTACAAGGTGGAGGACGCCGACGCTTGGATCGCGAAGGACGTCGACGTGCTGATCCCCGCGGCCATCGAGGGCGCGGTGAACGCCGACACGGTCAAGCGAGTGAGCAAGCGAGTGCGGCTGGTGGCCGAAGGCGCCAACGGCCCCACCACGCCCGAGGCCGACGAGGTGTTCAAGAAGAACAACGTGTTCTTGATCCCTGACTTCCTGTGCAACGCCGGCGGCGTGACCTGCTCCTACTTCGAGAGCGTCCAGAACGACATGAACTTCTACTGGTCCGAAGAAGAAGTCATGCAGAAGCTCGACCAGAAGATGACCGTCGCGTTCCACAAGGTCCTGGAGATGGCGAAGGCTCGCAAGGTCTACATGCGCAACGCCGCCTACATGGTCGCGATCGACGCGGTCACGCGGGCCATGCAACTGCGCGGCTGGCTCTGAGCCGCATACTGCCCCTCCCCGGGAGCGATCCCTATCGGCCCCCGATCACTGCTCCACCTTGAGAATTGCGAGAAACGCCTCCTGCGGGATCTCGACGGTTCCCACCTGCTTCATGCGGCGCTTGCCCTTCTTTTGCTTCTCCAGAAGCTTACGCTTTCGCGTGATGTCCCCGCCGTAGCACTTCGCCGTCACGTCCTTGCGCATGGCCTTCACGTTCACCCGGGCAATGACGCGCGATCCGATGGCGGCCTGCACCGCAACCTCGTACTGCTGACGGGGGATCAGCTCCTTGAGCTTGATGCACAGGTCGCGTCCCCGCAGATAAGCGCGGTCCCGATGCACGATGATCGCCAGGGCGTCGACCGGCTCCCCGTTGACCAGCACGTCGACCTTGACCAGGTCGGATGCCTGGAAGCCGACGACCTCGTAGTCCATGGACGCGTATCCGCGCGAGACACTCTTGAGACGGTCGTGGAAGTCGAAGATCACCTCGGCCAGGGGCAGGTGGTACGTGATGATGACGCGGTCGGAGCTGGAGTAGCGCAGATCCTTCTGCACACCGCGTCGCTCCTCGCACAAGCCGAGCACGGCGCCAACGAACGCGGAGGGCACATGGATGACCACCTTGACCACGGGCTCTTCGATCCGGTCGACGAGGTTGGCAGGGGGTACGCGGGCCGGGTTCTCGACCTCGACCACCTCTCCGTCGACCTTGAACACCCGGTAGGCCACGCTCGGCGCGGTGGTCACCAGGTCTAGGTCGTACTCGCGTTCCAGGCGCTCCTGCACCACTTCCATGTGCAACAACCCGAGGAAACCGCAGCGGAACCCAAACCCCAGAGCCTCGCTGACATCCGGCTCGAACTCGAAAGCCGAATCGTTCAGGTGGAGCTTCTCGAGGGCGTCGCGCAGCGCTTCGTAGTCGGCGTTGTCCGTGGGGTAGACCCCCGCGAAGACCATGGGCTTGTGCTTGCGGAATCCAGGCAGCGGATCGGGACAGCCCTTGACGGCCTCCACCACGGTGTCACCGCTGCGAGTGTCGCGGACGCTGCGGATGTTGGCCGCGAGGTATCCGACCTCGCCTGCGGCCAGCTCGGTGACCGGCGAGGGGTTGGGGTCGAACACGCCAAGCTCCGCCACCTCGCAAGCGCGGTCCGTGCCGATGAACTTGACCTTCTGCCCCTTGCGCAGCACGCCGTCCACCACGCGTACCAGCGCCACCGCGCCGCGGTAGTTGTCGTACCAGCTATCCATCACCAACGCCCGCAGGAGCCCGTCCCGGTCCCCCTTCGGCGGCGGCACGCGCCGGACAACCGCTTCGAGAATCTCCGCAATCCCGACACCCGTCTTGGCGCTCGCCTCGATCGCCCCCTCGCAGGACAGGCCCACGGTCTCCTCGATCTCCTGCCGCACCTTGCGTACGTCGGCCGACGGCAGGTCGATCTTGTTGAGCACCGGGATCATTTCCAGATCGTTTTCCAGCGCCAGATACGCGTTCGCGAGCGTCTGTGCCTCCACCCCCTGGGTGGCGTCGACCACGAGCAACGCTCCTTCGCATGCCGCCAGGCTGCATGTGACCTCGTAGTGGAAGTCGACGTGCCCCGGGGTGTCGATCAGGTTCAACTGGTAGGTCTGGCCATCCTGCGCCTTGTACGACAGACGCACGGTCTGCGCTTTGATCGTGATGCCGCGCTCGCGCTCGATGGGCATCCGGTCGAGGAACTGATCCACTCGCTCCCGATCGCTCAGGGCGCCCGTCGCCTCGAGGATGCGATCGGCCAGCGTGCTCTTTCCGTGGTCGATATGGGCAATGATGGAGAAGTTGCGAATGAGGGCCAGCGGGGAAGGCATGACGGTCATCAGCCGGACAGGTTCGGTGTCGGGCAGTGGTACTGCGGGTGTCGGAAAGGGACTACTTGTTTCGCGCGGTAGCGTCGGGAACGAGGGTCATCTGGCCGGGCAGGACGTGCCCGTACTTCTCGAGGACCATGTCGATTCCTTCGCGGATGTAGACCGCGATGGGCACCTTGGTTCGCTCATGCAGGAGCTTGAGCCTGTCGGCCTGTTCGGGCGTGATGTAGATGGTGGTGGAGATCTTCTTGCGCGACATGGGAGCCCGAGTCCTGACCAGTCACTACCCTAGATGCAAATACACGTGTTGTCAACCGTGACCGACGTAGCATGCTGGGGTCGCAGTCCCCTACTCGCTTTCTTTTCGCTGCGCAATCCCGTCTTCATGCCTGCTGCGCCTTCCCCGCGTGGAGTTTGCCCGCGCTCGCTGACGTCCACCCCCTGGATCCACGCGCCTGCGCGATTTCTCGCACCGCGCACATGCCCCTCCCCATTCCCTTGCGACACCCGCCGCACCCGCATACACTGCGCGGGCGGGGCCTCGCACGTTCTTGGCATCACGCTTCCGTAGGGAGCTTTCCACCGATGAAACGCCGCCGATTTCCACTGCATGCCGCCTGTTGCCTGACAGCCAGCCTGTTCCCAGCCGTGTTGTTCGCGGCTTGTGGTTCCCACTCGGTCGGTGCCCGAGCGTCCGGCGCCGACAAGGATCCATCCATCCGATCAACCGACATCGTTCATGAGCCGTGCGATGTCGACTCCAAGAGCGCGGCCAAAACCGATGTCAACGGTGACGGCAAGCCGGATATCATCGAGGTGATGTCCAACGGCCGGGAGGTGTGTCGAGCGGTGGACTTGAACTTCGACGGCCGGTTCGACACGTTCGTGTACTTCGATGCGAACGGCAAGGAGCGTCGCAGGGAGTCCGACTTTGACCGTGACGGCGCAATCGACGAGATCGAGACGCTGCAGGACGGCGTGACGGTGACGAAGGAGCGGGAGACCAATCTCGACGGCAAGCTGGACACATGGGACACGTACGCTGCGGGCAAGCTCGCAAAGCGAGAGCGAGACACCAGTGGTGACGGGCGAGTGGACCAGTGGTGGGAGTTCCCCAATCCGAATCGCCTTGACTGCCCGGTGATCGCCATCGATCAGAACGCGGACGGCCGCCCGGATGTCCGCCAGGACATCTGCAAGGAGAACGATGCCGAAAAAGCAACGGAAGCGCCGCCTTCCGCCGCGCCGTCTGCGTCGACCACCCCACCCGCCCCGCCGGTGTCCGCGTCACCTGCTTCATCCGCCGCGTCCAGCGGCAAGGGAGGTACCCCGTGAAGTGTTCTTGGCCTGTAGTAGTCATCGTGGGCGCCATGACGATGGGCCTGTGGTCCTGCGGACGTTCGCAGCCCAAGACCCAAGCGCAGCTCAACCATGAAGAAGGCCGATCCAAAGGGTTCTCCGCCGATGACAAGGCCAAGTGCGCCTGGCAAGGGCACGCCGACCGAGAAGTCAGCGAAGCCACGGCCACGGGTGCCCAGCAGCCCAACATCCGACGCGTCTGGCAGATTCTCGGCACCGGCGTCGAGCGCCGCAAGGTTCTCATCTGCCGCGAAGTGGACACCAACCTCGACGGCATCAAGGACGTCATGCGCACCTTCAACGAAAAGGGGGAGCCTCTGCGGGAAGAAGCCGATACCGACTACGACGGCATCGTCGACTCATGGATCATCTTCTCCAACGGGCGCATCGCCAAGCAGGAGATGGACACCAACCGCGACGGCAAGCCCGACACCTGGAAGTACTATCTGCAGGGCAGCCTCTCACGTGTCCAGCGTGACACCAACCACGACGGCAAGCCCGACGTCTGGGAGATCTACGGCAAGGGGCACCTCGAGCGAATCGGCGTGGATGTCGATTTCGACGGCCGGGTAGACCGCTGGGATCGCGACGAAGCCGCCCGGCTCGCCAACGAGGCGAAGGAGGCCGACGCCGGCGCACCCGAAGGTGGCTCCTGAATCGATCACCCAACGTACCGACGCATGGCCTTGGAGAGACTCCAGAAGATCCTCGCACGTGCGGGTGTCGCCTCGCGACGCGCCGCCGAAGCCCTCGTGACCGCGGGACGCGTCCGCGTCAACGGCCGCATCGTCACCGAGCTTGGCACGCGCGCCGACACCTTCCACGATCGCATCGAAGTCGACGGCAAGCGCGTCGTGGCGGAGCCGCGTGTCGTGCTCCTCATGCACAAACCCCGCACCACCGTCACCACCGCACGGGATCCCGAGGGCCGCCCAACCGTCATCGACATCGTCCGGGCCGTCCCACGCCGTCTGTACCCGGTGGGACGTCTGGACTTCCAGACCAGCGGGGCGCTGCTCCTGACCAACGACGGTGACCTTGCCGCTGCGCTGCTCCATCCCAGAAAGCACGTTCCCAAGACCTACCTGGTGAAGGTGGCCGGCAGGATGGAAGACGTGCACGTGGAGCAATGGCGAAAAGGCGTGAAACTGGACGACGGCGTGACGCTTCCGGCGACGGTTTCGGTGGTCGAGCGATCGGACGACGCGACCTGGATGGAGGTGACGCTGGTGGAAGGCCGGAACCAGCAGATCCGACGCATGGGAGAGGCGACCGGCTTCCCGGTGCTTCGGCTCACGCGTCTGTCGTTCGCTGGCATCGGCATCGAGGGCTTGCGCGCGGGGCAATGGCGCTTCCTGACCCAAGAGGAGTTGCGCGACCTGAACGCCCTGTGCGGCGCACCCAAGCACATCCGCGATATCGTCGCCGAACACGAGCGTCTACGGGACCTGCAACCGGTTCGACCGTCGCGGCCGCAACCCGCCCATCGAGGACGCCAGGCATCGGCCCGATCTCCCACGCCACGGCACCAGAATCGGCCTCGGCATGGGATGGCGTCGCGGGCACCTGCCGATTCCAACCAGCGGAAACCAGCCCGACCTCCCGCGCCTCCGCCGCGTTCACGTCCCCGCAAACCCCCGCGCTGAAAGCGGCCGCGCCATCACGCACCGGCTCATCGGGCGTCCTGCGAGCTGCCATGCGCCTCCCGATCGGCCGCAACCCGCCAGCTTTCGTCGAACATGCCTCCCGCCAGCACGGTCGCCGCCCCGAACACCATCTGACCCCGCGCACCGGCAGCGCCGTCGTCGAATACCACGTAGTCGGGCAGCAGCCGAGGCAGCGACAGCCCGCGCAGCACCCCGGTGATGTCCACTCCCTCGAGCACCACCACATACCGGTCCGGGTGCTTGGGATTCGGATGAATGAAGCACGCACCGAGCTGTCTACCCTCGTACCGTCGCGTCCCCAGCACGACCGCTCCGCCGTCGACACGAACCGGAAGCGCAGCTTCTATCGCGGACAGGTACGCGTTGGATTTTGCGTTGCCCACCAGAAAAAGGTTGTGGCTGGCGGCCATCGCTTCGTCCACCTCGACGTCTGCAACGACGGGCCACCGGGCCTCCACACCGAACCCGGGATGCGCCAACGCGACAGCCACTTCATGGTTCAGCCGCGTGGCCGTGTCGTCGCGCGTTCCATAGACAAACGCCAGCGGATCGTGGAACGCGTCCGTGATTGGACCGCTCGAGCCTCGGTGCTTCGACCATCCCTGCCGTGGCTTCGGCGGTCCGGGCTGCCACCCGTCATCGTCGTGCATCGCCAACGGTTCCCCCGGCGCGAAGCGGATCTCGACGCCATCGATCACAACGACGACCGGCTTGGTTAGGTCCACGATCGAAGCCGGGGGATCGAGGCGAAGGGCCGTGACCCCGCGCGTGCCGACCACGATCCGGTCCGTTCCAACCGCGCGAGCGGACACGCGGGCCCATGCGAGCTGTTCGGCCAAACCATCGATGTGGACCCAGTGGTGGTCGAGGTACCTCCATGAGCTGGTCTTGAGCTCGACGCGACGCGGGGCGGCCGTGCGCCGGTGCCGGTCGAGCCACCGAAACGCCTTGAATCCTTCGTAGGTGGACTGCCAGACGTTGTGCCCGAGGTCGGGGTGCTCGTCGGTGATGGGATAGCCCAGGGCGTGGTAGCGATCGATGAGGACGCCGGAGTTCTTGACGGGCAGGTCCTTCTTACCGTGCACCACATACAGAGGAAGGTGCAGCCCGTTTTCGGCCCAGGACACGGTGGACCAGTACTCGGACAGCACCTTCTCCCAGGGTCGAAGGACGCGACCCGAGATGTCCGAGCGGAACGCATAGCTGTGGTACCCGCACAGAGGTGCGGCGGCCGCGAAGCTGTCCGGATGGCGGAGAGCGACGTGCGCGGTTCCGGTCCCGCCCATCGACAGCCCTGTGATGTAGACCCTATCCTGGTCGATGGGCAGATGCGCGACCGCCCAGTCGCGAAGCGCCATGACGTCTTCCTCGCCGGCCTCCCGGTAGGACAGGTTGCCGAAACCGCTGGGCGCGACGACGAACGCATCGAGCGGCGCGAACGCCCCGATGTGCCGATCCTCCCATGGCGCGAGGTGGGCGGGATCGTCCTGGCCGAAGAAGATCCGCAGCATTTGCATCGGCAGGCCATTCAGACCATGCAGGACCACGACGAGCGGGTACTTCTTGCCAGAGGAAGCCCAGCCGGTCGGAGCGTAGAGCCCGAAGGGATGCACCTGGCCGTCGAGCGGCGACCGGTAGCCGAGCCGCATGGGACCCGCGCTTGCGACGAGAGGGTCGACGCCGGCCTCCAGCTTGGCGATGAAGTCGTCCACCGAACGGCACTCGGCTTCGGTGGCGTCCGTGTCGGGGTCGCCATCGGCCACGAACTTGGCGATGCGTTCGCGGGCGAGCAGCAGCGACGACTCGACGACGTCGGCGTCGACCAAGGAAGGTCGAAGAGCGGGCAGGCGGTCCTGCAACGCGGTGTCGATGCGCGCGACGGTTGCCCGAGCGGCAGGAAGCAACGGGCGATGGAAGGTGACGACCTTGTCTCCGACCCTGGCCTCGACGGTCAGGCGGCCTCCCTGCTCGTCGTGCCGCAGGTCGTCTGCGGTCACGCGCGGAAGCACGGCTTCGAGATCGAACATCCCGCGGTCGGTAGCGCGCGCGACGCCGAGGGGGGACTCGTACAGGACACGGGCAGTCGGACCGTGTTCGCACGACACCTTGACGCGGACCGGCAACTCGACACCGGCTGGGCAGCCGCCTGGCCAACGAATGCGCAGACGCAGGCCATAGCCATCCGCGAGGGGATCGAGGGACATCTGCGCGGAGGTCATGCGGGACGCCGTTGGCAACGCGCCGGACGAGCTGGTCCCGGGGAGCACAACGCTAACGAAGCGCGGTGGAAGCAAGTCGTCGGCGTCGAGGAGGCGAGCGCGAAGCTGCCAGGGTCCCGTGTATTGGCGCAGCCGCACGAGCAGCGTGTGATCGCCTGCAGCCAGATCGAAGACAACGGCGTCGTCGTCATGCAGGACCGGACGAGCCTCATTGCGGCGATACAGCTCGTGGCCGTCGACAAGGACCACGACCCCGTCATCGACACCGAGGACCAGGATGAGACGTCCGTTGCGAGACGCATGCAAGCGGGCGCCGAGCAAGGCGAAGGCGTTGTCGCCCGTGCGAAGCGATGACTTCAGGTCGATCCGCCCGTCGGCGGAGGCGAGCAGTTGGAAGCGGACGGTATCGCGAACGAGCGCGCCGAGCTCTGGTGTGAGCGGGGGGTAGTCGGCAGCGTTCGGTCCGGACGGCGCAAGCGGGTCAGCGAAGAGCGGACCCGCTGCCAGCCATGCCCCCACTGCACCGTCGATGGACGGTGCGATGGTCAGGTCTTCTGCACGTGCGGGCGCGGCGGACAGCAGGATTGCGGCAGCCGCGGCGACTGCCAGCTCGCGAGCACCATCACCCGATCGCATGAGCGAGCGTTCGTGCGCCGTCCCGGAACAGGACTTCAATCTTGTTTGCGTCGATGACGCGCACGACGAACCCGTCGCCGAACTTGGCGTGGCGCATCAGGTCGCCTTCCTTGAACGATTGGCGAGGTGTGTAGAGGACGAATGCGTGGGCGGGCTGACCGGCGATCCTGGATTGCCACAGACGCTCGCGCTCGTTCTCCTCGGCTGCCTCGGCGAGCGCCCGCGCCGAAGCGGAGCGCGGCTTGGAGGTCGTGGCGGACGCCCCTGGAGAGGCCGTGCGCACGCGTGCTTCTGCCGCACGGTCTTCGGCGGGCTTGCGATATCGATGGTGGGAGCCGCAGGTCTTGCACTCGACCTTGACGGGCACACCGTCGACCATGGCGATGATGCGATGCACGAGATCCAGGCGGCACTTCGTGCACCAAGACACGACCTCGCCACCGGTTGTCAGCTTGCGGGTACTCGACATGCTTGGAACTCGGTACGAACCTCCCAGCGGGCTACCGCGTCGCGAGGCTGCGCGCAACCAAGTTGGTGCAGGGCGCTTTCTTCGCGGCGTTGGGCAACGATCAGCGCGAACGTCGGCGAGGGCGTTGTGGGGACGATGCCCGCGTGGGGACAGAGGCAGACTTTTCTTTCTCCGTGATCGCGACCTCCGACTTCACCTCGGGCTTCGGAAACAACCGGGAGGGCGCGTCGTTGGGCACGAACCGGATTTCGGTCTTGATTTCGAACGACAGCTTGGTCAGCGCGTTCGTGATCTCCTCGGCGAGGTTCGTGTGCTCGAGAAAATCCCGAATCTCCTTCGCCACGACCCGGTACAGCCCATTTTTCGTCTCGTCGATCTGCGCGAACAGGTAGTTGGCGATCTCCTTGGGCAAGCGCATCTCTTGCATGAAGTGCCTGAGGTTCTCCGGCCCTTCCGCGATCTTCACCACGCCAGCCTCGACCACTCGCTTGATCAATTCGGGGAGCAAGCGCTCCACGAACTTTCGGCGCTCCGCATCGCGCTCTCCGGTCTGTTCCGGCAGATCATCCGGGTCGTCGTCGATCATGGCGTTGGTCTACCCTCCACAACGCAACGAGTCAACCGCCCCCACCCTTGCGAGGCAGGCCCGCCCAGCGTCCAGCGTGACCTCTTGGCTGCGCGGCTCATGGTGCTACGGTGCCGCGCGTGCGCCCCCCGACTTGCTTGCGCTTCCTGGCTGCGTCGTGGACCGTGGCGCTGGCGGTGTGCGCCGTCGGGTGCCCCAGCAAGACGAACGAAGAAGGCCGGTCGCTTCCGGCGGCAAGCACGGGGCAGCCTGGCCCGAGCGCCGTACCGGTCCGGGCTGCGGGCGGGCTGAGCGTGTCGTCGGCCCCGAACGACGAGGTGAGCCCCGGGACATGGGACGGCTTCACGGGGGGCAGCTACGAGACCTGTTACGCGGGATTCCAGCCGCAAGGCGACGCCGTGAAGGACGTGATGAGGTTGGGGCTTCTGTGCGGTCCGTACCACGGGATGAGGGAGGTGCGCCCTGGGTGGGTCGGAGACGTGTCCCCGGAGGCGCCGCAGGCCATCACCATCCAGGCGACCAGGGGTGCGTGCTACCGCGTGGTGGGCGTAGACGAGGAAGCGGCAGGGCCGATGAAGGTTCAGATCAGCGGGTCAGACGGTGCGGTCGTGGCGCGCAGTGCACCGTCGCGGTGGGTGGTCCTTCCTGCCCGCGGGCTGTGGTGCGCGGAGAGCAGCGGAGAATACGTCGCGCGCGTGAGCACGACGGGTTCGGGGCGTGTGGCCTTGCAGGTGTGGTTGCTGCCGTGATCGCGCGGGTGAATCACAGGTCGATCTGCACCCATGCGGGGTCACCGTAGTCGCTGCCGATGACGAGGGCCTGGATGTCGGGGCTACGCCTGCGCGGGACGACGGCGGTGCGAGTGGTGTGCAGGTGGCCGCTGACGACGACCCGGACTTTGGGGAAGGCGGATACCACCCGGCCGGTGTCGAGGTTTCCGAAGTACGCGGTCGCCAGGCTCCACGCGAAGTTGTCGGTATTGCGGACGAGTTGCTCTTCGAAGAGGGGCACGTGGGTCACGACGACGATGCGATCGATGCGCGGGTTTCTCTCGAGGCGGTCGAGCTGCGCGACGAGTCGTTCGCGGAGGATGGCGGCGAACTCGGGGTCGGACCAGTCCCAATCGATCCAGTGTGCGTCGTTGCTGATACGCGGCTTGATGGCGGCGTAGTAGTTGTCCGGCACCACGAGCGAGGGCTCCGCGGCGCTGTAGTCGTACCAGGCCATGGTGCCGACGATGCCGACGCGGCCCACGATGATGGGGCGGCGTTCGAGCCACACAAGCCCGCGCTGGGCCGTGGTGGTCGGCAGGACGTGTTCCCAGAGGCGCTGGCTGCTGAACTGCTCGTCTCGCCAGACGTCGTGGTTGCCGGCGACGATTCCGACCGGGACCTGGCTGTTTCGGAACAGGTCGAGGCAGGCGGTGAAGTTGGCGAGGGGGTGGCCGATGTCTCCGGCGACCACGAGGGCGTGGGCCTTGGACCGGCACATGGCTTCGACGACATGGGCGATGCGATCGGGCGGCGTGAGCAGGTGCGAGGGATCGAAGTGGAGGTCGGAGGTGGCCGCGATTCGAACCATCGATGAGGGCAGTGTGTCGTGGAAGGTCGGTCGGCGCAATAGCGCATGTGGCAGGCGATGGAAGTGCAACTGGCAGGTTGCGCAAACGAGGCAGGACCGCGAAGATCCGGCGCACATGAACCCGTTCGAGAGACGGCGCAAAGCCTTGCTGGATCAGCTCGACCGAGGAGTCGCCGTGTTTGCGTCGGCGCCATCGACGATCCGCAACAACGATGTGGAGCACGAGTACCGCCAGGACTCGGACTTCTATTACCTGACCGGGCTCGACGAGCCGGACAGCTTTCTCGTGTTGACGACGGCTCATCCGGAGCATCGTTCGGTGCTTTTCGTACGTCCACGCAACCCGGAGCGCGAGCAATGGGAGGGGGCTCGGGTCGGGGTCGACGAGGCGCCGCGCAGGTACGGCGTGGACGTGGCCTTTCCCATCGACAAGCTTGCGGAGAAACTGCCGGAGTACCTGCAGAACGCCGACAGGATGGTGGCGCGGCTGGGGTCGAGCCGCACATTCGACGAGCGCATCTATCGCGCTCTGGCGCAGGCGCGGGCCAAGTGGAAGACGGGCGTGAGCTGGCCGACCGAGATCCACGATCCGGTCACGATCCTTCACGAGATGAGGTTGCGCAAGGACGCGCATGAGATTGATGTCATGCGGCGCGCGGCGCGTATCACGGCGGAAGGGCACCGCCGGGTCATGAAGGAGTGCACCCCGGGCATGTTCGAATACGAGCTCGAGGCAGCGTTGTCGCACACCTATCGCTCCCGCGGCGCGGCCAGGCATGCGTACCCTGCCATCGTGGCCTCCGGCCCTTTGACGAGCGTGCTCCACTACACACGCAACGATCGATGCATCCAGGACGGCGACCTGGTTCTCATTGATTCTGGCTGCGAGCTCGAGGGGTATGCGTCGGACATCACGCGGACGTTCCCTGCCAACGGCGTGTTCACGGCGGAACAGCAAGCGATCTACGAGATCGTGCTGGCGGCGCAGCAGGCAGCGATCGACACCTGCGGTCCGGGCACGGACCTCGAGCAGATCCACAAGAAGGCCCTCGAAGTGATGATCGACGGGCTGATCGGCCTGCGTCTGCTCCACGGAACGCGCGACGAAGTGCTGACAGACCAGTCCTACAAGCGCTTCTGCCCGCACCGTTCGAGCCACTGGCTCGGCATGGACGTCCACGACGTGGGGCGCTACTTCCTGCGCGGACGGGCACGTCCGCTGGAGCCAGGCATGGTCTTCACCGTCGAGCCTGGTATCTACATCCCGGCGTCGGGCGACCAGGCTCCGGTCAACTTCCGCGGGATCGGCGTGCGCATCGAAGACGACATCCTGATCACGCCCGAGGGATGCGAGGTGCTTACGGCAGAGGCTCCGAAGTCCGTTCGCGACGTGGAAGCGGCATGTCGCAGGTGAGCAAGCTCGCTGGACCAAGGGCGGACACGCGGGGCGAGGAGCACCACCGGGCGATGGGAGAACGGCTGGTGGCGTGGTATCGCGAGCATGGCCGTGAGATGCCCTGGCGCAAAGATCCGCGCGATCCCTACGCGGTGTGGATCAGCGAGGTGATGCTCCAGCAGACGCGAGTGGTGTCGGTGGCACCGTATTACGAGCGATTCCTTGCGCAGTTTCCGAACGTGCATGCCCTGGCGCGCGCACGGCTCGACGACGTTCTGGCTGCCTGGAGCGGGCTTGGCTACTACCGCCGCGCCCGTGGGCTGCACGCAGCGGCTTTGCAGATCGTGAGCCGATTCGCGGGGCGGATTCCGGCGACCGTGGAGGAGCTGATGTCGCTGCCTGGCGTCGGACGGTACACGGCGTCGGCCATTGCGAGCCTCGCGTACGGTGCTCCGGTCGCGGTGGTCGACGGGAACGTATCGCGTGTGGTGGCGCGGATCCTCGCGCTTCGTGAGCCGATCGACGACAGGCGAACGAGACGTCTCATCGAGTCCTGCGCGGACGCGATGCTGGCCCGCGACGCCCCGGGAGCCTTCAACGAAGCGATGATGGATCTGGGAGCAACGGTGTGCACGCCGCGCGATCCCGCGTGCCCCGGTTGTCCCCTGCGAGGCGGGTGCGAGGCCTTCGCGCGGAGCCTGCAAGGTGAGGTGCCGGTCATGCCGCCGCGGCGGGCATCTCCACGGGTGCGAAGCTGCGCGCTCGTGGTGCTGCGCGGCAACGATGTGCTGGTGGCCAGACGTCGATCCCCCGGGCAGTTCGGGGGGATGTGGGAACCGCCGAGGATCGATGGCGGAAGATCGGCAGCCAGGCGATCGTTGCTTGCCGGTGCGGTGGGAGCGCGGCACTGGACGGATTGCGGCGTGATCGAGCATGTGCTCACGCACCGCGTGCTGGCCGTGCAGGTGTTGTGCGCGCGGGTCGGACGTGCGGAAGAGGTTGCGATCGAGGCGCTGCCGGGGGACTACGATCGGGCGGAGTGGTGCGAGATGGGCAAGCTTGGAGAGAGGGGCGTGTCGGTGCTTGCGCGCCGAGTGATCGCGCTGGCGACATCGAGCACGGGTGCAACGGGTGTGGAGCGGTCGGGGGCTACTTGACGGCGCAGGCCATATTGCAGGCGAGGTCGCCGGGCGGGCAATTGCACTTGTTCTTCGGGGGCGCCTTGGTGGTAGCGGGAGGGGCTGCGGTGGCGCCGCCGCCCGTGGAAGTGGGCTCGGTCTTGGAGCCGCCCTTGGAGCCGCCCTTGGCTCCTCCTTTTGGACCGCCCGTGGAAGCAGGCGTGGCCGTCGTGGTGGGGGCACCGGTTGGAGGAGCAGCCGCCGAGGAATCAGTCGGGGTAGGCGTGGGCGTGGGCGACGGGGTGGGCGCGGCGGTTTCGGTGGTCGTGGCCGTTGTCGCTGCCGCTGCCGCCTGGTCGCCCCCCTTGTTCATGGCGACGAACACGATCGCTCCGGCGATGGCGAGGCCGGCCACAGCCACGCCGATGCCGATGATCAGGCCGTAGGACTTCTTCGCGGCGACGGGCTCGGGTGCGGCGAGCTGCGCGAACGCGGGGTCGACGATAGGTGTGCCGAGCACGGGGGCGGCATCAAGGATGGCAACGGGCGCAGCGGGAGCCGGACCGGCAGAGGCCGACGGACTCTGGTTGGCGAGTGCCCTGAGGTCGATAAGGCCGGAGTCGTCTTTGGCCGTGGCGGCGCTTGCGGCGGTAGGGGGAGCGGCTTGCGCTGCGGCGGTGAGGGCTGCGAGCGAGAAGAGCACAGACTGTTCCTCGCGCGCGCCGGTTGGCTTGGCGGCAAGAGCGGCCACCGGCGCGACCGGCGGGGCACTGGTAGCGACTTCGTCTTCGACCGAGGTTCTGGCTTGACCGAAGAGGTCGACGGACCCTGCACGCCGATCTTCGCGAACCGCTGCGGGGGCGGGCGACTGCGCGGGGGCTGCACCGAACAATCCGCCACCGGATGACGCCGCTGCTTCGGCGCCGAACAGCGACGATGCGGGGGCGGGAGCTGCGGCAGGTGCAGATGCGGCGGCTGGTGCGGGTGCAGAGACAGCGGCAGGTACAGGCTCGGGCGGGGTTTCGGGCGCAGGTGGTTGCGCGGGCGGAACGTCGGGCGGCGCAGCCGCAGCGACTTGGTCGACCGCTGCCGACGCCGCATTCAGGGCATCGATGATCGCGGGGACCTGCGCCAGCGGCATCCAGTCGGGCTGGCCGTCCGCCCACACGAAGGTGTCTGCGGTGACCTGGCCGGAGTTGTAGGCGGCGACGACCTCTTGAAGGGTCATGTCGCGCTGGTCGCCCTCGGCGATCAGCACGGCGAACAAGGCGCCCTGGGAAGCATCGTGGATTGCGCTGCCGGGCCGCGCCTCCGCGGCTGCGGCGTCAGCGGTCTCGCCGGTCACGCCGCGCTCGTTGACGTGGATCATCAACCCGCACTTGCGGCACCGAACCTTGACCGTCCGACCCTGGACCTTTTCGTCGGCGATCTTGTAGCTGGATTGACATGAAGGGCAGGAGATCTTCATCGCATCGGGACCATCTGGGGCATGTCGTTCGGCGCCGGCGTCGCCTCACGTGGATCCATCGATAGGTTGCGTCTTCTCGTGTCTAGGAAGCTTTTCCAAGCGCCAGCTTGGGTCGCCCGGCGACCCGATCATGCAAAACGGCGCGCTCAGCAGCAAGGCCCGTACGATAGCACAACCCGATCCGGCAGAGGAACTTCGCGCATGACATCGTTCGAAACGAACGCGGGAACAAGCAACACGGCCCTGGGAACAGGAACGGCGGGTCCGGCGGCTGCCCTCTCGGCAGCGAGCACCGACCTTGCAGCGCGATCGCGACCAGGGCATGGTGCTCGCGTTCGACCCGGAGGATCCCGCCAGCCATGCTTGTCGGCAGCCAACGTCCATGGAACCGCGACGCTGCGCATCCAAGCTCGGGCGGGACGCTGATCCGGCCACGCCGCACCGCAGCAGCGTTGCGACCACCCAAGCCGTCCGTCAGGCCACGCGTCGCGGCACTGCGCACGGCAACGACAGCCGCCTGCCTGCTCCTGGTGCAGCCAGCCGACGCACAACGCCGACGGTCCGCCGCGGACGTTCCGGAACCCGGAGCGTACACGCACCTGTTCGCGTCGGCGTCGTTGGGCGATTCCTTGCGCTTCAACAACCCGTTCCGACTCTCGAACCAGCTTGGCGACACGGGCGAGTCGTTGTCGCGAACACCGGTCTACGGCAACCTGGGCGGCGCCGCGGCGTGGGGCAATCCGGACGGTTGGCAGCATGGTGCCAGCCTTCAGTGGTCACGAGCGCTGGCCGGACTTCCCCAGCATGTGGTCACGCCGGCGTATGTCATCGTGCAGGGCGGGTGGCGACCGTGGATCGTCTACGGGCGGGCTGGGCTCCCGATCGTGCTGAACCCGGACTGGAACGTGGGCGGGGAGATGGGCGTGGGCGGAGCCTGGCTCTTCACCGCGGGGCTGGGCGTGAACGCGGAGATCATCGGAGACGTGTTCTACGGAGCGGCGACCTGGGAGAAGGGCGTGACCACCATCCCGATGCTATCGCTGCAGGTGGGCCTGATGGCCGACTACGAGGTGCTGCCATGAGCGAGGGTCGCGCTGTCCGACGGTGGCATGTGGCGACCGTGCTGGTCGCCGCGATCTTTGTCGCCGCTCCTACGCCGGGCGACATCGGCGGCTGTGGACAGAAAGCACAGCCCCTCGATGCACGCGTGTTCTTCGCATCGAAGGCCAGCATCGACTGCACGCGCTGCCAGGATTGCGGCTTGACGACCCGGCTTTGTGCCGAGGCTTGCGCTCCGTACGCGTCGATCCCGGAGGCTTTCCCGGAAGGTTGCGTGCCGCTGGTTCATGACGGGGAAGTGTGTCTTCGCGCCTTGCACAACGCCTCGTGCGGCGACTACCGCGACTACGTGAGCGACGACCCATCGATCAGGAGCACGCCGACCGAATGCAACTTCTGCCCACCACGTTGAGACGGCGCGCGTCGACGCGCAGCCTGGCGGTGCTGATGCTGTGCGCAGCGTCGCTTGGCGGGTGCGCGTCGGTGGCGGAGACGATGATCGCGCCGCAGGACGAGTACCTAGCGTACCGGCGTGTGCGCAACACGGTGGAACTGGAGCAACGCCTCGCGGCGGCGTGGAACTACGTGGAGCGCTTCCCGCATGGGCGATGGATCGGCGAGGTGCGGCCGTGGTTTCTGCGTGCCGAGCTCGACTATTTCGAGCGTCGCAGGGAGAGTGCAGCGGGGCTCGCGGCCTACCTCGCGGTCCTTCCGACCGGTCCGCACGCGGAGGAAGCCCGCGGTGCCCTCGCCGTCCGTCGCGCACGTGCTCAGAAGGACCGGGCTGAGCAACTCGGGCTGGCGGCGCGTTATACCGAGGAGCGTCTCGCCGTGCTCGCGCTCGAACGCGAGCGTGCGCGCGAGGTCGTGCCCTTGTGGCTGGGCAGATGGCTGGCGATCGATACCTGGGGCGAACGCACGAGCCACCTGGACAGCGAGACCCTGTATGCGTGGCGGCTCGATCCGCCTGGAGCACGATGCGAGGAAGACACATGCACCCGGTCGATCACGTTGCCCTACTCCATGCCTGGGGGAGGTGACGATGCGGCGCGTGTGATGGTGCTCGACGTGGTGCTCAGGCTGCGGGATGGGGGCGTGGCGGAGGCGCGTCTGGAGGGCCCGGCGCTATTTTCGCGCATGTACGAAGCGAGCACGTCCAGGCGGGTGATCCCGGGCGATGCCGTATCGCGCGTCGACGCGATCGCGTTCGCGGTCGAGGTGGTGCGGGGAGCGGCGGAAGCGCGGATGCCGCGGTCCCGGTGCGGGGCAGATGCCGTGGCGCCGGTGGTGCTTTCCCTGGCGTGCGACGGGTGGACGCTGGAAATGCGCGCCGCGGAGGATCCGGCTCAAGACGACATCATCGCAATCGCGGGACCGAAGCGTCGGTGACAGCGTCGCAGCCGCGAGCTTTACCTTGAACGGTTACCCGTTGAGGATGAACCCGCTGGCTTCGCGCGTTCAAGGTATACCAAAGCGTAGGCCGGGCCGCGGCTGCTACCCGCGCGAAGAAGCGCGACGACACCACGCACGGCGCTCCCACCAAGTAGGCCCGCAGCATCGAGCCCGGTCGACCGCTGGGCCGCTCTCGGTTCACCCACGATTACCTCGGTTCGACCCAGACCGTCTGCCCTTCGACCGCGACCGTCTGCCCTTCGACCGCGACCGTCTGCTCTTCGACCGCGACCGTCTGCTGTTAACAGGAGAGCGTCTGCTCTTTTGAGGAGACCGTCTGCTCTTAAGAGGAGACCGTCTGCTCTTGACAGGAGACGGTCTGCTCTTGGAGGAGACCGTCTGCCCTTCGACCGAGACGACCTGCGCTGGACCCAGACCGTCTGCCCCGCGACCGTGACAACCTGCCCTTGCACCAGGACCGTCTGCCCTTTGCCCCGGTCTGTCGCCATCCTTGATGGCGACGACGCGGCAACCGTCGAGCTTGTGGATGGGAACGCGCCTGCGAGCCCGCCGTGGGGGCAGGCGTGCGCGTGGGAGTCCGGCAACGGGATGTGGTTCGTGGGCGCGGAGGATCGCCCGGCACAAGCAGCTTTGGTTCGTTTCCAACCCGGCTTGGTCGAACGCACCCGCCGGCTGTGCGCGGTCCAGGTCGACGGTCGGCGCGCAGCGGCGCCATCCTTTGAACGGTCACCCGTTGAAGTGTTCCTGGGCAATCCTGCGTGCGCCAGGTAGACTGTTGCGGCGTGTTTCCGCTCCTGAGAGCTCCGCGATGACGATTCAATACCTGGCCGTCGGATGCGTCGCCTTGATGAGCTTGCAGGGCTGCTGCAAGAAGTCCGACGCCTCGTCGTCCGGCGGCGCGTCGTCCGTGACGAACGCGGCTGTCCAGACGTTCGTGCCCGTGGTGGAGGCATCCAAGCCCCCCGCGCAGCAGCGAACCTATGTCCTGGATTGGCCGGGTGACGGCACGCTCACGTATGTGCGAATCAAGCAGGTTGTGGTGGGTTCTGACAACACCACGGTGACCGTCCTGCTCGAGAACACGACGCGTAAGCCGATGAGTGTCTCCACCGCGCCTCCCGGCGATCGGGAAGCGTTCTACCTCCAACGCGCCGACAAGAAGAAGCGGTTCAAGCTGCTGCGTGTGGATGGGCTGCCGCTTTCGCCCCAGCGCACGGACGTCGCCGCTGGAGAATCGCTTCAGTTCACTCTCACGTTTGAACCCATCGAGCCGACCATGACCGTCTTCGACTTGCACGAGGGAGACGAGCAGCGAGCCGGCACGACATACTGGAACTTCTCGAACGTGAGGCTGCAGTAACGGTCCGGCGGCGGTCGGGGCCTGGCTCGATCGGATCTGGCGGAGACGCCGAAGACAGGAGCGATTCGTGTGCTCGTGGCGCGCGCCGGTTTGCGCCTCGCGATGTGCGGCGGCGATGCAAGGGGAGCGGCGGCCTGGAGGCACCGTGCCGGGTGCGTGGGAAGCGCGGCCGTCTACGGGTCCATCCCTCCATTCGGCTTGTCCGCCCTGTCCTCGAGGCTCGATCGGACCGGGCCCGGCGGTCTGTCCCATGGCGGATGGTCGTGCACGGCGACGGTCCGGGATCACCCCTGATCGTGGTCGCCGCGGATGGGTGCGATCTGCCGCTGCTCGGGGCGTCATCCCGGTCGCGGCTGCGCGTCGTGGTGGTGGACATCGACCATGACAGGCTCTGCGGCATGGTCGTCTCCCTGACATCGCGCAGTGCTGGTGTGTTGAGCGTGGGCGGGGTCGACGTGGTGACCCGACCGTTCGACGCGGGCGGGAGGCCGGTGTCGCGCATGGGTGAGGTCAGGGTCGCTGCCGGCCGTGTACGCATCGTGGACAGGGTCGCGGTGCCGAGGAGGGCGACTCGTTGAGGGCGCAACGGTGAGGCGGCCGCGGCGATTGCTACCCAGGCGAGCCGATGCCGGGGCGCTCCTCTTTTTCACGCACCACGATGCCAAGCGAATAATTCTCCTGGGTCGCGTGTTGAGGGGCGAGCGTAGGTTCGCTTTCCGCTGTCCCAATTGGAGATTCATGCTTGAATCGCAGGCCGCTCCACGATCGGTTGCCGCTCGTCGCCCGATTCTCTTTTTTCACCGGAACAAGCCGACACGCTTTCGCCGTGGGCCTGGGACTGTTGGCAGCGCTCGCTGTGGCGTCCGGGTTGATGCGGGGAATCCGGGGCGGCCAGCCCCTGCCCGAGGCGAACGCCGCGCTCCTTGTTTCGGGCGGCTCTCCGTCACGCGCACGGAGCGCTCGCAGGCGCGCTCTGCGGGTCGAACTCGACCGGGCGCAGCCTGGTCGCGATACGCACAACATCGCGGTTGACGACCGCCTGACCGACCTGCCCTCGGCCAGCGTCGAGAGCGCCGGCAACGAGGCGTGGCTCGCCGCCGACGGTGACCCGAACACCGCGTGGCGAGGCGCAAGCGGCGCCGGTCCGTGGGGCTGGGCGATCCCGTTCCAGCGCCCTGTCCACGTGGGCCTGATTCGCATGTTTGCGGGAGACACGGCGGCCGAGGGTGTCCCGGCAGCGTACCGGTGGGAGTACGCCGAGCCGACAGCCGGCACCTGTCCATCACCGGAGGCGCGCACGTGGCGGCCCGTTCTCGACGGTGCGGTCGACGACCGGGATCCGAACGAGTGGGTGTACGGACCGAAGGAGGTCCACGCCCAGCGGCAGGTGCTGTTCACCAACATCGAGGCGTGTGCACTGCGCCTGTCCGTTAGCGCGACCGATGGCGGGGCAGGTCCGGTGCTGCGCGAGGTCTCGCTCTATGCGAGCGCGCGGAATCTGGCCGAGGCGCCTGGTGCCCGAGCCGAAGCCAGCTCGATCGGGGCCGAATCCGGGGGAGATGCGTCCGGCGCCATCGACGGCAGCTACGAGCGTTTCTGGCAAGGCGCCCCCGACGGTCACCCCTGGTCGTTGGAGGTGGATCTGCCGGCGCCCCGCACGGTGGACCGACTGTCCCTGGTGCTGGGCCGCGACGCCACCCTGGTGCCGTACGCCGACCGGCCCGGTCACGCCTTCGCAGCCGCCGACTTCCCCACTCGCTATCGCGTGGAGACTCGGCCGTCCACCGATGCGCCCTGGCAACCGCTGGTCGAAGCCGACCCGCCACAGGACCGCGGGGTGCTGCTTCCGGTGCGACGTAGGCTCATCCGGTTCCGCAAGCCTCGTGTCGTGCAGGCGGTGCGCATGGTCATCGACGCAGCGACCAGCAAGGCCGGTGTGGAAGCGAGCGGCACAACGCCGATCGTGCGCGAGCTCGGCTTGTACGAGGCAACGGACAACCGGCCCGTGATATTGGAACCTCTGTTCCTGAGCGTCGACGCCAATCCCGCAGCGTTGGCTCACCGGCGAGTCGCAGGGCGTCCTGCGCCGATTGACGGCTCCTTTGCGCGCGACTTCTCGCACCGGCTCCAGCGCATCGTGGCAGGATACCGACGTGACAGCGCCTGGCCTGCCGACGCTCACCGGCCGAGAGATGCGTCCGCCGGGCGGTTCCAGGCGATCATCGAGGCGGACGATCCCCAGCTTGACGAGCCGCTGCTCTCGGCCATGTCTCCTCCTCCTGTTGTGCTGCTTTCCGGCGGGTCGGGCTGGGAGTATGCGCCGACGACCAGCGGGGAGCAAACGCCCGATGGCCGATTCCAATGGGATCCTGTCGCCACGGCACACGAGCCGAATCGAGGGTTGGGCCAGCTCGCCGGCGCGGTGCGCGACAGGGTGGCGCCGTTCATCGGGTTCTGCGGTGGCGCCCAGAACCTCATGCTGCTGACCGCTCGCGCCGCCTTCGGTGACTTGGCGTGCAGCCAACGCACTTGCCCATCCCACGAGCAACTGATCGACGCCGTGCTGGCGCGCAACAACAACCAGGCGATCCGCGCCGCAGAGGGCAACCCCAAGTGGGACGAGCGAGCTCACTGGGCCGACAAGGCGGCCCATGACCCCGACCGCCCGACCGTGCACTTCGAGCCATCCGACCCGCTGTTCTCCACCTTGGCAGGCCCTTCGCACCGCGACACGAGCCGGCAGCTTCCGATGCTTCATGGCGACATGGTGCGCCTGAGCGCGATCGATCATCTCCATGAGGGCCTGGTCGTCGCGGCTTGGACCGACTACTGCCACCCCTGGGTCAAGGCCGACGGCCCGGAGCCCACGAGCCCGGATCCGGACCAACCAGGATCGCGCTGCGTTCGTATTCCACAGGCCTTCCATTCCATCGACCGCAACCGGCTGCCGATCATCGGCTTCCAGTTCCATCCCGACGCCAAGGATCTGCGGCGTTTGATGCCGGGAGCGCCCCCCGACTCCTGGGGCGACGCCCTGAACGTGTTTGCCAATGCGGTCGACCTGGCGATCGACGGATATCTGCGCGCCACCTGGCCCAATTCGTAGCTTGCAGCCCCGGCCTGCGCCTGGAAGGTCATCGCGAGAAACCACGTTTGCGGCTCCTGTGCTCGCAGCGCGGCAGAGGGCTTGAGGAAGGGTTTCGCCACGCAATTGAGTACGGCTTGATTCGCGAGTCGCGCTACGTAGTCGGTCTGGCACAACGGGCTCTCCACCCATCCGGGCCAATCCGCCACAGCGCAACCGTTGCGACCATTGCGCTCGATCCAGCGCACCTTCCGTGGCGTTGCGATGCGAGTCGCGAAAAGGACGAGCTCTAACCGGCCGAAGTCGCCGCGGGGACAGACACTGGCGAACCTCGCGGGGAAGGACAGGGGGAGGACGTCGGAACGCCGGTCGCCATCGACCGAGCCCGGTCGGCGTCGCGACGTGTGGCATGCGGTCGACCGGGGGGCCGGCATTCGTTACGTAGGAGTGAGTCACGCGACGCGGGACCGTGACGCGAGGCTCGCACGTGCGACCGAGTTCCAAGAGGCCCTTGGTGGGTGGGGGTTGGGCTGTCCATCCGCGCCGGTGGGACAATGTACGGATTTAGGTTGACTTCGGCTGTCGGCAGGTAGTAGCGAGGCGCGAGCCCAGAGCTCTTCACGACCCTGGCAACAAGTCCCACGTATTGCGCCGGCGCTTGTGTCGCAAGCCCGGCGAATGGGGTAGCTGCGTGCAGGATGGGATTCTTCCCCCGGCACGCCGGAGGCCTTTGTATGAGAACGCAACTGTTTCGAATCGGCGTGCCAGCCTTGCTGGTCGCCACGGCTGCGGGGTGTCAGGACCAGGCCAGCGAGCCTGCGCGATCGGCGGGTCTTGCCATCGACGACGTGACCGTACCGCCGAAGGGCATATCGCTGGTCATGTTGACTGAGGGCGCGGATCTTGCGAAGTTCGTGCAGACGGTGGAGCAGCTCGATGGCGCTGTTTTTCACATCCTCGAGCCGCGGATGGTCGTGGCTCGCCTTCCGGAGGGGGCGGACGAAGTCCTGACGGGGCGCGGCATGGCGGAGCACTTCGAGCGCGCGGTGATGGACACGGACCTCGACGGGCCGAGCGTGGCGGAGAGGCGATTTGCCCGGGTGTTCAGCAACCGTTTCTATCCGGACGCCGTGGGGCCGGACCGCGCCATCGCGCGACGCTACGCGCCCGTGCCGCCGGGGGAGCCCTTCGAGACCGCCGTGCAGACGGCGCCGGCCACGGGCGGCAAGCTCGCGGCAGCGGGACAGCGCGCGGCCACCGTCCAGGAAGCCGAGTCATGGGTCTACGTGCCCTATGCGTCAGGCACGATCGTGGTGTCGGTATGGCTTCCGGAGTCGAATGGTGTCGGCGAGCCATCCACGGAAGACTGGACGGAAGACGACATCGTCGCCGTGCAGGACAAGGTCCAGAACGCGTTGGAAGCCGTGAAGCGGCACAATCCGAACAGCAACCTGCGGTTCGTGCTGCACTATGAGTCATCGCCGGCGCCTGGCGGGCTCGAAGGCACGATCGACCATGACTGGGAGTTCGGCAAGCAGGCGAACTGGGCCGTCGAGAACAACGAGTGGCGCTCCTACGGCGCGATCCTCTCCCGTCTTCTCGGCCACGATGTGGCGGACGATGTCTGGAACGGGCTGCACGAGTATCTAAACGGCTTGCGCGACCGCTACCAGGCCGACGGCGCGTTCATCGTTGCGGTGGCTGCCAATGCGAACAACACGGCCGGGCTGCGCGCCCATGCGTTCCTGAACGGTCCGGTCGCGACGCTGCACTCGGGCAATAGCTGGAACGTGTTCCTCCACGAGTTTGGGCACATCTTTGGCGCTCTAGACGAGTACTGCCCGGACGCCTGCGTGCCGCCGTTCACCACGGCGGGATACCTCGGCGTCATCAATGCAAATGCCACGTACCGGCCGGGCGAACCTGGTGGAATCAACGATGGTCAGGGGGAGGATCAGCCGTCGCTGATGGCGTACAACATCGAGAACGCGGTCAACGGCTACACGCGAGGTGCGTGGGGCTGGCTCGACACCGACGGCGACGGCATCATCGAGGTACGGGACACCGTGCCGCACACCGACGTAGGCGTGAGGGTCGAGAGCGGTGAGCTTCGTGTTCAAGGGGAGATCACCGACGTTCCCGCCAGGCCGCTCGCGGGCACGCCGTTCTCGGTCAATCGCATTCGGGCGCTACAATACCGCTTCGCGGACATCGTGGGCTGCCCCTGGTTCGAGGTGCCGCTCGACGGCCGGACGCGCGGGCGGCAGCAGGTGGACCTGGGGCTCGGTGCGATCAGCGGGGCGCACGTGATCGAGGTACGCTCGGTCAACTCCGTGGGCAATGTGGAGAAGGCCCCTCGATCCTTCGCTGTGCAAGGTCCGGCACAGAACACCGCGCCCTTTGTAGCGCTGGAGGTCTCGCCCCACGCAGGCTCCACGAGCAGCACGTTCGCGCTCGACGCACGAGCCGTCGACCTCGAAGGCGACGCGGTGACGCTTCGCTTCGACACCGACGGCGACGGCGTCTTCGATACCGCGGCTTCCCCGTCCGGAAGCATGTCGCTGCGAATATCCTCGCCCGGGATCCATGTGGTCCGCGTCGAGGCCCGCGACGCGCTCGGCCTGGCACGGATTGTCGAGCGCGAGATCCTGGTGCTCGACAACAATGCGGCTCCAGAGGTGACCTTGTCGGCGCCGTCGAACCCGACCAACGGGAGCGACCATGCCGAGGCCGACTTCACTGCATCGGGGCTTCGAGATCCGGACGGTGACGCAGTGGAGCTCAACTGGATCCAGGAGACGGTCGGAGCGTGGGGCGAGCTGAACCGGGTCGAGACGGGCTTCGGAGCGCCACCGGTGTTCCACGCCTCGCTGCCGACGCCGTCGGAGTTGAACCCTCACCGCGTCGACTTGTTGCACGGCAACCCACGGCCGGTGCGCGACACCCTAGCGCTCGGCAACGATCGCGTTGCCCTGGCGCTCGGCAGCGACGGTATCGCGATCGTCGATGTGTCGGATCGCAAGGCGCCCGTGGTGCTGAGCCGATTGGGGCTGGAGACTTCGGCGTACAGCCTGGCACGCCAGGGCAATCTGCTGTATGTGCTGGGCGGCCAGGTGGCCGTCGTCAATATCGCGAACCCATCCGCGCCGCTGGAGCTCAAGCAGCAGTGGACCGAGCGCGGCACGGTCGCGGCCAGCGCAGACGAAGCGATGGAGATCCCGCCCGGCGGGTGGGCCACGCAATACATAGACGTATCCGACGACGCGAAGATGTCGCAAGTCAAGGTCGTGGTGGACATCGACCACGAGGACGCCCGGATGCTGTCGATCAACCTTGCGACCGACAAGGACATCGGGGCAGGCGAGGTGCAGCTTTTGGCGGAGGGGGCGGCGCCGAAGAACCGCAAGCACTTCGTGTTCACGCCGGCCAACACGCCCGCGCTCAAGGCCTTTGAGGGCAAGTTCTCGCGCGGCACGTGGCTCGTTCAAGTGCAGGAGCACCGGGCTCTGCCGGATGGGGAGAAGGCGCCGTGCCTTGGGCGCCTGGTGCGTAGCGAAGTGCAGGTTCGCACGGCCCATCGTGCAATCCCGGTCCACAAGGGCGCGCACGAGATCGTCGGCGTGGTTGCTGGACGGTATCCGGTCATCGCGGGGCGCGGCATCGAGGTGCTCGACTGCACGTTCCCCCGCATGGCGACGCAGGCGGCACGGGTCGAGGGGGATTGGGTAGCGGACGCTGTCCTGCGGGGCAACACGCTCATCGCGGGCTCCTATGCGGACACGAAGGACGTCGACGCGGCGACGGCCCGCGGGTGGGGCTGGGGCGGCTATGCCCGAGGGATGTACGCAATCGACCTGACCTGGCCGTGGTGGCCACGAATCGTTCGCACCGACGACTCGGTGCATGTCCGGGAGCTGGCGTCGATCGGATCCAGGCTGTACGTGTGGGCCTCGCACGATGGCGAGAAGGGTGGTGACTACTGCGTGGTGGGGGATCCCGCGGCCTTCACCAACGGCGGCGACTGGGTGCTCGGCGAGTCGGATCTGCTCGTACGGCGCGACGCGGTGGGCGACGACCAGCGGATCACTTCGCTGGATCCAGCGGGCAACGTGCAAGAGCTCGACGTGACGAACCCGGCCGGGATTGCGTTGTTGCGCCGATTCCTGCGTCCTTGGGCCGAGCGGATGACCGCGCTGAGCGGAGGCGATCTGCTCCTGAGCCAGTGGGCGGATCATACCGTGGTGAACCTGAACGACACGCGTAGCATCACCTCGCGCGTGTTTCGGATTTCCGTGGAGGCGCGGGACGCACGGGGCGCGATCCGGACGGTGTCTCGCGACGTGCATGTGGTTCCCTACGCGCATCCCCCGATGATCACCGGCGTGGAGACGGTGCGAGGGCATGACGTCGAAGACGAGTGGGAGTTCGTGGTGCACGTCGATGATCCCGACCAGCGTCCGACCTGGGATCCCGTTGTGCTCGCGAGCGTCGATCTCGACGGCGACGGCGTGGCCGATTCGTCGTGGGGATACGACTTCGACGGGAGCGGGGCGCATGTGACAGCGAGGTTCCCGGCGCCGGGGAGCTACCTGCTGAGGTTCATCGCACGCGACGGCTTCTGGGGGCTTTCGCCGGCGGCGACGCTGGGCGTGGAGGTTGGCGAGCACGTGGCCGTAGCTTGCGGCGGAGACTTCGGCAACACGTGCCAGGCGGGCCAATTCTGCATGGTCGACGGTGCCGATGCGTGCGGAGGTTTCGGCGTCGGGTTCTGCGCAACGCTTGGGCAGCCGTGCGACAAGCCCGAGGAGCCGACGTGGGTCTGCGGCTGCGACCATGTGGACTACCCCACGGCATGCCATGCCCACAGCGCGGGCGTGAACGTGGCGAGCGAAGGGCCTTGCCCCGTGGTTTCGTGCATGTCGCAGGCGCAGTGCGAGAGCGACCAGTTCTGCTTCTTCGAGGCTGACGCCGGCGATCCGGCGAATGGTTGCGGGGCGCTCGGCCCCGGTACGTGCAAGCCGCGCCCGGATATTTGCCACGATAGGGTCGGACCCGGGTTCAGCTATGTTGGCGTGTGCGGTTGCGACGGCATCACCTATCGCGACGAGTGCGCCGCGAATCTGGCCGGGGTCAGCGTGTCGAAGTACGAGCCCTGCGAGCCGCCGCCGCCGGACTGCACCGTAACCGGATGCGACGCCGGCAGCGTCTGCAAGATGTGCTGGGGTCGGATGATATGCATGCCTGCCGGCGCCATGTGCTGAGCTTCTCCTGCATTCGACACGGACCACGCGCCATGGCGGGCGCACGCATCCTGCCTCACCCCTAACCCGGGTCCGCATTCACGAACACCAGCGGCTCATCCGGGGTGAAGAATCCACAGCGGGCCGCTGCGTTGCCTGAGAGCTCACAGGGCTCTTGAAAAACGACCAACCTACAATACCGCAACACAGGAACTCGAACAGGGAACGGCAGCATTCGCGGCACCTTCGGGGGCGCTCCATTCCGCGTTCGCGTTGTTGAGCGCGCATTCCCAGTTCGTGGTGGCCAGCGGGCCGTTGACTATGCTTTGAGGGGCGAACCGTGTCTCCAAGGCAAGCGGTGGGGGGCACGGGACCCTTGCGAAAAACGAGGGCGGTCCGGGAGCGAGATGCGCTAGGATCACGCGGGTGGCAGCACGTGAACCCTGGATTCAAACGCACGTTCGCTCGCCTTTGCAGCTTGTTGGGCTGCGCGCCAGCCGCCCCGCGACGAAAGGGAGACGACCATGAAACAGCTCGAGATGCATGTGGTGGATATCGAGAAGCCCGAGGATGTGAATCTGATCTTCGGCATGTCGCACTTCATCAAGACGGTTGAGGATCTGCACGAGGCGATGGCGACCTCGGCACCGGGCGTGAAGTTCGGTGTGGCGTTCTGCGAAGCGTCGGGTGACAGGCTCCTGCGACGAAGCGGCAATGACGAGGCCATGATCCGGCTCGCCGTGGAGAACCTGCTGAAGGTGGGCGCTGGCCACACGTTCCTGATCATGATGAGCGGCGCGTTTCCCATCCACGTCATGCACGCGGTCCGCGCCGTACCTGAAGTGTGCCGGATCTTCTGCGCGACCGCCAATCCGCTGCAGGTGATTGTCGCCGAGACAGGCCAGGGGCGGGGCGTGCTCGGCGTCATTGACGGACAACCGCCGCTCGGTGTTGAGGACGACACCCACGAGCAAGGGCGCAAGGGCCTGCTGCGCCGCTTCGGCTACAAGCTGTAAGGAGCTGTCCCTCGGCGAGGCGAAGGTTGGCAACGACGAGGAACCTCCCTTCTCGTTCTCGATCGACACCGCGGCGTATCCGGACGGCAAGGTCGACCTGAAGGCCGTCGGCGTCGTTGCCAAGACCGCGGATCGGCTGACCGCCACGCTCGCGACCGAGCATGCCAACCACCCGCCCGACCTTGTCGTTCAGTCTCCCGAGGCGGACGCGCTCGTCGTAGGTTCACCATCGCGCCGGTGTGCGTCGTGTCGGATCCCAATGGGGTCGAGTCCCTGTCCGTTACCATCGAGGGGACGTCGTTCGACCTGGGGTCCTGCGATGGGTCGGTCAGCGTGCCGCTGCCCACAGGTACCGACTTCCCGCACGCGCCGATCGAGCTCGCGTTTCGCGGGACCGATGCGTTCGGCCATGAGACCGTGCGATCGATGAAGGTTACCCCCACGAACCTCGCGGCGCGGTTCGAGCGGGACTTCGGTGGCAACCTACCGATGCTTGGTTGCTGGACACGGGTTGCGTCGGGGTTGCGTTGCGGATGACGCCGGCGGGGGCGGGCGACACGGTGATGGCGGTGAACACGGCGAACACGTCCGGGCCCGGGCATAGCGTGCAGGTTCACGCGCGATGGGGCGACAAGCTCTGGGGATGGCAACCAGCCGACGGGTACGACCTCCTGGCGACGATGCCGATGTCGAAAGACGTGGTGGCGGTGGCGGTGCAGAGCGATGCGAATCTGGGGCCGGTGGTCGAGGGGGCCACTGCCACGGGCACGGCGTGGACGCTGCTTCCTGGCCAGAACGAGCGGCTAGCGGCGGGCCTGGTGCTCGAGACCGGGGATCTCATCGTGCGCGGCGAGGTGGACGGTTTCCGCGGCGCTCTGTATCGGGTGCGGAGGGATGGGACGGTGCGCTGGCACAAGGCCTGGACGGAGAGCATGGCTGCCTGGCTGCGGATGGGCGATCGCGTGGCCGTGGCGGTTGGAAACCGGGTCGAGGTGCTCGGTGCGGACGGGGAAGACCAGGTGCAGTGGGAGGTGCCGTGGGATCCGGACTCGAAGGAGCCGGTGGTGCTGATGGCTCTTGCTCGTGGCCTGGGGGACGGCTTGTACGCGATCACCGGGCGTTCCGGCGAGGCTCCCCACATTCGCGTTTGGCTGCTGGACTCGAGCGGGCAGACGACGTGGTCCGAGGTGCTGGAGGGAGAGGTCTTTCTGCAGCACGCCACCGAGGTGGAAGAAGGCGGCGGGTTGCTGCTGGTCACGGACCGATGGAAGGACTCGTCGTCGACGGAGCTTGTGACGACCATGCACGCGCTGGAGTGAGCGCGCACCGAACGTCGACGCTGGCGACTTCGATGGCGATCCTGTCGGGAGGCTGCTGTTGCAGCTTCAGCATGGGTGGCCGGCAGGCGCCCTTGTGGCGCAGGGGTCGCGCTGCTTGCCCGGTGAGACCGCGTGTCAGGACTTGAGCATCGCTTTGCCCACCTTAGCGAAGGCGGCGATGCACCGGTCGATCTGGTCGGTGGTATGGGCCGCCGAGAGCTGGACTCGAATGCGGGCCTGGCCTTTGGGAACCACGGGGTAGGAGAAGCCGATGACGTAGATCCCCTCGAGGAGCAGAGCCGCAGCCATGTCGACGGCCAGCTTGGCGTCACCCAGCATCACGGGCACGATGGGGTGGATGCCCTCCTTGATCTGGAAGCCAGCCGCGGTCATGCCCTCGCGGAATCGCCCGGCGTTGTCCATGACGCGGTCGCGCAGCTCGGTGGTTGAGGACAGCAGGTCGAAGACCGCGATGGATGTCGCGGCGATCATGGGTGCGAGGGTGTTGGAGAACAGGTAGGGCCTCGATCGCTGGCGCAGCATGGCGATGGCTTCCTTGCGGCCGGTCGTGAAGCCGCCGCTGGCGCCGCCCAGGGCCTTGCCGAGCGTGCTCGTGATGATGTCCACGCGTCCCATCACGCCGAAGTGCTCCGGCGTGCCGCGCCCCGTTCGCCCGATGAACCCTGTCGCGTGCGAGTCGTCGACCATCACCATGGCCCCGTACTTGTCTGCCAGGTCGCAGATCGTGTCGAGCTTGGCGAGGTAGCCGTCCATGGAGAACACGCCGTCGGTCGCAATCATCCGCAGACGCTTTCCCTGCGTGGCCTTGAGGTGATCCTCGAGCTCGTTCATGTCGCCGTTGGCGTAGCGGTACCGCTCCGCCTTGCACAGCCGGATGCCGTCGATGATCGACGCGTGATTCAATGCGTCGCTGATGATGGCATCTTCCTCGCCCAGCAGCGTCTCGAACACGCCCCCGTTGGCGTCGAAGCACGACGAGTACAGGATGGTGTCTTCGGTGCCGAAGAAGGTGGAGATGGTCTGCTCGAGCTGCTTGTGGACGTTCTGCGTGCCGCAGATGAAGCGCACGCTGCTGAGGCCGTAGCCCCATGTTTCAAGGGCTTTGTGCGCGGCCTCCATCACCTTGGGGTGCGACGACAGGCCGAGGTAATTGTTGGCGCAGAAGTTCAGCACGCGCCCTTGCGCCGTGGCGATCTCCGCGCCCTGCGGCGTGGTGATGATTCGCTCGTCCTTGTACAGGCCCGCCTGACGGATCTCGTCGAGCGTGCCGGCGTATATGTGTCTTGCGCGGTCGAACATGATGGCTTGCGCATACTGCTACCGCGCGCGGAGGGGAAGATCGTCCAGCTCGTCGGTCGCGGGGGATGGGTGCAAGCGCCAGCGCGCGTCGCGTTTGGCTACTTCTTCGCCTTGGCGGAAGGCGGCAGCGGGTCGGGCGTGCGACCGGACAGAACGTCGACGAGCCACGGGTAGCAGCAGGCGACCTCCTCGGGGGCTGGAATGCGCACGGATCCCACGTAGCGCGACGCACGTCCAGTCGTGTGGTGCTCCACCCGCTTGAAAAGGTCGATGCTTCCGGCGCCTGGCAGCACGATGTTGCCGCCTCCTCCGGCGCCGCCGCCTCCGGCGAATCCACCGAGCCCGCAAGCCTCGCCACAGCTCTGCGTGATGCACGTGAACATGGTCAAGGCGGTCATCGCCGAGCCCATGTCATTGTTGAAACATCCGAGCACGCACGCGAAATCGATCTGCCCTCCGCCACCGCCCGATCCCCCTGCGCCCCCGCCCCCTCCTGCCAGGCAATCCGTCACAGCGCACTGGATGCCCTGCCAGCAGGTCGGATCGTTGTAGCAGTCGTTGATGTCGGTGCCGCACTGGTCTTGCAAGCACGACGGGCAATTGAAGACCACGGAGTCGAAGAAGTCTTTCCTGTCGTCCGGCGCGTCGCCCGGCCCGGTATCCACCGACACATCCGGTGTCACGTCTTCGGAGACATCGTTGGACGCATCGACCTCATCGCCGCCGGTGCCTGAGCCGGCTGTTCCGGCGGTGCCCGAGCTGCCTCCGACTCCGCCTTCGAGGATACCGCCGCCCGACCCCGCGGTGCCGGCGCCCCCGTCCGCCACCACGCCTTCGTAGCCGAAAATCTCGGTGCCGGCACGTCCGCCGCACGCAGCGGCGATGCCGAGGACGACCAACGTTACGAGGCCCAATCTGGTTTCGGTTCGCATGGGGCACCCTTCTTGGTGGACGACGATCGCAAGCGTGCGAAGCATAGCAGAACGCGGGGTGGCGAGCGTGCGGTGGATGTTGTCAACGGGCCTCCAAGTCGCCGCAGAGCTCGTGGCGGCTCCCGGAAAACGAGCAACAGCGACCTGAGGGGCCGTTGATTCTTGTCGCCACTTGCGCCAGATTCCGCCTCGCCCCGCTACAGGAGGACCACGTGTCCACGGAAGCCCGCAAGAAGATCACCGTCCCCGCCCTGCGCGCTCGCAAGACCGTGGGCCCCCGCATCGCCGCCGTCACCGCCTACGACGTCACCATGGCGAGGCTGGTCGACGAAGCCGGCGTGGACATCGTGCTGGTCGGGGACTCGCTGGGGATGGTCATCCAGGGCCTGCCGAACACGCTGCCCGTCACGCTCGAAGAGGTCTGCTACCACGGGCGCGCCGTGGCCCGCGGTGTCCAGTACGCGCATCTGGTCGGCGACATGCCCTTCATGAGCTTCCAGGTCTCGGTCGAGCAGGCTCTCACGAACGCCGGGAGGATGATGAAGGAAGGGGGCTTCGAGGCGGTCAAGCTCGAGGGCGGCGTGGACTACGCGGACCATGTGCACGCGATGGTCCGGGCGGGCATTCCGGTGATGGGCCACGTGGGCCTTACGCCTCAGTCCGTTCACGCCATGGGCGGCTTCCGGGTGCAAGGCAAGGGCGAGGATTCCGCCGCCAGAGTCGTCGCCGACGCGCGCGCGCTCGACCAGGCAGGAGCCTATTGCATCGTCATCGAGGGTGTGCCCGCCGACCTTGCCCGCCGGATCACCGATGCGGTGAGTGTCCCCACCATCGGCATCGGCGCGGGCTCCGATTGCGACGGCCAGGTGCTCGTATGCTTCGACTATCTGGGGATGGTGCGCGATCTCAAGCCGAAGTTCGTCAAGCGGTTCGCCGAGCTTGGCGACGCCATCGTGTCGGCGACGCGCAGCTATGTGGACGAAGTGCGGTCCGGGGCATTCCCTTCGGCGCAGCATGCGTTCGGCATGGCAGGGCCACGCGCGATCGGGGAGCCCACGGGCACGGGTCCGGTCGAGCCGCCCCGGCCGCCTTACGGGCCGACGGACGACTGACACGGCGCGGTGCGCGTGTGGACGTCGAAACGCGCTTGCTTTGTGCGCGGCCCGGGCTTTTCATGCGTCGATGATGTCTGTCCCGTTGCCCGTATACGAGTCGCCCCAGGCGTTTCGCGACGCTTGCGAGGCCGCGCGCCGTGCGGGTCGATCCGTCGGCTTCGTTCCCACGATGGGCGCGCTCCATGAAGGACACCTGGCCCTCATCGCCGAGGCAAAGCGGCGCTGCTCGTTCGTGGCCGTCAGCATCTTCGTCAACCCGACCCAGTTTGGGCCGAACGAAGACCTGGCGAAGTACCCGCGCACCTTCGACCGGGATCTCGCGGGCTGCGCGCGCGCCGGCGCCGCCTGCGTGTTCGCTCCCGACGCCGCCGCCATGTACCCGGACGGCGACAGAACCCGCGTGCGGGTCGACGGCCTCACGTCGTCGCTCTGTGGTCCCGTGCGCCCCGGGCACTTCGAGGGGGTGGCGACGGTCGTGGCCAAGCTGTTCGCGCTCGCCGGCCCTTGTGTCGCGGTCTTCGGACGCAAGGACTACCAGCAGCTCCGGGTCATCGAGCGCATGGCGCGCGACCTGTTCTTTCCGGTGGAAGTCGTCGGGGTGCGCACCGTACGCGAGCCGGATGGCCTCGCGATGAGCAGCCGCAACGCGTACCTCGGCGCGGAGGACCGGCGGCGCGCGGCCGAGATCCCCAGGGCCTTGAGCGAGGCGGTCCGGGTCTTCCAGAACGGCGAACGGTCCGTGTCGCGGATTGTGAGCCTGGTTCGCAACCGCATTGCCCGCGTGTCCGCGTCGATCGACTACGTGACGGTCGCCGACCCGGAATCGCTCGTACCCTGGGCCGACGACCAGAACGCCGGGAGCCCCGCGCTGCTCGCCATCGCGGCCCGCGTCGGGGCTGCGCGCCTCATCGACAACGTGGTGCTCGGCGAGGATCCCGCTCCTTGCCAGGAGGTCCAACCATGATCGAGGGCCATTTCATTGTGATCGAAGGCATCGACGGCGCCGGCACCACCACGCAGGCGCAGCTCCTCGGCACCTGGTTCCGAAAGCGCGGCCTGCCGGTCCACGTCACCCGCGAGCCGACCGACGGCCCGATCGGCTCCGTGATCCGGCAGGCGCTCACGCATCGGTTCGTGGTCTCCGGGATCGCGGGGCCCCGCGCGCCCTCGTGGGCCACCATGGCGCTGCTGTTCGCCGCCGACCGGCTCGACCACCTCGAAGCCGAAATCGTCCCCAATATCCTCGACGGCGTCACCGTCATCAGCGACCGCTACGACCTTTCGTCTCTGTCCTATCAGTCGGCCACCGCCCCGGAGGCGTCGTCGGACGCCGTGGTGCAATGGGTACGCACCATCAACGGCAGGGCGCGCCGCCCGGACTTGACCATCGTGCTCGACGTGGACGCCGAGGTCGCGGCGACCAGGCGCAAGGAACGATCGTTCACGGCCGAGCTGTACGAAGACAACGCGCTGCAAGAGTCCCTTGCCCGGCTGTATGCAAACGCCGAAACCCTCCTGCCCGGCGACCGGATCGTGCACATCGACGGCAGCAGGTCCGTGCAAGAGGTGCATGCGTCCGTGGTCCGCGCGGTGTGCGACCTGCGTGGCGAGTAGCCGCCGACTTGGCCCTTGCCGGCCGGTGCGTCATAGTCCGCACGTGCTGCCTCGCTGGTCTTTCCTCCTACTCGCCATCGCCTGCTCCGCCGCCGCGTGCGGCGGAACCCATCAAGAGCCGGCAGACTCGCCGTCGTCCGACGATCTCACGCCTCCTCCCGCGCCCGAGATCAAGCTTCCCGAGCTCCCCGCAGGCCACGTCTGGCGCGTGGACGTGATGAAAGTGCTGTCGCCCGGCATGGCGGTCTTCCTCCAGCGCCTGGAGGTGGAGAAGGTGCTGAAGGACGGCAAGTTCCACGGATTCCGGATCGTGGCGCTCCATGGCGACCCGGCGTTCTGGCGACCGTCTGGCCTCCAGGTCGGCGACGTGATCACCTCGGTCAATGGGCAGCCGATTGGACACTACGACCAGGCTTATGCCGTGTGGACCCAGCTCGCCACGGCCGAAGAGCTGCAAGTGGCGTACGAGCGGGGCGGCCAGGCCAGAGAGTTTCGCCTGCGCATCCACGACGAGGATGAAATCGTCGACGGCGGCGTGGCGGTCGCCGACGCATCGACCACGCGCTGAGGTTGCCGTCACGGGCGTGTTCGATCAGGGCCGTGGCACGGCTGCCTGGAAGAGATACGTTGAACAATCACCCGTTGAGGGTTCGGGATGAACGTCGCAGGGCTGCGGCCCCCGCCGGCCAACGTGCTGGCTTCGACCGTTCGAGGTATTCGTTGCGCAGGGACCGTTACCATTGAATCAGGGTCGTTTCGCGGTCGAGTTCGAAGCGCTGGACGCAGGCGCATGCGGTCTTGCGCTTGCTGGTGTGGCGGCAAGCGTCGAGAAGGTTCTCGAAGGAGCCAATCTTGTCCCAGGCGTGCTGGAGGCTCTTCATCCGAACGTTATCCCGATGCGGACAGGGATCGCATTTCACAATCCAGGATTTGTAGCGACCAGGGCTCCGCGCTGGGCCCTATGAAGACACAAACGACAAAGGACAATACAGAACCGTGCACGCATTATCCTACGTCCGAGTCAGGGGGCGCAGCAACGGAACCCGAGGCGGTCGTACCGGGCGTTGCGGGAGGTCTCGTAGACGTCGATGCAGCGCATGAAGCTGCCGAACCCGAAAGAGGCGCCGCGCGCAAGACAATGATCCCACTCCTCAGCGTATTCGTTGCACGCATCCTCCCACTCCCAAACGTTGCCACTCAGGTCATACACCCCCGTGTAGCCAGGCACCGACGACTCGCATCCGCTCATGCTCCCCACCGGCACCGTTCCGCCATTCCCAGCGTCGTAGCCGTTGCACGTCGACTCCGAGTACGTATCCCCATACGGATAATCGTTCTGCCCTCCCGAACTGCACGCGTTGTACCATTGGCTCCTCGCCACGTCCTGATAGTGTAAATAGGGGGTGGGCCCGCCACCAATCTGCCCGCACAACCGTTTGCCCACCGCCTCACAATACGCGTATGCTTCGCACCAGTCCACGCACACCACCGGGTGGTTGCCTTTCGCCCCAGGAGGCCATTCGCAGCTCGGCGTGAAGTCCGCGTTCCACGAGCAGTACGATGGCTGGCCCGATGTCGACGGGTTCGTCGCCAGCCACGCCGCGTACTGGTCTCGCGTTACCTCCGTCGCGTCGATAGCGTAGCCCCCCGTCACGTTCACCTTCTTCGCCACGCAGTACTGGCCGTTCCAGCATTCCTCCAGGCTGTTGCATGGGTTGGGGCACGAGCTTGTGGTGCCCCCGCTGCCGCCGACGCCCGCATCGCCGCCGGACCCGCCGGTCGTCCCGCCTCTGCCGCCGACGTTGCTGCCGCCCGACCCGCCGTTACCGCCGGGTTCGCTGCTTCCGCGACCCACCAGCACCGCACCTGCCGCAAGAGCACCAAGAAACGCCAATCGAATGCCCGAATCGTATCTCATGATGCCTGCACTGAGGATGAAGGAACGCAACTGTCCAGCGGTTATCATCGTGATGGTGAGCCTACCGGCGGGATGTCGCCGTCAAGGCTCGGAGCGGGAGCCTATGCTTGCACGTGCCATGGCGGCATGCGGATGGCCGCTATGTCCGTTGGCTGTCGGCCCTTGTGTCCGCGGCTTTTCACCCCGAGCCGTTCGGTATTCGTCGTTGGGCCATGGGCGCATGGTACGCATTCAGCGGTGCTCAGAGGGGTCCGACGCGAGCGGGAGGGGCGGCGAGGTGGCGGCCGCCACTTTCGCCTCGATTCCGCCACTTGCAGGGGTTTGCTCGGGGGATAGGTGGTGGCGGAGCGGCGGGAGTGGGCGGTTCGGGTGGCGGGGCGCCAGCAGCGTCCGTTCTCAACTGACGGGAAAACAAGGGATGAGTCGATGGCACCGAAGGTGCTTGGGACAGGGGCAGCGATGCCCGCGAAGCGGCAGCGTACGGGCCGTGGAGCGGGCATCGAGGAGGCTCGGGAAGCATTCCCTTGCGTGGCCTCCTGGGAACACTCGGACGGGACGGCAGGTAGGCCCCGAGTCTAAATAACCCCAGC